>ODAK010006274.1_pt1 | contig 12018 bp, 9 predicted proteins | sample 1539591 | NCBI WGS metagenome assembly ODAK01 (sample SAMEA3539303, study PRJEB22396) | soil metagenome | biome: tundra; feature: field; material: soil | place: USA | collected 2010-05 | depth 0.15 m | reverse complement strand
CGCCCGGATGGCCGGGGCCAGCAGCGCTCCGAAGAGGTGGCGCGCCGAGCCCGCGGCTCCGTGGCCCGAGGTCCCACGCCACATCTCGACGTCATGCACGGTCACCACCTGGCGCGACATCGGAAAGCCCATGACCGGCTCGCCGCCGAGCCCGTGGATCAAATGTGGATGCCGCGCGATCGCGTCGGAGAGCACGTGCGGCTGCGCCCGGAGGAATCGGGCCGGGCGAGCCTCGCTCCACGCAGCCGAGGCCGGCACCGACGGGGTGACGTCGAGATCGGGCACACCGCGCAACGCCTCGAGCAACTGGCTCGCGTACCGCCCGATGCCGGCATCCCGGCGGCCGTCGCTGAGGCAGCTCGCCTCGAGCAGGACGCGCAGAGGTCTCTGCATCGAGGCTTTGTAGCAGGCTCGGCGCTCGGCACCGCTGGCACAATGGATTCGATGCCGAACTCCCGTTCCCTCATGCCGTTCACCGCACTCGTCGGTCAGGAGGCGATGAAGACAGCGCTCGTCCTCAACGCCATCAATCCCGGGATCGGCGGCGTGCTCATTCGAGGTCAGCGGGGCACGGCGAAATCCACCGCGGTACGGGCCCTCGCCCGTCTGCTCCCCGACATCGACGTGATCCTCGGGTGCAGGTATCGATGCGATCCGGAGTCCCCGGCGGCGTGGTGCGATGACTGCCATGCCCGCTTCGATGGTGGTGCGGCTCCGACTGTCGAGCGGCGGCGTACGCGCGTCGTGGAGCTGCCGGTCAACGCGTCGGAGGACCGCGTGGTCGGGACCATCGACACCGAGGCCGCCATCAAGCACGGCGAGCGGCGATTCGAGCCGGGCCTGCTTGCCGACGCCAACCGGGGCATCCTCTACGTGGACGAGGTGAACCTGCTCGACGATCACATCGTCGACGTCCTCCTCGACGCCGCGGCGATGGGATGGAACGCCGTCGAGCGCGAGGGGATCTCGTTCTCGCACCCGTCCCGGTTCATCCTCGTGGGGACCATGAACCCCGAGGAGGGTGATCTCCGGCCCCAGCTGCTGGATCGCTTCGGTCTCTGCGTCGACATCACCGGGCTGCGGGACGTCGACGAGCGCGTCCGCATCATGGAGCGCGACAGCCGCTGGAGCCAGGACGGTGCGGCGCTCACTGATGAGTTCCTGGCCGGCGAGGATCACCTGAAGGCAGTCATCCAGGAGGCGAAGCAGCTCCTCCCCCGCGTCCAGGTGACGCCGACCATCGGCTGGTTCATCGCGCTCGTGTGCATCGACGCCGGCGCTCTCGGACACCGTGCCGACATCGTCGTGAGCAGCGCGGCGCGGACGGTTCGTGCCTGGGACGAAGCCGAGAAGCTGGTGCGCGCCCGGGCCACAGGGGGAAGCGCCGAGGCCGATGACCGTCTGGTCGTCACGACCGCCGACGCCACGACCGCCGCCGAGCTGGCCCTGGCGCACCGCCGGCGGATCCGCCAGGACGGGGTTTCCCAGCCTGCCGGGGCGGCGGCGGAACGTGCTCGCGAGCGCATGGAGGAGATCGCCCAGGAAGCCGAGGCTGCGGTGGTATCCGAACAGACCTCGGAGGCCGGGGATCAGCCACCGGACGATTCCGGAAGCGGCGAGGAGGGCGAGAGCCCCGGTCAGGTGCAGGGCAGTGAGCAGGCAACCCAGGCGGTCACGCGGCGGAGCGCCGAGCAGCTCTTCGAGGGCGAGATCTTCCCGGTGCGCAAGATCGCCCTGCCGCGGGATCGTCGGAGCCGCGCCACCACGGGGAAGCGAAGCTCGTCGCGGAGCAGCGACAAACGGGGTCGTTACGTGCGGGCGACCCAGACCGAGAAGACAACCGACATCGCGTTCGACGCCACCATGCGCGCCGCGGCCCCGCATCAGGTCCGGCGTCGCGCCGAGGAGCCGGCCGGCAGGGTGGGCCCCGCCCTGCACCTGGAACGCCAGGATCTTCGTCAGAAGGTGCGCCACCGCCGCACCGGCACGCTCATCGTGTTCGTCGTCGACGCGAGCGCGTCGATGGATGCCGAGCAACGCATGCAGGCGACCAAGGGCGCGGTGCTCTCGCTGCTCCGCGACGCATATCTCCGTCGAGACAAGGTGTCGCTCGTGGTCTTCTCGGGCCGCGCGGCACGGGTCGTCCTCCAGCCGACGTCGTCCGTGGATCTGGCGGAACAGCGTTTGCAGCGCCTCACGGTCGGGGGGACGACGCCACTCACGCACGGACTGGTCGCCGGCCTCCGCATCGTGCGCACCGAGCGCCTGCGTGACCCGACCGTCTATCCGCTGGTCGTGCTCATCAGCGACGGACGGGGCAACATCTCGCTGTTCGGCGAGGAACCGCTCGTCGAGGCACAGCGCGTCGCGGAACAGCTCGGTGCCGACGGGGTGCACATGCTGGTCATCGACTCAGCCCGCGACCACACCACGCGACCCATGCCTCGCGTCGGCGGCCACAACCGGCCCCCACTCTTCGGGGGATACGGATTCAACGCCTGCCGTGACCTCGCCGATCGCGCGGGAGGCGAATATCTCGGGCTGTACGACCTCTCGCAGGGGGCGATCGTCGAAGGCGTCGAGAAGTCGCTCCGAGGTCGCATGGCACAATGACCTTGATGCAGACAGGCAGAACCGTGTTCCCGTTCACCGCGATCGTGGGACAGGACCTCATGAAACAGGCGCTCATTCTCAACGCGATCAATCCCGCCATCGGCGGCGTGCTCATCCGTGGAGAGAAGGGAACCGCGAAATCGACCGCCGTTCGCTCGTTGACGAAACTCCTGCCTGGGCTTGACGTCGTGGCCGACTGTCGATACGGGTGCCCGCCCGACGACGCGGACCTGCAATGCGCCGAGTGCACGGTGCGTGTCGAGGGTGGGGAGACGCTGCCGCGCGCACGCCGCCGGATGCGCGTCGTGGAATTGCCAATCAATGCGTCCGAGGATCGTGTGGTCGGCGCCATCGACATCGAGGCTGCCATCAAACGCGGCGAGAAGGAGTTCGAACCCGGCGTCCTCGCTGAAGCGAACCGCAACATCATCTACGTCGACGAGGTGAACCTGCTCGACGACCACATCGTCGACGTCCTCCTCGACGCCGCCGCGATGGGCCAGAACACGGTTGAGCGCGAGGGGGTGTCGGTGTCGCATCCGTCGCGGTTCATCCTCGTGGGGACCATGAACCCTGAGGAGGGCGAGCTGCGCCCACAGCTGCTCGACCGCTTCGGGCTGTGCGTCGACGTGGAGGGCATTCGCGATGTCCGGCAGCGGGTCGAGATCGTCGAGCGGCGCGAGTCGTTCGAGGAGGATCCCACCGCGTTCGCCGCGCGTTTCGAGCCCGCCGAGCGGGCTGAGGCCGACCGCATCGCGCGCGCCATGTCGATGCTCTCCGACGTCGTCGTCGATCGAAATATCCTTGTGGCCATCGCATCACTCAGCATCGAGCTCGAGGTGGACGGCCACCGCGCCGACATCGTCACGCGCAAGGCGGCGCAGGCGCTCGCGGCGCACGAGGATCGCCCCGCGGTCGGGCTCGACGACGTCGAGCACGTCGCGCCGATGGTGCTGGCGCATCGAGTCAAGCCGGGGCTTTCCGGGAGCCGTCGCGGGCTGACCGATCTCGCGGAGATCCTGCGCACCGCGCACGACGGCGCGCTGCAAGACTAGGAATCCCACCCGTGACGCATGCGTCTTGACAGGATCCGCAACTTCAGCATCATCGCGCACATCGATCATGGCAAGTCCACCCTCGCTGATCGGCTGCTCGAGGCGACGGGAACCGTGGCGTTACGCGACATGCAGGACCAGGTGCTCGACCAACTCGATCTCGAGCGCGAGCGCGGCATCACCATCAAGGCACAGGCGGTCCGGCTCGCGTACACGGCGTCCGACGGCATCACGTATGAGCTGAATCTCATCGACACGCCGGGCCACGTCGACTTCGCGTACGAGGTGTCGCGATCGCTGGCGGCGTGCGAGGGCGCGTTGCTGGTTGTCGATGCCACGCAGGGCGTCGAGGCGCAAACGCTCGCCAACGTGTACCAGGCGATCGACAACCACCTCGAGGTGATCCCGGTCATCAACAAGATCGACCTCGCCAACGCGGACGTGGAACTCGTCCGTCGTGAGATCGAGGAGGTGATCGGCATCCCGGCCGACGAGGCCATCCTCACGAGCGCACGTCAGGGAATCGGCATCACCGAGGTGCTCGAGGCGATCGTCAAGCACGTGCCGCCACCCAAGGGAGACCGCGACGGATCGTTGCGGGCGCTCATCTTCGACGCCAAATACGACGCCTACCGCGGGGTCGTCGTCTACGTTCGCATCGTGGATGGCCGCATCGCGAGCGGCATTCGCATCCGCATGATGAACAACAAGAGCGAGTTCGTCGTCGATGAGGTCGGCGTCTTCGCGCCGGCGATGACGCCGGTCGACGAGTTGCTCTGCGGCGAGGTCGGCTATTTCATCGCGTCGATCAAGAACGTCCGCGACAGCAAGGTGGGGGACACCGTGACGGACGCCGCGCATCCCACCACGCATCCGCTGCCCGGCTACCGCGCGGTCACGCCGATGGTCTACGCGGGCATCTTCCCCGTCGACTCCGACGACGTCACCGACCTCAAGGAGGCGCTCCAGCGGCTCAACCTCAATGACGCGTCATTGATCTTCGAGCCCGAGTCATCAGCTGCGCTCGGGTTCGGGTTCCGCTGCGGGTTCCTCGGACTGCTGCACATGGAGATCGTGCAGGAGCGCCTGGAGCGAGAGTTCAACCTCTCGCTGATCACCACCGCTCCGACCGTCGAATACCGCGTGCGCCTGCGGTCCGGCGAGGTGATCGCGATCGACAACCCGGAGATGCTCCCCGACGCGTCGGCCATCGACGCAATCGAGGAGCCGCGTACCAAGGCGACCATCATCGTGCCGAGCGCGTATGTCGGCGCGATCATGGAACTGTGCCAGGAGCGGCGCGGCGAGTTCCAGCACATGGACTACCAGCCGGGGGACCGGGTCGCGCTCACCTACGACCTGCCGCTCGGCGAGATCATCCACGACTTCTACGACCAGTTGAAGTCACGCAGCCGCGGGTACGCGTCACTGGACTACGAGATCATCGGCTTCCGTGCCGAGTCGCTCGTCAAGCTCGACATCCTCGTCGGAGGGCAGCGTGTCGACGCGCTGAGCATGATCGTCCACCGCGACCGAGCGAACGCCCACGGCCGGAAACTGGCCGAGCGTCTCCGCAAGCTCATCCCCCGCCAGCTCTTCGAAGTGCCCATACAGGCGGCCATCGGTGGCAAGATCGTCGCCCGTGAGACGGTGTCCGCCATGCGCAAGGATGTGCTTGCCAAATGCTACGGCGGGGACATCACGCGGAAGCGCAAGCTGCTCGAGAAGCAGCGCGAGGGCAAGCGCCGCATGAAAAGGGTGGGCAACGTGGAGATTCCCCAGGAGGCATTCATGGCTGTGCTCAAGATGGACGAGGAATAGGTGAACGTCTGATGCCACGGCCGAACCCGCCTCGCAAGCGCCCGCGCCGGCGTCCCGACTCCGTCGAGCGGTCGACGCGCGCCGAGGTCTCGCTTGCCAAGCAGACCGCCCAGGTCAAGGAGAAGAACGGCTCCGACGGCAAGCAGTCGAATGCCAAGCAGCCGGCCGCCAAGGCACGTCCCGCCCCGAAGGGCGCCGCGGCGGCACGGGCCCGGCGTATCGATGAGCCCTTCGTCCCCTGGGCCAAGCGCTCCTATCTGATCCTGGTTGCCGTGCTGGCAGCTGCGGAGATCGTCGTCGGATCCCTCGCGTTCTTCACGCTCGCGGACCCCAAGCCCTTTTTCGGGCTGTACGTGCTCGGGGTCAGCTACAACCCGCTGGTCCCCGTCGCCGGCTCGCTGGTCGCGGCACCGCTCGCGAAGCTCATCACCAAGGAGTCGCGTCCGCTCCGATTCATGGAATCGGTGATGGTGGGGATCATCCAGTACTTCGTCTGGCTGGCCCTTTTCGTCGCCCTCACCTACGCCATCGGCGGATTCGCCTCCTCGAAGAGCAGCGCCTCCACGATCGCGACACCGGCTGCAATCATCGGGCTCATCGTCATCGACATCCTCAGCTTCGTGGCGACCTTCTACGTCTATCCGCCGCTCTACAAGTTCATGCGCAGGCGGCCGCCCCCACGGACGCCACAGGCCAGGAAGCCGAAGCCGGAGGATGCCAAGCAGGGCCCGAAGTCGATCGTCGACAAGCTGGACGAGGCATCGGCACGCGACTCACAGGCGAAGAACCCGGCGCCATGAGCGCCGCGGCCGCGGAGGTTCGGGCGCTCTATCTGCACATCCCGTTCTGCGAACGGAAGTGCGAGTACTGCGACTTCACGAGTGTCGCCGGCGCCACCGGGTCGGAGGCGTACATGGACGCGCTCTCCGCCGAGGTACGGCTTCTCGGTGAGCGTCTGGGCAGGCTGTCGCTCGAGACCGTGTTCATCGGCGGGGGCACCCCATCGCTTGTGGACCCCGCCCTGCTCGCCGGCCTCGTGGCAACGGTTCGGAGCACGTTCTCGGTCGCTGACGGCGCCGAGGTGACCATGGAGGCGAACCCGTCGAGCGTGGATGCCGGCCGGGCGCGCGTGTGGAAGGCGGCCGGGGTGAACCGGATCAGCCTCGGGGTGCAGAGCCTCGAGCCCGACATCCTGCGTTTCCTCGGCCGCGTCCATGACGCCGAGCGTGCCCTTGCCGCCGTCGCCGAGGTTCGCGAGGCCGGCTTCACCTCGATCAACTGCGATCTCATCTATGCCGTCCCCGGTCTCGGCGACGTCCGCTGGCGGCGCACGCTCGAGCGCGTGGTCGCTGCCGGCCCCACGCACATCTCGGCCTACGAGCTGACGGTTGAGCCCGGCACCCCGCTGCACACCCAGGTGCGGCGGGGGCTCGTCAGGCCGGTCGAGGGCGTCCGCTCGATACGCCAGCACCGCATCGCCGTCGAGACCCTCGAGCGTGCGGGCTACCGCCAGTACGAGGTGAGCAACTTCGCGCCTCCCGGCGAGGAGTGCCGCCACAACCTCGTCTACTGGCACAACGGGTACTACGCGGCGGCGGGAGTCGGCGCTCACGGCCACCTGCCGGCAGCTGCGGCCGCCGCAATCGGCCTCGAGGTCGAGCCCGGTGCGGTCTCGGTACGCTACTGGCACGGCCGTGGCATCGCCGCCTACGGACGCGCCGTCCGGGAGGGAATGCTCGCGGTCTCCGGTTCGGAGCCGGTCGGTTCCGGGATGCGCGAGCAGGAGCGGGTGATGCTCGGCCTGCGCCTTCGCGAGGGGGTGCGGCTCGGCGGTGTGGGCCTCGATGAGGCTCGATCCCTCGAGGGTCTGGGCCTGGTCGCCATCGATGGCGACAGGGTCCGCGCGACCGTTCGGGGCGAGGCCGTCCTCAATCAGGTCACGCTCCGGCTGGTAGGCGACCGGGCGGCCTAGCTGATACGCTTAGCACTCAACCCTGACGAGTGCTAAGCCGCCGGTCACCGGCTCGGTCGCACCGTCGCCTCTGGCCACATGCAACACCAAGTCCCGCTCGATCAGCGCAAGCAGCAGATCCTCAAGGCCGTCGTCGCGGACTACACGCGTACCGGCGTCCCGGTCGGGTCGGCGTCGCTTGCCGTCCATCTCGCCACCTGGTCGTCGGCGACCATCCGCAACGAGCTGGCAACGCTGAGCGAGGTGGGCTACCTGATCCAGCCGCACACCTCGGCGGGACGCGTTCCCTCCGACCTCGGCTACCGCTACTACGTCGACTTCCTGATGGACGAGGAGGACGTGCCACCGGCGGTTCGCCGCCAGGTGGATCCCTTCTTCGCGGTCATGCCCACGGGCATCGAGGACATCCTCGAGATCGCAGCCACCGCACTGGCGCATGCCGCCGATGCGGTGAGCCTGGTCACCGCGCCTCGCGCGCTCGGGGTGCGGGTGAAGCATCTCGACCTCGTCAAGCTCAACGATGCACAGGCGCTGCTCGTGCTGGTGCTCGAGGGCAATCTCGTCCGCCAGCAGGCGCTCTCGCTGTCGTCGCCGACCGACCAGTCGGTGCTCAGCGCCATCGCCGCCGGCCTCAACGCAGTCGTGGTCGGTCTCAACGCGGCCGGGATGTCGCGGCTCCCGGATTCCGTCGGCGAGCACGCCGGGCTGGAGCGCGACCTGCTCACCCAGATCGTCGCCTTCATGACCGTCTGTGACGCCCAGCAGGACACGCTCATCCTCCACGACGGGGTGCGAAACCTCCTCCACCAGCCCGAGTTCGGCGACGTCGAGCTGCTCCAGCAGGTGATCGAGGTGGTGGAGGAGGAGCGCATGCTCGCCGCCCTCATCAGCGCAGCGGATCTCGATCACGGCATCCAGATCATGATCGGGCGCGAGAGCGGGCTCGCCGAGCTCTCCCGATGCAGCCTGGTGCTCACCACCTATCGCGCCGGAGCCGAGCGCCGCGGCACCATCGGCGTCCTGGGATCCACCCGCATGCCGTACGCGCAGGTGGGACCCCGGGTGCGCTACGTGGCGCAGCGGGTGGGACGAGCCGTCGGGCGTGCTTTGAGCTGACCGTGGGCATAGTGATCGAATGACCATGGACGAACAGGACGGCGCCGGCACGCCCCCCGCGACCGAGTCGGAGACGCCGGAGCCGGCCGGCCAGGAGCCGGACGAGCGAGACGCGCGCTATCTCCGCCTGGCCGCGGACTTCGAGAACTTCAAACGCCGCAAGGCCCAGGAGATGACCGACGCGCGGCGATACGAAAGTGAGGACGCGGCACTCGCTCTGCTGCCGGTGCTCGACAACCTGCGCCGTGCCGTCGAGCATGCCGGCGAGGCGGGCGCTGAGGACTTCTTCGTGAGCGGCCTCCAGCTCGTGGTTCGCGAGTTCGAGACCGCGCTCGAGCGCATCGGCGTCGTCCCTGTTCCGGCGGTCGGCGAGCGGTTCGACCCCGCGATCCACGACGCGATCGCGGCCGAGGAATCCGACGACGTCGACGAGGACACCGTGATCGCAGAGCTCGTGCCGGGCTATCGCCTCCGCGACCGCCTGCTCCGCCCCGCGATCGTGCGCGTGGTGCGGCCCCGCAGCGTCACCTCCGAGCGCTGAGGCATGGCGACCGTCAAGCGCGACTACTACGAGGTGCTCGGCGTTTCGCGCGACGCGACGCCGGAGCAGTTGAAGGCCGCGTATCGCAAGCTCGCCATGCAGTACCACCCGGACCGCAACAACGGCGACAAGGGAGCCGAGGAGCAATTCAAGGAGGTCGGCGAGGCGTACTCGGTCCTGAGCGATCCGCAGAAGCGGCAGCGTTACGACGCCTTCGGCCACGTCGGCGACGGCCCGCAGCCGGATTTCGGCAACTTCTCGTTCGACTCGGCGTTCGACCTCTTCGACATGTTCTTCGGGGGCGGCGGACGGCGCCGGGCCCACGCCGGTCCGCAGCGCGGCGACGACCTGCGCATGAACATCGAGATCACCTTCGAGGAGGCGGTCTTCGGCGCCAAGCGGACTGTCGAGGTACCGCGGGCGACGCAATGCGCCGAGTGCAGCGGCTCCGGCGCCAAACCGGGCACCAGCGCCACGCAGTGCGCGACCTGCCAGGGCAGTGGACAGGTGCGCAGGACGATGCAGTCGATCTTCGGCCAGGTCGCCAGCGTCACGCCGTGCCCGACGTGTCACGGCGAGGGACAGGTGATCGCGGATCCGTGCCCGGTCTGCCGTGGCCAGGGCCGTATCCAGGGGCGGCACACCGTCGAGGTGACCATTCCCGCCGGCGTCGACGATGACGTGACGCTGCGACTGACCGGCGAAGGCGAGCCCGGCCCACGTGGCGGCCCCTCCGGCGACCTGTACCTCGGGTTCCGCGTGAAACCACATTCGCACCTCGTGCGGCGTGGTCAGGACCTGCTGTACGAGCTCCCGGTGTCGGTGCCGCAGGCGGTGCTCGGCGACACGATCGCCATCACGACTGTCGATGGTGAGCATCCGGTCGAGGTGCCGCCGGGGACGCAGCCCGGACGCCAGATCAAGCTGCACGGACTCGGCGTGCCGCATGTGCGCACCGGCCGTCGCGGCGACCTCATCTGCGTCGTGCGCGTCGTCGTCCCGAGCCATCTCTCGCACCAGGACCGCGCGCTCTACGAGCAGCTCGAGGGGCGCGAGGGAAAGCCCGCCGAGGTGAAGAAGGGCTTCTTCGACTCGCTGCGCGACGCGTTCCGCGGCTGAGTCTGCAGGTCACTCGCGGCGACGTTTATCGCGTCGCCGGAGCGGGTACCACATTGGCGTCGCCTGAGTGCGACACGAGCAGAACCTCGTTACGGGAGAACGTGAAGATGGCAGTAGTGCGTTGGAATCCGTGGAACGACCTGTTCGACCTCCACACCCAGATGGATCACCTGTTCCAGCCGGTTGCTTCGGCGACGGCGTCGCGCAACGGTGTCGAGTACACGAGCCTTCCGGTCGACATCCAGCAGACCGAAGCGGCATACATCGTCGAGGCATCGGTGCCCGGCTTCAGTCCCGCTGACGTCGAGGTCACTTTCGAGGATGGCCTGCTCAGCATCGCGGGTCGTCGCACGACGAGCGAGACCACCAAGGACGCGACCTACCTGCGCCGCGAGCGGCGCGTCACATCGGTCTTCCGTCAGGTCGGGCTACCCGCCGAAGTCCGTGCGGAGGACATCACTGCGGCATTCGACAACGGTGTGCTCCGCATCACCGTCCCGCGTGCGCAGAAGGCCGAGCCCAAGCGCATCCCGGTGACTGTGTCCGGTGGCGAGAAGACGGAACACATCGTCGACCACGCGCCCGTCGCGACCGCCTGAAACTCCCCCTACCCTGATGCCTGGTCGCCCTATCCGGGCGGCCAGGTCATCTGGCGTCCGCCGAGCAGGTGGACGTGGAGATGGTCGACCGTCTGGCCGCCGTTCCTTCCCGTGTTGACGACGAGCCGGAACCCCGTCTCGTCGATGCCCTCGTCCTCGGCGATCGACTGCGCTACATGGAGCATCCGGCCCCACAGGCCATCCTGAGCCGGGGTCAGCTCAGCGACGGACTCGATGTGCTCACGTGGCAGGACGAGGACGTGGACGGGCGCCTGTGGATTGACGTCGCGGATGGCCAGCACCTCGTCGTCCTCACGGACGAACGTGGCCGGAAGCTCGTGTGCCGCAATGGCGCAGAAGATGCAATCGCTCATGAGCGCAGCAGGGTACCGCGCAGACGGTCGCTCTCGACGGCATCCGCGCGAACCAGGCTCAGGCCTCCCTGGCGGACACCGGTGTCACCCGCAACGACGACCTCGTGATAGCCGGCCGTGAGCCCGTGAGCGGCATCGGCATCCACCGCGTCCCACGCGACCTCGTGCACCCGCCCGCAGGCCGCCGCGAGTGACCGCGCGCCGGTGCGCCGGGTCGCACGGCGCACCTCACTGCTGCGACGTCGTGCGGCCGCATCGTCGACGCGGGCGGTGATTGCCGACGCCGGAGTTCCGGGCCGCGATGACCAGCGAAAGACATGGCCCTGGAGGAACCCGACCTCGTCGACCAGTGACAGGGTCGCGGCGTGATCGTCCTCGGTCTCACCGGGGAAGGCCACCATGATGTCGGTGGTGAACTCCGTCAGTGGATTCACCTCGCGCAACTCCCGCGCCACGCGCAGGTATTGCGCCCGTCGATAGCCCCGGTGCATGGCGCGCAGGACCCGGTCGCTGCCGCTCTGCAGGGGCATGTGCCAGTGCGGGCAGAGCCTCGGGTGCGCATTGAGCGCGATCAGCTCGCGAGTCACGTCGTTGGCGTTGATGCTGCTGAGCCGGATGCGTGCGCGATTGCCGCACAGATCGAGGAGCGAGGCGACGAGCGTTGCCAGGGTCGTGCCCGTGTCGCGGCCGAAGGAGCCGAGGTCGACCCCGCAGAGCACGATCTCCCCATGGCCGGCGTCGATCGCGTCATGGACACGATCACGAACCGTGGTTGCGGGCACACTCGCGGACACTCCGCGCGCCCGCC
>ODAK010006273.1_pt1 | contig 12019 bp, 6 predicted proteins | sample 1539591 | NCBI WGS metagenome assembly ODAK01 (sample SAMEA3539303, study PRJEB22396) | soil metagenome | biome: tundra; feature: field; material: soil | place: USA | collected 2010-05 | depth 0.15 m | reverse complement strand
AAAAACGCCCGTGCGAGTTTGGCTTGCAAGCCGGTCGGCTCCGATGCTTGCGGGAGAGACGCTGCGATCCAGTCGTCGTGGGTTTGCTCGTGCAGGCTTTCGAGCGTGTCGTTCATAGCTCCCGGGCCGACCATGATTACCGCACCCCGGAGCGTCACGTGTGAGCCGGTTAGAATTAGGAACCTTTCCCGCCAGTTCTGGTATTGCGAAAGCGGTAACGACATCGGCAGGAGCTGATCGAACAGTTGAGCCCTTAGTCGCTCCTCCTCGGACACGCCGCGACCGGCGACTGCTTCTCGAAGCCCATCCGGATAGGCAATGAAGAAAAGCGGATTTCCGCCGATATTTTCTTTCGCTTCATCAAGCAGCGCGAGCTGATGGATACTTCCGTCCGCAAATCTCTCCGGCAAATGGAAGTCGAAGGCGCGGACTGCTCGGGCATCCTCTTCAGACGTACCAACATGGCTCCATGCCGAAGCCCGCACCCGCGTGATTAAGGTTCCGTCGACGACGACGTTCGCCGTTGCGGCCTCGTCGCGTCCGGCAATCCAGCCCGAAAAACGCAAGCCCCCCAGCCAACGAATGTTCCCCGGACCGGAAATTTGCGGGATTTTGTCGGATGGCTGCGCAAGCGCGATCGGAATGCCGACGGCTGTCCCAAGGTTGGCCAGTCGCGCTTCGACAACGGAGCTCTCACTCACGACGGCGTCGTGGAGAGAGCAGGAGAAGCCGTAACAGCCGTCGCCAACCTGCTCGATTATGAGGCCATGGACAGAGACATCCGCCCGAATGACCCGGACTGGATAGCCATCGACTAGGATCTCCACGGAGAACTTACGGCTCGGATCGCCAATATCCACCACGAATCCGGAAAACCTTCGCTCGCCGGTACGATAGAACGCTGTTCGCAACCTAGAAGTTGCGGCGGCGGTCATTGGATCTTGCCGCCTAACAGAGAGTTTCACGGTCGCGGCATCCATCGGCTAAGCTTGTCTATGATGTCATCAAGTGACGAGTGAGGATCAAGCGGCAGATCTTTTTTCTTCGGCTTGATGCGGCCCGCCGACCAGTCGAAGTAGGCCTTCGGAAGAGGAGAGGAGAGAGCAACGGAAAGAATCGGATGGCCAAACAGCGGCTGCGTCGTGCAGACGAAGAGGAATCCCAGACCAAGGGCATCAACTACGAAGTCGAATTCATCGGCGTTAACCGTTCCTGTTACGAATGCGTTGCTGCTCCGCATCAGACCTATGTCATCGAGTGCTGCCCCGATGACCGTGATTGAGACTTCAGGCCGCATCCTACCCAAACCGTGTGCGATCTCGCTCATTAGCAATTGCTCATGAGCGCAGGATCGCACGGGCACAAACCCGATGTGACCGACGGCCAGCTTTCGCTCTTTCCGTTTAGTGCGGCCGGGCCTTGCCACGGAACGCTCGATCTTTTCGATTGCGCGCTCGGGTAGAATGCTTGTGGCAAATGCTTCGGCCTGAGCGCAAGGTACGAGAATTCGTTGTGCGCCATCTGCAATCTGTAGCCAACGGTCCAACCAGCGCTGTCCAATCGGCTCTACGCCAGTTTGCGAGGCGGCCTCCCGCCGCTCCACATTTTGACGTTCGTTGGCCCCAGGGAGCGGCACTGCCGCCGCGAAAAGCTGCGCGTTGTGCCGTCCCAGCAGCCCCGCATCGGCGATGAAAATATCGTAAGGGACGTTCAGCTTAAGCAGCAAGTCGATGAGCGCAAACGGTGCGTTGGCCGGATCGAGTATCTCGATCCTTGGCGGTTCAACACTTTGGAGGAAATCGAGCAGCGATTTACATTCACTCGAAGAGCGAAGATTGAATTGGAGCGACTGCGGCTCGCCTCCTTCGGCATTGATTATCTTGATCTTCGTTCCGCCGGGGCAGGGACGGACTTCTAAGATCATCACGGATTCTGCCTTGATTGCAATCTCGCGGGCACGCTCGCGCGCAACGGCGCCGATAACGCCGGCGCCGGTGATCAGGAGTCTGGGATGGCTGGGGATGGCAGGCGCCGCGCGTTCAATCGCCTGCCGCGCCGCCCCCAGCGGATCAGCGACCATGAATGCCGCGCATTCCGAGCGATGTTTTGGATATCGCCGTTCAAGGATGCTGAGATTGTGCACGACCAGCGATCGCTTTTCATGACCGAATGACTTGGAGCCAGCGTGGCCGACATAGACCGAGGGGGCACAAACGTTGCGGAACCCGCGCGCCCGTGCACGCAGGCAGAAATCGGCATCCTCAAGATAGCCGGCGCCGAAATCGTCGGACAGCACACCGACACTATCGAGACAGGCGCGGGTCACGTAGAGGCAAAAACCGATCCCGCTGGGAATGTCGACGACTCGGTCCGAGTTGAATTTGGCGGCAATCGTATCGATCCTTGCAATATCTCCGCGCGAACCGAGTGGATTGACGGCATTGGGGATCGGAAAGCTGGTGAACTCACCGTTGTTTGAAAATGGCGTGACGGTACCGATATCGGAAGATGATTGGGCGGCAGTGGCAAGGCGATCGATGAAACCCGACGGAACTATCGTGTCGGAGTTCAAAATAATGACGTCGCCTTGCTTGATCTGGGCAAGTGCGCGATTGACGCTGCCGGTGAATCCAAGATTGCGAGCATTGATGAGAACGTCAACGCAAGGCTCGGTCTCAAGCTCGGCGACGTATTTTGCGATTTGGGGATCAGGAGTCGCATCATCAACAAGGATCGCGCGGTGTCGGCCTGAATTCAGTTCGCGGAGCAAGGTCTCAAGGCAATGCCGTGTCGCTTCGTAGTCGCCATAGATCGGCACGATGACGGTTACTGGCAGATCGCGCGCGTTTTCAGGTCGCGGCCAATGGATCCGCATCTTCGGCTCAACGACATTGCCGGCAATTCGGGTGGAATGGAACACGCTACCCGCAGTAGATAGCAGGATTGACTGAGCGTTTGCCGATTTCGGCCGTTGGGCGCAGAAGCTTGTTGCGTTACCGTAGTCGCCGAGCGGATGGAAAAGATCGGGCTCGAACACTGCGCTTACATTGTGAGCGCCGTCCGTAATCGTAAGCTCGAGGGGCGCCTCGTCTTGCCACACAGCCCATCCCTCGATCGCATCCTCGAGGACCGTGACGTTGCCGAAATTGTGTTGTCCGCCCTTATGCAGAACTTGGATGGCCTTGCGCAGGGAATCAAAATGGCATTCTTGCCCGATGAGGGCGAACGCGGCTTGCCGTTGTTGCGCTCCACACGCCCAGGCTAGCATCCTGCGGTTGGCAGCAATATTGTCGGGGGCGATCTCGAGAGCACTTTCGATATCGGCGATCGCTCTTGTCTTTGCCCCCATCTGAAAGGATGCTTCGCCCCGCAAGATGTAGCAGTGAGGCTCAGGCTGGGGAAGAATTCGACAGCGACGATCGGCGAGCCGGAAAGCCGCTGCAGCGTTTCCCTCGCCCAAGGCCTGGGTGGCGAGAAGTTCGAGCGACTGATGATGGGGTTCATCAAAAATCGTGCGATCATCCGCCATCTTCGATAGCCCGTATTAGACAGCTTCGGTTGTGGCGATCATCGTAGACAAAAGCGACAGAGCGGCCGCTGTCTGAATGTGTCCGGAAACCACGCGCTATCTCGGGCGGAAAACCTGCACTCGAAGAATTCGTTGGAACTATTGTGTGATTCAGTCGCATGGGCCGGATGACCGCCAGACATTCGAATGCAAGTGGAAGCGCGCCACCCAATACGTGAGGGGGTCCTTAGACTGGCACCGGCTGATCGTGGTTGGGGCGGCTTCGAAAGACGCGAACACGACCCGCGGATCGTTCGGGCTTGCTTGCAGCGGGTTTTGCCTTAGACCGTGCAGGGGCACGCATATTTTCTAAACCTATTCGAAGGCCGACGAGAGGCTCCCGGCCGGTCGGCCCGGACGCCACAACACGTTTGCCTTTGATGCGCGTGACTGGCGATCCAAGGAAAATGGCCTCAACGGAGAATTGTAAATTTGAGGCGCCGGAACCGGACATCTCCAGCATCAGTCCGACGACAGGCATTGCCTTGCCCCGCGTCCCGGCAAAAGACCCAAGTGCCATTTTTCGGCCGGAGGTTGTCTGCGGTGTGGCCGTCTTGACCGCATAATCTATGTCCAGATCGAGAGGCTTGCCTGGCCACTCTATGGATATTCCCTCGATTCGTGATGGCGCCGAGGGACCCGCGAGCCATTCGTCGCCATTCGCCAACACGTCTCCCATTCCGCTGACATGGCCGAGAATGCGGAAACTGCCGAGATCGTGCGGCACGCTGCTCCGACCCTTAGTTTGTGCTAAAGGAGACGTCGCGGTGCCCTGACTCAACGGCTCTATTCTGACCGTCGCGGCGGTCGAACCGTCCTCTTGCACAGGTATAACCTGGACGGATAGCGTCCCGGGCGCCATTGCCCGCACCACCAAGCAGGTATCTGGCTGCCAAAGCACAGCATCATTGTGATCGGGATGCAAAAGGAAACGTATATCCTTATTCGAAGCGGGATCCGGGGCCACCCTGACCTTTGGTGGCCGCGCTTCGTCTTCAGCCGTCGCGTATCGAACGAGGAATAGTCCGCGCTTAATAGCAACCGTCTGTCGCTGGCTCACGCGCTCGACGCCATTTACCCGACCGCGCTGAACTTCACCGATCGATTCCTGCTGCATTTAATACCACCAGTGCGGTTGGTTGAATGTCAGCTAGTATCGCAGTTGACTGTCAAGAAAGTATCGTTGTCCGCCTTTAGAATACTTATAAAATTTTACAGGAAATCATGATTTCCTCCACCGATCCGAACAATGTGGCCCGAGTTCTAAGACCGGTGAATGCCCCGCCACCACTTCAGACGTTGAATGATCGTGGCCGTCACGGATTTCAGAAATATCCTTATTTTGACTTTGATTCGAAATAATGGGCATCAGTTCGCATCGCTAAGATCTGAACGCTACCGCATCGGCTGGCAAAATACGGCTAGCGCTGAAAGTAATAAGCTTTTGTTCCAGCGGCTTTTTTTGATCAGAGTTTTCAGCAAGTTCACGCGCGTAGATTATTCGAAAGTTGCGACTTCTAATATGGAATTCAACTCAGCAGTTGAATCGATTCAAGTTGACATAACAATAAAACTAACTTGCTGCGGCAGAGCAAGCGAAAGGTTCAGCATCGTTTCGAGATGTCTTTGACGCAGTGGAGGCCGCAGAATAGAAATAGCATCTGTCAAATCAACAGGGGTTACCGAGCCATGGCTACATACGATCTGAATCGATCGGAACTGAACAGCCTTCTGGCGTCGGACAATATCGATCCATCCGTCAGAAAATCCATCATCGACTATCTCCAAGATGATGGTCTCTTGACGGGACACGGAAGCCACGGAAGCACGGTGGCCGTGCAGGAGAGCGGTTATCCGCCGCTTGACTCGAACGCACAGGTTCTCCTCGTAGATACGTCACCCGCTACAGTTGCCACAGATCCCAATCTTAAAGTCATCGTTGATACCGCCGATGCCACTTTGACGGTGACCGGCAGCAATGACGTGTTAGTCGCGACGGGCAAAGGCGACGATCTCGTCGACATGACTGGTTCCTCCGGCAACGATGTGGTCATGACCGGTTCGGGCAACGATACGGTACTGGGTGGGCAGGGAGCCGACAGTATCTTCGGTGGGGGTGGCAATGACTCACTGGTTGCGGGCAGCGGAGACCATCAGCTGCTAGACGGCAGCAATAACACGTTGGAAGGTTGGGGCGGCGGCGGCAACGACCGTGGCGGCGGCAACGACCGTGGCCACGATGACGATAATTCACACGGCGGCGGCAACGACACGCTGGTCGGTGGTAGCGGCGATTATGACACGCTCCTCGGCGGCGGCGGCAATGACTCACTGGTCGCGGGCAGCGGAAACTATCAGCTGCTAGACGGTGGTGCTGGCAATGACACGCTGCACGGTGGTAGCGGGAATTCCGATACGCTCATAGGCGGCAGCGGTAAAGATGTGCTGATAGGCGGTGGTGGAACTAACCAGTTGCTTATGGGTGGCAACGGAAACGACACGATCACTGCAGGCACTGGCGGCGACACGCTTAAAGGCGGCAGCGGTAACGACACGTTCAACGTTTCAATCGTTAACAATGGCGGTAGTGATACAATCATGGGCGGCGGCGGTCATGACAAGGTTCTGTTCGATGTTGGCTCCGCCAAGGCAACTATCGGACCCGATATTCATGGCGTAACGACGGTCACGTTCAGCGGTACCAGCCAGACGATGACGATTAGTGGTGTCGAGCAACTGGTGTTCACTGACCACACCGTGAAACTCTAAGTCAGAATTTGGGATTGGCGATGGAGGACGCTCCGGTTTCCGGGGCGTCCTTCTTTGGATCCCCGCGATGCGATGAGGTCACAGGCGACTGTTCGGGCCGCACCAGGAAGGGACTGAAACTTGTTCGTTACCATTGGCGGCAAACGCCTGCCACTGGAACGTCTGCCAACGACCCCGCCGCGGTCGCGACCGCCGAGCGATTTCATATTGGAACGACCCAATAAACAATTTCGATCGAATTATCAGTGGCTTGAGGTCGTAATGTTAATGATATTGCTGCATGAAGGGTGGAGCACTGAGGCCAGACCCCGAGGTCGGCGATGACTGTGATAGCGAAGATCGAGCCTAATAAAATCGCTCTTTCTCGGCCGGAAGAATCGGGCGACCGTTCTGGCTTGGCCTGTTTAGTCATTGTTGCGCGCCATAGCGGTCTGCATCTTTCAGTGCTGCAACTGATCCACGATAACGTGCTGACCGGGCAGGAAATCTCGACCGCCCAGCTTCTGAAGTGCGCGCGGGCGGCAGGTCTGAAGGCTAAAGTCACTCATCTGACCTGGGATGGGCTGAGCCACCTGAAAAAGGCTCTTCCCGCAATCGTCACGCTCAAAAGCGGAGCCAGCATGGTGCTGCTGCGGGTGACGGGCGGGCCAGACGATACGCGAGTTGTGCTCCAGGATCCCAATGCGGCTGATGACGCGCTGCTCGTCATCGATCGGGTTCGGTTCGAGGATGCCTGGAGCGGCGATGTCATACTCGTCAAGCGCAACTACGAGATCTCCGATGAGAGCCAGCCGTTCAGCTTCGGGCTTATTACTGCGTTGCTATTTCGTGAGCGATGGATCGTTCGCGATGTTGCCATCTGCGCGATCGTTTTAGGCTTCCTGGCGTTGACGCCAATCATTTTCTGGCGGCTGCTGTCCGACAAGGTCATCTACTTCAAAGCTTATAATACGTTTTTTGTTGTCTGCCTTGCCATGGTGGTGCTGGTGATTTTTGAGGCAGTTTTTGCCTATGTGCGCCAGTTCCTCATTGTCCATTTGACGACGCGCGTTGACGTCAAACTCGGCACCTACATGTTCGACAAGCTGTTGAACCTTCCGATCGATTTCTTCGAGCGCACGCAGACCGGCAAGATTTCGTACGACCTCAACCAGATGTGGAGAATTCGCACATTTCTGATGGGGCAGCTGTTCGGGACTGTTTTGGACTCCACCACAATGCTGGTGTTCTTGCCGGTGATGTTCTTTTTCAGCCCCACGATGACGCTGATCGTTTTGGCGACGTGCGGGCTGATGGTGCTTTGGATCATTGCCATGCTGCCGGCTTACCGTCGCAAAACTACGGCAGTCGAAGCCGCGGAATCGGAGCGCGGGGCACATCTCATACAGACGATTCATGGCATTCGTACCGTCAAGTCACTGGCCCTCGATGCCCGCCAACGCCACCTTTGGGATGTGATGACGGCTCGGGTCGCAAAATTGCGTTTCGCCGAAGGCATGCTGGGAAATTTAATTCAAGCAGGCGTCAGGCCGCTGGAGCGGTTTGCCGTCAACGGGTCCTATGCCGTTGGTGTTTATTTGGCGCTGTCGACCAACGACCCCGTATACATCGGCGCACTTTTCGCCTTCCTCATGCTTTCCCAGCGCGTGTCGGGGCCGTTGTTGCAGATGGCCAAGCTTATCAACCAGTACGACGAGGCACGTATTGCGGTTGCAATTGTCGGCAACCTTGTTAATCAACCGGCCGAAGAAGGCCGATCCGGTCATGGCGTGCGTGCGCCCATTGAAGGACATGTTCAATTCTCAAACGTCACGTTCAAGTACGCGGGTGCGCCGGGACCAGCCTTGCAAGACGTCTCGATAGAAATCCCGCAGGGAACAACCTTAGGAATCATGGGCCGGAGCGGCTCGGGAAAAACCACCATCACACGACTGCTGCAGCGCCTTCACTCCAACTACGAAGGATTAATCAAGATCGACGGCATCGACGTGCGTGAATACGACGTCGATCACCTCCGTCGCAGCCTCGGCGTAGTGTTGCAGGAGAATTTCCTGTTCAGCGGGACGATTCGCGAAAACATCACTGCCGGAAAGATCGACGCGACGTTCGACGAAGTCGTCCGCGCGGCGCGCTTGGCTGGCGCCGAGGAGTTCATTGAAAGGCTGCCGCGGGGTTATGAAACCCATATCTATGAAGGCTCGCCAAATCTTTCAGGTGGACAGCGACAACGCCTGGCGATCGCGCGCGCGCTAATTGTCGACCCTCGTATCTTGATCCTCGACGAGGCGACGAGTGCGCTGGACGCAGACAGCGAGGCGATCGTCAATGCAAACATCGCACGCATCGCTCAAGGCCGAACCATGATCATTGTCTCGCACCGCTTGTCGTCCTTGGTGTCTGCCGACGCGATTCTTGTGCTCGAGCAAGGTGCTGTAGAAGACATCGGGCGGCACGAAGAGCTGCTGGCGCGGTGCGACATCTATAGCAATCTATGGCACCAACAAACAAGCTATGTGACGGCGATGCTAAATCGGCAAAACAAACCTCCGTTCAGGACCCCAGCACGTGTCTCCTAGTTCGTCAGCAATTGGCGTTATTCGTCAGTTTCAATCAGAAACGGATGCCTTCACCGAAGCGTCCAATCCGCAATGGGCGCGGATCACAGTATTAACGCTCGCCGGGCTTTTCGTGAGCCTAATTGCGATTATGTGTCTGACCAGGATTGACCGCGTTGTAACGAGCGTAGGTGGAAAGCTGGTTTCGACTGAGCAGGTCAATGTTTTTCAAGCACTTGATCCATCGATCATAAAGAGCATCAACGTTCACGAGGGAGATGAAGTTCAAAAGGGGCAGGTCCTAGCGACACTTGACTCCACATTCGCTGCTGCGGACGTCAAGCAGTTACGGCAGCAGGTCGCCGGCTTGCGGGCGCAAATAGCACGCGACGAGGCGCAGCTGAACGGCCACCCGTTTGTCCTGCCGCAGGAAACCGATTCCGACGCTGCCAAGTCCGCAGCCGTGCAAAAGGAGTACTATAATCAACAGGTTGCCCAATATCAGGCGCAACTCAGAAGTTTCGATGCAAAGATTAGACAGACGCAGGCAACCATTCAGAAATATCAATCGGATGCTTCTCGCTATGAACAACGCGAACAAATCGCAAAGCAAATCGAAGATATGCGGTCTATTTTGGCTGCGCACGGCACAGGCTCGCAGCTTAATCTGCTGACATCTCAGGACGCGCGCTTGGATATGCTGCGCACGCTTGACTACGATCATAACAGCCTGGTCGAAGCTCAACACACTTTGGCTTCTATAACGGCGGACCGCGATGCATTCATACAACAATCGTCCGGTCAATTGAGCCAAGATCTCGTCACGGCGCGCAATAATCTTGATACGGCTCAAGCATCACTGGAAAAGGCAGTAAGACACCATGATCTCGTCCGGCTCACCGCTACCGAGCCTTCGGTGGTGCTGACGGTCGCCAAACTGTCTGTCGGCTCGGTGTTGAAGGAAGGAGACACGCTTTTCACGCTGATGCCAGTGAACGCGCCGGTGGAGGCGGAAGTTCGCATCGCTTCACGGGATGTGGGGTTCGTGCGATCTGGGGACCGTTGCGTGCTGAAGATCGAGGCCTTTAATTATATGGAGCATGGCACGGCCGAAGGGTCGATACGCTGGATTAGCGACAATGCATTTACCACCGATGATAATGGCCAGCCGGTCGATCCCTATTACAAGGCCCGCTGCGGCGTCGATGCAATGCATTTCGTGGATGTCCCGGCCAAGTTTCGGCTGATTCCGGGTATGACGCTACAAGCCGACGTGAACGTCGGCAAACGCTCGGTTGCCATGTATTTGCTCGGCGGTTTCCTGCGGGGGTTTGGCGAGGCAATGCGAGAACCTTGAAGATTGTTGTTTGGAGTCCTGGTAACGCGAAAGGCTCAAGCGGACCGTTCCGGGGAGAGCTTTTTCGATGAGATGAGTGAAATTCGATAGTTCTATATGGGCTGGTCAAGTGTCATCAACATCCGAACTTGTGCAGAGTATACGGCGGTCACTGCCGAAGGTTCCGGAGCCAACCCCGCCGAGGCGAGGCCAGAAAATTATCGGTAGTATGAAGCTGCCGCTGCCGAAACTTCTGGAACGAACTTCGGAAATTATTGGTAGTATGAAGTTATCGCTGCCGAAATTTCTCGAGAGAACCCGGCCGCCACTGGGTCAAGGTGACCCTTCCGATCATGATAACGCTTCGGAGCGGTTTCAACGCGGCGTCGTCGCCTATGAGAAGCGGCAATATGGCGAGGCGTTGGCAGCCTGGAAGAAGGTAGGTGCAGACGCTAACGCGGAAGCGCATTATCGAATTGGGCAGCTTTACGCGCGCGGAGAAGGTGTTGTTCAGAGCATTCCGGATGCCGTCGCCTGGTACAAGCTTGCGGCCGATAAAGGCCATGTCGAAGCGCAATATCAGCTCGGTGCTATCTATATCAATGGTGCAAGACCGGGACCCAGTGGACCAGACAGCTGGTTCAAATCAGCCTCGCAGCGTGACGGTGCAGCCGCAAAACGGAACTTAAATACCCTGTTTCCGAACGGCATTGCGGTCGAGAAGGATCTCGACGCAGCGATACACTGGATGAAGTCGGCGGCCCAAAATGGAAAGGCGGAAGCCCAGAATATTTTGGGAGATATGTATCGCCGCGGGACTGGAATTGCGCAAGATTATAAGTCTGCCCGTGACTGGTATTTAATGGCGGCAGAGCAAGGCAATGCGTCGGCGCAGTTCGGATTGGGAGATATCTACTATCAGGGTCTCGGCGTTGACGTCGACCATCGGGCTGGCGCCGATTGGTACGAAAAGGCTGCCAATCAAGGCGACGCAAGGGCACGCGTCGCACTCGGTTCTATCTATCTCACCGGCCGTGGCCGGCCGACCAATCGAGACGAGGCGGCACGGCTCTTCGTCCAGGCAGCCGAGCAGGGTGAAGCGCGTGGCTTGTACCAAGCAGCACTCATGCACCTGAGCGGCGAGGGATTACCCGAGAACATTGACAAGGCTGAGACACACCTTCGAAAGGCCGCAAAGCAAAACTACTTGCCCGCCATCATCAGGCTTGCCGAACTTTATACCCGCGGCAAGGGCGTCGAGCCGGATCTTCGAGAGGCCGCGAATTGGTATCAGCGAGCGGCCGAGCTTGGCGATGTCGAATCACAATTTATTATCGGTCGCCTTTTTGCCACCGGTGCCGGAGTTCCCACCAATCTACGCGAGTCAGCTAAATGGTTTTTGTGTGCAGCGGAACAAGGCCATGCCACAGCTGCGCACAATATTGCGGCTTTTTATGCGAAGGGTACCGGCGTAGAGCGGGACGCGGCAAAAGCGGTCGAATGGTACAAGAAAGCCGCCGCTAAGGGGGTCACGGCCTCTCAGGTGCAGCTCGGAAAGCTGTTGTATTCAGCCGACGAAGACGGCCCGCGCGATCGAAAGCTAGCGGCTGACTTGCTTAAGCAGGCGGCTGAGACTGGCGATCGGGAAGCAAAGATGGCGCTGGCGATGCTGTATCTGCAAGGTGAGGGCGTGGAGCGCGATCCTTTCCAAGCCAAAGAATTGCTGAGACAGGCAGCGGAAGGCGGCCACGCCGGCGCGGCACTTCAATTGGGCCATGTCTATTTTGGTAA
>ODAK010006272.1_pt1 | contig 12021 bp, 4 predicted proteins | sample 1539591 | NCBI WGS metagenome assembly ODAK01 (sample SAMEA3539303, study PRJEB22396) | soil metagenome | biome: tundra; feature: field; material: soil | place: USA | collected 2010-05 | depth 0.15 m | reverse complement strand
CACGCGGACGAGCGCAAGGTGGGCGTGAAGTTCCGCGCCGTCCTGCTGGCCGTCGCCGCCGGCGGCCAGACCCGTACCGAGGGCGCCAATCTCACGGTAGCCAACGCTAATTCGGCGACGCTGTTTCTGGCCGCCGAGACGAATCGACGCACGCAAGACCCCGCCGCCAAATGCGACGCGGACCTGAAAGCCGCGTCGGCCAAACCGTATGACCGGCTGCTTGCGGCGCACGTCGCGGATTACCAGAAGTTCTTTCACCGGGTGGTGTTCGCGCTGGCAGGCGCGGCGCCGGATCTCCCGACCGACGAACGCCTGAAGCGCTTGCAGGCGGGCGCGGCGGATCCGCAGCTCGCCACCCTGTACTTCCAGTTCGGCCGCTATCTTCTGATTTCGAGCAGCCGCCCGGGCGGCATGGCCGCGACGCTACAGGGCCTATGGAACGACTCGCTCGCGCCGCCGTGGGACAGCAAGTACACCATCAACATCAACACCGAGATGAATTACTGGCCGGCCGAGGTGTGCAATCTCCCGGAAATGCACGAGCCGTTGTTCGACCTGGTAGACGCGGCGCGCCCCGCCGGCCGCCGCGTGGCGCAGGCGCTCTACGGCGCGCACGGTTTCGTCATCCATCACAACACCGACATCTGGGGCGACGCCGTGCCGATCGATGGCGTCGGCTCGGGCATCTGGCCCATGGGCGGCGCGTGGTTGAGCCTGCATTTCTGGGATCATTACGATTTCACGCGCGACCGCGATTTTCTCGTCCAACGCGCCTACCCGGTGATGAAGGAAGCCGCCACGTTCCTGCTCGATTACATGGTCGATGACGGCCACGGCCATCTGATCACCGGCCCGTCGATCTCCCCCGAGAACCGCTATCGCATGCCCGACGGCACGGTGGGCAGGCTGGCCATGGGGCCTTACATGGATACCGAAATCGCTCACGCCCTGTTCACGCGCACGATCGAGGCGAGCGAGATCCTGGGCGTCGATGCCGAGTTTCGAAAGCAGGCCGCCGGCGCACGCGATCGACTGATGCCCTTCCGGATCGGCAAGTACGGCCAGTTGCAGGAATGGCTCGAAGACTACGACGAACCCGAACCCGGTCACCGCCACATCTCGCACCTGTTCGCGCTCTTTCCGGGCAACCAGATCACCCCGCGCGGCGCGCCCGCGCTCGCCAAGGCCGCGCGCGTGACGCTTGAGAGACGGCTGGCCGCCGGCGGCGGCGGGACAGGCTGGAGCCGCGCCTGGATCGTCAACTTCTTCGACCGTCTGGAAGATGGAGAGGCCGCGTACGAGAACCTGCTGGCGCTGTTCGCGAAATCGACGCTGCCGAACATGCTCGACACGCATCCGCCGTTCCAGATCGACGGGAATTTCGGCGGGACGTCCGGCATCGCGGAAATGCTCGTGCAGAGCCACAACGGCGAGATCAGCCTGCTGCCGGCTCTGCCCAAGGCTTGGCCCGAGGGATCCATCCAAGGTCTGCGCGCGCGCGGCGCCGTGGGAGTGGATATCGCGTGGGCGGCAGGCAGGGCGTCCCGCGTGGTTCTCCATCCGGCCGTCGCGGGCGACTACAAGTTGAGGCCGCCGCGCGGCCAGCAAATCGCCGCCGTCACTTCAAGGGGGAAGCGCATATCCGTCACTGTCACGGAGGACGGGGATATCGCCGTGAAGTTCGCCCCCGGGCAAACCTATGAGGTGAGCTTTCAATAAGACGACGAAGCTGAAAAAAAAGGCAGTCACCGCGGAGTCCGGTCGCGTTTCGATTTCCGCTATACACCCTTAAGGCGTTGAACTTTGGTACTTTTAGGACTCTGGAGTAATCTTCAGGAACGATACGAGGCAAATACGCCAAACTACGGCCAAGCCAACGGCCAATCCACCAATCCGAAAGCAAAAGCGTGAAGGCGCGTGGGGAACGGTGGCGCCGATGGAACAGCCCGGCGGAGTGTGCGTCGGACGGATAGATGAGACTGATTAAGAACACAGGCAGCGACCGCCACGTTCAGCCTGGACAGTCCCAAGAGCCGTGTTCCGCGGCTCGAAGCGCTGCGCAAGGCGGCAGGCCGCTGAGCCTGCGGTAGGATGCGGCGCAGTCCGGCGGGCGTGCTGCTCGCCGAGGGGTCAATCTTTGACGCCGAGACTTTTCAGCGCAGCCTTTGCCGGTTGATTCCCGGCGGCGGCTGCCTTGCGGTACCAGAAGATGGCCTGGTCGTGGTCCTGGGTGACGCCGAGTCCACCCTCCCACATCACGCCGATGTTGTACATGGCCGTGTCGTTGCCCGTATCGGCTGCTCTTCGATACCAACTCATGGACTCGGCGTAGTCCACGGAGACGCCGAGACCTTGCTGGTACAACACGCCGATGGCGTTGGCGGCGGTGATATCCCCTTCGCCCGCTGCCCTTCGGAACCATCTCATGGCCTCGGCATGATTCACAGGCACTCCCAGTCCGTCGCGGTATAACACGCCAATGTTGAACATCGCCTCGGCATTGCCGAAAGACGCGGCTTTGAGGAACCAACTCAAAGCCTCTCTGTAGCTCTTCGGCGAGCCCAGCCCTTGAAAGTACAAGAGGCCAATGTTGCACATGGCCTGACTGTTTCCGGCATCCGCCGCGTGGCGGAACCATGCCATGGCCGACGCGTAGTCCGACTCCACGCCGCGACCGCTCCCATACATCACGCCGAGGTACATCATGGCGTCCACGTCGCCGATAGCCGCAGCCTGGTGGAAGATGGCCAGCGCAACGGAATCGTTCCCGGCATCGTACGCCTCCACGCCGCGAGCCATCAGGGCCTTGGCGTTGGGTGCGGGGGCGGATGGAAGCGGGGTCGCGCCAAGTTGAGCCCTGGCCGGTGAGCCGCAGAGCAACCCGACCACGGCGGCGGTGGCCCACAGAGGTCCGGCCGGCCGCGAGCGGCGGCCGTGGTTGACGGCGAAACCCATCTCGCATTTATGACGTTCCACCGAGTGGCTGGGTTGCGGGCTTGACTGGCAGGAGGGGCTTCGGCTCCTCCAGGCACGTGGCGCGCTCCCGCGCCTGTTTCTATCGCGCCGCGATATTGACGTCCGCTTGCAGCTTCAGGTCGCGCGACGAGGCTCCGACGTAAACGGTGCGGGCGCCGGCGGCAGTTTCCCAACGGCCGTTCGCCGTGGACCAATACTGCAAGCGCCGCGGCTCCACGTGCAGCGCGACGTTCTTGGTTTGACCGGGCGAGATGTTCACGCGGTCGAACTGAATGAGCTGCCGGAGGGCGATCTGCGCGCCGGCCGGCGGGTTCTTGGGAGCGCCGATGTACACCTGCGGTACTTCGTCGCCGGCGGCCTTGCCGGTGTTGCGGATGGTGAAGCTCACGTCCAGGCCGCCATCGGCGGCGCGGGCGGCTTTGAGCAGGGTGTATTGGAACGTGCTGTACGACAGGCCGTACCCGAAGGGGAAGAGCGGCTTGATGTCCTGCTTATCGAACCAGCGGTACCCCATGAAGATCCCTTCGGTCTCGTACGTCTTGCCGTCGACGCCCTGATTGGTGCGCTCCGGGTGGTTGGCGCGGTCTTGCGCCACCATGTCCGATAGCTTCACCGGCCAGGTGATGGGCAGCCGGCCGGCCGGATTGGCCTTGCCGAGCAGAACGTTGGCCGTCGCCGGGCCGCCTTCGTCGCCCGGATACCACATCTCAAGCACGCCCTTTACTTTGTCGATCCAGGGCATCGCTACGGGCAGCGTGGTGTTCAGGACGACGACGGTATTGGCATTCACCGCCGCCACGTCCGAAATCAGCTTGTCCTGATCGCCGGGCAACGCGAAGACCGACGGGGCCTGGCGCGCCCATGCGAAAACCACGGCCTTCCTGGCCTGTTTGGCGGCCGCGATGGCGGCGTCGTAATTGGCCTTTTCCTGCTGCGGCGTCACCCAGGCCAGGCGCACCTGGACGGGATAGCCGTACTGTTCGCCGGTGGTGGTGACGGTCAGATCGTGCGCGCCCGCTTTGAGATCGATCTTGTTGCGCGCGTTGTTGAGGTGGTCCACCGTGGGGGTGATATTGCCCGAGATGGGATGTTGTCCCTTGAGTCCGGGGAGGGTCGCCAGAGGCGGTCCGCCTTGACCGCCGCGGCCGCCGCCAGGAGCCGCCGGCATGGCAGCGCCTGGAGCCGCGCCGCCCGGCAGATTCGCTCCAGGGGCTGGAACGCCTGCCGCGCCGCCCGGAGCGCCGCCACCAAATCCGCGGCCCCCGCCGCCGCCAACCACCTGGTTGCCGTCGAGCGTCACCGACCCGGTGGTTCCGCGCGTCTGGAGGGCGAGCATGTACGCGCCGTCGGCCGGAATGTTGAGGGTGCTTTTCCAGGTGTAAGAGGTTCCCGGCGGCAGCGCTTTGCCATTCGCGGTGGTGAAGTCGATCTGAGAATCGTTCTGCGTCTGGCTGCTGGCGGTATTCGTGCGCACCAGGTTCGCGAGGTTCGACGCGGGAATGGGCTTGCCATCGAAATCGTTGGCGACTGCGTAGGTCACCTTTCTGCCTGCGATCTTCTCGATCGACGGGACAGGCCCCACTTGGTGATCCGGAAGCCCCATGGCCTTTTCGCCGGAGATGCCGATGGAAACGAGGATGCCGCCGGTCGGCCCTATGAACGCCGTGGAATCCAGGTCGGCTGCGCTGAGGGGCAGCACCGTGTCCTGGTTCTTGAGCAGCGTGGCGGCGTCTTCCGCGGTCTTCTGCAGGATGGGAGCGTTGAACGCGGAATCGATTTCGGTGATGGTGTGCTTGGGGGCCTTGTCCAGGTACCCGAACTTATCCATTTGAAGCAGGACGCGGCCGACCGCCAGAGAAATCTGCCGCTCTCTGATCAAGCCGTCTTGAACCGCCTTGAGCATGCCGTATGCGGGTGGATCGTTGCCACGTCCGCCGCCTCCGCCTCCGCCACCAGCGCCTCCGGTCGCGTGCGGCACTGGAAGCGGTCGCTGCCGGAGCGTATCGGTCGGGCGCGATCACTACGGCGCAGGCGCAGCAGATGCTCGGGCTGCGGTCGCGGTAGCAGACGGAGTCCTTCCTCCGGCGGCCCGAAGCCTACCACGATTACACGATGGATGACCTGGAACGGGATATCGCGGCCATTCGTGACGCCGCGCGGCAATGATTTGGTCACTTTGCGCGCGGGCTTCGCCCAAATAGGTGTATAACTAGCCGCATCGCAAGCGCGAATCCGACTAGGATAACCACGGCAGTGAGACTGTCCACGAGATAGGCCATTGAAATCAAACTAGCGATCCAGAGTGCAGCATAGACTCCCACGGTGACAAGTGCCCCTCGGTTTGCTGTAATCTCGGCCCGTTGCTTGTATGTACTCTGGACTAGATCAAACCCAATTAACACCAGCACAAGCAACACACCTGATGCGGCTTTCCTGCGGGTGTGGTGTGCAATTAACAACCATGCTACAACGCCCGCCCAAAAGAGGACGACTGCCCCTTTTCCCAGGGAACCGAATTCCGTAAATCCTTTCCTGTACCATGCCTTTTGGGCGGCGACTCCCGTGGTTGAGGGACTGACCGCCGTCAGTTCCGCTTCTGTCACCTGACCATCAGCGTTCGTCACCAAATCCCTGCGGCAGAGCTGCGCAGAGTCGAACAGCCCCCGAAATACGTTCAGGACTTGGCCTACATCGTTAGCCGCCGACCTGACATCTGAGGGCTTTGATACCGCGAGGAAGCCGAAGTTTCTATGTGCCTGAACTATGCCGAGGGCATCTCTCAGCCGCCAAAACGTGGCAGACGACTTGGCCGTACTAAAGCAGTCGGCATTCACAAACGCGGGGAGGTTGGCGGGATTCGGTTCAAGCCGCGCAGGACCATCCGTCCTGAGGCGGGGAAGCAAATCCCGGAGTTCGCTGTAGATCGCAGCTAATTCCGTATAAAGGCTCTTTCGCAGCAGTTTCTTTTGCGTGCTCTCTTGCCAGCGCAGAACAAGGAGTTGAACGACGGACGCCCCGATGAATCCAGCGAGGCCACTCGCGACGATCCTGATCCACTCGGCGTTCATTTTCTGCACAATCATACCTCTGGCCGTATGTCGTCTCGGCGGTACCGTGCCGCGTTTCCTATCTCCCCGCGATATTGACCTCTGCTTGCAGCTTCACATCGCGCGACGAGGCTCCCACGTAAACCGTGCGGGCGCCGGCGGCAGTTTCCCAACGGCCGTTCGCCGTGGACCAATACTGCAAGCGCCGCGGCTCCACGTGCAGCGCGACGTTCTTGGTTTGACCGGGCGAGATGTTCACGCGGTCGAACTGAATGAGCTGCCGGAGGGCGATCTGCGCGCCGGCCGGCGGGTTCTTGGGAGCGCCGATGTACACCTGCGGTACTTCGTCGCCGGCGGCCTTGCCGGTGTTGCGGATGGTGAAGCTCACGTCCAGGCCGCCATCGGCGGCGCGGGCGGCTTTGAGCAGGGTGTATTGGAACGTGCTGTACGACAGGCCGTACCCGAAGGGGAAGAGCGGCTTGATGTCCTGCTTATCGAACCAGCGGTACCCCATGAAGATCCCTTCGGTCTCGTACGTCTTGCCGTCGACGCCCTGATTGGTGCGCTCCGGGTGGTTGGCGCGGTCTTGCGCCACCATGTCCGATAGCTTCACCGGCCAGGTGATGGGCAGCCGGCCGGCCGGATTGGCCTTGCCGAGCAGAACGTTGGCCGTCGCCGGGCCGCCTTCGTCGCCCGGATACCACATCTCAAGCACGCCCTTTACTTTGTCGATCCAGGGCATCGCTACGGGCAGCGTGGTGTTCAGGACGACGACGGTATTGGCATTCACCGCCGCCACGTCCGAAATCAGCTTGTCCTGATCGCCGGGCAACGCGAAGACCGACGGGGCCTGGCGCGCCCATGCGAAAACCACGGCCTTCCTGGCCTGTTTGGCGGCCGCGATGGCGGCGTCGTAATTGGCCTTTTCCTGCTGCGGCGTCACCCAGGCCAGGCGCACCTGGACGGGATAGCCGTACTGTTCGCCGGTGGTGGTGACGGTCAGATCGTGCGCGCCCGCTTTGAGATCGATCTTGTTGCGCGCGTTGTTGAGGTGGTCCACCGTGGGGGTGATATTGCCCGAGATGGGATGTTGTCCCTTGAGTCCGGGGAGGGTCGCCAGAGGCGGTCCGCCTTGACCGCCGCGGCCGCCGCCAGGAGCCGCCGGCATGGCAGCGCCTGGAGCCGCGCCGCCCGGCAGATTCGCTCCAGGGGCTGGAACGCCTGCCGCGCCGCCCGGAGCGCCGCCACCAAATCCGCGGCCCCCGCCGCCGCCAACCACCTGGTTGCCGTCGAGCGTCACCGACCCGGTGGTTCCGCGCGTCTGGAGGGCGAGCATGTACGCGCCGTCGGCCGGAATGTTGAGGGTGCTTTTCCAGGTGTAAGAGGTTCCCGGCGGCAGCGCTTTGCCATTCGCGGTGGTGAAGTCGATCTGAGAATCGTTCTGCGTCTGGCTGCTGGCGGTATTCGTGCGCACCAGGTTCGCGAGGTTCGACGCGGGAATGGGCTTGCCATCGAAATCGTTGGCGACTGCGTAGGTCACCTTTCTGCCTGCGATCTTCTCGATCGACGGGACAGGCCCCACTTGGTGATCCGGAAGCCCCATGGCCTTTTCGCCGGAGATGCCGATGGAAACGAGGATGCCGCCGGTCGGCCCTATGAACGCCGTGGAATCCAGGTCGGCTGCGCTGAGGGGCAGCACCGTGTCCTGGTTCTTGAGCAGCGTGGCGGCGTCTTCCGCGGTCTTCTGCAGGATGGGAGCGTTGAACGCGGAATCGATTTCGGTGATGGTGTGCTTGGGGGCCTTGTCCAGGTACCCGAACTTATCCATTTGAAGCAGGACGCGGCCGACCGCCAGAGAAATCTGCCGCTCTCTGATCAAGCCGTCTTGAACCGCCTTGAGCATGCCGTATGCGGGCGGATCGCCGCCACGTCCCGGTCCGCCTCCCGCGCCGCGTCCGCCTGCCGCGCCGCCAGTGGCCCGTTCTTCGGGCATGCCGCCGCCTCCCCGACCGCCCATTCCGCCGCCGGGATTGGCCTGCGCCGCGCCGCCAGGCAGCCCGGCCGCGCCTGGAGCGCCGCGACCGGGCGCCGCGGCCGCTGGAACCGCGCCTGCAGGAGCCGCGCCCCGTCCGCCGCCGCCCATGCCGCGGCCTCCAGGCTCAGCGGCGCTATAGCTGCCGCTGGGCATTTCCATGTCGAGGCCGTTGGCGATGTTCATGGTTCCGTGGGTGGCGCCCCAGTCCGACGTATTGAAACCCCGGAAGCCATCTTCACCCCGGAAGATGGTGTTCTGGATCTCGTTGTTGTCGCAGGCTTGCAGACCGTTGATCTTGTTGTAAGAGCACATGATCGAGGAAACGCCGGCGTTGGCGAGGTCCACGAATGGCGCGATGTAGATCTCGCGCAAGGTCTGCGGGTCGACGTAGACGTCGTTGCCGCCGTCGTAGCCGATGAAGTGCTTGGCTTGCGACATAACGCCTTCGCCCTGCGTCCCCTGAACCTGCGCGGAGGCGATCTGCCCCGTCAGGAACGGATCCTCGCCGGACGTGTTGTAGGCGCGTCCGAACTCGAAGTCGCGCACCAGGTTGACGAACGGCTGGAGGACCACGTCCTGGCCCAGCGCCCGGGCGTCGCGGCCAATCACGACGCCGTTTTTCTTGGCGTCGTCCCGGCTCCAGGTGGCCGCCAGGCCCATGGTGGCCGTCATGCCGGTCGACCAGATGCTGATCGAGATGCCTGGCGGGCCGTCGGTTAGCCGAAGGGAGGGAATCCCCAGCCGGGGCAGGCCGGGCCAGGTTCCGGCTTGGCCGACGCCGCTCGGCGACGCCTCCGTTCCCCCGTGCAGCAGGGCGATCTTCTCCTCCAGCGTCATCTGGCTGAGCAGTTTGTCCACACGCGCGTTCCCGGTCACGACGGGCGGGTTTGGCGCGGATTGAGAAAAGAGAACGGCCGCACAGACGGCCACGAGGATGAGAGCGGCTACAGTCGGTCTTGACGTCGATGGCTGGTTTGCGCGCAAGAAGGCAGGTGGACCCACAAACGGCGTGGGTACCCCGGCCCGCCCCACTTTGACGTTGGAGTTTGGCATATTAGTCTCTGGATGGCCGCCATTATAGCGCCGGGCGGCGGTACACCGTGCCTGAAATGACGAGAAGAACGATGGTGAGAGCCTCGGCCGCGGCCGTCTTCCGCGGGCTGCTGCCCGGGGCCGCGGCAGCCGCCGCCACCCCGGCCGTCCTTCATCCCGAGAGTTACCGGCACTACATTGACGCTTTCAATGCCGGCGACGAAGAGTTGTACCCCGAGGCCATCGGGAACGCAGATGCATGGCCCTTTCTGCGAGACAACATCCCGCTATTCGAGTGCCCGGATCGGACGCTGGAGGAGATCTACTACTTCCGCTGGTGGACGTACCGCAAGCACCTCAGGCAGACGCCCGACGGATTCATCGTCACGGAGTTTCTGCCGAATGTGTCTTGGGCGGGGAAGAGTAACTCCATTAACTGCGCCGCCGCTCTCCATTACTACGAAGGGCGCTGGCTCCGCGACGCCCGCTACCTCGACGACTATTCCGTCTTCTGGTTGCGCAAGGGCGGCGGCGTACGCAGCTACAGCTTCTGGGTTGCCGACGCGCTGTGGAACCGTTATCTCGCGACGGGCGACGGCCGGCAGATCAAGGACCTGTTGCCCGAGCTCCTGGCGAACTACCAGGAGTGGGAGAAATCCCACCTTGGTCCGGAAGGTCTGTTCTGGCAGATCGACGACCGCGACGGGATGGAGATGTCCATTGGAGGCAGCGGTTACCGGCCCACGATCAACAGCTACATGTTCGCCGATGCGCGGGCCATCGCGAATATCGCCGCACTGGCGGGCCGAGCCGATGTGGCCGAAGAGTTCCGCGCGAAGGCCGCGAACATCAAACGTCTCGTTCAGGAACGGCTGTGGGACAAGGACGCGCAATTCTTCAAGGTTCTTCCGCGCAGGGCGGACGCGAAGCTTGTGGGCGTGCGCGAGCTGATCGGCTACACGCCATGGTACGTGAATCTGCCCGACGCCGGGTTCGAGGCGGCCTGGAAGCAGTTTATGGACCCGGATGGCTTCTACGCGCCCTGGGGTCCAACGACGGCGGAGCGGCGGGATCCGAAGTTCACGCTGGCGTACAAAGGCCATGAGTGCCAGTGGAACGGTCCAAGCTGGCTGCGGGTGCTGGCGAACGGCAAACAGGTGGGCGTGCGCTGACCTCCACCTCCACCTCCACCTGGTATTGACAGCCTCTCTGCCCCTGTGTCTTGCTAGGACGTGGGGAGAGTGCTGCCCATGCTGACGCGACGACGCTTTTTCACTACCGGCGCAGCGGTTCCGCTTCTGGCCGGTTCCGCTTCGGAGGCCGCCCCGGCATCCACCGCGGCCCGGTATTCCGACGACGAGAGCCTCTCCCTGAACGGCTTGTGGCTCTTCCGGCTCGACCCGGATGGAAAAGGCGAACCGGGCGGTTGGGCCCTCCCGGATACGCCGGCCGCCGGCTGGAGGGAAGTCCGCGTCCCGGTTGGGCCCTCCCCGATGCGCCGGCCGCCGGCTGGAGGGAAGTCCGCGTCCCGCATACCTGGCAGGTGGAGCCGGAGAATACCGAGTACCGGGGATTGGCGTGGTATCGCCGAACGTTCGAAGCGCAGCAGGCGTGGTCCGAGCGCGCCGTCCGGGTGGAATTTGAGGCGGTGTTTCACACGGCGACGGTTTGGGTGAACGGGAAGGAAGCCGGGCGGCACATCGGCAAGGGCTATACGGCGTTCACGCTCGACGCCGGCCACCTGCTGCGCTACGGCGCGCCGAACAGCCTGGTCGTGAAGGTGGACAACGCGTTCAACGAGTCCATGCTCCCGCGCGGGCGTTCCAGCGACTGGGCGCACGATGGCGGCATCTACCGGCCCGTGCGGCTGCTGGTCACGCCGAAGGTATTCATCGAGAGCGTGGCCGTGGACGCCGAGCCCGACCTGTCCGCCAGAACCGCCTCGATCGCCGTTTCGGTGGTGGTGCGGAACACGTCGCAGCAAGCCTGGAATGGACGCGCCGGCTTCCGCGTTACCGACGAAGCCTCGGGGAATCCGGTCCTCGCGGTTCCGGAAGCGGCATCAGCGCAACTGGCCGCGGGCGAGACCAAGACCATAGCGCTGCCGGCGGCGACTCTCAAGGAACCGCGGCTCTGGCACTTCGATCATCCCAATTTGTACAACCTCAGCGCCGAACTGGTGGAGGGTCATGCGCTGGACACTATCTTCGGCGTCCGCAAAATCGAAATCCGGGACAGCGCGTTCTACCTCAACGGCGAGAAGGTCCGCCTGATGGGCGTCGAGCGGATGGCCGGCAGCAACCCGGAGTACGGCATGGCCGAGCCCGTCGACTGGATCGAGCACGATCATGCCGATATGAAGGAGTTGAACTGCGTCTACACGCGCGTGCACTGGCCGCAAGACCGGGCCGTGCTCGATTGGTGTGACCGCCACGGCATGCCGATTCAGACCGAGGTCCCCACCTGGGGCGGCGGTACATTCCGCGGAATGACCAACGAGCCTTCCGCGGACATCATGAACAACGGTCTGGAACAACTGCGGGAAATGATCGCCCGCGACCGCAACCACCCTTGCGTTTTCTCGTGGGGCATGTGCAACGAGATCGGCGGCCAGAATCCGCCGGCTTACGCGTTCGCCAAACGGATGTACGAGGAGTCCAAGAAGCTCGATCCGATGCGGCTGGTCTCTTACGCCTCGAACTCGCTGTTCACGACGCCGGGCAAGGATGTCGCGGGCGCGATGGATTACGTGATGTGCAACGAGTACATCGGGAGCTGGAATCGGGGCACGATCGACGACCTCGGAAGGTTCCTCGACGAGATCCACCGCGCGTTTCCGGGCAAGCCGTTGGTCATCTCCGAGTACGGATATTGCGCCTGCACGCCGGACCGTCCCGAAGGCGATGGCGCCCGCGTCTCGGTTCTGCTCGA
>ODAK010006270.1_pt1 | contig 12023 bp, 13 predicted proteins | sample 1539591 | NCBI WGS metagenome assembly ODAK01 (sample SAMEA3539303, study PRJEB22396) | soil metagenome | biome: tundra; feature: field; material: soil | place: USA | collected 2010-05 | depth 0.15 m | reverse complement strand
GATGGTCGAGCGCGATCCAGTCGCTTTCCACGCGCTGCAGGCGAACGTCGCCGTGCTCAACGCAGCCGCAGTGGAGCTGAAGCGGGCGAATGCGTTAGAATTTCTGCGCGCCGACGACGGAACCTACGACGTTGTATTTCTCGATCCGCCGTTCCGCGCAGACTACCTGCCTCAAGTGCTTCTCGCGTTGATCCCGCGCCTGGCTGCAGTCGCCATGGTCCACGTTGAAGCGCCACGGGCGCCCGCGCTTCCGCCGCAATGGGAAGTTTGGCGCAGCGGCCGCGCAGGCGCGGTGACCCACCAACTGCTGAAATGGACTGACCATGAACCTTAAAGCCGTATACCCAGGCACTTTCGATCCGATCACGCTCGGTCACGAGGACCTGGTGCGCCGCGCCTCAAGGCTGTTCGATGAATTGATCCTCGCGATTGCCGACAGCCGCGCCAAGCAGCCGTTCTTCACGCTCGAGGAGCGCGTCGCGATGGCGAAAGAAGCGCTGGGCGATTGCAAGAACGTGAAGGTGGTCCCCTTCTCCGGGCTGCTGATGAAATTCGTGCGGCAGCACGACGCCAGAGTGGTGGTGCGAGGACTGCGCGCGGTGTCGGATTTCGAATACGAATTCCAGCTCGCCGGCATGAACCGCGATCTCTATCCCGATGTCGAAACGATGTTCCTGACGCCGGGCGAGCGGTTCATGTTCGTCTCCGCCACCATCGTGCGAGAAATCTCGATCCTCGGCGGCGATGTCAGCAAGTTCGTCTCCGCGCACGTCGCCGAGCGCCTGAACGCGAAAATCAAGCAGATGGGCTGAGCAGGCAATCGTCATGGCACTGATGATCACCGATGAGTGCATCAACTGCGATGTGTGCGAGCCGGAGTGCCCGAACGGCGCAATCTCGGCCGGCGAAGAAATCTATGTCATCGATCCCAAACTGTGCACCGAATGCGTAGGCCACCACGACAAGCCGCAGTGCGTCGCGGTATGTCCGGTTGACTGCATACCGCTGGATCCGGATTACGTCGAGACCAAAGAGCAACTCTACGAGAAGTATCTGCGCCTGGCCGCGCAGAAGGGGGGCTGAGAGTTGGACTCAATCAGGGTTCAATACGGCTATGCAAGCGGTTGAATGCGGGTTGCCCATAGTGGCGCGGGAAGGACGCTTCATGCGCGGCAGACTGGCGAGCGGGATTCTCAAACGGATGGGGCTGTCGGAATTGGTGGCCACATCAGAGGAGGATTACATTGCGATAGCGGTCAAGCTTGCCCAGGATGCTGATTATCGTCAGCGCATGGGCGAGCGCATTGTGGAACAGCGGCATATCCTGCATGATGATCCCGCCCCAGTACGGGCACTCGAAGAGTTCCTGATCAACGCATCCAGACAGCAGTGAATTTGATGTCGACTCCTTCGGTATGGACGTGGCTAAGCGAGCCAGGTGGCCCGCATTGGAAAACACTCAAGCGTGACTTCGTGCCGGAAGGGTTATTGAACCTCATCACGACACCGCCCGAGCTTGTTCTGGATGTGGGCTGCTTCTGTGGTGCTGTTGGCGGTTGGTTAAAAGCGAAATTTCCAAGTGTACGCGTGATAGGCATTGAGCCGGTCGAGGAAGCCGCGAACGAAGCACGCAAACAACTCGATGCGGTCCTGTTGGGTAAGCTCGAAGACGTTAATCTGTCTGGAGCCGGAGTAGCGCCCGGAAGTTTAGACGTTATTGTTCTGTCCGATGTGTTGGAGCACATGTACAACCCCTGGCAGGCATTGGTGAAACTGCGTCCATTACTGAAGCCTCGGGGAGTCGTACTGGCCAGTATTCCAAACGTCCGCAATTACACGATTCTTGCACAGCTTGTGCAAGGGGATTTTGCCTATGCAGGGGCAGGGATTCTGGACATCACCCATATTCGCTTCTTTTCGTGGAGAGGGATCCAGCGCTTGTTTGGAGAAACGGGATACAAGATTGAACAGGCCACCTGCAATATGGACCCACGCTCCCAGCATTTGCTGGAAGGACTGAAACAGCCGCCTCCGATCAACATCGATTCCCCGTTCATGCAAATCAAGAACCAAACTCATGAACAATTGACAGAATTGGCAACATTGCAGTTTTGGTTAAGAGCGAGTTCCGTATGACGCAAAAGTGTGTTTTCTTCTGGATTACCGAAGCTCTGGCATACCGTGCTGGCCGCGAACACGATGTTGCCTGATTCGATGCGCCTTCGGCCGCCGACCGTCTCCGGCCAATCAGTAAGCTCCCAGGACACGCCCCCCCACCGTCGTGCCGTCACTCGGCAACGCGCGTTATCGTTGGCAGCGCGGGCAGTAATACGTCGAGCGTTGCCCTTGCACCAACGCGCGCACCGGTGTGCCGCAACTGAAGCACGGCTGCCCTGCGCGGCCGTAGACTAAAAAGTTGTTCTGGAAATTGCCAGCCAACCCGTCGCTGCCGACGTAGTCGCGCAGGCTCGAGCCGCCGGCGCCGATTGCCAGATTGAGCGTTTCCCTGATCTTGTCAGCCAGCAGCCGGTAGCGGGCGGTGCCGATGCGCTGCGCCTGTGTTGTGGGATTGATGCCGGCGCGAAACAGCGCTTCATTGGCGTAGATGTTGCCGAGGCCTGCGACCAGATGACTGTCCATCAGCGCCTGCTTGATCGCGGCGCTGCGGTTGCGGGTCGCGCGGTAAAGCCATGCGCCGTCGAATCCGGCGCCGAGCGGCTCGGGACCGATGTCCTTCAGCAGCGGGTGCGACAGCACGTCGCCCTGGTGCCACAGCACGAGGCCGAAGCGGCGCGGGTCGCGCAGCCGCACCGCTGCTCCACTCGCCATCACCAGATCGAAATGATCGTGACGTTCGGGGCGTGTCGCGGCGTCAACCAGCCACAGCCGTCCTGACATGCCGAGGTGCACGATCAAGGTGCCGCGGCCGCAGTCGATCAGCAGATATTTGCCGCGGCGGCCGACATGGCGCACCGTGGTTTCAGCCACCAGTTGCGGCAGATTGCGCGGCACGGGCTGGCGCAGCGCGCGCTTGCGCACCACCGCGGTCCTGATACGCTGGCCTTCGAGGTGCGGCTGCAGCCCGCGCCGCGTGGTTTCGACTTCCGGCAGTTCCGGCATCAGTGTTTATCTGCGGCTGCTACTGTCGGCGGCGCGAGCAGGCGCTTCGCCGCTTCACCGGCAAACTGATACTCGAACTGCTGATCGCTGCGCGCGAGCACAAGTTCCGGTTCTCGCTGCAAGACTGTCAGCGTCACGTCATTGCCGCTCCTGAGCCTGGCTTTGATCGTCGCGAGCGGTTTGCGACTGCTCATCGGCAGCACCGCGAGCGCGGTCGCGAGCCGCCATTCGTCGATCCAGCGGTTGATGTCATCCTGGCTCGAGTCGACAACCGCGGGCGACATTACCCATTTGCCGTCCTGCTGCGCGAGCCTGAACTCCTGGAACTCCAACGCGACCGGGGCTTCTTCCGCCGCAAACAACTGTCTGTTCACCAATTGCAGCGCGTTTTTCGGCAGCGCTGCGCCGTAGCGCAAGGCAATCAGGTAAATGCCGTCCTGCGTCAGCAGGTATTGCTCGCGGCTCATCGGGTTGACCGCGCCGAAGCTGAAAGCCTGCCGGTTGATGGTAAGCCGCGCATTGGGTTCGTTGAGGTCGAAGCGGGCGAGCCCCGCCGCCGGGAAGCGGTCTTTCGACGTCGCATCGAGGATTTCGAGCAGGCGTTGCGACTGAAAGTCATCGGCGCGCGCGGCAAACGGCGCGGAAAGCCGCCACTCCGACGACGCCCGATCGAGCGCAATTGGCGCGCCGCCGGCGATCTCGATCTTGATGGTCCTGGCGTCGGCAGCCTTGAGCGTTGACAGCCTGTGCTCGGGTTGGCTCTGATGCGGCTTGAGGTAAGCAAACAGCGCGAGCGCAGCGACCGCTGTCAACAGCGCGACATTGATCCACAGGTTCCGCTTCATGCCTTGCGGCGGCGCCACCAGATAACTACGCCGGTGGAAACGAATATCAATGGCAGGAGAATCAGGAAGCCGAACAGGATCAGGTATTGCGCGCCACGCCCGAGTTCGAGGTTGCTGTCGAGCGACGGCCGCGGCTGGATCGCGATCAGCGCGTCGTCGCCGGCGAGCCAGTTGACGATGTTGACGCCGAGATCGAGGTTGCCGCCGTTGCCGAGGAAGGTATTGGCGAGGAAGCTGCCGTTGCCGACAACCACCACGCGCTGCGTGCGGTCGTTGACGCTGCGTTCGAGCGCAAGCGCGATGTTGACCGGTCCCGGTATGTCGCGCGTTTTGTCGAAGACATCATCGAGTTTTCCGGTTTCAACCCAGCCCCGCCGCGCGACCTCGATCAACCGTGTCGACCGCCACTCGCCGCCGTCGTTGACACCGATCTGGCGTGCGAGCGGAAATACGGTGTTGAGGTGGAAATCGTCGGTAATGGGGTGGCGGCCGTAGCTTGCGCTGGCAGCAATGGCAATCGTCGGTTGAGCGTTAAGTTGCTTGGCCGTTGGATCCCATACCGTGCCCGGCCCGAGCACGAGGCCGAGCAGTTCGGCGATCGGCTGCAGCCCGCGCAGCGGCTCGGGATCGATCAGCCACAGCAGGTTGCCGCCTTTTTGCAGGTATTGTTTGATCTTCTGCACTTCAGCCGGCTGCAGATCGACCTGCGGGTTTGCGATCAGCAGCATGCTGGCATTGGCCGGTACTGCCTGCGCGACGGCGAGATTGAGGCTGTTGGTTTTAAAGCCCTTGGCTGCGAGCTGCTTGCCGAATTCGCCGAGATCGTGGTTGGCGATGCCGTTCAGGCGCCGCTCGCCGTGGCCTTCGAGCGCCATCACCATGCGCTCGCTCGAGCGCGCGAGCCGCATCAGCGCGTTGATGAACGACTGCTCGTTGTAGTCGGTGAGATGCCCGCTTTTCTGGTTGTAATCGATCACCGACTCGCCGTTGACGCGGATACCCGCGGCCTGCGCGAGCTTGGGTTCCTCGCGCGGGTCGACGAAACTGACGCTGAGGTCGGACTTGATGCGCTGGTATGGCGCGAAGAAATCCTGCACCTGTTTGCGCAGGTCGCCGCGTACGTCCTGGCGCGTCGCGAAAGTGGTGACCTTGATCGGCCCTGTGAGCTTGCCCAGCGCCTCACGCGTCTGCTGCGACACCGTGTTGCGCGCGTTCTGAGTAAGATCGCGTTCAACGCGGTACTCCTGCGCGAAAAATGCGAGCAGCGCCACCAGCGCAATCAGCAGCACGACAAAAATGCCGTTCTGCACCAGCAGCTGCCGCCGCAATTTCGATGTTACCTGCATGCGTCAGCCTCGCAGCCGCACCGCGTCGAGGCGGCGGATGGTCAGAATCAGAAAGGTCGCGATCAGCAACAGCAGGCATGCGATGCTGTAGCTGTCGATCATGCCCTTGGCGAACGGCTCGAAGTTCTTGAGCGGCGACAGCACTTGTGCGAGCGCCGCCGGCACTTGCCAGCCGCGGCCGCGCAAGCCGTCGGCTGCGGTCTCGCCGGCGAGCAGCATGCCAAGCAACAGGCTGAACGCGATCATCGCCGCCGCCAGCGGTTGCGCGGTCAGGCACGACGCATAGAGCGCGACCGCGGCGAAGCACGCCGCGAGCAATGCGACGCCAATGACCAGGCTCGCCAGCAGACCGAAATCAAGGCGCCCGCCGAGCAGCAGCGACAGCGGCATCAAGGTGGTGATGCCGACGATCAACAACAGGAAGGCCGCGAGCCCGACGAATTTGCCGAGCACGATTTCAGTCATCGACAGCGGTGCCGACATCAGCAACACCATGGTCTGGTTGCGCCGTTCCTCGGCGATCAGCCGCATCGCCAGAAGTGGCACCGCGAACAACAGCACCACCGCGATGGTCGAAAACAGCGGCGCTACGACCAGCTCGGTGATGCCGGGCGGGTTGGGCACCGTGATCAGCTGCGGCTGGATCTGCATGAAATCGTCAAGCCGCTTCAGGAAGCCGAACGCGAGGATCAGCTGCATTAAGGTCAGCACCACCCACGCGAGCGGTGACGCGAACAATGCTTTCAGCTCCTTGCCTGCAATCGTGAAGATCACGATTGTTCTTCCTTCTGCGTGAGGTGCACGAACACGTCTTCCAGGCTCGACTGTGCCGGCGCAAGCTGGTAAAGCCCCCACGACTTCTTGACCGCGCGTTGCACCAGCTCGTCGGTCGGATCGGCGCCGTCAGCGAAGCTCAAGCGAAACAGGGTATCCGACGCGGCTTCGGCGCGCGCCACGCCGTCGATGGCAGCGAGCTCGGATACTACGGGCGGGTGCCTGAGCCCCACCAGCACCATGCGCCCGCCGTGAAACTGCTTGAGACCGGTGATCGAGTCGCTGAACACGGTGCTGCCGTGGTGCAGGATCTGCACGCGGTCGCACACGCTCTCGACTTCGGGCAGGATGTGCGTCGACAGGATCACGCTGTGGCTCGCGCCGAGCTCGCGAATCAGGTCGCGGATTTCGCGGATCTGGTTGGGATCGAGGCCGATCGTCGGCTCATCGAGAATTACCACGTCGGGCCGGTGCACGACCGCCTGCGCGATGCCGACGCGCTGTTGATAGCCTTTCGACAGCGTGCCGATCAGTTTTTGCGCGACCTCGGTGAGCCCGCAGCGCGCCAGCGCGTTGTTTACTGCGATGGCGCGCGCGGACTTGACGACGCGGTGCAGGCGCGCCGCAAGATCGACATATTCCCTGACCGTGAGCTCGCGGTACAGCGGCGGCGTCTCGGGCAGGTAGCCAATGCGTGCCTTGGCGGCGACCGGCCGCTCGAACAGATCGACGCCGCAAATGCTGATCGCGCCGCTCGACGGCGCCAGGTTGCCGGTCAGCATCTGCATGGTGGTGGTTTTGCCGGCGCCGTTCGGCCCGAGGAAGCCGAGAATTTCACCGCGCTTCAACTCGAGGCTGACGCCATCGACCGCGGTGTGGGCGCCGAATCTGCGCGAAAGCCCTTGGGCGGAAACGGTAATCTCAGCAGCCTGATCGGTCATTATATTTCGCCCTGGCGCCTACTATGGCAGGCGGATGGCTTGTGGTGGGAGCCAAATATACCTAATATGTCACGGTTTAAGAAGAACCTGCGGGTTATTATCCGCTCTAATCAGTGTCTCGGCGACGCTCCCGTATCCCTTCAATCCCAGTGATGAAAATTCTCAAACTTGCAATGTGGGCGCCAATTTTGGCGCTCGCTGCCTGTGCCCATCCGCCGCTGCGGCCCGCCGACGCGCAATCCGAGCCGCCTGCCGCCAAGGCGCCGGCGCCGAAACCGCGCACGGTGGTGCGGCCGACCGCGAACCCGCAGGTACTGCCGAAACAGGAGTTGAGCCAGGCGATATTATTCAAATTGCTGCTCGCCGAAATCTCATTGCAGCGCGGGCAGGTCAACGTTGCGATGCAGTCCTTTCTCGAATTGACGCGCGAAACCAGGGATCCGCGCATCGCGCAGCGCGCGACCGAAGTGGCGTGGAATGCACGTTTCCTCGGTGTCGCGCTCGAAACCGCCGGCATCTGGCTCGCGGCAGACCCGGAGTCATTGCGGGCGCGTCAAGTGCTGGCGGCGCTGCTGGTCGACGAGGCGCGGCTCGACGACGCCCAGCCGCACCTTCAGAAGTGGCTCGCCGCGGACCGGGAAAACGTCGGCCATAATTTCCTGGAGTTGAATACGCTGCTCGCGCGCCATCCCGACAAAGCGGCGGTGCTGCAGTTGACGCAGAAGCTCGCCCAGCCGTACCTGACGTTGCCGGAAGCGCATTACAGCATCGCGCAGGCGGCGTGGAACGCCGACCAAAGCCAGCTTGCGCTTACCGAAATCCGCGCAGCGCTCACGCTGCGCCCGGAGTGGGAGCAGGCGGCGCAATTCCAGGGGCAGCTATTGCAGCGCACCTCGAACGCTGACGCGCTCGCCTACTATCAGGAGTACCTCAAGAGCCATCCGCGCGCGATGGACGTACGGCTCAACTACGCGCGGCTGCTGGTGACCGGCAAGAAATATCCCGAGGCGCGCAGCGAATTCCAGGCGATGTTGACGGAGTTTCCGAACAATCCTGATGTGGCGCTGGCGGTCGGATTGCTGTCGTTTCAGCTGAAAGACTACGATGCGGCCGAAGCACAGCTGTTGCTCGCGCTCGAGACTCACCACAAGGACCCCGATGCGGTGCGATTCTACCTCGGGCAAACCAACGAGGAAGCCAACCGTTTCGGCGAAGCGTTGCGCTGGTATGCCAGCATCAACGAAGGCGAGCAGTACGTGCCGGCGCGCGTGCGCTATGCGACGATCCTCGCGAAGCAGGGCAAGCTCACCGAAGCGCGCAAGTATCTGCAGGAGTCGGCGCTTGATGCACAGCAGCGCGTGCAGTTTACCCAGGCCGAGGCGCAGTTGCTGCGCGACGCGAACGACTATCGTGCCGCTTACGACGTGCTTGACCAGGCGCTCGAGAAGAATCCGAATTCGCCCGAATTGCTGTATGACCACGCCATGGCGGCGGAAAAAATCGACCGCATCGACGTGCTTGAATCCAACCTGCGCAAGGTGATCCAGATCAAGCCCGATTACGCGCACGCCTACAATGCGCTCGGCTACACACTGGCTGATCGCAACACGCGACTGCAGGAAGCCTATACGCTGATCGAGCAGGCGCTGAAGATCGTGCCGGAGGACCCCTTCATCATGGACAGCATGGGCTGGGTGCTCTACCGCATGAGCCAGCATGATGCCGCGCTCACTTTCCTGAAGCGTGCGTTCGAGTTGCGGCCGGACGCCGAAATCGCGGCGAACCTCGGCGAAGTGTTGTGGGCGGCCGGTCAGCGCGATGAGGCGCGCAAGATCTGGGATAGCGCGCTGAAGAACGATCCCGGCAACGAATTACTGCTGGCGACGGTCAAGAAGTTTTCTGAGTAAACCCGGCGCGTGTGCGCCGTTTTCGAACCATGAGCTCCATCGTCCGGTGGTGCGCCGTGTTGTGCGCCGCTGTCCTCGCCGCGTGCGCAACCAGCCCGGCCGTTGCGCCGACGCCGGCGTTCGATCTCACTGGCCGCATGGTGGTGCGCTTTCAGAATCGCGGCTTCACGAGTGCAGTGCGCTGGACGCAGAATGGCGGCAGCGATGACATCTGGCTCACCGCGGCGCTCGGACAGACCATTGCCTACCTGCGCGCCGACCGCGATGGCGCGACGCTCACCGCGGCCGACCAGCGCCAATATCACGCCAGCTCGATCGAGAACCTGACCAAGAGCGCATTCGGCTGGCGCTTTCCGGTGGCCGGCATGCGCCATTGGGTGTTCGGTCAGCCGGCGCCAGGCATGACCACCGCCGCGGTCGAGCGCGACGACGCGAGCCGGATCACCCGGCTTAGCCAGGACGATTGGCAGGTCGTGTTCAACTATGCCGACCCCGGCGCAGCGCGTCCGTCGCGCGTCGAGGCGGCCGGCGCCGACGCCGAGATCCGGTTCGTGATCGACGGGCTCACCATGCCGCAGCCATGAGCGCTGATACCGCCTATCCGGCGCCAGCGAAACTCAACCTGATGCTGCGCGTGACCGGCCGGCGCGCCGACGGCTACCACCTGCTGCAGACGGTGTTCCGCTGCATCGACTACGGCGACACGCTGCGCTTTGCGGTGCGCGAGGACGGCGCGATCACGCGCCGCAATGATGTGGCCGGCGTGCCGGAGGCCGACGACCTCACGCTGCGCGCGGCGCGGCTGTTGCAGCGGGCGGCCAGCACCCGGCTTGGCGCCGATATCGCTCTCGAAAAACGGCTGCCGTTAGGCGGGGGGCTCGGTGGCGGCAGCTCGGACGCGGCGACGACCCTGATCGTGCTGAACCGCCTGTGGGGCCTCGATTTGCCGCGCCCACGACTGCAGGAACTGGCGCTCGAGCTCGGCGCCGACGTGCCCGTATTCGTGTTCGGCGAGTCGGCGCTCGGCGAGGGAATTGGCGAAAAACTCATTCCATTGGCATTGCCGCCGGCCTGGTATCTGGTGCTGTTTCCGCCGGTCAGTGTCGCCACCGCCCGCATTTTCCAAGATTCAGATTTGAAACGGGATTCGAATCCGATTAGAATACCGCCCTTTTCGGATGTTGCACGTAACAACGACCTCGAACCGGTGGTGTGCCGGCATTATCCCGAGGTTGCGCGGCACCTGACATGGCTCAAGCAGTTCGGAGCCGCGCTGATGACGGGGTCCGGCGCATGTGTGTTTGCTGAATTCAGCACTGAAGCCGAAGCGCGCTCGGTATTGCGGCAGCTGCCGATGACGATGCGAGGCGTCGTCGCCCGCGGGCTGGACCGGCACCCGTTATGGTCGCTGTGCACGTAATAAATACGGCGGCCTGCCGGTGTTGCGCGCCGGAAGTTTGCTAGCGTTTGGGGAGTCGCCAAGTGGTAAGGCACCGGATTTTGATTCCGGCATTCGTAGGTTCGATCCCTACCTCCCCAGCCAGATTTTGCGGGCCGGAGTCGCGGTTGCGGCGACGGGTATCGCGACAGTTATAAGGGCGACACGGCATGGCGTACGACCATCTGATGGTGTTCACCGGCAATGCGACGCCGAAACTCGCCGCGGATGTGGTTAAGCATCTGAACATCCACCTCGGCAAGGCCAAGGTCGGCCGCTTCAGCGACGGCGAGGTCATGATTGAGGTGCTGGAAAACGTCCGTGGCAAGGACGTGTTCGTGCTGCAGTCGATCTGCTCGCCGCCGAACGACAACCTGATGGAAGTGCTGGTGCTGGTCGACGCGCTGAAGCGGGCGTCGGCGTCGCGGGTGACGGCGGCGATCCCATACCTGGGATATGCGCGCCAGGACCGGCGGCCGAGCTCGGCGCGCGTGCCGATCACGGCGAAAGTGGTCGCCAACATGCTGGCTTCGGTGGGCGTGGACCGGGTATTGACGATGGACCTGCACTCGGAGCAGATCCAGGGGTTTTTCGACGTCCCGGTCGACAATATTTATTCGGCGCCGATCCTGCTGGGCGATATATGGAAGCACGATTACAAGAACCTGGTCGTGGTGTCGCCGGACGTCGGTGGCGTGGTTCGCGCGAGAGCGCTCGCGAAGCGGCTCGAAACCGATCTCGCGATCATCGACAAGCGGCGGCCGCGGCCGAACGTGGCGACCGTGATGCACATCATCGGCGATGTCAGCGGGCGCACCTGCGTCATCGTCGACGACCTGGTCGATACCGCCAACACGCTGTGCGCGGCGGCGAAGGCGCTGAAAGAGCACGGCGCGGAGCGGGTGCTGGCGTATTGCACCCACCCGGTGCTGTCGGGCAAGGCGGTCGAGCGCATTTTGGATTCGGCGATCGACGAGCTGGTGGTGACGGACACGATACCGCTGCTCGAGGACGCGGAGAAATTCAAGCGCATCCGCGTGCTGTCGATTGCAGGACTGCTCGCCGAGACCATGTTGCGCATCAGTAACGAGGACTCGGTGAGTTCGCTATTCGTCGAATAGGAGACTGTAATGAAAATTGAATTTACTGCGTTTCCGCGCACAGTGCAGGGTACGGGTGCGAGCCGCCGTCTGCGCGGTGGCGGCAAGGTGCCGGGTATCATTTACGGCGCCGACAAACCGGCCCTGCCGATCGAGATCGATCACCATGCGCTGTATCGCCATCTCAAGATGGAGGCGTTTCACGCGTCGATTCTCGACATGACGCTCGAGGGCGCGACGCAGCAGGTGCTGCTGCGTGACGTGCAGATGCACCCGTTCAAGCAGTTGGTGCTGCATGTCGACTTCCAGCGCGTTGACAAGAACAGGAAGATCCACATGAAAGTGCCGCTGCACTTCATCAATGCCGAGATCTGCGCGGGCGTGAAATCGGGCGGTGGCGTGGTCAACCACATCATGAACGAGATCAATATCCAGTGTCTGCCGGACGATCTGCCCGAGTTCATCGAGGTCAACGTCGAGCAGCTCGATCTCGGCCATTCGATGCACCTCAACGAAATGCCGCTGCCGAAGGGTGTCGAGATCGTCTCCAGG
>ODAK010006268.1_pt1 | contig 12025 bp, 15 predicted proteins | sample 1539591 | NCBI WGS metagenome assembly ODAK01 (sample SAMEA3539303, study PRJEB22396) | soil metagenome | biome: tundra; feature: field; material: soil | place: USA | collected 2010-05 | depth 0.15 m | reverse complement strand
GAGATTGGTCAGTGACTGGAGTTCAGACGTGTGCTCTTCCGATCTCAGGGTTCGATGCGACCCTTCGGCCCGCGTCAAGGAAAGCTTGTCGTCGCGGTACTTCTCCACTGAACCGTGCCAGTCAATGTGATCGTCGCCCAGCGACGTCACCACAATGAGCGAGGGGGCCATGTCGAGATCGACGCACTGGAAACTGGAGACCTCGAGCACCAGCCAACCGGTGGAGGTATCGATGGAGGGATCGTAGGGAGGCTGGCCGATATTGCCGAGTCGCTGGGCCCGCTCGCCGACGCACTCTAAGAAGTACGTCACCAGCGCCGTAGTGGTTGACTTGCCCTTGGTGCCGGTAATCGCCACGATGCGCGAACGGTCAGTGTCCTGGAACCAGAGATTGAGCGCCGAACCAACGGTGACGCCGTGCGCCTCGAGGTCGAGCACGTCGGCCCGGCGACGGGGAATACCGGGACTCTTAAACACGATGTCGCAGCTGAGCAGCGCTTCGTGCCCGCCTTCACCGGTTACCAACACGTCGCCTCCTAAATCCGGGGCGTCGTCGACGATGACGAGGCTGGCGGCAATGGTGCGCACGCGCGCTTCGGTGGCCCGACCTTCAATGCCGTAGCCGAAGATGCCCACCCGCTTGGCGGCCAGGCTAGCGAAGCCAGTGGGCCGGAACACGGCTTACTCCTTGAGGAGCGAGAAGTTCATCGAACGCTCGATCGGGACTCGCGAGTTGGGCGATCTCGGCGAGGTTGGTGACGTCGGACCACTCGCTGAGGGCGCTGACTTTCACCAGCGCCACCGCGCTTTCGTCGGGGTCGCCCACGCATTCGAAGGGCTTGTGGGTCGCGCCCAATCCCACCAGCGCGCGCAACTGATTTTCGCGCGCCGGATCGCTCAAGGGTTCGCTGGCGAAGATGTCACGAAGCACGGCTCGGGAAAGAAAGGGCGCCAAGATCAAATTTATGAAGAGGCACTTGTCGCATTCGCCGCACCAGTTCGTCGCGCGCTGGCCGCTTAGTTGGGCGAAGGCCCGGTTGCAACTTCGAAAGACGTGGTGAAACTGAGTCAGGCGACTGAAGACCTGGGCGACCGAGAGTTCGCTGCGGTTACGTAAGTAGCTCGCCACCACGAACTCGTCGCCCACCACTTCGCCGACGGCATCGGCGAGCAGTTCTTCGGCGATCCACGACTTGCTCCACTGATGGTTGATGTCCCGTCCACGCCATTGCAGGTTGGGCGACGAGGCCGAGTGTTCGTTACTCATCACCACGCCCGCTCGGCCCGAGGCCAGCGCCGCGGTCACCGCCAGCAAAGTGACCATGGCCGTTACCGGCACGTGACCGTTGAAGAAGCTGTCGTGAGCGTTGAGTACTTGGGAATCGAGCGACCGTGTGGCTCGCACGATGGGCCGTCCGGTCACTTGGGCCGTTTCTTCCAGCGGGACGAAGTGACCGCTGGGCGGGCTCACGATAAAGAGCGACTGATCAAGGTGGCTACTCAGTTCGCTCACGGTTACCACCGAGTCAATGCCTCCGCCAAAGGGGGTGAGCACTTGACGGGTGTCTAACGTCGGCGCGTGCTGGTCGTTCGCCACGCCGCCTTCAAAAACGACGTCGTCGAGGGGCAGGTCATTGCGAAAGGAGAACTCTCCGAGCCCGTCAATCAGCGCGCCGGACAAGAGGGCCCGGCCCTTGAGTCCGACGGGTGTCGCCGCCAGGTCAACTCGTTTGGCGGCGCCGACTTTGTAATAGGAGAGTCCGGCCAGCAGATACCAGAGCTGGGCGACCGCCGTGACGGCCGGCGCGGTGAGCGGTCCCACGCCTTCAAAGGTGACGACCTCGGCAAATCGCCGACCATCCAGTTCGTAGCGGGCGACCAATGAGTCACGGCTGACGTCGAGGCCGACGTAGGAAAAAAGCTCGGCGCGGGCGCTCAAGCGGGGTCGGCGTTCATGAGAACCTCATATTACGACGAACGCCTGGCGACCAGGGCAAAGCGTCCCGACGGTCGTTGCGCTCGATCGCTGTAAAACACCTCGCCGCCATCGGTGCTCTGGCGACACTGCGCCAGGTGTTCGTCGAGTAGACCCAGCGCGTTGAGTTGGTGGACGACCACCTGGCGAAGGTCGAGAAGGGAACGATCGCCGACGTCCGAATAGAGTGCCTCGGGCACCGTGGCGAAGAGGGCCGCGACCTCGGGACCGATTTGGTAACCCTCGACCGAGATGCAAGGACCGACGAAGGCGTGCACCGATCGTGGGTCCTCGAAGTGGCCCAGGGCGCTCGTGAGTACCCCGCTGGCCAGTCCCCGCCAACCGGCGTGCACGACGCCAAAACGCGACGACGATTGGTCGACCAGGAGAAGGGGCACGCAGTCGGCGACCAGTATCGCCAGGGCGAGGCCGGGCAAAGAAGTGACCAGACCGTCGCCCTCCAAGTTTTCCTGGGGCGTACTGAGCTCGAGTACTTCGTGGCCGTGGACCTGGCGAGTGGTGACCAGATGTTGCGCGTCTACTCCGCTCGCCGTCGCTACCCGTTGACGATTTTCTCGCACGCGCTCGGAACGGTCGCCGACGTGCGTGGCGAGGTTGAGCGAGTCGTAGGGCGCTTCGCTCACCCCACCGAAGCGGTCGGTGACGAAGGCGTCAATCTTGAACGGGCGTACGGCTTCGATCGGATAGACGCTGAGTGGCCCGCGAGTTTCGGGGCGGAGCGTTAGTTCGACCGGCACGTAGGACAGACTCCGTTTAGTTCAAGTACGTGGCGAAGGTCGGCGAATCCGTGGCCCTCACCAATGTCACGGGCCCACTGCTCGAGTTCGGGGGCGTCGACTTCTACGATGGCCCCGCAGTCGCGACAGGCCAGGTGATGGTGATGGACGTCGACGTGGCAGCGCCGGTAAAGGCTTTCGCCCCGATCGGTCATGACGACGTCAACCTCGCCACTTTCGACGAGCTTCTTTAACTGGGTGTAGACGGTGGCGAGGGCAATCGTTTGGCCGTCACGGGCGATGAGGCCGTGGAGATCCTGGGCGCTCACAAAACCCTGCACGTCACCCAGCGCGCTGATGACCTCACGGCGCTGGGCAGTATTTCGAGCTATGACCACCCGTCCAGCGTACCAACTTCTGAGTTGCTTTCTGGAATGATTCTGGTTAACGTAGTTGGAATGATTCCGGGAACGAAAAGGGGCCACGGGGGCAACCAGCATCGTGGCGGCCCCCGGGTGCGGCGAGCCTTGGTCGCGGCCACGGTACTGGCCGTGGTGGCGCTCGCTCTCAGCGCCTGTAACGCTCCCTCGCCGAGGGCCTCCGGACAGGTGCGTGCGGTGGGGGCGGAAAACGAATACGCCAACGTGATCTCCCAAATCGGTGGCCGCTTCGTGCAGACGAGCGCCATCATGAGCAATCCCAATACTGACCCCCACACTTTTGAAGTCAGCACCAGCGTGGCTCGAAGCGTCGCCAGTGCGCAACTGGTCGTGCAAAACGGAGTCGGTTATGACGCCTTCATGAATCAGCTGGAATCGGCTTCACCAGATTCCACGCGTGACGTCATCGACGTCCAGTCGCTGCTCGGCCTTCCACTCGACACCAAGAATCCCCATCTTTGGTACAACCCGACCGTGATGACCAAAGTGGCGGTAAAAGTCGAAAAGGATCTGGCGCGAATCGATCCCCGTCACGACCACTACTTCGCCCAACGACTGTACGCCTTCCAAACCTCGGTGCTGCACCTCGATGCTGCGATCGCGGATTTTCGACACAGGTTCTCCGCAACGGCGGTAGCCACGACGGAACCGGTGGCCGACTATCTGCTCACTGCGCTGGGACTCGATAATCTGACGCCCTTCCGCTTCCAGGCCGACGTCATGAACGGGGTCGATCCCTCGCCCGAGGACATTGCCTTCCAGCAGTCACTCTTCGCCAGGCATCGGGTCAAGGTTTTTTGCTACAACGCTCAGGTATCGAGCACCGTCACGACATCGCTTCGTTCGTTGGCCGAGTCCTCGGGCGTGCCCGTGGTCGCGGTGTACGAAACCATGCCCACGCCCGGCTATGACTACCAGTCGTGGATGCTGGCCGAGATCGGGGCGCTGACCAAGGCCCTCGTTTCGAAAACGTCAACCAAGGAGTTGTGATGGCACTCGAGCACATGAACGTGGCCGGATCGGAACTACTGCGCGTCGAGGACATCGATGTGGCCATCGACGGTCGCGAGATTTTGCACGACGTGAACTTCCGGATTGACCACGGCGAGTTCACCGGCCTCATCGGGGCCAACGGATCGGGTAAGACCACGCTCTTTCGAGTGATACTCGGACTGCAAACGCCGGCGCGCGGACGGGTCAGCATCCACGGGGAGCCCCTGCAACGGTCCAATCGATCGGTTGGCTACGTTCCCCAGAAGGTTCTCTTTGATCCCGACATGCCCATTCGCGCCCGCGACCTGGTGGCGCTAGGCATCGACGGCAACCGCTACGGGCTCCTGCGACGCTCGCGCGCCGATCATCTCGCGGTCGAAGAGATGCTCGAGGCCGTCGACGCGCAGGAGTTCGCCGATCGAAAGGTCGGCGGGCTTTCGGGGGGCGAGCAACAGCGAGTGATGGTCGCGCACGCGCTGGTGAGTCAGCCGGAACTGTTGTTGCTCGATGAACCGTTGGCCAACCTCGATCCCGGCAGCGCGCAAGAGATCATCGCGCTCTTGCACCAGGTGGCCCGGCAACAACACGTCGCCATCTTTCTGTCCGCTCACGAGATGAACCCGTTGTTGCCCGTCATGGACCGGGTGGTCTACGTGGCTAACGGACGGGTCGCCAGCGGCACCACCGACGAAGTGGTGCGCCCCGACGTATTGAGCGCGCTCTACGGTCATCACGTCGACGTGCTTCGAGTGCACGGTCGGGTCTTAGTGGTGGCCGGCCTGGAGAGCGACGAGAGCCCGTCGCTCGCCGATCACCCGGAACTCGTGGTGGAGTAGCGGTCACGGTGCACTGGCTCTTCGAACCGGGACTCCTCGCCAACCATTCGGTGCGCACCGCACTGCTGGTCGGGGCCATCGTGGCCGTGGTCTCGGCCGTGGTGGGCATCTTCACGGTGTTGCGCGGTCAATCCTTCGCCGGTCACGCCCTGACCGACGTGGCGATGGCGGGCGGGGCGGGGGCCTTCCTCGCCGGCGTCGCGCCCCTGGTTGGTTTTGTGGGCGGCGGCGTGATGGGAGCCGGAGCCATGGACGTCATTGGCGTCCAGCGAGTCAAAGGTCGCGATATCGCGACCGGCGTCGTCCTCGGCGCCGCCACCGGTCTGGCCGCTCTCTTTTTGTATCTCTCCACCACCCAGAGTTCGGCCACCGGCACCACGCAGTTGATACTTTTCGGGTCGATCTTTACGGTGCAGTCCTCGACCCTGCCCGAAGTGGTGGGGCTCAGTCTGGTGGTGTTGGTGACGGTGGCGATCATCGGACGTCCCCTGTTGCTCAGTTCATTGAGCACCGAGTTGGCGTCGGCCCGCGGTGTTCACCTGCGGGCCATCGGACTCATCTTCATGGTGATCCTGGCGGTGTCGGTCGGGCTTTCGGCGATCATCATCGGCTCCATTCTCTCGACCGCCCTCCTGATTGGACCGCCGGCCAGCGCGCTGAAACTGGTCCATCGATTCGGAGCCGGCGTGGTGCTGGCGGTTGGCTTGGGCGTGGGAGCCACGTTGCTCGGCATCGTGCTGGCCTACGACAGCTATTACTGGTTCGCGTCGCATCGAGGTCTGCCGGTGAGTTTCTTCGTGGTCTGTGTGGTGGTCCTGGAGTTCGTGCTTTCGAGTCTGGCGCAAAGTTGGCGCCGTTCGAGAGTGCCCGCGTCGCCGCGCGCCGCGGCGCTGGCCAGTCCGGTCGGTTGGCACTGACCATGTTCTCGAGCTTCATGACCAACGCCTGGATTAGCGGGACGATTGTCGCCGCCCTCGCGGGCGCGGTCGGTTTCTTCGTGGTGCTGCGCGGCGCCTCGTTCCCGGCGCACGCCATTCCCAACGGTGCCTTCGCCGGAGCCGCCGGGGCCAACCTTCTGGGACTCAATCCACTGTTCGGTCTCGTGTCGTTCGCCGTCATGGCCGCGCTGGGCATCGGCGCCACTAGCCGGCGCACCAGAAACGACGTCTCCACGGCTCTCTCCCTGGTGTTGATGCTGGCGCTCGGAGCGGCTTTTTTGACGCTGAGCACTCAGTACGAACCGGCGATCAACGCCTTGCTCTTCGGTGAGATTCTGGGAGTGAGCAGCAGTGAGATCCTGCCGGTGCTGCTGCTCGGCGCGCTCTGTCTGGTGGTGCTGGTCCTTCTCTTTCGTCCGCTGGTCTTTACTTCGGTCGCGCCGGAACTGGCCGAGGCGAGAGGCATCAACGCCACGTTGATCGAGACAATATTTCTGGTGGTGCTGGCGCTGTCGACGGCCTTGACGGTGCCGGTGGTGGGCGCGTTGCTCACCTTTTCCTTGATGATCGGCCCCCCGGCCGCGGCTCGTCTGTTGTCGAGGAGACCCAGTCGGGCCATCGCCCTTTCCATAACCTTGGCGCTGGTGACGGTGTGGCTTTCCATCGCCGGTTCCTACACCTTTAACCTGCCCATTGGCTTCTTCGTCGGAACGCTGGGCGCGGTGCTCTTCTTGGGCGCCCGGCTCTGGGGCGTCCTTCGCTCTCGCAGGCAACGACTGGTCATTGCGTAACCTACGAAGGTGACGTCCGACGCGCTGGCCCTGCTCCTGGAGTGCCACTTTCCCGGACCCGCCACCGCGGTCAATCTGGCGGTCTCGGGCGGACCGGACTCGCTCGGTCTCTTGCTGCTCGCCTTACAGGCCGAGTTGACCGTGACGGTGCATCACGTGGATCATCACGCCCGCGCAACCAGCGGCGACGACGCGCTACACGTAGCGGCACTCTGCGCCACGCTGGGGGTCGACTTCGTTCGCCACGACGTGGTCGTCGAACCGGGCGGGAACTTCGAGTCCCGGGCGCGCAGTGCGCGCCGCCGGGCCATGCCCGAAGGGGTCATGACCGGTCACACCATGGACGATCTCGTCGAAACGGTGCTGCTTAACATGCTGCGCGGGAGCGGTTTTGACGGTATGTCGCCCATGGTGGACGATCCCACCAAACCACTGCGTGACGTACGCCGCACCGCCCTGCACGAGTTGGTCGCGGCGTCGGCGTACACCGCGCTCTACGACGAGACCAACGACCGCGCGGACTTTCGGCGCAATCGCATTCGTCACGAACTGCTGCCGGTGATGGATGACGTGGCCGGGCGTGACGTGGTCCCGCTCTTGGCCCGTCAAGCCAGCCTCATGCACGAGGAACGGATCTGGCTCAACCAACTCAGCCTCGCCGACCACATCACCAGTTTGCACGAGGCCGACTGTCGCGAACTGAGCGGCTGGCCCAAGGCCCGGCTGCGCCGCTGGCTGCGGGCGCAATTAATAACTGCCGACCAAGGTGACGGTACCCACCCACCTTCGGCCGACGAAGTCAAGCGCGCGGTGGCGGTCGTGCTCGGCGAGAGCGTCGCCACGCAACTCAGCGGGGGCCGACGGCTCTCGAGGAGCGGCCAGCACCTCACGCTCGAGTAGCCCTCAACTACGCTGGCCACTCATGGGTAGCCAATCTTCTGATGAATTCACGGCCAAGTGGGCGCAGCACGATCTCGGCGAGGTGGTGGTGTCGGCCAAGGAGGTCCGCGACCGAATTGGAGAACTGGGCAAGCAGATCACCCAGGACTACGCCGATCGGCCACCCCTGCTGGTGGGCGTCTTGAAGGGGGCCATCAACTTCATGGCCGACCTCATGCGCGCCATTGAACTTCCCGTCGAAGTTGACTTCATGGCCGTGTCGTCCTACGGCGCCGCCACCAAGACCAGCGGCGTGGTGCGCATCGTCAAGGACCTCGACGTGGACCTCGCCCAGCGCGACGTGCTCATCGTCGAAGACGTGGTCGACTCGGGCCTCACCCTTAACTATCTGCGTCAGTACCTCGGGGCGCGCGATCCTCGGAGCCTCGAGGTCTGCGCGCTGTTGTTGAAGGTGGGCGAGCAGCGGGTGGAACAGTCGCTTAAGTACGTGGGCTTTTCGATCCCGGCCGACTTCGTGGTGGGCTTCGGACTTGACGTCAACGAGCGCTACCGCAACCTGAACGCCATCTATACCTATACCGGCGAGGTCTAAGCATGGTTGACCGCGATCGGGTCCAGGCTCTCATCCGCGAACTCTTAGAAGCGATCGGGGAAGACCCCCTACGTGAGGGTCTGGTCGAGACGCCGCGACGGGTTGCCGACATGTACGTCGAGCTCTTCGAAGGTTTAGAAACCGACCCCGGCGAACATCTGCGCGTTACCTTCGAAGCCGGCCACGACGAGATGGTGATGGTGCGCGACATTCCCTTCATCTCGCTTTGTGAACATCACCTCGTTCCTTTCACGGGACTGGCCCACGTGGCGTATCTGCCCGGCCCCGGCGGTCGCATCACCGGACTGTCGAAGCTGGTCCGACTGGTGGAGGGATTTGCTCGCCGTCTCCAGGTCCAAGAGCGCATGACCACTGACATCGTCGAAGCCATGGAACGCGAACTGGCTCCCGAGGGATCCATCGTGGTCATCGAGGCCGAGCACTTCTGCGTGTCCATGCGCGGCGTGAAGAAGGCCGGCTCGACGACCGTGACCTCCGCGGTGCGCGGGGTCTTCCGCGACGACGCGGCCTACCGGGCCGAAGCGTTGCAGTACATCCATCAGCGAAGGTTTACGTGGCGCTAAGTCCCATGGTGATGGGCATCGTCAACGTGACGCCTGATTCATTTTTTCCGGCCTCGCGTACTCTCGCCACCAGCGACGCCGTAGCGAGAGGGCACGCGCATTTTCTCGCCGGTTGCGACATCGTGGACGTCGGAGGAGAGTCAACGAGGCCGGGGGCGAGCGCCGTTGACGTGGACGAAGAGATTGATCGAGTGCACGACGTGGTGGCGGCGCTGGCCCGAGAAGGTCCGGTGTCGATCGATACCCAAAAGGAGGCCGTGGCGCGCGCGGCCGTACGAGCGGGAGCGACCGTGATCAATGACGTCTCGAGCACGTTGGCCGAGGTCGCCGGCGAACTGGGCGTTGGCTACGTGGCCATGCATCGCCAGGGCGTGTCGGCGACCATGCAGGACCGTCCCACCTACGTCGACGTGGTGCGTGAAGTGAGCGCCATGCTCGAGGCGGTTGCCCAGCGGGCGCGAGCGGCCCACGTTGCGCAGTTGTGGCTCGATCCCGGCATTGGCTTCGGTAAGACGACCGAGCACAATCTGGCGCTGCTGGCCCACGTCGACCAGCTGGTGGCGCTGGCGCGCCAGTACGACGCGGGCGTACTGCTGGGTACCAGCCGCAAACGATTCCTGGGCGAGCTCGGCCGCGAAAGGCTCGACGTCGATCAACGATTTGAGGGCTCACTCGCCACCGAGGCGTGGGCCATGCTGCAAGGTGTCAGTATGGTTCGAGTACATGACGCCGTGGCCGCCGTGCAGCTACGTGAGTTGCTCGTACGACCCGTGCAGGAGGTAGTGGCGTGAGGGGCAAGTGGGCAGCGGGCATTCAGCCGCGAAGCTTCACCTGGGTCTACAAGGACATCCTGGCGGTCTCCGAGCGGCCCGGCGGCTCCACCACCGTGCACCGACGCGTTCGACGCGACGAAGAACTTTTGTGGCTGAAGCATCAGGGTTTCGGCCGGGTGATTTCGATTTTGCCGGTGATGCAGAACCTGAGTGCCTACTTCGAGCATGGTCTCACGGCCAGCCACTACGCGCTGCGCGGCGGTCCCCAGCAGTCCGAGGTGCTGGAGGCCTGTTACCTCGATCTGGCGAACTCCATGAACAACAAGACCATGGTGCTGCTGCACAGCGACGAAGTCTCCGATCGCCTCTTGGGCGTCATCGCCGGTTACCTGGTCTGGTCGTCACGGGTGCCCACCACCTCGATGGCCATTGCCTACGTGGAACGTCTCTTCAAGCGATCCATCGGTCCCGATGGCCGTTCGGTGCTTTTCAATCTGCCCGAGATACAGGCGTGAGCGACCTGATTGAACTGCGCGAACTGCGCTGCAGCGCGATCGTGGGCGTGTTAGCCGAAGAGCGAAACCGGGCTCAGCCGCTGGTCTTCGATCTGGATATTGAGCGACCCTTCGAAGAGGCGGCCATGAACGACGACATTGTCGCCACCACGAACTACGCGGACGTGTTGTCCCTGACCGCTACCGTCGCCGCCGAAGGCCGTTTCCTCCTGCTCGAGACCTTGGCCCAGCGCGTGGCCCACGAGATACTGGCCTTCGACGCCGAGATCACCTCGGTCACCGTGGCGGTGCGCAAGGTTCGTCCTCCCGTGACCCAAGACGTGGCCAGTGTCGGCGTTCGCTGCACCGTGCAACGCCCCTAGTGCGACGCTGCTACGTGTCGCTGGGATCGAACGTGGGCGATCGGGCCGAACACCTCCGCGCGGGACTGGCCATGGTCTGCGCCCATGACGCCTGTCGCACGTCGAAGGTCTACGAGACCGAGCCGGTGGGCGGTGTGGTCCAAGATGACTTCTGGAACCTGGTGGTGGAGATTACGACGAGCGCGTCGGTGTACGAGTTGTTAGTGCGCGCTCGGGCGGCGGAGCGCTCGAGGGGACGGACCCGCGAGGTGCATTGGGGACCGCGAACCCTGGACGTGGACGTCTTACTGGCGGGCGACGAGACCAGCGACGACCCCGAGATTCTGGTACCTCATCCGCGGCTCTACCAACGCTCGTTCGTGCTGGTTCCCTTGCACGAACTGGCTCCGGACCTAGTGAGCGACGAACAGTTGCGAGCTGGTGCCGGAAGGGTCGCGGCACTGGGTACACTCGAATCGTTGCGCTAACACCGAACGGCACCCGACCAGGGGCTGGAACGGATAGGAGCAGATATGAACATAACCATCGTGGGTGCCGGGCGAGCCGGCTCTTCCTTCGCGGGCGCCCTCACTCAAACTGGTCACGAGGTCACCCTCGTGCACCACGATGAACTGCACCGTCTCGGTTCAGCCCAACTCGTTCTCCTCACGGTGCCCGATGACACCATTGGCGAGGTGGCCTCGGCCTTTAAGCCCAGTGCCGATCGGGTGGTGGCCCACGTCGCCGGTTCGCTGACCTTGAGCGTGTTGGCTCCCCATCCGCGGGTCGGTTCGCTGCATCCCCTGATGGTGCTGCCAACCGGCGAACTCGGTGCGCGCCGTCTCATCGGAGCGACGTACTGCGTCGACGGCGATGAGGTGATCGCGCGGGTGGTGCGCTCGTTGCGGGGTCGCGTGATTACCTTGCGCGACGATCAGCGCACGGCCTATCACGCGGCGGCCTCGGTCGCGGCCAATCACCTGGTAGCGCTGATGGGTCACGTGGGTTACCTGGCGCAGGCGGCGGGGCTGAGCTTGGACGACTTCATTCCCCTGGCTCAACAGGCGCTGGCCGACGTCGCCGCGGTGGGCCCTCACGCCGCCCTTACCGGTCCGGCCTCACGTGGTGACATGGCGACGATCGACGCCCACCTGGCGGCCATACCGGAATCGGAACGCTCGACCTACGTGGCCCTGGCCAACGCGGCCTTTGAGCTGGCCGAACGGCGACGTTCACAGACGCTCGCTTGATGGAACAACTGAGCGACGTAGCAGCGTGGCGAAACTACGCCGGTGATCAGCGCGCCCTGGGTCGCGGCGTGGCGCTGGTGCCCACCATGGGCGCACTGCACGACGGACACGCCTCGCTCTTTCGGGCCGCGAAGGCCAGTGGCGACGTGGTGATCGCCACGATCTTCGTCAACCCCCGCCAGTTCGGCGACGCCGATGACCTGAAGTCGTATCCCCGAACCCCCCACGAAGATGCCGTGGTCGCCAAGGAGAACGGGGTTGACTGCCTCGTCGAACCGACGCTTGAAGAGATTTGGCCGGACTATCCCGACCCCACGTCCACGACGGTCTCGGTCCACGGAATTGGCGACACGTTGGAAG
>ODAK010006267.1_pt1 | contig 12025 bp, 10 predicted proteins | sample 1539591 | NCBI WGS metagenome assembly ODAK01 (sample SAMEA3539303, study PRJEB22396) | soil metagenome | biome: tundra; feature: field; material: soil | place: USA | collected 2010-05 | depth 0.15 m | reverse complement strand
AGATGCCAGGATCGGCGGCACCATAAACACCGCGATCCGCTCAGAGAGGGCCATGGCCGCCATTCCAGCCGACCCGCGCCGCGCAGGCGTGACTCCAGTCGGCGCTCACAGCTTGCCTGCCGCTGCCGCTCCGCTGACGGACAACGCCGTCCGGTCGGCAACGGTACCCGGACTCAAAATGGCCCCGGTTCCCCGCGCTGAGGAGATCCCTCACCTGGGCAGGACGCGCCGTGCATGAGCGGCGGGCCGCGGGTCTAGCTGGCCGCGGGTACCCAGGTCCGCTGGATGCAGGGCTGGGGGGCACCGGCCTGGTAGCGGATGACCTGTACCTGCTGGCGCACGATGACCGGACGGGCAGGGCGCTGCTGCCGCCGCGTCCGCTGGGCACCGGACTGGCCGGCGCGCTGCTGGCCGAGCTGATGCTGGCCCGCCTGATCGGCCTGCGCTCCGACACCGCCGTGATGATCGCCCATGACGCGCCGACGGCGGCGGGGCGGGGGCACGTGCTGCTGGCGCTGATCGCCGCCGAGCCGGGGCCGCTGCCGGTGCAGGCGTGGCTGGGGTACCTGGGCCAGACCGCGGTCCGGGACGTGGCGGCGCGGCTGGAGCACGCTGGCTACCTGACGCGGGTCCGCAGCCGGATGCCGGGGCGGGGCGGCCGGATGATGCCGGTCAACCCGGACTGGGCGTTCGCGCCGATGACTCGGGTCCGGCCCGCCCTGGACCCGGCCCGCCAAACCCAGACTGGGCGTTCGCGCCGATGACCCGGGTCCGGCCCGCCCTGGACCCGGCCCGCCAGGTCACCGCGTACGCGACGATCCTGGCCGGGCTGGCGGTCGCGTCCGGGCTGGGGTTCCGCCTGGACCAGTACCAGGTCCAGGCCGGCCGCAACGCGGAGGAGGCCGTCGCGCACCTGCCCCCGGACTTGCGGCAGCTGATCACCCAGACCCAGATCACTGTCTCTTCCGCCGTCCTGTCCCAGCGCACCTGAAAGTCCGACGAGCAACCTGGAGGTTCCTGATGTCCATGCACGCGGCCCCGGCGCGGGGCGGCACGGTGTCCCGGGCGCTGGCCCGGGACAAGCTCGGCGTGCTCGCCGTGCTCGCGTTCATCCTGGCGTCGATCGCGCCGATGACGGTTGCGGCCGGGGTGATCCCGACCGCCTACGCCATCACCGGCCTGGCCGGCATCCCCGCCGCGTTCCTCGTCACCGCCGTGGTGCTGGGGTTGTTCTGCCCGGGGTACGTGGCCATGTCGCGGCGGATCCGGAACGCGGGGGCGTTCTACGCGTTCGCCTCGGCCGGGCTGGGCAGGGTGACCGGGGTGGCCGCCGCGCTGATGGCCCTGCTCGCGTATGAGTCGTTCCAGGTCGCCACGTACGGGGCGCTGGGCCCGGCCGCGCAGGCCGAGGCCGCCGCCCACCTCGGCGTGCACTGGCCCTGGTGGGCCTGGGCGCTGGTCATCTGGGCCGTGGTTACCGTCCTGGGCCTGGCCCGGGTCGAGGTCGCCGGCCGGGTCCTGGCCGTGCTGACCGCCGCCGAGATCGCCATCGTCGTGGTCGAGACCATCTCCGGGCTCGCCTCGCCAGCCGGCGGGCACCTGAACCTCAGCGCGCTGTCCCCCTCGGCGCTGACCGCGTCCGGCGCCGGGACGCTCGGGGTCCTCGCGGTGATCGCCGGGCTGGCATTCGTCGGGTTCGAGCAGTCCCCGGTGCTGGGCGAGGAGATCCGCAACGCGAGACGGACGATTCCCGCCGCCACCTACACCGCGCTGGCCGCGATCGGGGCGCTGTACGCCGCCGCGGCCTGGGCCATGCAGGCCCACGCCGGGCCGGCACACGTGGCCGCCGCTGCGGCGGCCCAGGGGCCGGGCCTGCTGTATGGGCTCAGCTCCAGCGGGGCGCTGGCGCAGGCGGCGCAGGCGCTGTTCATGACCTCGCTGTTCGCCGCCGCCCTGTCGTATCACAACGTGACCTGGCGGTACATGTTCGCCCTGTCCCGCGAGGGCGTCCTACCGGCCGCGCTGTCGCGGACCGGCCGGGCCAGCATCCCCCGGGCCGCCTCGCTCCTGCAGAGCGGCAGCGCCCTGGCGGTCATCGCCGTGTTCGCAGTCGCCGGGTGGCCGGCGATGAACGGGCTGTTCTTCGGCGGCGGCGCCATGGGCGGCCTGGGGGTGATGATCCTGCTCGCCCTGACCTCCGCCGCCGTCATCCGCTACTTCGACATCCACCCCGGCCAAGAAAGCCTCTGGGCGCGGATGGCCGCCCCAGCCCTGTCCGCCCTGCTCCTAGGTACAGCGATCGTGCTGGCCATCTGGCACTTCGGCACCCTGCTGGGGACCGGCCCCGGCAACCCCGCCGCGTGGCTGCTGCCCTCGGCGTTCGGCGCCGCCGCAGTGGCAGGGCTGGGCTGGGGCGCGTTCCTGCGCGCCCACCGCCCGGACGTGTACGCCACCATCGGGCTCGGCGCCCACGCCGCCGCCAGCCACGCCGCTCACGCCAGCGGAAGGACGCTGTCATGACCACACGCGACCAGCAGACCCACAGCGCCGACCATGTGATCGTCCGCGCCGACGAGGCCGACATCGGCGTGCTCGCTCAGGTGATCGCCGAGGCGTTCTTCCCGCTAGCGGTGTGCGGGTGGCTGATCCCCGACGGGACCGCCCGCCGCGCCGCCTTCCCGGCCTACTTCCGGCTCTACGTCGAGCACGCGATCGCCGACGGAATCGTGGAGACGACCCCCGGCCGGGACGCCGCCGCGCTGTGGATCCCCGGGGACGGGCCAGGCGAGCCGCCGGAGGAGTACGCCGGGCAGCTGGCCGCGATCACCGGCCCGCACCTGGGCCGGTTCCTGGCCTTCGACCAGCAGCTCGACCGGCACCACCCGGCCGGGGTCTTCCACGAGCACCTGGCCATCCTCGCGGTCCGCCCGGACCGCCAGGGCCAGGGCACCGGCACCGCGCTGTTGGATGCCCGCCACGCCGACCTTGAGGACCAGGGCATCCCGGCCTACCTGGAGGCGTCGGACGAGCGCACCCGCCGCATCTATCTCGCCCACGGCTACACCGACCGTGGCAGCCCGATCGAATTCGCCCCCGGCGTGCGGATGTACCCCATGTGGCGCCAGCTCCGCCCCCGATAACGGCAGGCCGCAGGGAGAAGGGCCGGCGCATCTGCCAGCCGGACGCGCAGGCTGGCCCCCGGGCCAGCCTGCGGCTGGCGGTCAACGGCAGCGGCACGGGGACCAGCCCGATCCTCGTCCCTGCCGCCAGTGCAGCAGCACAGGACAACGAAGGAACGAGCAGATGATCCCCCACGCGATCAGCAAGACACCGCTGGCCAGCGACCCGGACCAGGCCCAGGCGCAGCTTGAGGAGCTGTCCGCCAAGGACGTCGCGGCCGGGGCACGACTGAGGGCGGTAGCGATAGAGCTGGTCCGCCGCGGCCTGCAGGTCGCCGTGGTCGACTACCTCGATGGCTGGTCCGAACTGGAAGCAACCCTGCCGCAGGCCCCGCACCTGGGCCCGGTCGCCGTGGACCGCGACGCCGCCGGGACCACCTGCCAGCTGGCCTGGGACTGCTGGGCCGACATCACCACCCCCGAAGGGACCGGGCAAGTCGCCGACGCCACCGCCGCGCTGCTGCGCGGCATGGCCGCCTGCCCCTCCCTGGCCGCGCCGTCCGCGCTGACGGCCACCCGCGATCCCGCCCCGGCCAGCACTCCAGAGCCCGGCCAGCCAGCAGGCACCTCGTGACCCGCGCAGCCGCCGGTCACGCCCGGCGCTGCCTGGACCAGGTGCAGGAAGCACTGACCACCCAAGGGGTTCATGGCCGACGAGCCGGCCGGGTTCTGCTGCATGTGCTCGATTAATGGCCTGGATGACGGCATAGCGGCCATGACGGACCTGGCCGGCACCGGGGCGCTGGCCGCCGAGTTGGTCGCCCTGCCGGTGGCCGACCTGGGCCCGGAGCAGGCCGCCCGGCTGGTGCTCGCCCTGCTCGGCGAGGCCGGTGCCCTCATGTCCCTGGTACCCGGGCTGGGTCTGCCGGTGCACGTGGCCGCTGGCCGCATGCTGAAGTCGGCCGGGATGGCCGTGCATGCCGGGCGGTTCCGCTGCTCCGGCTCCCCTCCGGATCTGCGCACCGCGGTCATGGTGATCAGCCCGGTCGCGCGGGCCGACGTGCGGATCAGCGATGACGGCACCGTGCGATGGGAATGCCGCTTCGCCGACCCAGAAGGCGCTCGGGGACTAACCCCAGTACAGGCCGCCGCCGTCGCCGCCCTGGAGTCCTACCGGGGTCCCGGGCCAAGCCAGGCTCACTGCGGCTGGCCCGGCGGGACGAAGGCGCAGTGAGTGAGCTGCCCGGCCCTGCCCGGCACGCCCCGTCCGGCCCTGCCAGCGAGCTGCTGGATGCCGCCCCGGCACGTGCGATCCTGGTCGCGACACGCACCAGGGTCGCCGGCGGAGGCCCGCAGTGAGCGCAGGGTTCGGCGCTTGGCTCCGCCGGCAGCGCGAGCGGCGCGGGTGGTCCCGCCGGGAACTGGCAGGCCGGATAGCCGATGCCGCGGGAAGCGCAGTCACCGCGCCAGTTCCCGCCCTGGAGAGCTACATTTCCCGCTGGGAAGCCGGGACCGTGGCGATCTCAGCCCGCTACAGGCAGCTCCTGGATGCCGTACTCGGACCCGCCGCGAATGTGCCGGTGCCGTGCCCGCCGCCGGAGCTGGCGCCCGGTCCGCGCAAGTGGGTGCGGGCCATGCACGCGATTGAGTCAGACATCGCCGGCGGGGAGTTCAAGCCGGGTGACCGGCTGCCGGTCCGTGCAGCACTAGCGCAGCGGTACGGCCTTACGGCTGACGCGATCATGCGAGCACAAGGTGAGCTGCTCAGCGTCGGCGTCCTGCATAAGGGGCAGGTATACGGGGCGCTCTACGTCAGCCGCGCCAGCGACCGGCAAGCTCCCCGGGCGCCGCTGTCCGCTGCCCCTGGCCCTGCTCATCCGGGCGGATGGGCGGCGGCAGTCCCGCCGGGCAGGGCAGGACCCGGCGGAGGCGGGACCGCGCCGCCAGCGGCCCGCAACCCGCGAGCATACGCACGCCCGGGCGTCCTGACCCCCGAGGTGCACGCCGGTACCAGAACCGGGCCCGGCACGGCGCCCGCCCGCAGCTCCGCTGTGCCAGATGAGCCGCCGCCTGCAGGCGGGCCGCCGGAGTTCCTGCTCGTGAAGGAATGCGCGGCCCAGGCCCGGGTATCACCGCGGACCGTCTACAGCCTGGTCAGGCAAGGACACGTCGAGGCCATCAGGGTAGGACGCGATATCCGCATCTACGCGCATTCCTGGCACGCCTACCTCCAGGCGCCACGGCTTGACCCTCGTCCCTCGCCCTGGTCAGGAGGAGACGGCCAGCGGGACGACCCTTCAGCGAGGGACACCTGTCCTGCAAGGCCCGGGCCTGAGCATGCGGGGGGAGCGCCACCGCTCGTGTTCCGCGCTCCCAGCTGAGCGGGCAGTCCCGGTCCTGATCTCCCACTGCCAAGCCCGCCGGACCAGGCCCGGCCGCCCCGGGCTGTTATGCGCGATCCGATGTGAGCCAGGACGCGCCGGAACGAACGTTCTGCCGCATCCGACCAGCCCATGTACGTTCTTGAGTCGGCTTGCCTGATCAGAAATCAGAACGGGATGCCGTGATGGTGGTGTTACCGGCTGGAGCCGAGGGGCCGTGGTGGCGGTCGCCGCGGTGGTGGCGGGCCACCCGGGGCGGGGCCGGGTTGCCCCGGTGCGGGTGGTTGGCGGCCCGGCCTGGCTGGCTTGGGGAACGACGTGGCGGCAAGCTGCGCGGCGCTGGCGGGCTGTGGGCCTGAACGTGGTTGCGGTGCGGGGGCCGGGCGCGGCTGGGCGGCCGGGGCGGTGCGGGTGGCGGCGTGGAGGTGTCTGGCGGTGCGTAGTGCGGCGGCGGCCTGGGCGGCGTGCTGCTGGGATTGGCGGAGTTCGGCGACGGCTTCCGCGAGCGCGGCCAGCTTGGTGATGAGCAGGATCGGGGCCATCGACCGGTCTTGGGCGATGTAGGCGAACGCGGATATCAGCCGGGCGGCCTGCCGTAGCCGGTTCCCCACTAGGGACGGTGGCGGGATACGACCGTAGGGGGGACGGGCGGCGCGGTCGTAGGCGTCGGCAGCCTGCCGCAGGACGCGGCTGCCCAGCATGGCGGCGGCTACGTGCAAGGCATCGGAGGTCGCCCACGCAGCGTCGGCGGCGGCAGCCGGGTTCGTCCAGGCCAGGTTGCGGATCTGCGCGGTGGCGTCGGCGGCGGTCCGGGTGGCGTGCTCCCAGATCGCGTTACGCTCCTCGGCGGTCAGGTCCGGACGCACGCGGTCGGGAGTGGCCCGGTCCGGTGTCCACCGCTGCCGCAGCTTGGGCCAGGTCAGGTCCGCCGCGAGTTTCCCGCCGCCGTACCATACCGGGCCACCGTCCTTGGCGGTGTCGCCGGGCAGCGTGACCGAGTACCCGGTGACCTGACCAGGGTTGGTGATGCTGAACCGTTTGCGCATCAGCACCCCGGCCTGGTCCAGGCGGGCGAAGAACTCGTCCTCGCTGTTCGCGGAGGCGGCGGCGGTGGCCACCTGCCGTCGCAGCGTGACCCTCGGGGCCTCGTCCAGGCCACGGCGGGCGGCCTTCTCGTTCTCGGCGCGGGTCGGCCGGCGGGCCGCGGTGCGGTCGGCGGGGGCGGTGGAGCGCAGCCCGTAGCGCTGCTCAGCGGCCAGGCAGGCGGCGCGGACCTTGACCCGTTCCCAGGACAGGCTGGGCTTACCGTCGTCCTGGCGGGCCAGCAGCGCGACCACGTGGATGTGGTCATCTCCGTGCCGGACGGCGACCCAGCGGACGGCCTGGTCTTCCCGACCGTACGGCGACAGGCCGGTGCGGTGCATGACGTCATGCGCTATCTGGGCCCATTCGTCGTCGCTGAGCATGCGGTCTTCAGGCGCGGCGCGCATCGAGCAGTGCCACACCGGCCGCGCGTAGGCGCGTTTCCCGAGTGCGGCCTGCGGTTGCAGCAGCAGCCCGGTGAGCTTGGTGAAGTCCCGCGTGCCGTCCGGTCGTAGCGGGGGTTCGAGGCTGGCGGGGTGACGCCAGCCGGCCACGATGTGGGGGTCTGTATGTTCCTCGTGGCGGCCGGGACCGTACAGGTAGTACAGCAGCGGCTGGACGTGTTCCCCGCGCGGGGTGCTGATCTTCCCGATCACGCGGCCTGCTTCGCGGTCACCGCGCTCGGCGCAGGGCCTTGCGCACGTCGTCGGCTACGGCGTCGATGTGGTCGGCGCGGCGCAGGCTGCCGGCGGCGTAGCGGGGCAGGTCCCCGGCGGGCTGCCCGGTCGCGGTCAGCGTCGCGGACGCCTGCCCGATGTTGGTGCTGATGCGGCGGACCAGCCCGGCCGCGCGCATCAGCTCGGTCAGCACCTGCTCCAGCGGCTCCTGACCGCTGATGGCGCTGCCGTTCGCGGCGGCCGCCATCACCGCGCTAGCGGCGAAGGCTGCCCGCGCCAGCCCTGCCCGCCCGGCCGCATCGGTGATGATGGCGTATTCCTCGCTGCTGAGCGTGATCTCCACCCGGCGCGTGCGCGGGACCGGCTGCCGTGCCCGCCGCCCTTGCCTGATGCTGCCGGCCTGGCTGCCGCTGTCGATGATGCGTGCCATCTGCTATTGCTCCCGCTGCGCCCAATTCCTGACCGTCTTTGTTTTTCCTCCCGCCGATATCAACGAGCGGGAGGGTTTACCGGTGGCCATGTCCGATGCCAGTGTACGTCTGGACCGCGCCCGGTCCAGACGTAAGAGGGGGTTTATCCCACATCTTGCTTTGCGGCCCTGACGGCCACCTTCCTCTGCTGCAGAAGGTGCTGGCTAATGGCGGTGCATTCCTTCTCCTCGCCGCTGACGTGCCGTCACCCAGACGCGCCCGAAGCGGAACTGCAGTTCTTGCTCCCGGCAAGAGCTCCACCTCGATGCCGGGGTGGTCGGTCACGCTGGACCCCGGGCCATCCAGCGACCCGACTTGTGCCCGGTGAGGCGGGCGGGGCACCGGGCCAGGCCGGCAAGACCAGCCTGGTGTCACCGGGCTAGTGCCGGCCGGACCAAGCGGCGACTGGCCAGCTGGTGTCTGGGTGAATACCTGAACATGCAGAGCGGGGACATATCCCGGGTTTACGTGTTCAAGCAAAAATATTTTTCGGCCTGGATCGGTGCTATCCGGTGATGGTCGGTGTTGCTGCGTGTGGGTGGGTGATAGTCAGTGTTGCTCAGTCCGGTTTAACGAGGTCTATGTTGCCGCTCGGTGATTTGCCGGCGTCACCGGATGGGCGGTTATCTGAAACGGAAAGGAACGCCACGGCTGAGCACCCATCCGGTGCGCTAGAAGGACGGGGGAGATGACCTTTCCAGGATGAGGATCACGCTGCACTCCCCGCTGGACTGCCCCGGCTGCGACAGCAGGTTCGAGGGCGCGTGGGTCCCGGGCAAGGAGACCAGCGGCCAAGCCTGCCCGTCCTGCGGGGAGGTGTTCACAGCGACCTGGAAAGGCTGGACCTTCCTCCCTGAACAGACGACGGTCACCCGAGATGCGCTGTCCCTCTCACCTCCCAGCACCCCGGTGCGCGTGATCTGACCCGACGGCGCACAGCGCTACTAACGCCGATTTTCACTAAGCGAATTGCCCCCTAGCCGGGGTCAGTCGTACTGGTAGCGGAGAGTCCGGCCGCCCCACCAGGGCACGGTGATCGTCTCGGGGAGGCTGGCCTGGCGCAGGACGGGTGAGTAGGTGCGCCGGGCCAGGCGGATGGTGGTGTAGCCGCGGTGGTGTTCGATGATGCCGCTGGTGCTGAGGAACCGCCGCTGGAGGGTGTCGGGGGTGGCGGTGGCGTAGCCGGGCAGGCGGCGGCGCAGCGCGGCGCAGGCGGTGTGGGCCAGGACTGAGAGTACGACGTCGAGGTCGACGTTGAGCGGGACCGCGCCGGCCAGGGCGTCCACGCCGAAGGACTGGATGGCTTCGGCGAGGCGCTGCTCGGTGTTCATCCGGCGGGAGTAGGTCTGGATGACCTGCCGGGCCGGCAGAGCGGCCCGGTTGGTGATCAGCAGGGTGGGCTGGTCGTGGCCCAGGCCGGTGACGGCGAGCTGGCGGATCGGGCGGGGGTAGGCCGGCAGGGTCGCTTCGGGGTCGTCGTGCACCTTGACGCGGCGGGTCTTGTTCCCGGCCCGGCCGAGGGTCATCGAGGTCCAGGCGCTGGCGGGCAGGGCGGCCAGGGCCTTGGTGATGCCGGGGTGGCGGGCGCGCAGGGTGATGAACCCGATCTGCCGGTCATCGAGCTCGGCGAGGACGGCCTGGGTGGTGAGCTTGGAGTCGAAGATCAGCAGCGCCGGGTCAGATCCGGTGACGGCCTTCCAGTGGTCCGCGAACGCGATGACCTCGCGGTTCTGGCTGGCCTTGGCCAGGTCGGCGTTGGCATACAGCAGGGTGTGGGTACCGGCGTCTTCGGCGAAGAAGGTCAGCACTGAGCGGGTCCGCTGGGAGCGGCGCGGCACGTAGTGCTTCTCCAGGACCGGGTCCTCGCCCCAGTGCATGACGGCGTGGAAGTCCAGGTTCAGCGCCTCTCCCTCGGCCAGCCCGGCCGCTAGCGCGGCCTTGTCCAGCGCGGCCAGGAACGCGGCCTGCCGGGAGTGCTGCAGCCGGTAGGAGTAGCTGATCAGCGCGGTGGCCTTCGGCAATGCCGTGAGCCCGGCGAACAGCGCGGCGCCGGCGTCGGCGGCGATGTCATAGACGTGGGAGACCCGCCGGGTGGAGGTCAGCTTGAGCGCCAGCAGCGACAGCAGGTATGACAGGGCGGGGATCTTGCCGGTGGACGGGTAGCCCGCGGTGGTCACCATGTCCGGCACGCCGAGTGCGATCAGGTCCGGGATGGCCAGCAGCAGCCCGGCCAGCCGGGTCTCGGCCCGCGGCGGGAGGTCACCGAAGTCCAGGGCCCCGGCGCGAGCCTGGATCTCCCGCGCCGGGCCGCCGCGCTCGGCATCGGGGCGGCGCCACATCCTGGGCAGGCCCTCTGCGGCGATCACCTCGGCGATCCCGGTCCGGTTCAGCGGGGTGCCCTCGGTGGCCAGCGCTGCGGCGATCTCGTCGATGGAGTGCCCGGCGGCGCGCAGCTCGATGATCCGCGGCCGGGCGGCGTCCTTGCCCGGCGCGGTCTTCGGCCCGGGCCTGCCGGAGACGAAGAACTCCCGGGTCCCGGCGCGGAAGTCCCGGACCGCCGACAGCAGGGACGCGGGCGTGTACCCGAACCGGGCGGCGGCCTGGTCAGCGGGCAGTCCCTCGGCGAGGTAGGCGCGCAGCGCCTCATACCGCCGGTGCGCGGGGCTGTCCGGGCGGAGGAAGAATTCCCCGCCCGGCCGGGCAGGCTGAGGGTCTTTCGCTGACTGGTCGATGCTCCTAGTTCATCATCTCCACGGCCGGCTTGCGCGACGACACGCCCGGATTTAGTCATCTCACCGTTAATTACATGGTTGTGAGCTCTCTTCCTGCGGTCCGCCTCCCGGGGCCGCAGAAGAGACCATCCAGGATGACGGGCAATTAGTCAGCGCTATATACCCCAGGAACCTGGCCAGCCAGTACGAGCACCCCATGGGAAACCCTGCACACCAGGACAAACGCTGATTCCTCACGGTAAGCCGTTCAGTCCGCCAGGGGGAAACTACCGGGCGCGAAAATCAGCGCTAAGGCCGGCATGCGGCTCGGCGCACCCGCCTAGTGCCGGTCTCCATGAGAGCCCGCACCTCACTTCGGAGGGTCGGTGCTGTCACATGAGATGAAGGTACTCGGCGATCTTCTGGAACAGGTCTCGGATGGGGTCGGGCAGCTCGGGATGGGCGGAGGCGAAGTAGGCTCCGGCTCGGGGCTTGCTTCCCCCGGTCTCAGTCATTGCCTTGCCGAGGAGTTCATGGTCGACCTGCCGCAGTAGCTCTTCGAACTCACCGAGCTTGCTGCCGTCGTCGCCGAATCGCGTGGCCAGGGTGAAGACGCCTACACGTTCCCAGAAGCTGCGCCACTGGGCGAAGTCCTGGTCATCGCCGGGCTCGGGGGCATCAGGCCAGTGGCCCAGCTTTTCCATGTCCAGACTGAGCTTGCGCCCCTTTCGCAGGGCCGGGCCGTCGGAGATAATCGCCCACGGTATGCCGTAAGCGTCGAGGAATTTGATATAGGCGCGGTAGCCGTTGTGGCCGTCGACACCGATGAAGGAGACGTTGGCAGCCCCGAGGTCAGGCAGGCCGGAGGTGCGGGCGTTGTTCCACCAGCGGGGCAGCGCGCCGGGTTCCGTCTGCCCTTCGCACAAGACGGCCGCCTGAGCGAAGAGCAGTGCCCGTATCTCCGCGGGCTGTATCAGCTGAAGCTGGCGGAACTGTTCCCGTGAACCCGGGTCGGCGTAGTCGGGTTGGCGGATATGCGTGCCGGACGCGCCCGGTGCCAGCCTGACGATCCGCTTGAGGTCGTCCGGCTGGTCGAACGGGACGAGATCCGCGCTGTGGGTGATGACGAGGTACTGGCCCGGTCCGCGTACCTCGCTGACCAGCCGGCGCTGGACTGTCGGCTCCAGGTTCACCGCCGGCTCGTCGAGGACCGTGATCCGGCCAGGTGTCCCTCGCAGCAGCGTGCTCAGCACGAGGGCTTCCTGCACGCCGGCGCCCGACAGCTCGACCAGTCGCTCGGCGTGCTGTCCGGTAACTGTCGGCTCGATGATGAGCGCTGCTTCGCCGTCGCCGGCCGGCCGTGCTCGTACGTCCAGGTCGCGGCCGGTCAGGCTCTTGAACGTTGACTGGATCTGCCGGAAGCGCTCCTTCTCCGCGGAGTCGCCGTTCTTCAGGCGGAAGATCTCCCCGCCCACCGCCGCGCCGTCGCGCAGGTCAACCGGGCCGCTAAGTTCTGACAGGGGGAAGCGGCGCTGAAGGGGCAGCCTCCTGTTGTCGGTCAGGACGATGCCGCGCTGCAGCACC
>ODAK010006263.1_pt1 | contig 12027 bp, 8 predicted proteins | sample 1539591 | NCBI WGS metagenome assembly ODAK01 (sample SAMEA3539303, study PRJEB22396) | soil metagenome | biome: tundra; feature: field; material: soil | place: USA | collected 2010-05 | depth 0.15 m | reverse complement strand
AAAAACTCGATCAGCACGCCGGGAATTTCCGACGCGCGGGTGATGCGCATGATGAGGTTCACCGAACGGCGGGCGGTTTCGCGGAATTTTTCCGCAACGATTTTCTCGAGGTTGTAGGCCTTGATCACGCGATGGCCGGTGAAGCCCTCGGTCATGGTCTGCACAAGTTCCGCCGATTGCGCCTGCGCCTCGCGGCTGGAGCGGCGGATTTTGCGGCTGTAAATCGCGATGGGAATGACGCACGCAGGCAGCACGATGATGGAAAACAGCGTCAGCCTCGGTTGCTGGCTGAACAAATAAATCAGCACGCCGATGAGCGTGATCGGGTCGCGCACGATCACGGAAACAACGTTCGTCAAAATCGTCTGCAGCGCCTGCGTGTCGTTCATCACGCGCGAGACGAGTTTGCCGGTGGCGTTTTCGGTGTAAAAACCGGCGGACAAATCCAGCAGGTGCGCGAACAGTTTCGTCCGCAGATCCGCGACCGCGCGGGTGCCCGCCCACTGCAGAAAATAGACGTTCAAATAACCGGTCACCCCGCGCAACAGCGAAATCAGCGGGATCAGCGCGATCAGCGCCCACACTGCGCCGTGGTGCGTTTGCAGGCCGTGGCTCAAGCCGTCGCGCGCATTGTAAAACCAGTTTTGGACGAACTCGGGCAGATGTTTCAGCGGCGGGCGCGCGTCGGTGTCGCCCGCTGCGGGAAAGACGGCGGCATAGACGAACAGCGCCGTGGCAATCAGCAGCGGGCCGACGAGTCCGCTGATGACGCCCGTCAGCACGCCGAGAAAAAGCCGCACGCGATACGGTCGCGCCAGTTCCCAGATTTTGCGGAGGAAATCGGTCATGTGCCGCTTATTTTTCGGCGGCCAGACGGAGAAAGCGAGAATTTTATGCGGCCGAGGAATGGGTTCGCCCGGTTTTGGACTTGATTAGACCCTGATTCTGACTGAAACTTACGCACGATGATTGATAAGTATGTCGCTCTATTTTTGGGTTTAATCGCCTGTCTGGCTCCGTCTTCCGCCTTTGCCGAAAACATTGGCAGAATTGGTGACCCAGCGCCTCCGATCGTGGTCTTGGAATGGCTCAAAGGCAAACCGGTTAACTTCAAGGCCGGCACAAACATCATTGTCTTGGAGTTCTGGGCAGCTTTAAGTCCGGCCAGTCGGGCGGCCATTCCAAAATTCAATGAGATACAGAAGAAATTCCAAGATCAGGCGGTGGTTGTCGTGGGCATCGCGGATGATCCGCCCAACAACCTTAAGGAGTTTTTGCAAAACGAAGGCGGGCAGATCGAATATACTGTGGCGGCGGATAATCACCGGGAAACCGCGAAGAACTTTATGATAGCCTTTGGACAGAACAGCATCCCTCACGCCTTTGTTATTGGCAAGGATGGCAAGGTGCTATGGCACGGCCATCCGTCCATGGGACTCGACAAGGCTTTAGATGACATCGTCAGCGGGCACTACGACTTGGCCGGGGCAATAAAACGCGATTCAATTCGAGCCGATCTGAATGCATACCAGATGCTGGCGCGGCACGGCGATGCGAAGGCTCCAGAATTTGGCAGGAAACTTCTGGCCGACCGGACCAATAACGTCCTGCAATTATGCGATCTGGCGTATCGCATTGTCACGGATGTCAATAATACCAACCGCGATTTTGCGCTGGCCGGTGAGGCGCTTGCTCAAGCGGAAAAAGTCAGTTCTGGAAATGCCCCGGAAGTAATATTCACCCAAGGTCTTTTGCTCTTCGAGCAGGGTAAAAAAGAAGAGGGGATTGCGAAAGCCAAGCAGGCGATTGGGCTGACCACCAACACGAATGAAGCCGCCGCATTCAATCTCCGTGTGAAAGTCATGGAGGGCAGAATGGAAGCCGAGCAACAGAACAATGCCAAAGCCAAGAAAAGACTGGAGCAATTTTACGCACGTCCCGCCTTGGAAACGAAGCAGCCTGTGCCAATTGGAAGCACGAATGTGAAATAATGTCCAATCATTCATTAGCGCGCCCGGGCTTCGAACCCACAGGCGCATCCGTCCATTGATAATCCCGACTGCGTTTGGCTTCGTTTCAAGCTCAAAATCGAAAACCGCCTGAAGAATGCCTCTTGTAGAAAATGAGCAGGTTCTGATTTGTCGGCGACGAGGTGGCGGATCTTTCCAGAGCACTCTTCATGTCGTGCCCCACAGTCAAATGAATTAGGACACGCCGGGCCGCTTGTGTATTTTGCCCCAATGGGCGGCTTTGCAGCGTTGGCTCCGGAAGGAATTGAAAATAGTTCGCGGGGTTCCGGCCGGGACGGTGTAAGCCAAGGGTTCAAGACGAACACACAATATTAACCTTTAGCCAAAAATGAACAAAACGAACCAATATCTCCCTACCACCATGTGCGCCCCTGGCGTCGTGGCCCCGTCCACGCAACTCACGGCGACTCAAACCCCCGGAAAATACTCGCACTTGACAGAGGCTATGATTCATGGAAGAATTCAACTCTAATTTAGGAAATATTGTTTAATTGTTTAAAAAAGAATACATTATGAAATTGAATCGTGTCGGATATTTGCTGGGTCTGTTGGCCAGCGGGTTTTTGCTGGTTTCCACTTGCGTCGCGCAGGACTTGGTTTATGCCACCAATGCCGCTCAAGCCTTTGCCCGCGCCAAGGCGGAAGGCAAGATGATTTTGACCGAATTTGGCCGGCCGGCCTGTTCCGATTGCAACGGAATGCGCGCACGCTTTGAACTGCTTTCGCCGCCGTTGAAACAATGGATCCTCGAGTCTTGTGTCTTATGGAACGCGGACATTGACGTTTCATCCGAGTATCAGCCCTATACGGCCGGGTTAACCCAATATTCCCTTCCCCTGATGTGTTTTGTGGATCCAGCCGTTCCGCAAAAATTCACGGTAAGATATAAAGGACTGATAGATGCCCCGCTCTTCTACGGATACATTAAAGCTCAAGCGCTGCTCAACCTGCCAATATGCGTTACTAATCTGCCTGGCGTGCCGCTGAATGATGCCGCCTTTGTTGTCAAAGGCGTTGCGCGGACCAATGCCGCCTTTAGAGGCTCCATTTCCAACGCTCCCATCACCGCGGTCATGTGGCGGCTCAACGGAGCCGGATCTTTCCAGCCTGCGGCGGGCACCAAAAGTTGGTCCGCCGCCGTCTCGCTGGCAAGTGGCACAAACACTTTCGAATGTTTTGTGCAATATGGATCCCAGAATAGTTGGACCAACCGGGTATTATTGGTAAACAACGGAAGCGGCACCACCACCCTCCCGCAGACCATTACCTTCAGCCCATTGCCGAACCATTCTTACGGGAATAGTCCCTTTGATTTGGCTTCGTTTGCCACCGGGGGCGGATCTACTTCGCCAGTCACGTTCACCCTTACCGGCCTGGCATCAGTTTCGGGCAGTATGCTGACCATAACTGGCGCTGGTTCAGTCACGGTGACCGCGAACCAAGCTGGCGATGCTACTTACTCGGCGGCGCCTCCGGTCTCCCAGAGTTTCACGGTGAGCAAGGCGTTGCTGACCGTCACCGCTGACGACAGCAGCAGGAGCTACGCCAAGACTAATCCATTGTTCTCGGCCAGTTACTCCGGGTTTATCAGCCCGGATACCGCCAGCGTGCTCAAAGGAAATCCAAGTTTGACGACGACCGCAACGTCTAACTCCATTGCGGGCAGCTATCCGATTGTGGCCACGAATGGCACATTGAGCGCCACCAATTATAGCTTCACCTTTGTCAATGGCACTTTGACCATTAACAACGGCAGCCGCAGCGTTGTGAATCTGGCAGCGCTGACAAATTTTCTCGGAAACGGGATCGTGGATCAGGCCGATCTGAACGCCGTCCTCACGCGCTATTGGTCCCAGTCTCCGCCCTACATTACCAACTCAACCTTTCCCGGCCAGACGAACCTTGCCTTTAACATCACCAATTTCAGTTTCACGGTTCAGTTTACCGCCGATTTGGCGCACTGGACAAATCTGAACAGCCCCGCCAGCATTTGTTTCACCGACACCAATGCCATCTCCGGGGGGGCGCGCTACTACCGCCTTGTCGCTTCAACAAACGCCAACTTTTGAAAACTTGATCCGCGCGAAATTCGCAGGCGTTTAGTTGGTGTCGCTTCATAAGTTGGTTGGTGTGGTGCCGTTGCGCCCGCCAGCCAACTACTCATTTCATCTCCTGTTCAATTTCCGTTTTTGGGTTGAAAGCCGAGTGAGGGGGGCATCACGCGTTGGGTCACTCGGAGCGTCCCCATCACCTCGCCTTCCTGAATTGGACACGATTCAGAAGTTGTTATCTTAATTGAAATTAGTTTGCGGGGTTTTATCCGGGCCGGTGTAAGCCAAGGCTTCAAGACGAACACACCACATTAACCTTCATCCAAACACAAATAAATGAACCAATACCATCTGACCGCTTGCGCCTCTGGCGTCGTGGCCCCGTCCACAAAACCCATGGCGGCTGACATTGCAGAAAATTGCCCGCAATTGACACTGGCTATGATTCATGGAACAATTTCGCGCTAATTTAGGAAATTTTGTTTAAAAAAGATCATATTATGAAATTAAATCGGGTTGGATGTTTGCTGGGTCTGTTGGCCAGCGGGGTTTTGCTGGTTTCGACTTGCGGCGCGCAAGACCTGGTTTATGCGACCAATGCCACTCAAGCCTTTGCCCGCGCCAAGGCGGAAGGCAAGATGATTTTGACCGAATTTGGAAGGGTGAACTGTCCCGATTGCAACGCAATGCGCGCACGCTTCGAACTGCTTTCGCCGCCGTTGAAACAATGGATCCTCCAGTCCTGCGTCTTGTGGAATTCGGACATTGACTATTCAAGCGAGTATCAGCCCTATGCGAGCGGTTTAACCCTATATTCTCTTCCTTTGATGTGTTTTGTGGATCCAGCCGTTCCGCAAAAATTCACGGCAAGATATAAAGGGCTGATAGATGCCCCGCTCTTCTATGGATACATTAAAGCGCAAGCGCTGCTCAACCTGCCAGTGGTCGTTACCAACCTGCCGGGAGTGCCGCTGACCGATGCTAACTTTGTCGTCAAAGGCGTTGCGCGCACCAATGCCGCCTTTAAAGACTCCATTTCCAACGCCCCCATCACTGCGGTCATGTGGCGGCTCAACGGAACCGGATCTTTCCAGCCGGCGGTTGGCACCTACAATTGGTCTGCCGCCGTCTCGCTGGCAACTGGCACAAACACCTTCGAATGTTTTGTGCAATATGGATCGAAGAATAGTTGGACCAACCGGGTATTATTGGTTAACAATGGAAGCGGCAGCACCACCCTCCCGCAGTCCATTACCAACCTGAATCCCTTGACAGGTTTGACTTACGGGGACTCGCCCATCACCTTGAACGCAGCGGCCACTTCCGGTTTGCAAGTCAGTTATACGGTTTCCGGTCCGGCAACCATTTCAGGCAATGTCTTGACCATTACCGGCGCGGGTTCGGGCAACGTCACCGCCAATCAACCCGGGGATGCCACTTACTCGGCGGCACCATCCGTTTCCCAGCCTTTTACGGTGAGCAAAGCGCTGCTGACCGTCACCGCTGACGACACCAGCAGGAGTTACGGCAAGACTAATCCTTTGTTCTCGGCCAGTTATTCCGGATTTGTCAACCCGGATGCAGCCAGCGTGCTTAAAGGAAAGCCGAGTTTGACGACGACCGCAACGTCTAACTCCATTGCGGGCAGCTATCCGATTGTGGCCACGAATGGCACATTGAGCGCCACCAATTATAGCTTCACCTTTGTCAATGGCACTTTGACCATTAACAACGGCAGCCGCAGCGTTGTGAATCTGGCAGCGCTGACAAATTTTCTCGGAAACGGGATCGTGGATCAGGCCGATCTGAACGCCGTCCTCACGCGCTATTGGTCCCAGTCTCCGCCCTACATTACCAACTCAACCTTTCCCGGCCAGACGAACCTTGCCTTTAACATCACCAATTTCAGTTTCACGGTTCAGTTTACCGCCGATTTGGCGCACTGGACAAATCTGAACAGCCCCGCCAGCATTTGTTTCACCGACACCAATGCCATCTCCGGGGGGGCGCGCTACTACCGCCTTGTCGCTTCAACAAACGCCAACTTTTGAAAACCTGATCCGCGCGAACTTCGCAGGTGTTTGGTTGGTGTGGGTTCATACGTTGGTTGGTGTGGTGCCGTTGCGCCCGCCAGCCAACTACTCATGTCCTCTACTATTCAATTTCGGTTTTCGGGTTCAAATCCGGGTTGCGGGGGGCATCCCGCGTTGGGTCACTCGGGTCGTGCCCGTCACTGCGTCATCCTGAATTAGACACGATTCAGAAGTTGTTATCCTATGGCGAATCACAATAACCTTGGCGCATTCAATTTCAATGGTGCCAGGCAGGACGCGTCGCTCCATGCGCGACGTCGTTGCCAGACCAAGGCGGCGCGCGCGGAGCGACGCGCCCTACCAACAACCCCACCCGTGCCAAAGTTGCTGTGATTTGCCATAGTGTCCTAATTCGTTCGGAGTCCCGCCATCAAGCGGCACGGTAACCGCGTAAACGCGGAACTCCATACTTCAAATCAGGACGCCCCCAGCCGTCTTCTTGACAAGTTGTCGCCTTACCTTCATGCTAACACGATTACGGCGTCTGCTGTGGTTTCCAACTTTGTTAACATAAACATATAACAACAAGTGAAGATTCTTATGTCAAAAGGCGGTTTGGCACGGTTATTAACTTTGGGAAGGCGAAAGGGGTTCTGGTTTTCCGTTTTGATGGGGATTCTGGCGATGAGCTGGGATTTCGTCGTCAAGGCGGACAGCATCCAACTTCGTCCGGCAACCAACCTTCTTGCCGGAGGCACGAATCTCAATGTCGGCTATTACGCCATCCCCTGCGTGGCGGATTGGAACGGAGATGGCAAAAAAGACCTGCTCATTGGCTATCAAACCAACAGCATGATTCGGGTCTATACGAATTCGGGCACCGATGCCAAACCGGTTTTCACGGGTTATTACGATCTGACCAGCAACGGCACCAACAAAATCTGGCATCCTTGCGGCGGTTGTGGCGCACCCGTGCCTTGGGTTTGCGATTACGACGGCGATGGCAAACGCGACCTGCTGGTCGGGGACGGGTCTGATGGCACGGTTTATTTCTATCGTAATACCAACACCGACTCCGCCCCCAAGCTGATTTTAGTGGGACAGTTAAGAGTTTCCGGCACGAGCACGAATTTGACGGTTGGAATTCGGGCGACTCCCTATGTTTGCGATTGGGATGGGGATGGCTTGAAAGATTTGCTGGTGGGTGATGGGAGTGGCTATGTCACCTTCTTCAAAAATACCAATACCAACACCACCGCCGGTCAGTTGCCAAGTTATGCTCCGGGAGTCAGAATTCAAGCGGGCGGAACTGACCTGAAGCTGCCGGGCGGTAATTCGGCTCGCTCGGTCGTGCGGGTGTTTGACTGGGATGGCGATGGCCTAAAAGACCTCGTTTGCAGTTCGGATTGGGGTGTTTACTGGTGTCGTAACACCAACAGCAACCAGCAACCCATCTTGCAGGTGCCAGTATATCTTCAATCGCCTTCAACCAATGGAAACCTGACAAATATTCAGGCCGGGACAGGTTCACGCTTGCGGTTGGACTTGGTGGACTGGAATGACGATGGGGTAATGGATCTGGTCTATGGCAAGTCGGATGGAAGCGTGTATTACTACGAAGGCTATTACTTCCGCCTTGGCCTCATCCCGCAGACCAACCAGACCATCGTGTTGCAGTGGGACAGCGCGCCGCTGTTGAATTACAGTGTTTTGGCGTATGACGGACTGAACAGCCCTTGCCAGTCAACGAACAAATTGACCTCCGCTGGAAACAAAACTTGCTGGACCAATCAAATGCAGGCCCGCCAGGGATTCTTCAAAGTGCAGATCGCCCAATAGTCCGTTCAAAGAATGTTCAGCCCAAGGTAACGGCTCAACAAGGCTTCAAGGTGCTCCACCGAGTCGAGCGGGCCGATACTGACGGCGCCGCCGAGGATTAATTGCGGCATGCTGGGACGACCGGTTGCCTGCCAGTTGGCGAAATGAATCTGGCAGTCGGTCAAGATTTGTTGATTCAGCCAGGAATCTGACAAAGCATTGGTTAGTTTTTCTTCCCCGACTAACTGCACGGCAAACTTTCGGGCATCTGCGACCGACAGGTTGGGGTCAGCACCAAAAAACCAGTCGTCATACTGGCGATGAACCTCCGGTTTGGCCCGCCATACCGCCAATCCCAGCCGGGCAAACTCACAGGCATCTGGATTCGAACTAAAACTGGCGGGTATCAACGGATTGCATTTGTTGCACATGGGCATGGGCAGGGAAACAATGGCCACCTCGTTGCTGAAACGGTGCTGGGTTTCCACGAGAATCCAATGCATGTCCCGGCAGTGGGGACAGGTGTAATCAAACAAGGACACGATCACATTGGTTGCATCCGGCGAACCGATCATGGGCAAATCGCCGAGCCGAAGGTTGAACCGGTTGTTGTAAAGCGAAAGCAATCGCGGAGCCGTGAGGTGGGCATTGGGCGACGCCGGCTGGTTGGTGGCGGTCGTTTGAAGCGAATGGTTAGCCTGCGCCCCCGCCGTTGTGGTTGGCATGAATTTGACCATGTTACGATGCTCCGTAATGAACCACTGTCCGCCGACCAGCAAGGCAACCGCAGCCAAACCAACTAGGTAGAGCGAAAGAAGCGCCGCCGGCGGAACGCCCCGCTTATCGGCTGAGGCGGACCACATCGGTGTGGCGGGTTCGGTAGCCAGCGGGATGTTCATCAAACACAGCAAGGCCGCCGCCAATCCACTCAGATGCACCGTCAAGCAGAACACGCAAAACGCCTTGATGACAAACAATTGCAGGCCGATAAACCAAAAGGCGGCGCCAACAACCACAACTGACAGGGCAATGATGCCGGCCCAGGCACCCCGCTCATCATCAAAGGAACTGCGCTTCCCCGCTGGAAATGTAAATCCCAGCAAGCACAGATAAACCAGCGCCGCAGGCGCGCTGACGGGAAGATGAAACCAATAGGCCCAGCGGCTGTGCAAAACCTTGTCGCAACCGGAGCCGGAACCACATCCTGCCAGCGGTCCATTCCGGAACGCCACCCACGCCAGGTAACCCGCCCCCAAAATGGCAATGCCTAACAGCACGCGAACCAGCATCAGCCATCTGCCAGAGTTCCCCTCCGCAGGAGGTATTTGACCGGGCATTTGTTGATTTTCAATCATATTCTTCCAGCGTCTTGCCGATGTGTGCCGACAAAGCATCAACTCTTAAAACCGTATAACCATCGGGGTCAAACAGATTCAATCAAATGAACAAGAGAAGTTTTTGCGGGATGTTCGTGAGAATGTAAAACCGTTGCCACCGGCATCACTTTAATCTTAGTGCGGGAGTTGCTTGGCTTTCATTGATTTCTGCTTCAGCAACTCAATCTCCCACGCGTTGGTGATCTGGTTGCCTGAAGGCAACTGGAGGTAGGCAATCGCATCCAAAATGGCCGCCTTGTCATGGGGATCTTTGAGATGCTCGAGCGCGGTGTTTAATTGCGGGATGATATTGGTGTTGGATAGTTGAAGGGCTGCTTCCACCGCCGCTTTCCGAACCTCCGGATCAACATTCTCAAACCTGCTGGCCAATACGTTTAGCGCGTTGGCATCATCATTGCCGCTGACCAGCACATCACTGATGGCATCAAGATCCCTTTGCTTCTGGGCCTCGTAATCTTCTGCCGGAATGGTAGCAATGACATTCGTTACCGCGGGCTGGGGCGTGGGCGTGACCGGATTGGTGGCAACTGGCTCCACCATGGCCGGTTGAGCGTTGGTTGATTCCACGATTGCTGGATTCGGAAGCGGTTTTTCCGGCTCGGTCCGGTTGAACTTTCCGCTTAACAGCCCGATCAAACACAAGCCCACCACCCCCAACAGGAGCGTCACGACGACTAATTTTGGTCTCATACTTGGAAAAAAAACAATCCGAGGCAATGTTGCCTCGGATTGTTGTGTTAGTCAATTAAATCCCGAGCTTAATGCACAATGCACGGAAGCGGAACCCGCGCATCGGTCGTTTCCGTGATCTTGACGTTTCCGGTCAAGACACCGCAATACGGTTCACGTCCGTAACCATTGGCTGTGGCCATCGTCATGGTTCCAAAAGCACCACTAACGCCATCCAATTTCTTGAAAGTCCAAGGATAGCTCACCACGCCGCCCACCGAGAACGAAAGTTCATCAATGGTGTTAACATCCAGGTAAATAAGCGGGAAGTTGGCCGCGATGTATTGGTTCTCGCTCGCCACATTGTTGAACTTGATCGTCATATAGAACTTGGTGGTCGCGCCGCCCTTGAGGCCGCAGCCGCCGCCGCCGATGCAAATGTCACCAGTGGCTGCAGAGGTGGTTTGGAACGTTCCAACAGAAACGCGATCAACCGTATCCCAGCAGAAGTAGCAGAAGGCTTCTTCAAAGGAGAAGAAAGGACTCACATCATAGCATTGCAAGAGGGCAGACGGATTGGAAGGATCCGAAATGTGAACTTCGGACTTGTTCCACATCCAGCTCGGATTGCTCTTGTATTCAGATGCGACTTGCGTCAAGCCATCGCGCCCAAGCACGCCATTATCCGAGGCTGCTTGATTGTAGTCAACCCAATCAATCAACTTCGCATTGGGCCAAGCACCGAAGCTCAGATCATAATAATCGCTCGTTTCGAGGCCAGCGATCAAATCCCACGGCGCATTGAAGGTATCGGGCGGCGTGGCACCTACGTTCTCGCAGGCGAGATAGGGCGGATAGGGCGGGGCCGGGATGTCGTTGTCATAATTCACAACCGCCAACTGGGCCTTGGTTGTGAAGGTCACGCCCAGCGCTTTGCCGATGGCGGTAATGATCCGCTTGTTGTTAATCTGTTCAGTCGTCGTCTGATACTGCACTTTGTTACCGCAAAGGAGCAGCTCGCACGCGGACGACTGGGATTGTTTAGTATTCAGGAGCACATAGTGCTGGTATGTATCAGAGAGGGCGAAATTGAGCACGCCCACCTTGAAGTTGCCAGTCAGAGCATAGCTGCTGCTGATGCTTGCCGCCGCGATAAGCGCGGCCATTATTGTTGTTTTTTTCATAGTTTTGTCTTTTTTCGTTTCTTAATTGTCTTGTTCCACCTGCTGCACCGCCCTTACGGGGAGTGCATTGTCAACAATGATGCCCAAGCAGCAAGCGAACGTCAACGATTTTTTTTGATTTCAGTTTTTCTTTTTTAGGTTTCTTTTGTTGTTTTTTCAGTCATCCACCCCCCAAAGGGGTATCGCTAGTCAAAGCTTTTACCGTGCCGCAACAACTCCGTCAATCCCTTTTTTGCTTTTTTTTCGCGGGGATTTCTCCGGCACTGGCCCGGCGGAGCCAAAGAGGTGGGCATCGGGGCGGTCGTCCGGCGAGGCGGCCTCGTCCGGCGGACCACCGCTCGTCCAAAAACAACACAACCTGGTCAAGGTTGTGACAAGCCCCTCCGCCACCTTTGTCACGAACCCATCAAACCTGGAACCGATACCTCGCCAACTGGCTGGCCGTGGACAGCTCGGCGATGCCGCAAATCATCATGGGAGACGCCGTGAGCTCCGGCCCGGTCAACTCCGTGGAGCACCTGCAAGTCCTGCTGCTGCGCTACCTTGGCCTGAATCTCGGTGCGAACAATTTCTGATCCGGCGCGGTGCGGATTATGGCAGCTAAACCCGAAATCCGAAATTGGGGAGCACGCCCGCCCTCGGGCGTTGCTGGACGCGCCTCGCGTCCAGTCACTTTGCGCGCGGCCTTCAAAACCCTCGGAACTTTTTCGTGCGTTCGATGTTTTCCGCGAGGGCGCGGAAAACGGCACGCGAGGCGCGTGCGCTCCCCATTCCACTTCGGTTTTCGGGCTAAAATCAACATTGACACATTTGGCGGGTAGGGCGCGTCGCTCCGCGCGCGCCGC
>ODAK010006262.1_pt1 | contig 12030 bp, 8 predicted proteins | sample 1539591 | NCBI WGS metagenome assembly ODAK01 (sample SAMEA3539303, study PRJEB22396) | soil metagenome | biome: tundra; feature: field; material: soil | place: USA | collected 2010-05 | depth 0.15 m | reverse complement strand
CCGCAGCTACTTTCGCCAGCGGGCGACAAACACGAGGGAGTTGAGTTATCTCGATGTAGGTTGCGGTCTGGGAGAGCTTATGTTGCTTTTGCGCGGGGACTTCACCCGCGCGGCAGGTTGCGACATCTCCCGGGGTATGATTGGCCACGCGTCAGGGCTCGAAGTCAGGTTGCAGAAGGATCCCTGCAAGATCCCATTTGAAGACGCGGAGTTTGATGTGGTTTCCGCCGTATGCGTGTGCCATCATGTCCCCGAGGCTGACCGGATCGCGTTGACCCGTGAGATAGTTCGGGTCCTGAAGCCAGGTGGAACCTTCGTTGTAATAGAGCATAATCCTTACAACCCTGTAACAAGACTCATTGTGAACCGCTCGCCGATCGATCGCAGCGCTCAACTTCTGAGGCCCCGAGAGACAAGGGTACTGATGTCGGATGCTGGACTCGTTCCCGTGGTAACCTCTTACTTTCTTTTGTTCCCCCACCGCGCATACAACCATGCCGGTGCTACAGTGGAGCATTGGCTGTCGATGTTGCCATTTGGCGGTCAGTATGCAGTTTTCGGAAAGAAGCAGGCTGACCGATGAGTCGGGACCCCTTTTGCCCACCTTTTAGTCTCATGGGGCATGCGAAGTTGCAGCCAAATGCTTAAACCGATCATGAACGTCGACCTGGTCTGGCATACCTTGCCCTGTCGAGCGCTGACAGAACATGGCAGTGTCCTTCTCTCGCCGTTCATGGACGTCGCGTACTCCATTTTAAGATCCCATTTCGTCCTAGTGTGGCTATTTGTGCTCGTGTGTGTTGCTGCATGCGGATTACTGATAAGCAGCCACAATAATGCAGTAGGTCCAAACGTCCCGAAGCAGATGCCCTTGGATCCAAGACTGAAATTTCCGGGGCGACTGGAGCTTATAGATAAGCTCTCGGCAATAGTATTACTGCTTTTTGTGGCAGGTTATATCTTTCTTATCTTTTACAAGGAAGACTTTGCCTTTTATGACGACGATGTGCTGACAGATTTTAGCATACGAGGACAAGCATTTGCCCCTCCTATCTGGCCGGGTATGGGCAGGTTCTTCCCCCTAGCGGAGCAGGAGTTTAATCTAGTCAGGTTTATCACGAGGTCACCAGCGGGCTATCACTTACTGGTTGCTGTGCAGCTTATCGTGCTTCTGCTTATACTGTTTGCCATCCTACGTGAATTTGCAATCCGCTATCGCGCTCTGATCGTAATTGCTGTAATGCTCGCTCCAAGCTTTGTTATCTCTTTCAGTGGTTTCGTTTATCCGGAGCGAAATGTCCTGTTTTGGTTGGCGGTTATGCTGTTGTGCGTCCAACGCTATTCGAAGACGAAAGCGCGTTTATATTTTGTCGGCTGTCTGATTGCCACACATTTCGCGCTCTACTACAAGGAGACTGTTGTCCTTTTCGTGGTTGCGTATGTCCTGGCCCAGTTGCTCCTACAAGTCCATGCGAGACGCAAAGACGAGCATCGGTCATGGCAAGAATTGGCCCGGGAAAATGCGCTCTCGCTGGCAATGCTAGCAGTCGCGAGCATCTATGTCGTAATGTTTGCCGCGTTCATGCATCCATACCGGAAGTTTGCGTATATTGCGCAGCATCGCGAAGATCTCCGCTCTGTGCTTCTGACGTGCTTGCAGACTGATTGGTTTCCTCTTATCCTGTTTGCGGTCTTGGCCGTTCGAATTCGGCGGTTCATAGCCAGCGACAATGACCTTGACGCGATGTGGGATGCTGCCGGCGCCGGAGCTTTAGCGTACTTTGTCGGGATTACCGCGCTAAGGCTAAGCAGCGCGTACTACATGGCACCCGTGGATTTCGTGGCGTGTCTGTATTTGGCCCGGTTATCTCGTGTGTGGTTGTCCAAACCAACTAAGATCCGTACAGCGGTGGCCGTGGTCACAGTGGCGTGCGTCTTGATTCAGAACGCTGCTTACTCTTCGTTCCGAATTGTCGAAAGAAAGAGCCTAATAGCTGTCAAGCGTCAACTTGCAGAGTTTTTGCGACAGTATGAGGGGACGGCGAGGAGCGATAGGGTTGAGTTATTTTTCCCGTACTCCAGTGGATATCATCTGATGGGCCTTTCTTCGTACTTGAGGTACCAGGGATTTCAGTTGGATGGACAGAGCGGTACTGTGCTGGCTACAGGTTCGCGTCTTGTCATCGAAGGACGCGAGGACTTTCCCGACGGCCGGTGTGTTGCATATCGCGATTACGCTTGTATTCACTCGAATGGTGCGGCGCCTGGTGGCCTGATCATTGTGCTCCCCGACGATAACGTCTCAATGGGTGAACTGGAGAAGATTGAGAAGGGGGCGTGCTTGTTGCTAACTGTTAAGGCCAGCGCAGTGTCTGGTGGGGCAAACGCGTGGTTGCGAAGACTGCATGCGGTCTCACCGGAGTTTTCGAACCGCGAGTTGCCAGAACATTGGCTGCAGCTTCATGTCTTCAAGAAGCGCAGGTAGTTGTGTGCGGGATTATGACAGACAAGAAAAAGCGAATAACGCTCGCATCGATTGCGACCCGTACGCTCTGGCGCCCTGAGATCACGATCGGGGTCCTCCTCGTTGCTTTGCTGCTTCAAAAGACAAAGCTCATGCGGCCTGTGGCGGGGGGCCACATATTCTTTGCCATTGTCCAGCACGACGACGCGATCCTCGCGCTATTGTTGCTGCTTTATGCAGGTGGATCGGCAATCGCGAGCCGGAACAAGGTCGGAATAGCCGGGGCCGCCGCGACGATTCTCCGGAAGCTGTGCATCGTGGTGTTTCTATTGGTTGTACTGCTGTATGCGGCCGATGTTGCTGCATACCAATTCTTTATCACGCGCTTGTATGCCAGCGATATTGTGACATTTTCTTCGGAGCCGCGCGGCGTGTTCTCGTTACTCCGCACCGGTTGGCGGGTTATGAGTGCTTGCGCCGCCTGGAAGCTCGCGATTGACGCTGCACTAGCGTTATTGCTCCTGCGCGCTTGTTGTGTGCTTCTGGTTAGGCCCGTGCGCTCACCGTTACGCGGCGGTTACTTGGTGGGGGCCACGCTGGCGCTTGCGATTTTCTGGCGTGTGCCGGTCCCGAACTACGTGTATTCCTTTGTGGACAGGCCACTGTTCGAGAATTTCATCGAGCGCAACCATAACTTCTACGTGCGCAACACCTTTAGTGATGCTTTCCGAGCGCAGATCTTGGCTGTCCCGCTGCCGGCCATGAACTGCGAATCGGGGAGAGGCCGTCGGCTCAACGTGATTCTTTTGGTCGTCGAGAGCTTATCGGCGTACCACTCCCACTTTTTCTCGGGAGTGGAGGATTGGACGCCGAATCTCGACGCAATTGCAAGGCGAGAGACAGCACTCACGAACTTTCATGCTAACGGGTGGACGACCACTGGGGGGTTGGTCTCTCTGCTGACTGGGACACTCCCGTTGGTTCCTGAGCTGCGCACGAGCAGGACTGCGGCATTTACTCCGATCGGAGGAACGTCGCTCACGGACTATCTTGATGTCCCACGGCCACTTCCGCGAGCACTCTCTGAGCAGGGATACGCGACAGAGTTCGTCGCGCCGGGTGACCTCACGTTCTCGGGACAGGACAAATGGTTGCCTGCCATGGGCTTCCAGAAGATTATTAGCGGAGATGATCCACGCTTCGCGGCACAGAAAATGCGTGGCCCCTTCGATTCGGTACCGGACCGATTACTCTACAGTGTGGCTCTTGATGAGCTGACCCAGATGCCTGCCGACAGGCCATATTTTATGGTCGTGCAGACATTCTGGAGCCACCGTCCATTCATGGATCCGAACGACGACCTTAAGCTGAACGGCGAAGAGCGTGTATTCCGCGATACTGATGTGCAGATCAGAGTTTTTTATGAGCGTCTGGCGGCGGCTGGTTTTTTCAAGAATGGCCTGCTGTTTATCACCGGAGACCACCGGGCGATGGAGCCGTTTCAAAAGGCGGAATTCGAGCGTTTTGGAGCCTCTGCGGCCGCACGCGTGCCAGGCATAATTGCGACGCGTGCCGTGGACCTACCGCGAATGCTCGCACAGGACTTTCAGCAGCGTGATTTCCCCGCTTCGATCGAGGCGCTCGTCAGCGACCGGTACTGCGTGGTGCCACAGGAGGGATCTTTTCTGAGTAATCCACCCAGGCCACCCAGTTGTATCATCCAGGCGCGCGGCGATGACCGCGACCTCATCTACGTTAAGTGCGGCACAGCGGAAGGTACTGTACGAGCCACCGGCGATGCCACGAGATTCGTGAGCGGTGCTGTGCCTGACGAGGCGTCGATAATCCAAACCATCAATCGCACCCGCGTGCGTCGGGTTAAATAAGTGCTGGGTTTCGAAAGTTCACTGAACGACCTTCGGCCTAAAGCCGAAGGGTTATGACCCTGTTGGCAGCATCGTTATCGGGCACTGAGTTGCAGTCATAGCAAATATCATCGTTTGAAAACTGTACGAGTGATGGTCATTCCCTACTTGTCTCAAAAACGGAATTCGGTCGGGTTCCCGAACAATACTCGGGAGAGGAACGGCGCCGGGGTCTCGGCAGCCGCCATCAGATGAACGCCCTGCTTCTCGGAGTGGTGGTGATTGGTGTCGGTCTGAGGCTATGGCCATACATTGCGAATACATCGCCCCGGCTCGACTGATTGGAAAAGTTTTCGCGGGTGCTGGATAGATTGTGTTTGGAGTCGTTGCCGTATGTCCGAAACGCGTTTAACCAACGCTAGGCCGGCTCAGCGCTGTGAACCGAACGGGATGGGATTGGAGGAGCAGACAGTCCCACTGATTACCCGCGGCCCCCGCACCGGCCTGGGAGGTACAGTGGATCGCTGCCGGAAAGATCCGGGAGATCGCACGCCTAAAGTCGCTCTTTTATGTCAACCATCCTTACTTCCATATTCTGGATCCGGAGTGGGCATTTGACCATCAAGATGTGCGTTCATCCTTTTGCCTGTCACAAAGTCTGAAGGAGGCTCAGATGGTTAAGCGCGATTCGACTTTCGGTGGGTATAAAGTGTTTACCGTCGCGCTTGCAGTCTGCCTGATCGGTTCGGCACTCGCTCACTTGGGTCTGGCGCGGAAAGTGTGGAAAGCTCGAGCCATGATCCACGACAAGCTGAGCAGCACGCCGGCGGTTAGACTGTCACCTACTTCCGAGGACTTCAGCATTCAAGCGATTGGGACGAGCAGCCCTCAGCGTACGATCACGTTAACGAACAGCGGCACAGCTCCCTTGCATATCAGCAATTTCACCATCACGGGCAGTGATAAAGACGACTTCGGTTTGAACCAGAACTGTCCAAGCACTCTGGCGACCGGCGAGAATTGTGCTCTCAACCCAATCTTTGTACCCACCACACCAGGACCGCGAAAATCCTCAATTGTTATTACCGACAATGCAAAGGGAAGTCCGCAGAGCATGGTTCTCACGGGGGTCGGCACTACCCTAAGCCCTTCGGAAACCAGTCTTAGCTTTGGCATTCAAAGCGTGGGTGCTGGCAGCTCAGTGAAAGCGATCACTGTCACGAATAAGGGAAGTAGTGCGCTGCACCTTGCGCGGATCGCGATTCTGGGGGCCGACGCTGGGGATTTTTCAATGACTTCCACCTGTGGTAGAACACTGGGGGCCGGGGCTCAATGTACGGCCAGAGTAAACTTTAAGCCCATAGCCAAAGGCATGCGTGCCGCGTCGCTGCGATTTAACGATGAGGGTGGGGGCAAACTCCAGGAGATCGGTTTAACCGGGACAGGGACGGGACAGGGCCAGTTCATGGCGCTCAGCCCGGACAGAACTCACCTTATAAACACCTTTACGAACAGGCCAGTATTCATCACGGGGGAGGCGGCGTGGTCCTTGATCGCTCAACTCTCCGATGCGGATGTTGAAACCTATCTTGCGGATCGAGCCGCACGAGGATTCAACGCCATCATCGTGAATTTGATAGAGCATCAGTACGCCGATCATGCTCCGGCGGATTTCTATGGGGACGAGCCGTTTAGCGGAGCCACCTTCTCAACTCCCAACGAAGCCTATTTCGTGCATGCCGATCATGTGATAAGCCGCGCCGCTGCGCATGGGATCAGCGTGTTCCTGTTTCCTGCGTACCTTGGTTACGGCTCTGGCCAATGCAATATTCACAACGAGGGTTGGGGAACCGACATGGAAAGGGCCTCCGAGGCCGTCATGAGGGCATGGGGCGTGTATCTTGGCAATCGATACAAATCTTTCCCGAACATTATCTATGTCATTGGCTGTGACGCCGATCCACGTACTTGCTCTCCTGCTCTTTTGGGGAAGCTCAACGCTGTCGCGACTGGGATCAAGTCTGTCGATTCCATCCCTCTGATGACGGCCGACAACGGCGGCCAGCAGTCCTCTCTGGATGTGTGGTCGGGGTATTCATGGTTGGACATCAGCGACATGTATGGTGCTTCGAACGTTGCCAAACTAAACTCGGAATATACACGCTCAGACTTCTTACCATTCTTCCAGGGCGAGGATACATACGAAGGTGAAAACTCGGTGACCTCCGTCAGCCTGCGCAAGCGGCAATATTGGAGTGCACTTAGCGGCGCCTATCTGGGCAGCTTTTTTGGCAACAATCCGATCTGGTGCTTCAATGAAACCAATCCGGCTTCCGCTGTGCCGTGCCCAAGCAGCCCGATGTGGCAGAGCCAGTTGGGTTCGACAGGAACGGTAGGACAATCCTGGTTCGGCAAGCTCTTCCGTTCGCGCGAGCACTGGCTGCTTGCGCCAGACATCAACCACACCGTGGTCACGGCCGGCTATGGCTCCGGCGCGACGGTGACGACAACCGCTCGAACCCGGGACGGCCAGACAATCATCGCGTATGTCCCGAACGGGAGCGCAGCAACGCTAAAGGTGAACATGAGCAGGATTAGCAGCGCCAGCAGTACGGCGAAATGCTGGTGGTTTAACCCGAGTAACGGCTCAACCAAGCTGATTGGGAGCTTCCCGAATTCTGGAACCCATGACTTCACGCCGCCCGATTCAAACGATTGGGTTTTGGTCATCGACGATGCGCGGGCGAACTTGGCGGCGCCAGGGAGTGCTGATTTGTGAGGATGAAGTGCATTGTCCCGCACCACTATTTATTTTATTATTAAGGAAAGGGCATGGAGTATCCGACGAGAAACCAAAGAGATGGTGGTCCGCCACCATCCGCGCGCTTGTGCGCCCGGAGAATGGGCGAATGTGCTGAACAGTCTCTCGCAGCCTCAATCTGTGTGCCCATGCTGATGTAACCAGGGGACGTTCCCATTACTTACGCCGATGTAAGCGAACTCACTGAAATGACGGGCTTTAGTTCTCAGACATCAATAGAAGGCGGTCTCCGGGAGTTCGTAATCTGGTGCCGAGAGTATTACGGCCGGTAATCAAGCTCACGGGATGTGCGTTGGACGGTCGTCGCTGCTTCACGGGCTTTATTGCTCATGATAACCGCGAGCTGTCGCCGTCGAGGATCGATGAAAATGCCCTTTCGCAATCCAGCGTCGGTAAAGAATTCCCAAAGATCAGTCTCCTTGAGAGGAGATGAAGTCCAAAGGCCATGGAGTGCTGTCGTTACCAGTCTGCCGCGTATTCCCAAGCTATGGTGCAGTATGATCCCTCTTTTCCTGGGACTTTTCCTGTTTGTGATGAACAACCTGGCACCCCTCGGCGCGCTCCTCCATCCCCGGCCTGGATATACGCCACTGCTAATGCCCAGGAACCAAGACAGCGCACAATATCTAACTTGGATTGAGGCCTGCAAGAGTGGCTGGGCCATTCCCAACTATCACGCGCCCTGGAAGACAGAGGCCGCCTTGCACGTTCCGCTGATGTGGGTGACCGCGAAGTTTTCGTCACTCACACAGATGCCCTCTATTTACTCTTACCTCGGACTGCAAGCTACCTGCTATGTGTTGGCGTTTTACGCATTAGCATTCCTGCTGAGGGTGTTCACGGTCTCTCCTGGGCAGTCAGTTCTGGCAGTTGGCCTTATGATTTGCGCCGTACCGCTGAGATCATTCGCCCTGCTTCCTGCCCTTCTGCTCAAAGGGAGGGTCTGGGCCCTGATGCACTGCGGCTACGACGAGTTTCTCGGGGGGGGCGCCTCTGAAGGATTCTTTCAGGGTGTTTCCTGCTCAGCAACCGTTACGTTTGGCACCGCCACTGCCCTCCTGTCTTTAGCGCTCTGGGGTCGCTACTTCTGCTTCGGTAAGAGGAACGATCTCTGGGCAGCAAGCCTCATCCTGGCGCTGTCAGGGTTCTTTCATCCGTTCGAGTTCATCCCGATTACGGTCGCCGCTGCGCTTGTGCTTCTGTGGACAAGCCTTAACTTGCAATCAGCTCTGATCGATCTGTCGATCCTTTGTATACCAGCTCTTGCCGTCGTGCTCTTCTATTTTGTGCCGACGCTCACACATACCTGGCTGGAGATCGCGACCGATCTAAACTGCTTTCATGGTGTCCGCATCACACATCATGAAATCCTCGCACTTGGTTGGCCCCTGCTCCTTGGGTTCGTCCTTGCCTTCTTGCGGCCAAAGTCGGCTTCCCGCCAGGACTGCTTCCTAGCCTGCTATGTCGTCGTTGCGGTCTTCGCCCTCCATATGCCATTTCTACCCTGGCCTGGGCATTTCAAAGACGGTTTGAATTATGGTGCTGGCATCCTGGTAGTTCAGAAGCTGGATACAATGCCCAGCCTGGTGAGGTTGTGGGCGAACCGAAAGCTGTGGCGCCTTGGCTTTGTTGTCTTGCTTGTTGCAGCGGCTCTGATGCCACACCTTTACTTTCGCTATCTAACATACAGAACTGGGACGACCGCAACTGAGGCATTCGGGCAAAACACGGCGCTCGCTCCGGTTGATGAAGCGCAGGTGATCACTTGGCTACGTGCACATGGCGCAAGTGAGAAACTCATCCTTGCACCATTGGAGAATGCTCCATGGGTGGCAACCGTACCGATGCACAGCTTCGCGTCTCACTGGATCTTCAGTCTAACGGACGATCAGCAGGCGTCCCTCTCACAGGCTTTCTTTGAAGGTACTCTTTCGGATACAGCGTCCGATTCATTGTTGAGGTCCTACGGAGTTCGCTACGTTTTGGTTCCAATTGGGAGTCCGGCGCTCCGATATGTCCGGAACGCCGAGTTGCGATGGACTGGGAAGCGACTCGTCCTATACGAGATCCCTTATAACGACATGAAGCCGTTTCCACGACTGACAAAGGTTTTGCTCAGTGGCCATCTCCGTCCGCTATATATTTGGAAGCAAGACTAAATTCCGAGCCTTTGCCAATGGGACGCCTAGAAAGATTACATGTTGGTATCCACTTCACTCAGGTAGCCACCATAGGTTGGCGTCGCAATCGCTGGTCGCCCGCCTCCGGAATATGCGCGGGTGCTCTGCGTCGGTCCACCGGCGCCGCCCGACGGTTTGGCGTCCGGAGAACCTTCATCGCCGGCCTAATTAGCCTCGCTATGCCGCCAGCACACGCCGCTGGCGCCCTGTTGCGCGGCTCGGTCCGCCGGCAACCACAAGATCTTGGGGCTACTTGAGTCAAGCGGATAGCCGCCAAATTTCGCATTCGCCCTCAGTGGCGCGGTACGCGAGATTGTATTCCTCGTGTCAGGTGCGTTGATGCCCCTTTCGTGCTTGATGTCGACTATTCCTTTTCCGATAGAGGAAAGAGAGAGGGACCGCAGCAAAGGCCGCTGACCGGCACGTGAAGCCAGATCGCGCTGCTAGCCGCTGTCCCAAACTTCCCCGACGACATATGTCAAGTCCTCACAAGAACGACGTTGTCGACTCCCCGAGATCGGAGCGGGAAACCCTAGCTCTCGCTCTCGCTTCTAGGGCTGTCACGTGGCTTCTCTTGGTATTTGTATTTGTCTTTTCCATGGTCCGCGCCAAGAGTCAGGCGATTGCCCATGATGAAGCGTTTACTTATGTCCATTATATCCATGGCGGTTTTGGACAGACCCTGAAGTTTTCGCCGAACAACCACGTATTGTTCACTTGGGTGGCCGCGGTACTGACGAGGCTTTGCGGAGTCAGCGAATTTACTCTGCGGCTGGCAAGTCTAGCCGGCATGACGGTATATCTGGTTGGTTCTTACCTTCTCTGTCGGCGTCTTTTTAACACCGTCATTTTACTTCCCCTCACCTGTTCACTTCTCGTGACTAACCCTTTAGTCTCAGATTTTCTTGTAGCGGCTCGCGGGTATGGCCTCGGGCTATCGTTTTGGATGTTAGCAGCGGTCCTTATTACGGATCTGTCAAGCCCCGATAGCCTTCGATCACAGCCGAACCGTTGGCAATGGAAATGTGTGGTCGCGTCTGCTTGCCTTGGTCTTTCTGTCACAGCAAATTTCAGTTACGTACTCCCATCGGTCAGCCTTGCTATTTCCTTCGCGGCAGTGACTCTTGACAATCTGAGGACATCGGGCGGGTCATATGTCAAAAACCTCTTGTTTATCGGTCGCTGGTTGGTCATACCGGGCTCGGCGGTTGCCTTGTTTATTCTATGGCCCTATCTCATTCAGGCTCAACCATCTTCTTTCCACTTCGGGTATGACAGACTCACCGTGTTTCTCAGGGAATTAATCGACTCATCGCTCCTATACAAATGGACGGATGAGACTTATGCCAATCTTGGCGCTCACCCGCTCAGTGCCGGCAGCTGGCAGTACCTTCTGTCAACCGGGTTATCGTTCGTTGCGCTGCCCTCGCTGACTCTATCGATCGCGGCAGGATTCGTGTTTACTTTACGAAACTCGCCACTCGTGGAAAGGTCGAGCCAGCGGACTTGGTGTCAACTGTTCTGTGGTGCTACGATTGGGTGCATCTGTCTCCTTGTCTTACTTCACCTCATAATGCGGAGTGACTATCCAGTGGTCAGGGGTTGTCTATACCTCATACCGCTGTATACAGTCAGCACTGCATTGATAGCACGCGAGTTAACTTCCCGCGCCCCTGCTCGCGTCAGGATCTTCGCGGTGTGTGTTGGCCTTTTGATAACTACTGACTATTTGTGTTCACTGCAAATGTCTACATTCCGGTACAACGGATATGACGCACGCTCACGTGAAGCCTTTGTAAACATCTTCAAGGACGCACAGGAGAGAGGACTGAGAGATGTGAGATTCGGTGGTACGTGGTGGTATGAACCTGAGCTCAATTTCTACCGGCTTCGTTATCGGGCGAATCAGATTCACACGTATGAGGTGATCGATCCATCCGCTCCATTAGTTTCCCAGAATCTCCTCCGGCCTGCCGACTATGATTATTTCTGTTTTACATCAGAAAACAAGTTTGACATAGGAAATCTGCGCTCGCGCGTGGTTTTTCATGATGACAAAACGGACATCACGATCGCTGCGATTGAGAGGTAATTGGCTGTGTGTAAGGGATTGTTAACGGAGCTGCACCGCCGAAGGCTTAAGCACATAAGCCTCGCTGTCGGTTCGGTCCGTGAGGAATGTGACCGGCGAGATGATAGGGAGAGTGGGGGCAGAAGGGCGGAGAAATGAGAGTCTTACCGCGGCTGAGGCCCGCCCAGGCCGTCGCGTTGGCGTTACCCGGCCACATGAGGATAGCCTTCGAGAATTCTTAAAGCTGGAAGACAAAAGCGCACCAACTAGGCACTGTAAACTAGGTCGCGTAGATCGCGCCCATGGAGACGCCCATGGACCGAGCCAGCACGCTGGAGAGCCACTGGAAGATTGGACCGTGAGTGAACGCGACGTCGCGGCCGACCCAGATGCCACGAGAGAGTTTGAAAACTTCGTCAAGATGCCAATTGTCGTCAACCAGGCTGGTATCGCGGACGACGGACGGTGCTCGCGGTGAGAGCCACACGAGGTTTATCGAAGCGAGCACGAACCACAGTAAGACCAGCAGGTCCCACTGTCTCGCCAGCCAGGAGCGCGGCCGCCGCGAGCCAGAGCCTCGGTGATCACTTCAAAAGCGGCCAACGGTTATCACTTCAAAACCGGCCAAC
>ODAK010006260.1_pt1 | contig 12032 bp, 11 predicted proteins | sample 1539591 | NCBI WGS metagenome assembly ODAK01 (sample SAMEA3539303, study PRJEB22396) | soil metagenome | biome: tundra; feature: field; material: soil | place: USA | collected 2010-05 | depth 0.15 m | reverse complement strand
CCTCGGAGCGGTTCTGGATCAACCTGCAGTCGCGCTATGACCTGGAGGTAGAAAAGGACCGGCTCGGCGACGTGCTCGACGGCATCCGTCCGCTCACGGCCGCTAGCTGACCGCCCGGGGAAGATCAAACTGAGTGGCAGATCGAGTGGCAAACAGCGCCCGTGAGAGCCTGCCCTGGGCTTGCTGGTGCTGGTCTGTGCTCGCGTTCTGGCTGGTCAGGTCGCCTGCCTGCGGTGACGAAACCGTTCGGTGATTCATGGTAAAGAGAAGGTCTACGGATCGATCCGTGAGCTGCTCCGAGGGCGCGGGCGGCGCCGGAGGTAATGAATCGAGCGGCGAGCTATCGAGCGACCTGCCCATCAAGGTTGTGCGTCACGAGGCGTGACAATTCTTGATGTCTGAGGACACTTCCACCGATCGGCGCGGCCTGCGGCTTGTGGGGCATGATCGCGAACACCACGCAGAACAATCAAGTCTGCAGCAACAAGATGCGCTTGTGTCGTTTGTGCGCTTGATCATGCCCGATAAGCGCCCAGATCGGCGCGTTGCGCTGTGTTGCACCTGTTCAAGGCACAGCTGATCGGCCGCCTGTTAGTGAACCGCCCTACTGGGATTATTGCCTCGCGAGAACTTCTCTAACGCTTTTCAAGGGCACGCCTTCGGCGCGCCAACCGGGACAGCCCTCCGCCGCGCTCCGAGGCGCACACTGCGAGACACCAGGCAGCCGATCCGGCGCAACACCCGCGGTCAGCGGCTCGCGTCTGCGGGGTCCGCCCCGCTGGCGGCGGCTGCTCCGTCGCTTCCTTCGGGCGGTCGCCCTGCGTCGCGGCGGCTGCCTCGCGCGGTCTCCCCGCATTCGGCCGCTGGCGGTGCAGGCCGTAGCGCCTGGTGACCGCGATTGCAAGGGCTGACCGGTCGTCCTCCTCGCGCCAGCCATCCTGTTACCGTGCAAAGATCACCGTCAAGGGCCCGCGACGAGCTACGTTCTCACAGGTCAAACCGTTGGCATCAGACAGGGGTGCCATTGCAATACTAAGTATCGGGAGGAGCTGGCAGGGTAAAGTGGCCACAGCGAGTAAGACGTGTACCCATCAGAGTTGGCCGTAGGTACACCGGCTGCAACTTCGACGTCACTGTGCCACTCCGCGCCTCACACGCGTGGGCAGCAGTACCTGCGCGGGCACGCTCCCAATAATGGCGGCCTCAGCTCGCAGTTCGTAGGCAAGCTGAGGCTTAAAGTTTTCGATGGCGGCGCAGCCAGAAGCAATTTCTGCCAGAGTTAGTAGCCGATCCCCTGTGATCCACGGCGACAGTCGGTCCTGCCAGATCCAAGCGAGATCATCTGGCGAAGTCCGGGGGGCCCGCCGGTGCGCCGCGTGCAAGCGCTGAAATATGGGAAAGAAACAGGCCCTCAACGCATCGTAGTATCTTTGTTCGAATCTGAACACCTCGCCGTTTACGCGATACTCAATATCCGCTGAGGCGGGCAGCAGTCCCCCCTCAGAAACACTGACATTTGCCCTGAACAGGAAGCTGAACATGTCACTTGCGGTACCGTTTGTCAATGTAAGCGTGCCGGCATTCACTTTTATGCCGACAGGGAAAACGCCGAACCTCATCGATGCACCTGTAACGTCCTCGTACCATGTATCAGTTGCCAGGAATACTGTGCCCGAGAATCCGTTGGCAAGATCAATTGGGCCTTGTTGAGCATCTTCGATTCGCCAAACGAACACAGGATCCTGAAGTCTTGGCGGCGGAGTTGCGGATATAACGACTCTGTGCGTTTCCGACGAGACAGTCCATGAGTATTGCCCTTCGAGGCAAATGGGTCGCAGAAAGTCAGCGACGCCTGATGCGATCACTGTCCTACTGGTGATAGCATCGGCCACTTGTATCGTAGCATGGACTGACGGCTTTGGGATAATGCAGGCTTTATGTCGCTCGGACCAATAGGCATTGACTAGAACCCCCCGCAGGTAGTCGACTGAATTATTGCACGCATCACCTATCTCCGAATCCCCGTTTATTCTGCGTCCCATCCGCCAGCCTCCGTTGGCTTCCGGGTCAGTCAATATTTCGACAAGCTCGTGCGAGAACACCCTAATGATGTTGTCTAGGATCAGGCTACTTGTGGTGCCCACGGGAAAATCGACCGCGCCCACCCATGCTTCATCGATATCGAACGGAAAATCGTAGTCCAAATATCGGTCGTGCCATCCGCATATATTGCGGTTGGAGACAGAAGTGTTTGGAGGGTAGAACACCATATAGATATTGTACCCGCCTGCATCGTCTGGCTCGGGGAAGACATCGTTGTCGATTAGATCCCACACGATGTTACCGGGATCATCAGTTGAGTGTCGTGGGCGCGGATTGGCTGCCATATTGAGGACAGGCCTCTTGAGGTTTAGGCTATGAAAGCCATATTGATCAAGCTGCGAGAGGTACGGCGAATCTAGAATTGCGGCGATGCCTGCCATGACCTCAGTGTATGAGGGTGATGAGATGAGCCAGTCGGAGCCATAGAATATCGGGACAAGGCTGATATTGACAACAGTGGGTCCACCCTGAAACGAGACCGAGTCGCTAGAATTAGCGTCTCCGGCTACGGTATACTTACATATGTCGACTCCGCGTCTGGTGATCACAGATGTCGGATCGTGTATCGGAAAGATACAACCGCCATTGGTGCTCAGCCGGGACACCTGCAAATTCTTGGTTCTATGATTCGCTCGCGGACGGCGCGCCTTGCTGGTGACTACTAATGCCGAAAAGGATTCCGGTAGTCGCACTCTCGTTCTTGCCCGCCTCTTGTTAGCCCTACCCTTGACGAGCCGGTCGTTCGTCATCTCGACGGACCTCCTTCATGTTGGGCTCGCGGTCAGAGCATAGCCACAGGCACTCTGATAGTTTGCGACCTTCCTCAGGACCATATTCATCATCCCGCGCAATATCTGTCACATTATCTAACCCAGCGTATCTGGCAGAGCATGTACTGTCACTCCTTACATCTGAGCTTCACCGACCCGATCTGACCGTCTGACCTGCCCCAGCGACCTTCATTGACCTCCATGCCACTAGCTACGGATCAGACGGCGGCTCGCCACGCACGGCCACCGCGACGGTCAGGCTCGCATCAGACCCAGTGACGGCTCGCACCTACCTGACGCCGTGGATCCTGTGGGGCTCGAATACACGATCGTGGCAGTGACCTGCTTCTTCTCAAAGCAGCCTGAGGGCTGTCACGCGGCGATCTGGTACTCGTGTATGAGTCCGCCGAGGACTTGTTTTCGGCGGATCCGGTGCTCGGCGAGGTTGATCTCCGGCGGCCGGGTGCCGGCTTGGGCCGGGGCGAGCTGCCCAAGGGCGCGGTGCGGCCGGGCCGCGTTGAAGTGGCGGAGGTAGGCGGTCAGCACCCGGCGCAGGTGGCGCTCATTGACGATCAGCAGCCGGTCGAACAGCTCCCGGCGCACGGTGCCGATCATCCTCTCGCAGATGGCGTTCGCTCTGGGCGCTTGCGGTGGGCTGGCGAGAATCCTGATGCCATCCGCCTGGAATACGGCGTCGAAGGAGCCGGTGAACTGGCCCGCGCGATCCCTGATCAGGAACCTGACCGAATCCTTGAGCTGGCTCAGGTCCATCAGGAAGTTACGCGCCGCCTGCGTCGTCCAGGCGCCGTCCGGGTTCGCGGTGATGCCGGCCAGGTGGGCGCGACGGGTGCCGTGCTCGATGACGATCAGGGCGTAGAGGCGCCGGAGCAGCACGGTGTCCACGTGGACGAAGTCGACCGCGAGGATGCCGCGGGCCTGTGCGGTCAGGAACTGCTTCCAGGTCGGGCCGCTGCGGCGGGGTGCGGGATCGATCCCGGCGTCGTGCAGGATCTGCCACACCGTGGAGGCAGCGATCGGGTGGCCGAGCCTGGCGAGCTCGCCTTGCACGCGCCGGTGACCCCACGCCGGGTTGTCTGTTGCCATGCGGATCACGAGCTTGCGGATCGCAGCTGCCGTGGGCGGTCGTCCGGGAGGCCGCCGGTTCGTGTAGTCCCATTTGCGCGCGGCGAGGCGCCGGTGCCAGGCCAGGAGCGTTGCTGGGGTTACCGCGAACACCTCGCCCCACCGGCGCCGGGGGATCAGCCGGGACAGGGCCGAAAGCCATAGCCGGTCGGCTGGCTGGTAGCGGACCCGGCTGATCTGGCGGCGCAGCACCGCGTTCTCGTGCCGGAGCACCAGGAGTTCGGCATCCTTGGATACCTCACGCCGGGCCAGCACCATCAGGCCATCGAGCAGACAGCGCACGAGCAGGTAGCCCACTGAGATGATCACTCAGCGATGATCTCAGCCCGCAAGCCTGAGGCGGTTGCGGTGAGGGACCGCCCTGCTGATGCGAAAGCGTAGAAAATTTCTTGCTGGATGGAACGAACCGATCCGCTCCCTAGCCCCGTATTGAAGCGCGACGACACAGAGAAGGAGAACCGTCATGCAGAGCAATACCACCTCCCAGCCGCAGCCATCCCCACCCACAGCCGTGCCGACGGCCATTGCCAAGAACGAGGCGCTCTATGTGATCCTCGGACTGTTGATCCCCGGCCTGCCGGCCCTGCTCCTCAAGGACGACAAGGTGACCGGCGGAATCCAGCTCGGTCTGTGGGCCGTCAGCTGGATTCTGGCCATCTTCCTAATCGGCTTCGTGCTCTGGATTGGAGTCGCCATCTGGTCAGCGATGGACGGCTACCAGGCCGCCAAGCTATGGAACAGCCGCCACAGCTTCGTCACCTGACCAGACGGAAATGCGGCACCACCACACCGGGTGAAGGCATGCGCCGTGACCAGAATCTCGGCCGCACCAGTCGGCAGGTAACGGCCGATGTGGACAGAGGTTCACGCAGAGAGAAAAGAAGACTCAAATGAACGGTATCAAGTTTAAGACCGCAGTTAAGGCAGCGTTTGCAGCGGCTGCGATGCTTGCGGTTGCTGCAGCTGTGGTGTCGGCTCCAGGTGCTGAGGCGGCGGGTGGCACGTCGGTTCTCATGCCAGGTGAGACTCTGTATGCCGGTCAGTCGCTAATCGACGGTCCGTACACTATGGCGATGCAGACGGACGGCAACTTCGTCCTCTACAAAGGTAATCAGCCTCTCTGGCAGTCTGGTACGTATGGACATCCCAATGCTTGGGTAGTCATGCAGACTGACGGTAATCTAGTGGTCTATACCCCAGGTCCTGAGGTAAGTCCTTTGTGGCAGTCTGGTACGTATAACCAGCCCGGTGACCATCTGGTCGTGCAGTCTGACGGCAATGCGGTCATTTATACTCCGAACTGGCACGCTCCTTGGGCCACTAACACGGCCCAGGCTCCGCGGCCGGCAGATGTCTTGCTGCGCTCGGTTAAGTTTGGACCGACAGTTTACACTGGCGCGAAGCTCCTCAGTAACTGCTCACTAGATCCACTGTTCTGCTACCTGACCTCGGTTTCGTACAAGGAAACGGCATATGGTACGTATGAGGTGTGGGCTCATCGCGATGGCACCGTGCCAACGATCTATTACGTCGTCAAGACGATCTATGCGGCGCTCTATATCTATGGCCACAAGTCAAACGAGTTCAGCCCGGTTGGGTTTGGTAACGTGGTAAAAATCACGGACCAAAACCCCTGCGGGGGTCCGGCAACCACTACGGACGAATCCTCCAAGGGCGTGTATGTGCCAAGAACCTACCCCCCATCGGACACATCGGTCGCGGAAAACTATGCGATCAACGCCAGATTCACACAGCCGACCATCTACGTCAGCGGAGGAGCCGTCTTCCCTGGAGACGTCGAAAACGCCCCAGACGGGTTCAACCTGGAGATTACGACGCCGCTCGGTAACTCCTGCAAGTAGCCCGTCCCGCCTGCAAAGGCCGGTAGGCGCCGTCCGGATGCGATGAAGGAGCGGAGGCCCCGCTCCTTCATCGCATCCGACGTGTCTGGCCGCTCGGCGACCAGCGGTGCGACCTGCTTCTGGCGAGACGACGAGGCCGTGAGATACACCGTGTCGTACACGCCGACGCTCTGGCGCTCGAAACGTAGCCCTTCGAGCTCCTCTCGAATCTCTTGGGGCCAGAGCATCGCAAATCACCGAGGGTTGTACCCGTCGGGCTGACCAGCCACGAAGTCAGCCGGGTCGAAGTTGGGCTCCTGCGTCGATGCCAGCGCCGCCGGACGGCGGTAGGCCTCAAAAGGCGTTAGCCGCCGTGGCAAAGACCCCACCTTGGGTGTCGGGGGGGGTCCCTGATCCCTTCCAGCTCACCCGCAGCGATCGCCGCCTCAGCAGTGAGCTTGGCGTTGGCATCGAGGATCTCCTGGACCTCCTCGATCGTCTTACGGTGATTCGCCACTGCCCGCAGCATCCAGGTCATCGGCTTGTCTTCGAGCGCTGCAGCATGCAGCGGCGGGACGATCAACACCGCAGCCTTGATGCGGAAGAAAGAAGAGTTCTTGTCCTCGCCGCCGCTCTCGACAACATCGGTCATCGACGAGGCCAATGCGATCGCCGCCGACCAGTCCCTGGAGGCAGGAATCGGCGACCAGCGAAGCGGAGTGCAGCCCGGCAGCAGCTCGCCGCCGTCAGGGTTGAAGTGCCAGAGCCGACCCATCCGGGTACGGGCGATCGCCGTGGCATCGTAGACATCCTCCTTGATGCTGGTCGAAACGACCGGGCCGGGGTGAGCCAGGATCGCCGGAACGAGGACACCCACGGTCTTGGCAGCCGTGGCGGGCCCAAGACCAGCAGATTCCGCCGAGGCTCCGTCGTCCAGATCCCACCGGCAGCGCTATTGGTTCCGATGAAGAGACCGTGCTGGTTGTCCCGTTCTCCCATCGTCTTGACCAGTGCCGTCCATGGGTCACGCTCGGAGAGCAGAGTCCCGATGTCGCCGACGGGGGCTGACCGGCTGACCGAGCCCGGGACCTCCAGCCGTTGCTATTTCCGTTGCCGCCCGGGCCCGGGCGGGCGTCCATCCAGTCGGCGAAGGACCCCTTGGCGCCTCCACCTCCTCTGGCCTTGCGCTCTCTCCACTCGTCGAAGTCCTTGATGAACTTCGGCCATCCGTCGCTCGAGCTCGCCATCTCTGGCCCCCGCTCTCGTGCGCTGTGTCGTTAGCACTTCATTTACGGGACCAGGCAGCAGGGGATCGGTTCGCTCGGTTGACAATGTTTTTTCGGGGCAGGCCCTCATACTGAGATCGGGGTGAACCGATCGGCAGGTGACTTACGCAGAACTCGGTTAGGGGTGGGGGTGGCCGTGTGTCGTGGGACGACAGCGGAGCACGAACCGGACCACACGAGATAGGCCTGATCGCCAAGATCGCCGCCAAGAACGACGACGACGCGGCGCGAAGGGTCTATCGCAAATACCGCATGGAACTGTTCAGGTTCGGCGTCCATGTGCTCCACGACCAAGGGCTGGCCGAAGAGATGGTGCAAGAGACCTTCATCAAGTTCTGTAAGCAGGCCAAGAACTACGACACCAACCGCGGCCCGGTGCGAGGCTGGCTGTTCACGATGGCTCGCTCCGCTGCTTATGACCTTGCTGGGCGCCCATCGTCTCGGCCCTTGCTGCCCGTCGAGGACTTCCAGCTGCCGCCCCAATACGACACCGTTGACGAAGCTCTCACGGTGCTCACCGTCGACCAGGCCATCGACAAGCTCCCGGCAATCTATGCCGACGTGATCCGTCCGGTCCGCGACGGCTTCACTCATTCCGAGATCGCCGAGCGTCTCAACATCCCGATCGGCACCGTCAAATCCCGCATGGCCAAAGCGGCAGACACGTTGCGCGCCGAGCTGGCCAGCTTGCGAGGTGACGACGATGCTCTCTGAGCGAGATATCGAGCTGGCCCATCCCGAGGCCTTCGATTTCGTATGGGGTAACCTGCCCGTCGCCAGCCGTGCCGACTTCGACCGTCATCTTCTTGGTTGCCGCTACTGCCGAGCCATCGTCGACGAGGACGGCGAGATCGGCCGGATCATCAAACTCCTTCCTCCTCACGTCGAGCCGTCCGCCGACCTTGAAGACCGAACCGTCGCAGCGATGGTCGCTGTCATCGCCGAGCAGCGGGCCACGCGTCATCGCCAGTCCGACGAAGACCGGGTCGCCACCCGCGTCTACCAAATTCCCGAGCGGCCGCCTTCGCCCGAGCCCCAGACCCAGGTGCACCCGCGGCCCGTCGACCAACCAGCACCGGCCGAGCCGAAAGAACCACCCGCAGCGACTCCCCTTCCCGTCTGGCGCCGTTACCCTCGACGCCTCGCTGCGGTCGCTGCCGTCATCGCTGCCGCCATCGTCATCCCTCTCACCCTTGGCCGCGATGGGGTGGCGACGGCGGTTGCTTTCAGCCTCGCTCCGCCGCCCGGATCGGTGCAGGCGGCAGCTTCGGCCACGGTGACAGCCCGGCAGGATCCTTCTGGTAGTTGGGCCCTCATGGTGACCGTGCGGCACCTCAAGAGCTTCGGGGATTCGCCGTGGTACGAGTGTTGGTACGTCGGCACCGACGCAGCGGGGCACCGGCAGGTGGCATCCGCTGGCACGTTCATCGTTCCAGATAGCGGCAGCCACACCTTCTCCATGACGAGCGCCGTCGACCCTCGTGAGTTCAAGACGATGCAGATCCGCCTCGAGGAGCCAGGCCCAAACGGCGCCATCCAAGGGCAAGTAGTTCTCACCGGCACAGGCAAGACGATCTAACAAGAGCCTTCCATCCTGGTGATTCCGGAACTGCTACGGCGCTCGAGCACCCAAAGCTTCTTGGAGAAATTTTGTTTGCGAGCGAACCGCTCCTGGCCACCTGTGGTGTGCCAAAACTCGCGCATAGGCGCTGAACTGGCGTTTCGCGCTGGCTACGCTGCTCTGTGGTATTCGCTGATCAGGCCCCCGAGGACTTGCCTGCGCTCGATTCGGGCGGTGATGTTGACGGCGCGGTCGGGATGCCTCAGCGGGGATTCCTGCTGTCGGCCTTGGTGCGGACGGTGGCCGTTATAGTGCCGCTGCTCGCCGAGGATCAGCAAGTGGTCCAGGCACTCACGGCGCAGTGTCCCCACGAACCGCTCGGCGAATGAGTTCGCTCGTGGCGACCGGACTGGCGTCTTGATCATCCGCATGCCGTTGCCGACGAAGACGTCGTCGAACGCGGTGGTGAACTTGCTGTCCCGGTCGCGGATGAGGAACTTGAACCACCCGGCGCGCCCGCCGAGGTCCATCAGGAGGTTGCGGGCCTGCTGGGCGGTCCAAGCCCCGGTCGGATGAGCGGTGACGCCCACGATATGGACGGCGCGGGTCTCGATCTCCATCACGAACAAGACATAAAGGCGCTGCAGCAGCACGGTGTCCACGTGCATGAAATCGCACGCCAGGATGCCGGACGCCTGGGCCTTCAGGAACTGCCGCCACGTCGGCGACGTCCGGCGCGGCGCGGGACCGAGACCGGCGACGGCCAGGATTCGGCGGATCGTCCCCTCCCCAACCCGGTGCCCCAGGCCGAGCAGCTCGCCCTGGATGCGCCGGTAGCCCCAGCGCGGGTTCTGCCGCGCCAGCTGCTCCACCAGCGCCCGCACCTCATCCGAGACCGGCGGCCGTCCCGGCGTATTCGGACCTGAGTTGGGCCACCATTTGACCGTGACCGGTTTCGTGGGGCGCTGACCTGATGGTTTGCAACTGGTGAGCGCTGAACTTGCGCACTAGCTTAGCTAGCTGCCGGACTCGGCGAGACCATGCAACCAATTGGCGCGTGGCTGCCCTCTTAGGAGACGAGGAGGTGGAGATGGGCGTCGAGTCGGACGACGAGTTCCGGGACTTCATGGGGGGCAGGTGGTCTGCCATGGTTCGCTTGGCGTACACGCTGACCGGCGACCAAGGGCACGCCGAGGACATCGCGCAGGCGGCGTTCTCCAGTGCCTACTCAGCCTGGGGGCGGGTCAGGCGGGCCGGCGACCCGGACGCGTACGTGCGGGCCATCGTGATCCACGAGAACAGCAAGCGGTTCCGCAAGCAGCGCGTCCGTGAGGACCTGCGCGCCGCCGTCCCGGAATGCGGCACCGGCGCTGACGACAGCCTGGCCGACCGGGCGGCGCTGCGCGACGCGCTGAGCAGGCTCGGCCCGCGCCAGCGCGCGGTGATCGTCCTCCGCTTCTGGCTGGACATGTCCGAAGCCGCCACCGCTCAGGCGCTCAACTGCTCGGTCGGCACGGTCAAGAGCCAGACCTCCCGGGCTCTGGCCACCCTGCGCAAGCACGCCGACATCACGGAGGGCGAACTACGATGACCGGACTGCACGAGGCTCTCGACGACATCGCCGCCGAGATCACGCCCATCGACCCGCCGGTCGAGCTGGCGATGCGCCTTGGCCACAAGAAGAGGCACAGGCGCCGCATCGCGGCGATCACCGGAACGGCTGGCGCCATGGCCCTGAGCGCCGCCGCGGTGGTCGGCATCCCGGCACTGACCGGCCCGGCGTCCACGCCGACGCCCACTCTTGGGACGGCCAGGGGCGCCGGAATCCCGCTGGCGCGGCCGGTCCTGCTTGAGTCGCCGCAGGGCAGCGCGAAGGAGTACGGGGACGCTCACCTGGTGAACACCGCCACGCTACGGCTGTTCCAGCGGCTCACCTGCACCCCGGTGCCGAGCGGCCTGAGCGGCGCCGTCACCAATGACGCCTGGAAGGCGACCGTGGGCTACACCGCCGCCCAGTGGAACGCGGCCGGAAGCGAGATCGTCTCCTGCGACGCATCCGGCGGCAAGTACGTCCTCGGCAAGGCCGTGATCCTCGACTCGCAGGTGACGTCCGCGACGGCCCGGCACTTGCAGAACACCGGCCAGTGGGTCGTGGACGTGACACTCAACAGCGCCGCCACCACGGCCTTCGCGCAACTGACCACCAGCCAGGCCACGCGCTACTACCCGGCTAGCCAGAGCAACTGGAACGACGCGGTGCTGGCCTCCACCGCCTTCGTCATCAACGGGAACGTACAGTCCGCTCCGGTCACCGAGGCGCCGATCACGATCGGCAAGCTCATGATCGCCGGGCCCGCCCCCACCGGCCTCACCGAGGCCGAGGCCGAAGCCCTCGCCGCGCAACTGAGCTAGGCGCGCACTAGGATGACCCAACTCGGGGCACCTCATCCGAGACCGGCGGCCGTCCCGGCGTATTCGGATAAGTCCATTTCCTCTTGACTAGGCGACGGTGCCAGGCCAGCAGCGTGCCCGGTGTCACGATCCGGTGCAGCCGAAGGCGCCCGGGCAGCAGCCTGGCCAGCGCGGCGAGCAAGGCGCGGTCAGCCCAGTCCGGCCTGGGGCGGGCAACCTGACGCCGCAGCACCGCGACCTCATGCCGCAGCACGAGGATCTCCGCGTCCTTGACGGCGTCGCTGCGCGCCAGGAGCACCAGCCAGCCGAGCGTACGGATCAGGGACAGGTAAACGAGCCGTACAAGCACGAGTGCCGAGCGTAAAGCAGCACGTCAGACCTTGCGCAGGGGTTTTGGCACGGCACAGGGAGGTGAATGCGGTGTAGGGTACTTCGGCGATCTGGGCGTCAGAGGCCCGGCACCTCAGCTGGTCATTCCAGATGGCGCGGGGGCAGGCGATCGGTGTGCACGTGTCCTCGCTGATCGCGGCGATCGCCGCTGCGACCTTGGGATCAGTTGCCGCACTTTGGTGCTGCACTCAGGTGCTTGATACTTATACGCGCTGATCCAGTTCCTGTTGGCGTTTGTCAAAGGCATCTATTGCACTGCTGGTCAACTCGCGGATAGTAATCGGCGAGACAATATCCATGATATCAGGATATCCAGGAGGAGCATTGACTACAAGGCGGAAGTGCTAACCATCAAAGCTGAGAGACTTGCTATAGCAGGGTCCGCAAAGTTATCGATACTTGGGCCGGTTATCCTAATGGTCTGACCGTTCTTCTCATAACTGTGAAGAGCCATTGTAAGAGCCGACGCATGTATATGGTGACTTTGCAGGCGATAATCCAGCCGACTTAGCCCCGATTCAGCTAG
>ODAK010006259.1_pt1 | contig 12032 bp, 12 predicted proteins | sample 1539591 | NCBI WGS metagenome assembly ODAK01 (sample SAMEA3539303, study PRJEB22396) | soil metagenome | biome: tundra; feature: field; material: soil | place: USA | collected 2010-05 | depth 0.15 m | reverse complement strand
CCCTACACGACGCTCTTCCGATCTGGCGGCGAGCCGCTCGTCGATGAGGTTGCGCAGCCTCAGCTCAAGCGGATCGAGCGACAGCACGGCAGCGAGCTCATCGATGTGCGACTCCCGCGCGAAGTGGTTGGCGGTCGCCGCGAGCGCGCGGTACGGGCCCTGCGGGAGCGGCGAGTCGGCGGGCTGAAACGAGACACGCTGGCTCTCGGCCGCGTACGGGCTGGGGAGACCGGCAGCGCCGGAGTTGACGTTCGCGAACTCCCAGGCGGTGATCGTTCCGTCGCGACGGGCTCCGCTGCGCACGTCGATCACGGCGGCCGGACGCAGGTAGCTGAAGCGGAACTCCTCCTCGCGAGTGAGCGCCACCTTGACCGGACGGTCGGCCGCCCGAGCGAGCGCCGCGGCGGCGATCGCGATCTCCTCGGTGTGCTTGGACCCGAACCCACCGCCGAAGTCGGGCACCAGCACGCGCACGGCCGGCTCGGGGATCGCGAGGGCCAGCGCCAGCTCGTGTCGGACCGTGTACGGCTGCTGGGTTCCCGTCCGCACCGTCAACCGGCCGTCAACCCATTCGGCCAGCGCGACCCTCGGCTCCAGCGACGCGTGGGCGATGTACGCCGTCGTGTACGTCTCTGCGAGCCGGACATCCGCCGCCGCGAGCGCCCGATCGACGTCGCCCTGCTCGTCGCACTGCGCCGCCTCCCACCCCACCCGATCGATCGGATGCGCGCGCAAGTACTGGGCGAGATCCGGTTCGGAGGGTTGCGGTGGGGCGCTCCACTCGGCCTCGACCGCGGCCAGGGCTCGCGCTGCGGTCGGCGCGTCGGACGCGGCGACCGCCACGACGCCGGCTTCGTGCACGGCCGTCACGCCGTCGATCGCCTGCGCCGGAGCGAGGTCGATGCTCACCAGGCTGGCGCCGTAGGCCGGCGCTCGCAGCACCCGTCCGTGCAGCATCCCGGGACGCGCGAGGTCTGACGGGAAGCGATGCGCTCCCGTCACCAGCGCGGTGGCGGTCACGCGCGCGGTCGGTCGGCCCGCCGAGCGCCAGCGCTCGGGCGCGCGCGGCTGTGCGCCTGGCGGCACGAGCTCGACGCGCCGCCACCCCGCCAGCGGTGGTCCGTGCGTGGCGGTCAGCGCGCGCGCCCCGGCGGCACACATGCGCAGGTCCTCGCCGGCGCCCGGCAGCGACCGGCTACCGAACGTCCCGAGATCGAACGGGCACAGATCCGTATCGCCCATCGCCAGGCGCACCGCGTGGGGCTCGACCCCCAGCTCCTCGGCGACCAGCATCGACAGCGCGGTGCGGTTGTCCTGCCCGAGATCCACCTTCCCGGTGAACGCCGTCACGATCCCGTCCACGCCGACATGCAACCAGGCGCCGCCGCTGCGCAGAGCAAACGAACCGGCAGCCGGGCGACCCAGATCGGCGGGCGCCAGGCTTGGCTCCGGCTCGAACACGACCACCAGACCATCGCCCAGCAACTCGAAATACTCACGGCGATCGAACGGGGTCAGATCCCACGGCGCCGCCGGCCGGAACTCCCAGAACGACGCTGATCGCGGCAGCTGCCCACCGGCGGGCGCCGGCAGCGACCGTTCGTGATTTCGGATCGACCCCGCCGCCCGCACGACCGCGCGTTCGATCCGGGTGTAGGCGCCACAGCGGCAGACGTTTCCCGCCAGCGCCGCCCGGATCTCAGACGGATCGGGATCCGGGTTCGATCTCAGCAGCGCCACCGCAGCGAGCACCATCCCCGGAATGCAGTAACCGCACTGGACCGCGCCCTCCTCCAGGAACGCCCGCTGCACCGGATCGAGCACCCCAGACCCGGCAAGCCCCTCGATCGTCGTCACCTCCCTGCCGGCCGCGGCGGCAGCCGGGGTCATGCAGGCGCGCGTCGGCACGCCGTCGAGCAGCACCGTGCACGCGCCGCAGGCACCCTCGCCACACGCCGGTTTGGCGCCGGTCAGATGCAGATCCTCGCGTAGTACAGACAGCAGCGAGCGGTCCGGTCCGAACTCGGCCGACTGTCGCTCGTGGTCGATGATGATCTCGCCTGTAGCCACCGCAAAACCGCCGATCTCGTTCGGCGCCTCACGCCGACTGTCGTGTTGACGCGATCTGATCGACCGTAGGGGCCACGCTCGCGCGGCGTATCGGCCGCTTTCCCCAAAGCTGCTCCGTGTTAGCCCGCACTTGAGGCTGAACCAACCTGCTTGCGACCGCCGGGCCGGGCGGAGCCTGGCGGGAGAACTACCGAGCAGACGTGTTGGGCCGCTCGGATGGGAGCGGCGAGGTCGGTCCGTAGATTCGAGCCAATGCCAACGCTCGACCACCCAACCGAAACGGGTGGGACACAGGCGCCGGGCGGCCCCGACAACGCGTCACAGCGGTACTCACGCCTGGCGCTGCTCGTCGTCGTGACCGGCGTGCTGATCACGGCCGTGGACACCACGATCGTGGTGCTGGCGCTCCCCGAGATCCAGCGCTCGCTGCACATCGGTCTCGCTTCCGTGATCTGGGTGATCATCGGCTACCTGCTGGTCATCACCGTGCTCTCCGCGCAGGTCGGGCGGCTGGGGGACATGTTCGGCCGGGTGCGCATGTACGAGGCCGGGTTCGTCGTGTTCATCGTCGGCTCGCTGGCGTGCGCGCTGTCCTGGAACGAGGTCTCGCTGATCGTCTTCCGCCTCGCTCAGGGCGTCGGCGGCGCGTTGATCACCGCCAACTCCGGAGCGGTGATCGCCGACACGTTCCCCAAGGAGCAGCGCGGCCGGGCGTACGGGTTCAACTCGATCGGCTTCAACACCGGCGCCGTGCTCGGGGTCGTGCTCGGCGGCGCGATCGTCACCTACGTGTCGTGGCGCTGGGTGTTCTGGATCAACGTCCCGATCGGCACCGCCGCTGTGCTCGTCGCCCGGCGGGTGCTCGTGGACCGCGGCGAGCGCGAACGCAGACGGCTCGATATCTGGGGCATGCTCACGCTCGGCCTCGGACTGTTCGGGGTGCTCTGGGCGATGGTCAAGCTCACCTCGGAGCCGCTCGACGCGGCGATCCTCGCCTACCTGCTCGGCGGGCTGGCCGTGCTCCTGCTGTTCTGGTGGATCGAGCGCTCACACGAGGACCCGATGCTCGACCTGGCGCTGTTCCGCGTGCCGACGATGACCCCCTCCCTGCTCGCGGCAAGCCTCCAGAGCCTCGCGAACTTCGCGGTCCTGTTCCTGCTGCTCATGTACCTGCAGGGCGTCCGGCACCTGACCCCGATCCACGCATCGCTGCTGCTCGTCCCGGGCTACGTGATGGGCGGCATCGTCGGGCCTTACGCGGGGCGCCTGGCTGACCGCCGCGGCGCCGTCCTCCCGGCGACGGTCGGCCTCGGCATCCAGGTCGTGGCGCTCCTCGTCTACGCCCAGCTTGGCCTCGCCACGCCGCTGTGGGTTGTGATCATCGCGTACATGGTCGGCGCGGTCGGTGCCGGCGCGTTCTTCCCGTCCAACAACTCGGCGGTGATGAAGGCCGCACCCGGCGACGAGTTCGGGATCGCATCCGGGCTGCTGCGCACGTTCGCGAACGTCGGCATGGTCTTCTCGTTCGCGATGGCGATCCTGATCGCATCCCAGACGATCACCAAGCAGACGGCGTTCGCGATCTTCGTCGGCACCACCACCCTGCCCGCCTCCGCCCGCGCGGCGTTCACCACCGGGCTGCACGCCACCTTTTACGCATCCACCTCGCTGATGGTGATCGCAGCAATGCTGTCCGCCACCCGCGCCCAGTCGCTGCGCATCGGCCGCCTCGCGTTCCCACGTCACCCACTCAGAAAGGAAGCTCGCCATGCGTCTGATCACCCTTGAGGAGCACTACCGCGCACCGATGATCCGTCAGGCATCGGGTGAGGACGGGTCCGAGCAGCGCATGGACGTCTCCACCCACACGCCTGTGGGGAGGCGCCTGGCCAAGCTCGACGACCTCGGCGCCGGGCGGCTAGCCGACATGGACGCCGGCGGCGTCGACCTCCAGGTTCTCTCCCACACGGTGCCGGCGACCCAGCAGTTCCCACCCGAGCAGGCCGTGGCGCTCGCCGAGCAGCCAACGACTACCTCGCCGGCGCGGTCGCCGCCCACCCCGACCGGTTCTTCTGGCCGATCCTCGAGCGCGCGCAGCGCCTTGATGTCCCGCTCTACCTGCACCCCAGCGAGCCGCCGCCCGCCGTGCGCGAGGCCTACTACAGCGGGCTCCCGGCGCCGGCCGCGCAGATGCTCGCCACCGCGGGATGGGGCTGGCACGTCGACACCGGGCTGCACGCACTGCGCCTGATCGTCAACGGCGTGTTCGACGAGTTCCCCGGCCTACAGATCATCATCGGCCACATGGGCGAAGCGCTCCCCTTCCTGCTGGCACGCTCCTCACGCAACCTCCAGCAGGCCGCCGGCCTCCCCAAGCCGGTTGAGGACTACATGGCCGAGAACTTCCACATCACGACCAGCGGCATCTTGACCTACCCGCCGCTGCTCTGTCTGCTGCTCGTCCTCCGCGCGGACCGCGTGATGTTCTCGGTCGACTACCCCTACAGCAGCAACGAGGAGGGCCGATACTTCCTCGCCGACGCGCCGATCAGCACCAACGACAAGGAGAGGATCGCCCACGGCAACGCGGAGCGCCTGCTGCACCTCGAACCCGTAAACGGCTAGTCGAGCTCCCGGGGATGCAGCCGGATCGGCTCGCCACGGGCGCGGCGCAGGACCAGGAATGCAGCCGTACCGAGCAGCGAAGGGATCCACAATGCGATCGCGTGGTATACGAGAGTCGCGGCGGTGGCCGCGGTGGCGTTGACCCCGTAGAGGACGAGCATGCCGACGAAGCTGCCGTCGAGCACGCCGACGCTGCCGGGGATCGGGAGGATGTTCGCCATGTAGCCGATCTGGTAGGCGAGCACGATGCAGGCCAGCGGCGGTGCCGGTCCGATCGCCGCGAAGCATGCGATCAGCACGCCGATGTCGAACCATAGGTAGCCGACCGCGCCGACCGTGCGCCAATCCGAGGAGAACAGGATCTTCTCGGTCGCGCGGATGCTCGTCGAGGTGCCCTCCAACACGCTGCGAACGCGCCCCGGATCCCGCACCTCGGCGAGCCGGTCGGTGAACCGCGGGAGCGCCAGGAACAGCGCAAATACGGCGGCGCCGATGGCGGCCGGGACGATGCTCAGCAGGGCGTGTTGCGGTCCCGGCAGGACGCCGGTGAACAGGCCGAGGCCGGCGAGGACGAGCGTGATCACGTTGATCGCGCTGGTGAGCAGGAACAGGACGGCGGAGCGCTCGGCGATCCGGGCGGGCGGTACGCCGCGCTCGTGCAGCAGCCACGCGCCGACGGCGAGGCTGCCGGCGCCTCCCAGCGAAACCGTGGCCCCGACCGCCTGCTCGGTGAGCGCGACGCGGGCGCCGAACTGGAGCGGAGCGCGGTCGAACACCTGTAGGAACGCGAGCACGTAGGCGTGGCAGGACAGCAGCTCCAGCACGATCCCGATCGCCAGCCACCTGGCATGCATGTGGGTCATCGTGCGGGCAACGCCGTGCAGCCCCGGGATCGCGAGCAGCAGACCGATCACCACTGCCATCAGGATCGCGAGCGAGATCAGACCCCGGCGCAGGCGTCGGCGGGCATCGGACGCATCGATCTCGAACTCGGGCAATTCGGTCCGTCGGGAGCGCTGACGAACGTCTTCGGGGCGTCCGGGCGATCAGCAGCCCGTGCCGAGCGCGGTCGGGGCTCACCACGGCGTCTGAGCCCAGGTGTCGCGCCCGCCATCGCTGGTCGCCTTACTTCTTGACCGTGACAGTCCAGTCGGCCTTCCCGGTGCCGATACTCGTCTTGACGGTGGCCTGGACGACCAATGGGTAGCCGACCGCGGTGGCGGGGAACTCGATCGTGTCGCGGTAGACGCCCTTCTCGAACTGCACGTTCACCGGTTTCTCGGTCCCGACGACCGAACCGCTGAACAGATACTGGGTCGTCTCGGTCCCGCTCAGCTTCACGCCCTTGGCGTCGGTGATCGTGACCGTGTAGGTCCACTTCTGGTTGACGATCGGATCGTGGTTGGAGCCGACGAGCGTCACGTGCACCGGCGGCGTGTAGGTGGGGGTCGTGCGGGTTGGCGTGGTCGAGGTCGTCGTGGTGTGGCTGGTTGTCGTCGTCGCGGGGTGGGTGGTCGTGGTCGTGCTGGGGGCGGTTGTCGTCGCGGTCTTCGTCGCTGTCGTGTGGCTCGTGGAGGTGGTGTTCGTCGTCGACGTCTTGTGCGCCGGAGGCTTCGGCTTCGTGGTTTTCGTGCGGGGCTTGGGCGTCGTCTGGGTGGGGGTGGTCGTGCTGGTGTGCGTTGCGGACCGGGCCTGTGAGGTCGTTGAGCTCGACTTGGCGCTTCCGCCGCAGGCGGCGACGATCAGGGCGAGCACGAAGACGCCCGCAGTGCCGGCGATAGCGCGGGTCCAAGCCGCGGGCCAGCGCCGCGATGACCGGGTCGCTGCGAATCGATCAGGCATACAGCGAAAGCTACGAAGCCGGCACGGGCGAGCCATCCGCGCTTCGCCCGCGGATGTCCGCGCACAACTACCGAGTTTCGCCTGACTGGTGCATGGTGCTCAGCGATCGTCTGGGTCTGCCGCGTCGCGCGGGTTGGCAGCGGCAAACGCCGCGAGCTCGGCGTTGAAACGGTCGGGCTCCTCCAGCATCGACACGTGCCCGGCGTCGGGGAAAACGACGAGCTCTGCCCGCGGGATCAAGCGCCAGAGCTCATAGGCGTCGGCCAGCGGCACCAGACGGTCCCGCTCGCCCCAGACGATCAGGGTCGGACAGCGGATCTCCGGCAGGCGACCGCGGATACCGGCCTTTGGCAGGCACGCGAGCGCGGGCAGGAACCCAGCCTTGCCGGTGCCCTGCAGGATCAGATGACTGAGGTCCGCCGGCAGCCGCTCCGGATGGTTGGCGACCATCCGCAGCACGATCCGACGCAGCCCCGGTCGCTTGGCGACCGCCGACGCGCGCTCGCCACCTCGGCGAGCCGCAGAAAGCGCAGACTACGGTCCAGCGCGCTCAGCGACCTGAAATGCAGCTGCTCGGTCGAGAGGCTGGCGGCGTCGACGAGCACCAATCGCTCCACAAGACCGTGGTAGCCGATCGCCGGCTCCACAGCGATCAGCCCACCCATCGAGTTTCCAACGACGGTCGCCGACTCGATCCCCAGCTCCCGGCACATGGCGTTGACCGTCGCGGCATAGGCGGGGATCGAAATCGCATCGCGTGGCATCTGCGACGCTCCGAACCGGGCAGATCCGGCGCGATCACGCGATGCTGGCGGGCGGCGGGTGGAATGTTCGGGAGCCAGTTCTGCCAGCAGCCGCCCAGCCCATGGATCAGCACGAGCGGCGGGCTGTCGCCCAGTTCGACCAGATTGATCCGGCGTCCCTGCACCTGCATCCAACGTTGATGCGCCTGCCAGTCAACCCGCGCCAATCGTGCTCACGGTCCGATTCGAGCAATGATCGAGGTGAACCTTGACCCGGGTCACGTACCGCGTCGCCGAGCACCACTCACGTCCCGCTCGGGACGAGGACCGGTCGCAGCCGAGGGTAGCTGGCGCGGTCGATGCTGACCAGCAGCACGTCAAGGGTGTGGCAGTCCTCGAACTCGGCCAGCATCCCGTTCAGGGAGCGGTGCACCCAACCGACGAAGCGGTAGAGCCTGACCCCATCGGTGTAGTAGCGGTGCGCCCAGAACGGCGAATCCGGGCACGCCAACCGTGCACCGCTGCGCTCCTTACAACGCATCCAAAGCCGCTCACCGAAGCGAGCGAAGGTCGATGTCGGCCTGCTGGTCATGGGCTCGTGATCCTCGTGACGATCAAAGCACCGGCCCGGATAGGTCGGCATCGGTGATCGTTACGGATAGCACTTCGGCGTTAGCGCGGTCCCGAGACAAGCCCCGCCGTGCCCTCTGGCGGGTCCGGTCCAGTTCGCGATGTTCTATCGGTACTTGTCCGAAGGTCTCCTGCGGGTGGTGTCCCGATGGGTGCTGGGCTGGACGGACATAGGCTCCAGTGAGATGTCGACTCCGTCGTTCGCCCACCGCCCGCTGCTGCGCCGTCGCCCCAACCGTCATGTTCGGGGTGATGCACGTGCGCGCGTCGCGGTGATGCTGGGCGTGGCGGTGCTGGGTGGGGTCGTTGCGCTCGTGCTCGGGTTTGCCGCGGGCGCGCTGCACACTGCCGCGCAGGCCACGACCGTGGTCGAATCCGCGCCGGCGACCGTGAGCGATCCAGCGACGACGGGCGGTTCGTGGAGCGCGGGCTACGCGCACGCGGCCGCCGGCACGGTCGACATCACAGTCCGGGCCACCACAACAGTGCAGACGCCATTCGGGCAGACCCAGGAACAGGAGACAGCCCTGGGATCGGGGTTCGTGATCGACGGCCAGGGGGACATCCTCACCGCCGAGCACGTCATCGCCGGCGCCACTTCGATCACGATCACGTTCCCGGACGGCGCCAGGCGAACCGCATCGGTGCTCGGCAAGGACGACGCATCCGATATCGCTGTCGTGCATGTCAACCCGGCCGGATTGACCCTTCACCCGCTCAGCCTGGGCAGCGACCGCGGGCTCCAGGTCGGCGACGCTCTGGCGATCATCGGTGACCCGCTCGGGTTCAACCGCAGCCTCACCACCGGCGTGGTATCGGCGCTCGGCCGCCAGATCCAGGCGCCGGACGGCAAACTGATCTCAGGCGCGATCCAGACCGACGCCGCGATCAACCCAGGCAACTCCAGCGGCCCGCTGCTCAACTCCCGCGGCCAGGTGATCGGAATCGCCGATCAGACCGCGACCGGCACCAACCAGTTCGGACACTCGGACACCGACACGAGCACCGGTGTCGGGTTTGCCGTCCCGATCGATCTCGCCAAGAGCGAGATCCCACAACTCATACAGGGAGAACAGGTCAAATGAACGCAAACGTTTCAATGACACGCCTCGTCCTGCTGGTCCTGCTCGGACTGCTTGCCCTCGCGCCGCTCGCGCAGGCCAGCGACGCGACCCTCGAGAAAGCCATGAAGGCTTACGAGAAGCGGCTGACCAACGACATCAGCTACCTCTCGAGCTTCTCCGCCCCGAGCAAGCACGCGGCGCCCTCCACGCTCAGCAAGCTGTCGAGGATCGGCAGCGACCTCGCCGGAGCGACGAAGGCCGCGACCCGTCAGCAGGCCTCCACCAGTTCCGGGCGCAAAGGACGGACACAGATCCTCGCCGCCCTGCACGACGCAACCGCGGCAAAGAGCGACGCAAAGGCCTCCGCGACCGCGGCACGAGCCGGCAAGACATCCACCGCGAAACGCGACGCCAAGACCGAGCAAAGCCAGATCACCAAGGCGATCCCGCTGTTCGAATCGGGCGGCAAGCTGCTGAAGCTGTTCTGAACACGCATTGCCTCTGCTCGAAGGGTCCGTGGCTGCAGAGTGCTAGGGGCCGCTGTGTGCCTGTTGGTAGGCGATCCAGTCCATCTGAGTCGCGTGCGGTGCACTGCGTTCACTCGGGGGAGTGCGCCGCAGAGCGGCAGCGCCGAGCGCCGCCCCGAGCAGACAGGCGAGCGCGCCGAGCGCGAGCCCGAACCTGGGGCTTGCGTACTCCGAGACGGCGCCGATGATCGGACCTCCGATCGGGGTGCTGCCCTGGAAGGTCACCGCCCGGAGTGCCATCACTCGGCCACGGAAGCTGGGATCGCTGGTGAGCTGCAGGGTGCTGTTGCCCGTCGCCATGAAGGCCGTGCTCATCGCTCCGACGAGCACGAGCGCGACCAGTTCGGTCGCGAGCGACCGATCAACGCCATCATCAGCAACGGCGAGAGCAGGCCGGTGTTGACCCGAACGTAGTGGGTGACCGTCAGCACGCCAAGCAGCAGCGACAGCGAACCGAGCGCCGTCTGCGTTCCGATCAGCAGCGGCCCTTCGAGACGCGGTCGGCGATCAGCGCGCCGCAGGCGCCGAGCAGTAGGACCGGCAGGAACTGCGCTGCGACCACCAGGCCGATCATCGTGCCTGAGTGCGTCAACTCGAGAACGAGCCACGACAGCGCGACGGACTGCATCCAGGTGCCCACGAGGCTGATCGCCTGGCCGATGAAGTAGAGCCGGTAGTTGCGCCTGTGCAGCGCGGCGAACGTGGTCCCGCCGCGTGCGTCGGCGTTCGGTACCGAGTCAGCGGCGTAGAGCTCTGCCGGCGGCAGCGTCGAGGAGAACAGCTGCACCAGCGTTCTTGTCCGTGCGATGCACCGCGGGCAGTATTCGATCGTCAACCGGTCAGCCCGGGGCCTGATGCTGAGGCCGCAGCGCGGACGTTCAAGAATGACCCAGTCCGGCCGGTCATCACGGCTCCCGAGCCGCTGCTGTGGGCGGTAGCTGGGAGTCGCGTCACCGCCGATGCGCTCGTGGTGGAGTACGCGGTGGTAGGCGTCCTGGACGATCAGCTCGCACGGGTGCTGGTGGGGGGCGCTGAGATAGGCCACGCGTTTGGCCTCGTCGAGAGTCCCACACGTGACCCGGGCGCCGCCCGGGAGTACGACGTCCCACTTTCCCCCGCGGTTGAGCTTCACCTGGACCCTCAACGAGGTCATCGAACCACCTCGCGCGGCCGCATCGGTCGTTGGCCTCAACCAGACATGGCCTTCGTGGGCGGCACCTCGTTCTGTGACGTTTCGCGTCGTCGGTGGCCATGGGATCTCCTTTTGGTTCGGTGGGCGCCGGCGATCGTGTGCGCACACAATCGCCCACGGGTCTGGCGATGAGATCGGGAGCAGCTCACGATGTTTCTCCGTAGAACCGCAGCGTGCGAGGCGGTGTCCGTTCCCCGGGCCGTCGGACGATGTCGAGACGGGCACGCCGGTTCGACGCCCGCGGCGCCTCGGTAGTTCTCCGCGTGCCGATTGCGGCGATCGGCGGTCAACGGCAGCTGATCTGACGCGTAGCGTGAAGTCGTCATGACCGCTCGCCTGATGCAAGTGCGTCCCCCTGCGCCCGTCGATCTCGACGGAGCCTTTCAGGCCCTCCGATAGTTATGGCGGGCGCGCGTGTACTCGTCGAGGGCGTGTCGCGGGCGTACGGGCCGGCGGTGGTGCTCGACAACGTCAGCTTCACGGTGGAGCCTGGCGAGCTAGTCGCATTGACCGGGCCGTCGGGCTCGGGGAAGACGACCCTGCTGCAGCTGATCGGCAGCCTCGATCGTCCCACGAGCGGACGCATCCTGGTCGACGACGTTTCGGTCGGTGAGCTTTCGCACCCGGCGGAGTTCCGGCGAGCGACGGTGGGGTTCGTGTTCCAGCTGCATTACCTGCTCCCGGCGCTGAGCGCCCAGGAGAACGCGGAGCTGCCGATGGTCGCCGCCCGGCTGCCGCGACGCGCGCGGGTCGAGCGTGCCCTTGAGCTCCTGGCCGACGTCGGTCTCGGCGACCGGGCGCATGACCGCCCTTCGGACCTGTCGGGTGGTGAGCGCGCCCGTGTCGCGATCGCGCGTGCCCTGGCCGGGCGTCCGCGGCTGATCCTCGCCGACGAGCCGACCGGGTCGCTGGACAGCGCCGCCTCACGCAAGGTTTGGCAGCTGCTGTCGAGCGTGTGCGCCAATGACGGCGCGACCGTGATCGTCGCCTCCCACGACGCGACGCTCGTGGAGCACGCCGACCGCTCGCTGCATCTGCTCGATGGTCGCCTCGTGCCAGCGGAGGGCGAGCGGCTCACTTCTGGGGACGAGCGACGCACTTCTCAGGGGATCGCGTGAGCACGCTCAGTCAGACTGCTGCAGGAGGTCGCTCTCGCTTTCGCGTGGTGCGCCGAGACTGCTCCGGCGCCATGAGGGAAAAGAAGGAGGTCGACATGACGTAAAGGAGCGACAAGTTCAGGGCGGCTTGCCGGTGTGAGTCCGGTCCGGGGAGATGTCTGGGTCCCTGGTAGTGATGTCCCTGTGCGTGGTCGAGAGGTCGGGTGCGAAGCGGGGTGTGA
>ODAK010006257.1_pt1 | contig 12034 bp, 12 predicted proteins | sample 1539591 | NCBI WGS metagenome assembly ODAK01 (sample SAMEA3539303, study PRJEB22396) | soil metagenome | biome: tundra; feature: field; material: soil | place: USA | collected 2010-05 | depth 0.15 m | reverse complement strand
CGTGCGCGAAACTCCTTTGCGCCTTGCCAGAGCAGATAAACAAAAACGCAGAGCGCGAACAGCGGCAGACCTGGAAAATCGTTCAGGAATTTAGCAAGGGCGCGGTCCCAGTTAAACGGCATGGTTTCAGTTTTCCGTTTGCTGCAGCTTTCGCAGAAGGCGGGGAATACTTCACCTTACCTGATCGTAACAGTGACTTCCTGATTGGCCGTAGTGGGAGGAAAGCCGATAGAGCCGAAGTGCAAAGCCCTCAGTTTTGCCGCTTGCGGCACGTCAGCATCATTCGATATTTCCGCAGTCTTTACGAGCCGGAAGACAAGCGGGATGGAGAGCGAGACTTTTTCGCCCTTACCAGCCGCCCCCGGTGTCGCCATATTGATCTGGATGACGACCGAGTTATCCGGCTCAATCTCTGTGTACTGTTCAAGCGGGTACAGGTATTCATCGACTTTTGGAGAGCCGATACAGCGCCGAGGCTGAGGCGGATTGACGGGCGGACCTACGCAGTAGGCAACACCGCCCACCGCTTGCGCCGCGCCCGTTCCCTGCCCGATAAACGTAACGCCGCTATTATCCACCGCCGAGGGAGAACCCATCGCCAAGATATAGGCGACCTGATCTTTGTTGGTGTTGGTGAGCTTGACCGAAGCCGTCAGGATGCCGTTTTTGAGGCCGAGCGAGAGCAAATCCGCTTGCATGCCCCCGACTTTGGTTGTCGCAAGTTGCGCCGCAGCATCACCCGCCAGCAGCAGCAGACACGACACCAGAATTTTAGCCGTCATTATCCCGCTGATTGTACTATTACAGCCATCCCTTGCTTTTGAGAAATTCGCGGTCCCGGTCAGTGGTAATTCCCCGTTTCAAAACCTCGATAACCCCCCCGCGAGTTTCCGGGTGCTTTTCGGCATCGTTGAGATAGGCGGCACCGATGAGAACCTTGAGGCGGGTATCTTCCTTGCGAGCTTTGCCTTTTTCCCGTTGGTCGATTGCGGCAAGCTGTTTTTCAATTTGTTCTTTCCGCTTTTGCAGAAGGGAGCGCCGGTCTGTTTTCTCTGTCATGGTGTCGTACCTTTTCCGCGTTTCAGGTTTCGGATATTAACCCCTGCATCCTTGCCGATCCGTTACCACACAGCCAAATCAACGGGAGGCCGGATTTTAACCCATTCTTCGCTTTTTTCGTTGAAGGTACTGACCACGATTTTGCGACCCCGCACTTGGGCAGGGCGTTCGCAATCCCGCGTTCAGCACCATCGAAAGGAAAAGCCTCATGTCTACATCGGATAAAAAACCAGCCTCGAAGCTTTCTTTGTACCCACTTTCCGCTGCGATTTGGCGGAACGAGAACCAGAAGGGAGAGGCGTTTTATTCGACGACCTTTCAGCGGACCTACAAGGACAAGGACGGCAATCTTAAGAACTCCGACAGCTTCAACGCTTCGGAATTGCTGTTACTGGCGAAGCTGGCCGATCTTGCCCACAGCGAAGTAATCAAGCTTCGGGCGAATGACAGGAACGCACAGCCGGAGGAAGAAGCCATCCCGCTGTAAGTTTCGCAGCGATCAAGGGCAAGGTTGCTCCACGGAGCACCTTGCCCTTTTTTGTTGGTTTTTTTCTGCATTCGTTAACGATTATCGGTTAAGCTGGAAAGATTGAAGCGGCAGAAACCAAGTCCCAAACGAAGTGAAGGGCGCACTTATACATTACTTTGTAATGTGTGCGGCCCTGCCGGGCAGCGACCCGCTTTGCCGTCGCCATGCGGCTATTCGGCAAAGCGGGATTTTAAGAATTGATTAGGGCTGCCATGCGGCACGCCCAAAAGAGATTGTTATGGCCGAGTATCGCTTTTCAGCGAAGATCGTTTCACGCGGCAGCGGCCAGAGCGTTATAGCGAAGGCCGCCTATAACGCCCGCGAAGCGATCCGCGACGAGCGCACCGGGCAGATGAAGGATTACAGCCGGGGCAAGGGGCTGGAATTTTCCGGCATCTTCGCGCCGAAAAATGCCCCGGAGTGGATGAAGGACCGCGCCAAATTATGGAACGCGGTCGAGCTACAGGAAGATGGCACGACCCGCCACGCGACCGCGCAGCTTGCCCGCAACATCGAGTTGAACCTTCCCCATGAATTGAACGCCGACCAGAGGCTGCAGCTTGTGCGCGATTTTGTGCGCGAACAGTTTGTGCGTCAGGGCATGGTTGCCGATGTGGCGATCCATGCCCCGCACGCCCACGGCGACGAGAGGAACTATCACGCGCATATTCTCCTGACCTTGCGCGAGATCGACGGCGACGGCTTTAGCGCCGACAAGGCCCGCCACTGGAACAGCAAGGAATTTAATTTGCAGTGGCGCGAGAAATGGGCCGAGCTTGGGGCGCGGTATCTCGTAAAGGCCGGTTTCGAGCAGGAGGCCGAACGCTACAGCTATTCGCATTTGACTTTGAAAGAACAATTCCGCGTAGCAGCCCGGCGTGGCGATCTTGCGCACGCCGTAACGCTGGACCATGAACCGACGAAGCATTTAGGACCGCAAGCCGCCGCGATGGAGCGGCGCGGGGTCGAAACCGAACGCGGCCAGCTTCACAGCGAAACTGTGGAAGCTAACAAGCTGCGGGCCGAACTGCGCGACGTTGAAAAGCAGATCGAGGCCGAGCAGCAGCGCCAAGAACAACAGCAGCGGGAAACACTACCCGCCGCCGAAAGGAAGCAGCCTGAGCCACAGCGGGCCGAAACACGCGGGAAGGGCGACACGCCCCCGGCGCTTTCAAAGACAGCGGGCGAAATCCGCATGGCGTATAGCCTCACTGGCACAGGGCAGGAATTTGCAAACGCGCTTGAAGATCGCGGCTTGTTTTTGTCGGAACTGACCCAAGCCGATGCCGACCACCTGAACCGGGAGGAACGGGAACGCCTCAAGGCAAAGGAACGGCAAGCACCGCAACCGCAAAAACGTGACGAATGGATGGCGCAAGCGGGCGGCACAGGAAAGCTTAATCCGCAGCAACTCGACAGTGCTAACCGCAGCTATGAAAAATGGCTGGAAAAGAGAGTGCCGGATGAAAAGGGCAGACCGCCTATGGTCTTCGAAAAATATGTAGATTTCGTTCAGGAGCGTCACGCGGAGAAGGAAGCGGGCAACGCAACCTATGAACGGTACAAACGCGCCGAGCTTGTCGTGGTGGACCGTTGGGGCGGTGTTCATCAATTGACCTACAGCAACACCGGCGACAGCTTTAAAGACCGCGCCGCCCATTTGAAAGATATCGACCGCGCTCCGCTGTTCAGTGTCGCTGATGCCCGCGCCGTGATCGACGAAACGCAGCAGCACGGGCGCGGCGCACAGGCGCAGCGGCTCAAGGTGGAATTGGGGAAAACCGAAAGCGAAATTCGCCTTGCGTACAAACTCACGGCGACCGGGCAGGAATTTGCAAACGCGCTCGAAGATCGAGGCTTCATTCTGGCCCATGTCAACGCCGCCGATATCGCTACCGAGAAAGCCCGCACCGGCGCGAAAGAAAAATGGCAGGAGCTACGCCAGGACGAGCTTGTTGTTATCAATCAGTACGGGAACGTGTACCGATTGAGTGACCGGACCACCGGCGACGAATGGAAAGCGCGGCAGGAGCGTCTAGCCGATATCGACCGCACCCCCTTGTTAAGCGTCACGCAGGGCCGCGCCGCCGCAGAGGACTTGCAGCAGCACCGGCGCGACGAACGGGCGCAGCGGCTCAAGGTGCAGTTGGGCAAGACGGATTCTGAAATCCGCCTTGCCTACAAACTCACAGCGACCGGGCAGGAATTTGCAAACGCGCTCGAAGATCGCGGCTTGATCTTGGCCCACACGACCGCACCCGACGCGGAGAGGTTGAACAGATGGGAAGCGCAACGGATGAAAGAACAAGGGCGCGAGTTACAGGAGTATCAGAAGTACCGCGCCGGAGAGCTTGCCGTGGTCAACCAGCACGGCGACGTTTACAAACTCACCCGCAGCAATACCGGCGACGACCCCAAGGCGACAGCCGCACGCTTGAAAGACATTGACCGCGCCGCGCTGTTAAACGTCAGCGCCGCCCAAGGGGCGATGCAACAATTCCGGCAAGACCAGCGCGAGGAAAAAGAACAGAGGAAACGCGACACCTACCGGCCACAGGAACCGCCCGAAGAACTGACCGGCACCGCCGCCAAAATTTTGCTGGCCCATTATCGCAGCGACAGCGCCCGGAGTTTTGTCGCCGCCCTCTCTGAAAAAGGAATTGCCGTGGCGATAACGACGAAAGAGGACGCCGAGCGAAGCCAGAGCGCCGCCGCCGCCGCGTTCATGAAAGGCAGCTATGCGCCCGTCTACCGCGAGGGCGAAATTGTGGCTGTTACCGACCGCGCCACTGTGTACCGGCTTAACGAGAGTACAACCGGCAGCAAGTTTGCCGACATGCAGCGTTATCTGCGAACCCTCGACACTTCCCAGTTACGGGGCATAGAGGCGGCCAAGCAAATGATGCACGACCGCGCCGCCGAACGCGGGGGAGCCGGGCCTTCTATCTTCGGCCAACGGGGCGGCAACCGCGAGCAAGACATACTCGACCGCGCCGAGCGCCGGACGATGCAGAACGAAAGAGCCGCCAGCACCCGCGAAACGCAACACACGGTTCTTGATCGGGCCACGCGCCGGACGATGGAGAACGAAAGAGCACAGGGACCGCGAAATACACGGGACAGATGATTGCCGGGGGAGCGGCAAACCCCCGGCCAAAACCCAAGCAACGCACCACGGCAGACAGTCACCGGCAGCGATGGACGCCAGTTAAAAAACATGTGCGAGCTTCCGGCGATCAACCACGCTGGACGCCGGTTAAGAGCCTCACCCGAATTTCACACCATCACCGGCCACACTGGAAACCAGGCAGCAGCGCCGCGCCGATCCGCGATCCGGCAACCCGGAAACTTGCGCACCGAAACCACATGGACCGCGCCGGGGCGCGTCACGGCACAGGGCCAAAGCGGCCCGGTCGGGGATGGCTCTACGAGTTTTATGCAGCTATGGGCCGTCTCGATATTTACTACCGGCTTTTCCCCGGAGGTTGAAACACGCGGCGGGGCGTGGTAACTGACCACATGCCGAAATTCACTCTCCCGTTTTCGATTGATGATGCAATGTTGCCGCTTTACGACAAGGTGCGCGACGGCATGACGCGCCAGCAGTTTTTTCACCATGCGTTGCAGTTAGGACTTTGCGAAATTTTGGAGAGCATGACCCGGACGCAGCGCGATATGACCATGCACTTACTTTCCGGCAACACCCTCGATTACAAGCAGGGCCGCGCTGCGTTCTTTCGACCGAACGACCCGGACAATGCGGACAAACCAGCGCCGCTGACAGACGAGGCCGAGCGCAAGTAATTCGAGGCAATTCCCTGCCCTCCCTTGCAACTTGCTCACAGCTGCTACAATGTCGCACCACGGAACAAAGTGTTACACCGTGTTCCACTTAAAGCGGGAAGACCATGCCGACAACAAAACACCGGATTGCCGTAAACCTGGACGATAACGAATTCGCGGAGATGGTCGCGATGGCAGAGAAGCACGACGTTTCCCATTCGTGGCTTGGACGCCAGGCGCTTTTAGAATTCATCGCCCGCTATCGCAACGAGCAATTGCAACTGCCGTTGCGCATTGACGCTCGCCACGCTCACCGCCCCCGCACGGATGACGACCACGCAGCGCAGTGACCTCCCCTTTGGGAGCGAATTTTCGCCCTCGCAGATAGTGTTGTCCGATCTGCTTGAGATCATCGAGGCCAGCAAGGGCGACTGGCACGCACTGGAAGCGGCTATCCTCGAAAGGTATTTCACCGGCCACGCCGAAGGCCGAAAAGGCGATGAGGCAAATTACAACCGGGGCAAGCTCGCCAACAATTGCAAGCTCGGCCTGATCGCCTACGGCATCATCGAGCGTTCCGGTAGCTTCACCGATTTTGGCCGCCACCTTCACGATATCCGCAAAGACGAACCAGCTCTTTACCGCGACTTGGCCCGCCACATTCTTTTGAACCTCAACGGCATGCTCATGGTCCAGTGCATTCAAGACATGACCTCTGCCGGAGAAGAAGTAAATCTAACGACGCTGCGCGAGGGCCTGTCTTCGCGCGGCACCCACTACCCACCGGGCGGCAAGCACCCAAGCATCATGCGGTTGTGGCTTGCGAAGGCCGGTGTCTTCGTCGGCTCGCGCTGGCAGATCGACACAATACGCTTGCAGGAAGTGCTTGGAGCCAGCCCGGACGATTTCGAAATTCTGGCACGCTTCACCGCCGAGCAGAGAGCTTTTCTCCGCGCTCTTGCCAACACCGGCGTAACCACGCCACAACCAGCGAACGAAATTGCCCGCCTTGCCGCCACCACCTACGGCGTGCGCTTCCCGGAAAAAAGTCTCCCGAAACTTGTACTCAATGCGCTTGTGGAAGCGGGCTACATCACCGCCGACAAAACCACCACGGGGCGCGGCGCAAAGCCCTTTCTGGTTGCGCCCACAGAGAAACTCATCAACGATTTGATAGGCCCTTTGCTCGACCAGCTGAAGGACCAGACCGATCCGAAACTCCTTGACCTTCTAAAAAAACCGCTCGCAAACATTCTTGCCGAGTTAATTTCCGAAGACCGCTATGTTGCGGGCCTTGCCTTGGAGGCGCTCGCATTCAAACTCATGCGCCTGCTCGATATGACTTACGTTGCAACCCGGCTCCGCGCGTCAGCGACGGGCGGGGCCGAGGTCGATCTGATTTTTCAATCCGCCCGCCTTGTGTTTTCACGTTGGCAAATTCAGTGCAAAAACACCAGCCGCGTTTCGCTTGACGATGTGGCGAAGGAAGTCGGCCTGACGCATTTTCTGAAAAGCAGCGTCATTGTGATGGTTTCGACCGGCGAAATCGGCCCGGAGGCGCGGCGCTACGCCAACAAGATCATGGCCGATTCAAATCTTTGCATCGTCATGGTGGACCGTGGCGACCTTACGCTGATCGACACGCGAGCATCCGCCATTGTTGATGTGTTTATGCGCGAGGCCCGTCACGCGATGGATCTCAAGAAACTCGAAATTTGAAACGGACGCGACCTATGCCCCCCCGACAATCAACAGCCTCGAAGATTTTTCACAAAACAGCTCTGGGGCGGATCGTCAACGGCGACAGCCTCAATGTTCTCGCCAGCTATGCCGATAAATCCGTAAACCTGATAATGACCAGCCCCCCTTTTGGTCTGGTCCGCAAGAAAGATTACGGAAACGTCGAGGCCAGCGAATACGTAGAGTGGTTCCGGCCCTTCGGCGAACAGTTCAAGCGCGTGCTGAAAGACAACGGAAGCCTTGTTATCGACATAGGCGGCGCATGGATGAAGGGCACTCCCACGCGGAGCCTCTATCACTTCAAGCTGCTGATCCTACTTTGCGAAGAATTCGGGTTTCATCTTGCGCAGGATTTTTACTGGTGGAACCCTTCGAAACTTCCCACGCCCGCCGAGTGGGTGACGGTACGCCGCGTCCGCGTAAAGGACGCGATCAATACTGTATGGTGGCTCTCGAAAACGCCGTGGCCGAAGGCTAGCAACCGCCGCGTGCTTCAGCCCTACAGCCCGAGCATGATGCAGCTGTTGGAAAAGGGCTACAGGGCAAAGAAACGGCCTTCCGGTCACGACATCAGCAAGAAATTCAGCATCGACAACGGCGCGGCCATTCCGCCGAACCTGATTGCCATCCCCAACACCGAGAGCAACAGTTTCTATCTGCGCTACTGCGAGGAACACGGCTTCAAGCCGCATCCGGCCCGCTACCCAGCTGACTTGCCTGAGTACTTTATTCGCATGCTCACGGACCCCGGTGATTTTGTGGTGGACCCGTTCGCCGGAAGCTGCGTTACCGGCGAGGTGTGCGAGCGTCTCAATCGTTCATGGTCCTGTGTGGAGCTGTTGGAGGAATACTGCGAGGCCGCGCTAGGCCGCTTTGTCCGCGACCCGAAGCTGACGGCAAAGCCCCTTGCCGATCCGCTTGACGCTTCGAATTACTACCGCGTTCCCCGCCCCGGCATCCTATGGAACGGCCACACCGGAGAGACACTTTCCAAAGACGGCGGGAAGAAACGGCAACTGTCCGCGACGGCGAAACGCACGGAGGCCGCAGTCCCCAAGGCTAACGGTAACGGCCACGGTCCATCACTCGCGGCGGCGCAAGGCGGAGCTGTTGTGCCGAATTTCGCAGAGGCCCATGTCTTTGCCCCTGTCAAGAACGGCGATAAGACTGGCGCTAGAACCGCGAAACGCTAAGACAGGAGAGCCTGTACCTTGTTCGGCTTCCCTTCCCTGCCGCGCGACTTTCCGCTATCGTCGCCCGATGGACGGTGAGGACCAATCATTACTGGCTTTGGGAATTGCGGCTGTTGCTTTCATAGTGTTGCTGAACGTATGGGCGCGTCTGGATCGAAAAAAGCGCGGCCTAACTTTTAAACGGTGGGAAGAAGAAACGCGGCGACCGTCTCATAGAGGGTAGTTTTCGCCCCTTCCCTGCCCCGCAGCTTGCCGCTATTGTGGCCCGATGAAATTATCAATCATCGTCGCCACCAGAAACCGCGCCTATGCCATCGCCGCGTGTTTGAACTCTATACAAGCCGCGATCCTTAACGCCGCGCCGGTTGAGGCTGAAATCGTCGTCGTCGATAATGGTTCGACCGACGAGACGCCCGCGATCATCAAAGCATGGGCAAGCGCCTGCCCCATCCCGGTGCAACTGCTGTTTGAGCCTGAGGCGGGCGTTTCGCGCGCGCGCAACCGTGCGCTTCGTGCCGCGCGCGGGGATCTGATCGCGATTACCGATGACGACTGCCGAATGAACAAGGAGTACGTCAACGACTTCTTGCGCCATGATGCCGCCGACGCCAACGAATTGGTGTTGCGTGGCGGGCGGATCGACCTAGGCGATCCCGCGGACTTGCCTCACACCATCAACACCAGCCCGACGCGTAAGCGGTGGAGCCGCGCCATGAACACAGCTAGGCACGACAGTATGAGCGGCAAGCTTAACGGGTGCAACATGACCATGCGCCGGTCGCTTGTCGAACGTGTAGGATTTTTTGATGTGAACTTCGGCGCTGGCGCTCCCGCCACTGCTGGCGAGGATACCGAATACATTTACAGGGCCTATTGCGCCAGCGTCGCAATTGAATATGTCCCCGACATGACTGTGGTCCACCACCACGGGCGAAAAACAAGGGACGCGGGCTATAAACTCTGGCGCGGCTACATGACCGGGAACGGCGCGATTTGCGTCAAATACATCCTTAAGCATCCGAACCTCTGCCGCCCGTTCTACTGGGATTGCAAAAACGCGCTCCGAGAAATCGTCACCGGCACCAACACGTTTTTGCCCGACATCGGCTTTTCCCATAGAGACAAGGTGTTCTACTCCATGTGCGGAGCCGTTAGATATTTCTTCATGCGTAAAACAGGAGAACCCGAATGGGCGAAATGACCGAAATTCAAATGGTATTTCAGCAAAGGCATAGAGAACTTGCCGCCGAGCGCCATTCAGAAAAATCAGATTTTCTTTCAGCCCTCTTTGTGTGGGTTTTTATATTTGCCATCATTGTCGTGTGTGCGCCCGTCATTGTCGTGTGTGCGCTGTTCTATGGGATTACCGCGTTTCTCAAACTGGCTCTCGACCCTTTTCGCGTGTCTCGCAAAGGGTAAGTTTTGAGACGAAACACGCGGGCAGTGAAATCATCGGTCAAGATGTCTGTAAGTCCCCCAAACAGTTCAAGGCGTAGAGCCAGGACCTCTGGCATGAGAAGGTTTTGACGAACTTTATCAGTGCGGCGCGGAGGTAACCCTGTGCCGAGTAAAGAAAACATTGGGCGCTGGAATACCATCGATGTGTGTCCCAGATCACAGACAAGCTATCCCATGCAGTGACAAACTACACGGATTGTTTGGGAACTAACACGAAGGGCCACCGAGATCACGGAGGTAACTTCGCCGGGGAATTTCAGACTTGGCTTGGAGGAAGAGGATATGCTGCGACTGAAAAATATTGTGGCTACCTTAGCCATATGCGCCACGACATTCCTGCTGTCTGCGGTATGTAACGCTGACCAGGTACACATTTTTGGCCTTGACCACACGTCGTTGGGAAATGCCCACCTGACGGTGGTTGATGGAAGTTTAGTTGTTTCGAATATCGGGTTTGGCGGAGGGGACGGGGTGCTCGTGAGTCTTCCGTCAAACACCACACTTTGGGGGGCGCACATCAACGACGTCGGGATTCAGGCTGACGGTTCGTTTTTCCAGATGACCGGCCTAGGAACGGTCAACGGAATGCAGAACCAGATTGTCTCAACCGCTCGAATGACATCCTTTGAGGGTGGTTCACTTTATACTCTGGATACTGACCTGTCTGCAGTGACCTCGCACCCCGTGTTGGCGCAGTACTTCTTGCGCGGTATCCTCGTCGGAGCTGAACTCGTTGATCCGGCCCCCGTGTTCCTTTGTAATAATTGCAATAATACTTCCTTTAGTGTGGACTGCGAATTTCCGTGTTTCGGTCCTGAACATCTGATTACGTATGGCATTGATTGGAATAATCCAGCATTTCTTACGACGCCCAGTGGAGCACATTTCTCGGCTGACCTCCTCGAACTTGAAACGACCACCCTCGACGCCACGTTCGGTGGATATTCTGGTGCTTCCTGGACTGCGTCTGAAATCTCAAGTTTCACGATCAACAGCGAAGACTTTGTTGCCACGCCAGAACCGGCCAGCTTCGTATTGTTCGGTTCAGGAATCCTTGGGCTAGCTGGAATCTTGCGCCGCAAGCTTCTCCTCTAGTGTGGTGGCTCAACAGGTTGTTCCTTTCGAGGCCGGATCGGGCTGTGATGGGAGGAGCTAGGCCCAGACTAGCATGAGGTCGGTGCCAGTTGTAAAGATGCAGCCAGGAGCTTCGCTCCTTGGCTGCGTTCCTTTGAGTTTTGATACGTACGAGCATAGGCCCAACCTTCTCAAACTTGAACCAACAACCGTCGAGAAACATTCAGAGCTATGATGTTCCGTTTCTTGCGCATTTGTGTATGTTTCACAATGGGTAAGTCTCGCGACACTTCCCTGCCCCGCTAAATTCAAGGGCTTGCGCGTCGCAAAACTCTGTCCCAAAATGCGCCGATGAAAAAGCCCCGCGAGAAATCCGATTACCGGCTTCAAGGCATTGCGTGTGCCTTGGGCGAACTCGCCCACGCCTTTGACAATGCCGACCTCGCCCGAAACGTGCTGGACAGCATGGGAATTACCCTGGCGCAGCTCCGCGAGGCCGGTGCCGATCCGCTGGACTTGAAGCTGCTGAAACCGCCGAAAACGCCCGCCTCAAACTAAACACTCGACAAAATGGGCCATTTTGTAGAAAGTACAAAACAGCCCTGCCCTGTTTACGCGGGTTTCAGGCACATCGAGCGGAAAGAACATTCGACAAAATGGGAAAAATCAAAAAAACCGAGAAAACCGACCGCTCGCACCTCACCGACCGCGAGGTAACAAAGCTGATCGACGCCGCCACCGAGAGCAGCCGGAACCCGGAGCGCGACCGCTGCCTTTTGCTTCTCGCTTACCGACACGGATTCCGCGTTTCGGAAATTTGCGCCCTCGCCCTCGACCAGGTGGACACCGAAGGCAGCGTGTTGCACGTCAAGCGGCTCAAGCGCGGGTTATCGACCACGCACCCGCTACACAAAGACGAAATCAAGGCCATCAAAGCATGGCTGAAAATCCGTGACCGCATGAAGCTGCCCGCGACCGTGAAAACTTTTTTTGTGAGTGAGCAGCGGAAGCCCTTGCACCGCTCGACCGTCAATTACTTTCTGAAACGAGCCAGCGAGGCCGCTTCCCTGCCCTTCGCGGCCCACCCTCACATGCTCCGCCATGCTTGCGGCTTCGCGCTGGCCGACCAGGGCGCGGATACGCGGCTCATTCAGGACTATCTCGGACACCGGAACATTCAGCACACCGTCAAGTACAC
>ODAK010006254.1_pt1 | contig 12037 bp, 6 predicted proteins | sample 1539591 | NCBI WGS metagenome assembly ODAK01 (sample SAMEA3539303, study PRJEB22396) | soil metagenome | biome: tundra; feature: field; material: soil | place: USA | collected 2010-05 | depth 0.15 m | reverse complement strand
TTTCATCGTCCGCTCCATTGCTGCGGCGCTCACCGATCCCGGGTTTGTCAATTCCCAGCATCGTCGCCACTTGGCTAAGCGGACAGATTACGTGTTAACTCGACCGGACATTTCACATACTAACGACACTGGAAAAGACTGGCTATTGCAGCCAGATCGAGTAGGGCATATACTGCAAGGCCAAAGGTGTGACGCTTGAAACTTCGAAGGCATTTGTCTGTGGCGAGGGCACTGGTTCCGGCCTCACTTCTTGCGCTGTCCCTTATCTCCGCATCAAGGCAGCCCGCGTTTGCCCAATCTGAAAGCCGCGGTATTAATGGTCCAATCCCGGCAGAACGTCGATTCCTTGATCAGTACTGCGTCGGATGTCACAACCAGAGGTTGAAGACCGCAGGGTTGATGCTGGACAGGATAGATATTGCACGAGTCGGTGAAAACGCCGAGACTTGGGAGAAGGTCGTTCGCAAGGTTCGTGCGGGCATGATGCCGCCAGCGGGGATGCCGCGACCGCAGCGCAAGCTGATGAACGAATTAGCCGCCGCGCTGGAGGACCGGCTGGACCGCTATGCCGCTGCAAACCCGCAGCCTGGCTCCGTCGGGCTCCATCGCCTGAACCGCGTCGAATATGCGAACGCCATTCGCGACCTGCTGGCTTTAGAGATTGACGTTACGTCGCTCCTGCCTGCGGACGACGCAAGTTTCGGGTTCGACAACATGGCAAATTCCCTGGGCGTTTCGTCGGCTCTGCTTAATGGATATTTGTCCGCGGCGTCGAAGATCAGCCGCTTGGCCGTCGGCGACGCTAACGTGACGCCCGGTCTTGAAACCTTCACCGCACCGGCGGATCTCTCCCAGGATGACCACATCGAGGGGCTGCCTTTGGGAACACGCGGTGGGCTGCTCATTCGATATAGCTTTCCAGCGGATGGTGAATACCGCTTTCAGGTTGCATTATTGAGAGACCCTGGAAATGGGGAAGACCTATTTGGCCGAATGTCACGCGGAGAAAAGCTCGAACTGAGCATCGACGGACAGCGGAAACGAGTGTTCGACATTGATGAGGAAGATAACCACCGTACCTTTGTCGACAACGTAACTCAGCCCCTCGAAGTGCGAGTACCGGTGCCGGCGGGCATGCACGAGGTTGGTGTTGCCTTCACAAAACGAAAATACGCGCTTGTCGAAGATGTTTTTTCCAGCAGTTATCTTCGGAGTTCGATCACGGTATTGGATGTTTCGCGAACCGCTGTGCCGCATGTCACCAGCGTCACGATCGGAGGCCCGCTTCAGGTCACTGGCGTAAGTGAGACACCCAGCCGCCGCCGGATCTTTGTGTGCCATCCCGCGAAGGAAAGCGAAGAAGCGCAGTGTGCGGAACAAATCATCTCGACTTTAGCGCGACGCGCCTATCGCAGGCCGGTGAACAAGACGGATCTTGAAGTTTTAATGGCCTTCTATCGAAGAGGCAGTGCGAACGGATTCGAGCAGGGTATCGAAATGGCGCTGCGCCGAATTCTTGCCAGCCCGGACTTCACCTTCCGGTTTGAAAAGAAACCGGCAAACGTCAAGCCCGGCACAGCCTATCGCATCACCGATCTGGAATTGGCCTCTCGACTTTCGTTTTTTCTTTGGAGCAGTCTTCCTGATGATGCGCTCCTGCAGCTTGCCGCCCAAGAGAAACTCAAAGACCCGGCCGTTCTGGAGTCACAGGTTCGCAGGATGATTGCGGGTCCCCGCTCGAGTGAACTCGTGCGCAATTTCGCCGGCCAGTGGCTCCAGTTGCGGAACCTGGCAAGTTTTTCCCCGTCGCCGGACGATTTTCCCGGGTTTGACGACAACTTGCGAAACGCCTTCCGGCGCGAAACGGAGATGTTCTTTGGGAGCATTGTGCATGAAGACCGGAGCGTGCTCGACCTCCTGACAGCGGACTACACGTTTGTCGACGAACGTCTCGCGCGCCATTACGGGATCCCGAATGTGTACGGCAGCCAGTTCCGTCGTGTAAGCTTGGCTGACACTCCGCGGAGAGGAGTATTGGGCCAGGGCAGCATTTTGACAGTCACTTCCCTGCCGACCAGGACTTCGCCGGTTGAGCGCGGCAAGTGGATCCTGGAAAACATCCTGGGCACCCCTCCGCCGAGTCCGCCGGCAAACGTCCCCTCGCTTCAGGAAAATGCGAACAGCAGCGGTGGAGAACTTTCGCTACGTCAACGCATGCAAGAACATCGGAAAAATCCACAGTGTGCGGGTTGTCACCGGATCATGGATCCGATTGGTTTCTCGCTTGAGAACTTCGATGCCGTCGGGCGATGGAGGAGCACGGAAGGTAATCAAAAGATCGATGCGTCAGGGGAACTTGCGGACGGAACCAGGGTCGATGGTCCGGCGTCTTTGCGGCAAGCGCTGCTGGGATATTCGGATCAGTTTGTTCAGACCGTGACGGAGAAACTGTTGACGTATGCTCTGGGGCGTGGAGTCCAGTATTACGACATGCCCACTGTCCGCGCGATCGTCAGAGAGGCGGCTCGCAAGGATTACAGGTTTTCATCGATCGTGATGGGGATTGTGAACAGTGCGCCATTTCAAATGCAGACCAAGGATGCGGTTGAAGAGTAGAAGAGACTTGGTCCGGGGCCGGGCCACGAAGGCGCGGATCTGGAGAAAAATAAAGGAGATTTAAATGGTCAACACAAAAAAGCACCTCTCTCGACGAACACTTCTACGTGGAGCAGGCGTTTCAGTCGCCCTTCCTTTCTTGGACGCCATGCTGCCTGCCCAGTCACCGATACGGGGAAGTGCGGCAGCGCCTCCGTCCCGTTTTAGTTTCGTCTATGTCCCGCACGGGATGATCATGGATGAATTCACTCCTGCCTCGGAAGGGACAAATTTCGAAATTACGAATATTCTTACTCCGCTGGAACGCTTTCGAGACCGTCTGACGATTGTGAGCGGCCTTGAAGCTAAACCTGCCGGAGATGGAAGCGCCGGCGATCACATGCGGTCCGCCGCCGCGTACCTGAGTGGTAGTCCGCCACAGAAAAATGCCGGCCAGAACGCGTATCTGGCCACTACGGTCGATCAAGTGATCGCCCAGAAGATCGGCCGCAATTCGCCCCTGGCATCGCTCGAAGTCGGAATAGAGGACACCGGCTATGCCGGCATCTGCGATGACGGTTTCAGCTGTTCCTATCTGAATACCATCTCCTGGGCAGCACCGCAAAAACCGCTTCCCATGGAGAGAAACCCGCGGGCCGTTATGGAACGCCTGTTTGGCGACGGAAGCACGACCGAAGAGCGCATCCGGAATCGTCAGGAGAACGGCAGCATTTTGGATTCGATTATGCACGAGGCTACCCGTCTTCGTACCTCGATCGGACCGGGCGACCGGACCCGGCTGGATCAATATCTGGATGAAATTCGGGAGATTGAGCGCCGCCTGCAAGCTTCCACCAAAGCCTCGGCGGATTTGCCTACGGCGGATGCGCCCGCCGGGCTACCCCAATCCTGGGACGAGCACGCCAAGCTGATGTATGACCTTCAAGCGCTGGCTTTTATGTCCGACATCACTCGAGTATCTACGTTCATGTATTCCAAGGACAAGATCAACCGAACCTTTCCGGAGAGCGGCATTAAAACCGGGTTTCATGCAGCGTCACACACTTCGGGTAACGCAGCGGCCAAAAAAGAGTTCGCGCAGATCAACCGGTACCACATCGATGTCCTGGCCTATTTCGTCAAGAAGCTTCAGGCCACGCCTGATGGAGACGGTACTTTGCTGGATCATTCTACGATCATGCTGGGCAGCACGATGAGCAATGGCGATATCCATAATCATTCTCCGCTGCCGATCATTCTGCTCGGCAGTGCCTCGGGCCAGATCAAGGGAGGGCGGCACGTTCGCTGTCCGCAGCATACTCCGTTATCGAATCTGCTGCTGACCGTCCTGCACAAGGCCGGTATTCCGGAACAGAGCTTCGGCGATAGCACGGGGCCCTTGGAAATTTAACGGAAGGTAAGGAACCGCTACATAGGAGGCGGATGACATGCGCAGAGTGTACCTGGTTGTAGGCGTTTTCTTTGTTCTCTTTTCTGACGCCGGGAGTGCGGCCGTCGACACCGTCGCCAATGCCGCCATGAAAGGGGATATCCCGCTGGTGCGCTCCCTGCTGCAGCAGAAGGCGGACGTAAATCAATCACAAGCGGATGGAACTACAGCACTGCACTGGGCCGTACGGCAAGACAGCCTGGAAATGGTAAAGCTGCTGATCGGAGCCGGCGCGAATGTGAAGGCGGCGAATCGCTTCGGAGTCACTCCGCTGTCACTGGCATGTGTCACTGGGAATGCGGCTACGATCGAAGCGTTACTGAAGGCCGGTCTGGACGCCAATGCCGTTCTTTCCGATCTCGGGGAAACACCCTTAATGATGGCTGCGAGGACGGGGACCCCGGACGCCGTCAGCGTTCTCCTTGCCCGTGGGGCGGACGTTAATGCCAGAGAAAGCTCAAATGGACAGACAGTCTTAATGTGGGCCGCTGCAGAAGGACACCCCTCCGTTGTGCGAATGCTGGTCGAGCACGGAGCTGATGTAAATGCGCATTCACATTTCCACCTTATCCAGCTTATCGCTGTGTCGGGGCCCTTCGGACGCGCGAATGCCTCTGCTTCCGGCAGTGCCGTGCCGGACGGCCCGGAAGCTAAGTCCTTGGAGGCAATTCAAGCTGCAAACAGCCTTGATGAGAAGCTTGCCCTGCTTTTGGGCTTTGAAAAACAGTTTCCCAAGTCCAAGCTTTTGCCCGGCGTTTATCAGGACATGCTGCGGATCTATGAGCAAAGGAATGATCTGCGCAGCATCGGAACGGTCCTCGAAAGGATCCGCGCGCGTGAGAAGCAACTGGACAGACGGCCCGCAGGTGGGATGACTCCGCTCATGTTTGCAGCCCGCGAAGATCGTCTGGAGACGGTACGATTTCTTGCTGAGAGCGGGGCTGATTTGAATTCCACCATGGCAGATGGAACCACTGCTCTGTTAATGGCGATTCTCAATGGGCATTTCGAAGTGGCGAACTTTCTGCTAAGTCGTGGGGCTGACCCCAACCTCGCTGACAAGGACGGCAAAGCGCCTCTATACGCGGCGGTGGAGATGCGCGATTGGTGGCCGACCGACACGCCGGAACCAGTGGTGAATAAAGAAGTCGCTCTAACATTGATCAAGACCCTTCTCGATCGCGGAGCGGACCCAAATGTGCGGTTAACGGGCAAACCGCCTTTTCGAGGTGGCGCCAATCGGACTTGGCTGAACGAGGTGGGAGGGACTCCATTTTACCGGGCTGCCGCGTCCGATGATATCACCGTGCTGCGGCTGCTGCTCGCTCATGGAGCAGACCCTTCGATCACAGCCAGTGATAACTCAACTCCATTGATGGTTGCATCGGGGGTGGGTTTTATTCCCGGTGGCGCGTTTAATTGGCCGGAAAGCGACGGCTTGGAAACACTTCGCTTGTGTATTGAACTGAATGACGTGCATGTGGCTAACGCTGCTGGCGTGACTGCGCTCCACGGGGCTGCATTTAGAGGATGGAACGCCGCCGTTCTCTTCCTGGTGAATCAGGGTGCAAAGCTGGATGCAAAGGACAAACAGGGACGAACGCCGCTCGAGTGGGCTGATGGCCTGTATCGCGGCGGGGGCATCGCTCCTGTAGTTCAATTTGAAACCGTGGCGCTGCTCAAACAATTGTCAAAATGATAATGGGAACCCGAGCACGGGAAATTCGTGTTGAGAATTGGTTACGAAAGCTTGGGCCATAACCTGTTACAACTGAGATGAGTTCGCTTTTGATTCAGGCGTGCTTACTAGCTAGGGCGTGTTCACACTATTGGCTCGTCTCCCAAAAGTGTAATTGTGTTTGAAAGCTTTTGGCTACAGCGAGATACCAGCCGAATTTGAAGGGCTGTTGATCAAAAGCACCCCGGCAGTTTTCTATCCTTCGAAGTTGTTCGCCAAAACACAACGAAGGAGAAAGACCGAGGTGCTCATAGAGACTTTTATCAGAAAACAACTGCGGCTGAAAGCGCACACGGTGACCCGCGTGGAGGTACCGACAAGTCGATGGTGGTTCACATCGACCGCCTGGGCCGGCGGTTGCTGCGCTGCGGAGTCTGCTGGCAACGCTGCCGGCAGGTCGACGGCACAAGGCCGCAGCGGGAATTGCGCGATCTGGCAATGAGGAGAAGCTGCCATTGAATCTGCGGTACCGCCCGCGTCGAGTCGATTGCCCAGGTGCGGCGTGCGCGCGGAGGACTTCCCTTGGGCCGAACCGTGGGTGCGAGTGGTGTAACGCCACGAATCATCGAACGGCTTTCATCGAATCTGTCTTCAGGCGGGTTAGCCGGATCCAACGCAGAGTCTGACGAACTGTTCTGGCGTTTGCAATTGCTCCCCATTCTGCACAGGTGCGCGGCGTCGGGTACCGGTTTCAATTCAAATCCGGACTCCCCCGGCTAAGTGAAGTCGGGCCAGTCCTGAATCAGAAGGTGAATCGCGCCACGAGTGTTCCCGCCCGGGGGGCGCTGAATACTGTCGCGGTACTGATGTAGCCGAAGCCGGCCGTTGTCTGGCCCGCGGCGTTGACTGTCTGTGTCGCCAGAGCGTTGGTGGCAACCGGATTGTTCGGTTCGGCGCGATTGAATATATTGGTGAACTCAGCACGGACCTGCAGTGTGGCCTTCTCACGGATGCGGAAATTCCGTCCGAGACTCATGCTCTCCGAGGGCCTCCGCTGGTAGCGATAGTCCGAATAATAGGCGGCCGCCGTACCCCACTGGCCAGCGGGCGGATTCACCCACGCAGCCGGATTCAGCACGAATGTCTTGTTCGGGTCGAAGCAGCGGCAGTTCAGATCCTGAAGATACAATGGCTGACCCGGCACGCGGTCCATGAAAGTTCCGCCTGTAGTACCGGTCGCCCCCGTGTTGCGAAACAAAAGCTGCGCGAGGCCGTTGCTGGCGGTGGGCGACATGATGGGAAGTCCGCTGCCGTAGCGCAGGACCGCTCCATACTGCCAGTCCCGAGCCACCCACGCCAGAACCTTTCCGGCGGCTGTACCGGTCAAGCCGCTCAGTACGCCCTTCGTCAGATTCGGGGTGGTGTAATTTCCCGAAACCACAAACAGGAACGGCTGGTCCAGGCCTGAAAGATATTTGTTCTGCTGGTGATTGAATACATCGTTGGTGGCCGGAGTGACAGGCGAGAGAGTGGATATGTCTCCCTCGGTGCCCTCCGAGAATGCCCTGGACCAGGTGAACGAGCTTTGCAGGTCCAGACCGTGGGACAGACGTCGGGTCAGTTTGGTCTGCAGCGCATCATACCAGGTGTCGCCGTCCGGAGCCCAGTGCATGTTGGTGATGTTGCTGAACTGAGGAAACGGCCGCAGCGATTGCGCCACGCTTGCGGTTAAAGGGAACCCCGGATAAGGCGGGGTCCCGAATCCACGTGCGACCGCAGTCGAGGAATTCAACTGCGAGCCGAGCAACTGAAGGTCGGCCGAGTTGTTCAGGCTGAGACCGTGAGCCGCCAGGATCTGCGGCGTAAGACAGTTCGGGCAGATCATATACGCGGAATTCCACCAGACGCCCCTGTTGCCGACGTACGTCGCCTCCACTAAAAGATCCCTGGAAACCTCGCGCTGCAGGCCGATGCTCCATTGCAAAATGCGCGCGGGCCTGCCGGCCTGCGGATCGATCTGTTGCGACGGCGACGCAATAGTGCCTGGCAATGGGACCTGGCCCGGATTGAGATTGGGATAGGTGATCTGGTACGGCAACCCGTTTTGCAGCGTGTAGGCGGGCGTTCCGTAGGTGGGCGCCGTGTAGATGTACTGAGATCCGGTCGAAAGGGAATTCAATCCGTTGTCGGTCGTCTTGAAATAGGAAACGCCCGCGCCGGCGCGCAGAACGGTCTTCGGAGCGAACTGATACGCAACGCCGACGCGCGGACCGTAAGCAAACGGGTAGTTGTGCGCGAGGCTGCAGTTGCAGTGCCCCGGTCCGGAGCCGTCGAAAGCCACCGCTCCCAGAAGCCCGCCCGTGCTTGGGTTTGGCGTGCTGGCCGAGAAATAGGCGATGCGCCCGTGCTCCTCCCGCAGGTAGGTCTGAAAATCGTAGCGCAGCCCATAGTCGAGCGTCAGCTTTCGTGTCACTTTCCAGCTATCCTGAACGAACCCGGAAAACGCGTGGGCGCCCAGACGGGATCGCGAAGGAACGCCGATAAAACCATTGTCGACGCCGCCCAGCAGAAAGCTTGCGTAAGGGAAGCCCACGGTTCCGCCTGCCAGTGACTGGCCGTTGGTGGAAGGGAGTCCGCTTTCGATGGCGCTGAATACGAGCCAGCCATTGGCATACGTTTCGTTGGTGGCCGGATAGCCCTCGATGATCATTTCCCCGCCGGCTTTGTAAGTGTGGTTGCCTTTTACCCACGTAAGGCTGGCATTCGCTGTTGGCTTCGTATTCACGAGCCTGGCGATCGACCCGGGCCCCAGATTCGCTAATCCACCCTGCGCGGCGCTCAGTCCCTGGATTGAGGGAAACGCATCTGTGAAAGTCCCCTTGAGCCCCAGCCCGGCCACCGGATCGAACGACTGCGCTGTGATGTTGTCGACGGTGTCGACCAGTCCCGCGCCCAGATGAAGCAGCAGAGTCGGAGTGATCGTCTGATCGAAATTCAGCCGAACGGTGTTCGCGACAATCTGGCTCGCGGTGGCCGAGGATATCGGACTCGGCAGCGCCGCGTTATTCGGCGTCTGAGTGTAGGTGCGTGACCAGTAGCCCGATATTTTCGACTTGGAACTCAGCTGGTAGTCGATCTTGAGCGAGGGAATATAGGTAAGGCGCGGATTCGTATAAGAAACAAGGTAGTTGTTGATCGGGGAGGAACTGGTGGGCGCGGGAACCAACTTCTGAATTGCGAGCGCTACCGGATCCTGGCGGTTCAGCGGAATGATATTTCCGGAGAACGGATCGCGCACCACCTGACCGTTGACAAGGCGCTGCGTGGCCGGGTCGTAGACGGTGTTTTCTATAATGGGGCGGCCGAGCGGGTCGCACCCGGGGGTCGCGGCGGGGCAGAGGTTTCGCCCGGTTAGCGCCTGGCTGAAATTGCCGCTGCGATAGGCCGCGGTGGGAACCGTGACCGGCGTGGTTGAGTTGATGATGGTTTCCCGATACTGCTCGAAATTGAAGAAGAAGAACAGTTTGTCGCGCCCGTTGAAAACTCTGGGAATCCGGACCGGACCGCCCAGCGTAAAGCCGTAATCGTTCCGGCGCTGACGGTTCTTCACCAGGCCGCCAGTTCCGTTGTTGGTGAACGGAGTGCCTGCGTTCAGCGCTTCGTTGACGAAGTATTCGTAAGCGCTCCCGTGGTAGGAATTGGTGCCCGATTTCATGGTGACGTTGAAGTATCCGCCTCCGACCTGGCCGAACTCAGCGGCGAAATTGCTGGTTTCGACTGCGAACTCCTGGATGGCATCCACGCTGGGCTGAGTCATCGACTGCGTGTAGATGAGTCCGTTGGTGGAGTCCTGCCCTTCGATACGCATGGCCTGCGTATTGCTGGGCAAGCCGTTGATGCGAATGCTGGTGTCGGGCCGCCAGTCGGCGCCGGGCAGGAGATTCAGGACCGCGTAGGGGTTCCGGATACCGGCCCCGCTGGCGTTGGCGCCGATTCCCAGCACCGGAAGGTTATTCAGGGAATCCGTGGTTACGTTGGTGCTGAGCTCGCCGCTCTCGGTCTTGAGCAGAGGCGCGGCGTCGGAGACCGTTACCGATTCCGCGCGCGAACCGACTTCCAGAACGACGTCGACGCGGAGCGTCTGCGCTACGGGCAGCAACAGGTTCTGGCGAACGAAGGTCTTGAATCCAGTGACGGCTACATTTATCTCGTAGGTGCCGGTGGGCAACTGGGAAAGAGTGTAGTTACCGGTTGCCGAAGCGGCGGCCTGAAACGTGGCGCCGGTATCGAGTTGGCGAGCCACGATCGGGGCACGGGCGATGACAGCGCCGGTTGCGTCGGTGATCGTGCCCGTGATGGTACCGCGGTCGCTCTGTGCGGACGCGATGGAGGATAAGATGAGAGCGCCAGCAATGAAGATAAAGGTGCGCATGAACAGCCTTCCTTTGAGTCCGGAAGCAAGGCCATTTGAGCTCGCCGCCTGGAAACATCTGAAGGTATAATCCGCATCCACCAGTGTCAAGCGCTTTTTTTTGAGTGCTTTGTGATGCCTGATGTTGCTCAGCGATTCTGCCGCTCCTCAAGGAAAATTCCACCCTTACCGATTCGGGCGGCGATCGTGAAGCCGGTTCCAGATTTCTCGTGACTGGTCGCCCCGGTAAACTTCGGGCGGGCGCCTTTCCCCGCGAGCCCTACTTCAAGCCCGGCTCTTCTCGTCGTCCGGTTTCGACCCGGCCCGGCTGCAATCCCCGGGAGTTCGGACTTGGCGGCTGTCAACCAAGGGTGCACCGGTCGTCGGAGACAATGAGAAACTGCGGCGCATGGGGCCGAAGCGCCGCGCCGAAGTCGAGCTTTCGGTTTCCGCGGCTCGCGCAAAGCAAGGCCTCGGTTTACACTTTTCTGCCCCGGGAGCGTAGGTCCCGCATAGTCGCGCGGCTTTACCTCGATCCATCGTCTGGTCGCATCCGAACCCAGCAGCTACGCTGAACGAGACGGGGCGCGAGCACCCGGCCTCGCTAAATCGACTGTTGACGCCTGATTGGTTCTGTTGCTATACAAGGACGACCGGTTCGATGTTGCTTGTGCTAATGGCAAGCTGCATCGAACGCTGGCTTCTCGACAAACTGATTCCGTACGCGCGGAACGCCCGCACCCATAGCGACGCGCAAATCGCGCAGATCGCCGCATCTATCAAAGATGATCGGCTATGACTGGGCAGCCTTGCAAATCTCCATCCGGTTCCAATCGACCGAGGTACGACTCGACGCCGAGGCGCGGCCATTGGATACAGGATCGACCAGGATGGAACAGGGCCGATCCGGGTCTCGGTGTGGAGCGACTGGCTCGAATATCAGCGTCTGAACAAACGCTACTTCGGACTCCGAGTCTTAATTACAGACCGTGCCGAGTGGACTACGGCGCAGATTATTGAAGCCTATCGCGGCCAGTCGAAGGTGGAGGCGGCGTTTCGCGACCTGAAAGATCCCCGCATGCTCGCAACCCGGCCCCAGTTTCACTGGACCGATCAAAAGCTGCACGTTCACGCTTTCATCTGTGTGATGGCTTATCTGCTCATCACTCTGATGCACCGACGCGCCAAACAGAAAACCAACTTCGATGGCAGTCCACGCCGTTTGCTTGCGGAATTGGCCGAAGTCCGCTGCTGCCGCCTAATCGACATGACAGGCCGAAAAGGAAGACCGCGTGTGCGTTTGCAACTCGAAGAATCCGGTGATGAACTGAGGACACTCGCAGAGGCTCTCGGCGCAATGCCCGCACTTCACTGACCCAGTGGTATATACGGAGCCATCCCGTTATCTGCCCTCTTCTACAGGGGTTGCCACTCTATCCATTCAGTTCTTCGGAAACTCCCGCTAGCTTGCGCCCGCTCTCCGAACCTCAGAAAAAGCGGTTGCATCCCCACAGTGTCGGACAGAGTACGGCCCTGGCGCTTCTGAAGTCGGGCCGCACTTTCCGAAACGACTGCAGCGCAACGCCGAACATCTGCGTCATCCCAGTCTTCGGCCGCTCTCGCTTCCAGTCGAGAATGGCGAATAGCTCGCCGCCGTTCAGCCCGTTGCGTCCACCACATCAACATATCGGCATAAAGTGATCATCCGGCAGGTCCCGGCGATCGTTTCCGGAGAGATCTGGACGGCGGCCCAGCAAGTTCTCCAGGACAACCGAATCGAAGCGTCGCGAAACACTCGCCAGCCGTATCTGCTCCGAGGCCTGATCAAGTGCGGCCTGTGCGGGCTGACGTTCTCTGGCATGCGGATCAAGCGGCAGAACGACCACTACTATCGATGTAACGG
>ODAK010006253.1_pt1 | contig 12038 bp, 11 predicted proteins | sample 1539591 | NCBI WGS metagenome assembly ODAK01 (sample SAMEA3539303, study PRJEB22396) | soil metagenome | biome: tundra; feature: field; material: soil | place: USA | collected 2010-05 | depth 0.15 m | reverse complement strand
GAGCATGTCCTCGGGATTTTGACTGAAACCGTGGAGCGCGCAGACGAGCACGGTCCGCGCGCCGATATTCTCCGGCACATCGAGCAGGTAGCGGCAGCCCAGCCGCGCCGAAAAGGTGCGCTCCGTCATAGGTGCTAGCCGATTCCCAGGCGGTGAAGCTTCATGAGATTGGTGGTGCCGGGCCGTCCCACGGGCTGACCCGCCACGAACACCACCAACTGGCCCTTTTGCAGATAGCCGCCTTCGATCAGCACCCTGTCCATCTGGTTGAGCATTTCGTCGGTGCTGGAAACGTCTGGCGCCAGCAAGGGCGTGACGCCGTAGCTGACCGAAAGCTGGCGCGCCGTGGTATCGTGCGGCGTGATGGCGAACACCCCCACCGGCGGGCGGTAGCGCGAAATCATGCGGGCGCTGGAGCCGCGCGAGGTAAAGACCACGATGGCGGCCGCGCCGGAATCGCGCGCCGCGTGGTGGGCGGCATCGGCCAGGATCTCCGCGCTTTTCGGTTCGGCCTGATGGGGCGGATCCTGATATCCCTTGCGGCGAATGGAATCCTCGCTCTCCGCCGCGATCCGCGCCATGAAGCGCACGGCCTCCACGGGATACTTGCCCACCGAGGTTTCGGCGGAGAGCATGACGGCATCGGTGCCGTCGTAGATGGCGTTGGCCACGTCGCTGACTTCGGCGCGCGTGGGCGTGGAGTTGGCGATCATGGACTCCAGCATCTGCGTGGCGGTGATCACGAACCTGCCCTTGCGCCGGGCGCGCCGGATGATCGACTTCTGAATGCGCGGCACCCGCTCCAGGGAAATCTCCACGCCGAGATCGCCGCGCGCCACCATGACGCCATCGGTCACGTCGAGAATGGTCTCGATATTGTCCCAGGCTTCGGGTTTCTCGATCTTGGCCACGATGGTGATGGGCCGCCCGCCCAAACGGTCGCGCAACTGGCGCACATCGTCGGCCGTGCGCACGAAGGAGAGGGCGACCATGTCGACGCCCGCGGTGAGTCCGAAATGCAGATCGGCCAGGTCCTTCTCGGTGAGCGAAGGAATGCTCACCTGCACGCCGGGCAGGTTGATTCCCTTGTGGTCGCCGATGGGGCCGCCGGAGACCACGCGGGTGCGCACGCTGGCGCCGTCGGTGTCAAGCGCCACGAGTTCGATGGAGCCATCGGCCAGCAGAATGCGGTCGCCGGGCTGCACGTCGTGGGCGAAGCGCGCGTAGCCGGTGGAGGCGCGTTCCGCGGTGCCCATCACGGTTTCGGTGGTGATGGTGAAAATGGCGCCGGTCTCTAGCGTGGCGTGACCCTCTTCGAAGGCCCCCAGGCGAATCTTGGGGCCTTGTAAATCGAGCAGAATGCCGGCGTGCACGCGCGCCTCCCGCGCCGCCTGGCGGACGGCGTCGATGCGCGCCGCATGGTCGTCCTGCGCGCCGTGCGAGGCGTTGAGGCGGAAAACATCGGCGCCGCCGGCGAGCAGTTGGCGCAAAACACCGGGCGCGTCGGTGGCCGGGCCGAGAGTGGCTACAATTTTTGTGTTGGGCATCCCGTAAGAACTATCTTGCCAGACGGGGCGGGGTCTTCGCGGGGCGGGCGGTCAACTTCGTGACATCCCGGTGAATCGCGTCGAGGCCGGGATGCGCGGAATACGTCGCCGGCGGCAGTTGCCGGATGGTTGCCTGGAGCGCCGCGAGACGCTGGTCCTTATCGGGATAGGGCGTCATGGCGTTGCGTACCGGAGGGTCGGCGGGCTGCACGCGCTCGATGTAGCGGGCGAGGGACTGCGGGTTGTACCCGGCGGCGGCGAGGATGCCCACCGCGAGCTGGTCGGCATCCAGTTCGTTCTTGCGCTGGAACGACAGAAACCCGAAGGGTACCGCGAGGGCGGCGCCTTGCCGGATGGCGTAGCCGTTCCAGCCGCCCATCATGATGAGCGGCATGCTGGCTTGATTCATCATCTGTCCGCGAGTCATCTGGCGCGTCTCCTGGCGGGTGGCGATGTGCGCGATGGCGTGGGCCAGCATGCCGGCGAGTTCGTCCTCATCGGCGGCCGCCAGAATCAGGCTGGCGGGGACGAACACGGGGCCGCCCGGAAACGCCACGGCTTCGTGAATCCACGTCTGATCGTCGTCCACCAATTCGAACGTATAGGTGAAGCCTGTGGCAGGCGGCTGGGCGGCCAGGCGCTGCCCGAGCTCGTCGAGGTAGGCGTTTACCGAAGGGGAGTCGAGCACTCGGGCTTGATGGCGATACTCCGCGGCGATCTGCGCGCCGAGCGCTTTTTCCTTTTCGATGCTGTAGAAGTTGACGCCGCGGCCTGGGGTGGGGGTCTGGGCGGAAAGCGTTGCGCAAGCCAGCAGGAGAGCGAACCGCATACCTTATGGTGGCATACGGCGGAGGATTGCGGTTGGCAGGCGAAAGCGCCTGCCCCACCAGGCAAGGAGGATCTTAATGCTACTCCTACCGCAGTTCCACTTCCTGCAGCCAGTCGGGGCGCTTGAGGACTTCGCGCGGCTTGCTGCCGTCCGGCGGACCGATGATGCCGTCGCGCTGCATGCAATCCAGAATGCGCGCGGCGCGCCCGTAGCCCAGGCGCAAATGGCGCTGTAAAGTGGACGTCGAGGCCTTTCCCATTTGCAGCACCAGGCGCACGGCGTCCTCGTATTGCGGGTCCTGGTCTTCGTTGGAAAGCTCGCCCTCGCCCGCGGCGTCGCCTTCGTCCGGCGGCGCGATCAGGAAGCTCTGGTCGTATTCGGGCTTGGCTTGCGCCTTCCAGAAATCGACCACGCCCTGAATCTCCGTCTCGGTGACAAACGCGCCGTGCACGCGCGTCAGGCGCGCCGAGCCCGGCGGCAGGAACAGCATGTCGCCCTTGCCCAGCAGGTGCTCGGAGCCCATCACGTCGAGAATGGTCCGCGAGTCCACACGCGTGGCCACGCGGAAGCTGATGCGCGCCGGGAAGTTGGCCTTGATCAGGCCGGTGATCACGTCCACGCTGGGACGCTGCGTGGCCAGCACCAGGTGCATGCCCACGGCGCGCGCCATCTGTGCCAGGCGGGTCACGCTCTCTTCCACGTTCTTGCCTTCCAGCATCATCAGATCGGCCAGCTCGTCGATCAGAATCAGGATGTAGGGCAGCGGCCGGACCGCGTCCTCCGTGCCCTCTTCGGCAAAGAGGTCGCGCGGCGTCTCCTGCAATTTGCGAATCTTCTTGTTGAACTGATCGATATTGCGCACGCCGTATTCGGCCAGCAGGCGGAGGCGCCGCTCCATCTCCAGCACGGCATTGCGCAGCGCGTTGGTGGCCTTCTTGGGGTCCGTGATGACCGGCGTCAACAGGTGCGGAATGCCCTCGTACATGCCCAGTTCCACGCGCTTGGGGTCCACCATGATGAGGCGGACTTCATCCGGCGTGGCCTTATAAAGAATCGCCATGATCATGGAGTTGATCATGACGCTCTTGCCCGACCCGGTGGACCCGGCGATCAAAAGGTGCGGCATGGTCTCCAGCGCCGCCACCCTAATGCGTCCGTTGATGTCCTTGCCGAGCGGGATGGTCAGGTAGGAGTGCGAGCCCTGGAACTCGTCGGATTCCAGCAGTTGGCGCAGCGCGATCAATTCGCGCCTGGCATTCGGCACCTCGATGCCCACGGTGGGCTTGCCCGGGATGCGCTCGATCAAAATCGATTCGGCATGCAAGCCGAGGCAGAGGTCTTCGCGGAGGCTGATAATCCTGGTGTACTTGATGCCGGCTTCGGGCTTGAACTCGAAAGTGGTGACCACCGGACCGGGGTTGATCTGCACCACGTTGCCGAGCACGTTAAACTCTTCGAACTTGGCCTTGATGCGGCTGGCGGTGTCTTTCAGTTCCTGTTCGTCGTAGGGATTACGCGGCGGAGGATCGTTGAGCAGATCGGTGGGCGGCAAGCGGAAGACCGGGTCGATGCGGGTTGCGAGGGTGCGTTCCGCCTCCCTGGCGGGCAGCAGGGCGGGGAACAGGTCCGGCACGGGCGCCAGTTCCTCCACCTGGCAGATGGGGATCTCCTCGATGGTGGCGTAGGTTCCGGGCCGCGGCGAGGGTTCTTCCACGCTGGCGTACTCCGCCGGTTGCGGATGCTCCGCGGACTCCCACGGCGGCCGGCCGTCGACATCCGAAGGTCGGGGCGCCACCTTTTGCGTCCTCTCGTCAACTTTCTGCTGGCGCAGGGTCGCGCGGCGGGTGGCGGCCTTCTGTCTGGCCTTCTCGATGGAGCGCTGGTGCACGCGGTCGCGCCACGCGCGCCATGCCTCGCCGCGGGCGGCGAACCACGCCGCGGGGCCCGCCAGCCAGCCTGCCAGGGTGGCGAGGGTAAACGTCGACACCAGATACACCGAGATGACGATGGCGGTGAGCGTGAGCAACAGAGCGCCGATGACGTTGAGCGAATCCACCAGATAATTGGCCAGCACTAAACCGAGCGTGCCGCCGATGCGGATGGTGCCGGCAAAAATCCGCAGCGGAGCGAACGAGAGAGCCGCGCTGAAGGCCAGTGTGAGCAGAAGAGCGCCGAAGATCTTCACGCCGCCGGCCTGCAATTCCTCGCTGCGGATCCACTTCCAGGAAAGCAGGAAGGTGAGCAGCGGGAAGAGGAACGCAGCCGCGCCGAAGATCTGGAAGAACAGGTCGGAGAGATACGACCCGGGGTAACCGACGAGATTGAGAGGGCGCGAAGCGGCAGCGGTATCGAACGACGGGTCCTGGGTATGGTAGGACACCAGGCTCAATAACATCACCAGGCCCAGCGAAAGCAGCAGGAACCCGACAATTTCATTGAGCCGTCGATGCTGAGTCGGAGATAAGAGCTTCATCACGCTGGCCGGCGGATGAGAGCCAGAGCAATCACTATTATGCCAAAAAGAATGCGGTAGTAGACGAACGGACGCAATCCACTGCGACGCAAATAATGCAGGAACCAGGAGATGACGCAGCAGCCGGTGATGGCGCTGACCGCCACGCCCACCAGAACGTCGGTATTCAGAATACCGTGCAGCCCGCCCTTCTTGTGCAGGTCGTAGAGCGCCTTGCCGGCGGCGGCGGCAAGTGCGGGGGTGGAAAGCAGGAACGAGAAGCGCGCCGCCGATTCGCGGGTCATGTTGCTGAACAGGCCCGCGGTGATGGTGATGCCGCTGCGCGATGTTCCGGGCACGACGGCCAAGGCTTGTGCCGCGCCGATGGCGAGCGCATCGGGCAGATTGATGGACGAGAGGTCGCGCTGCCGGCGCCCGGCGTTCTCCGCCAGGTACATCAACACACCCACGGCGATCAGCATGCCCCCGATGACGAACGGATTGCGCCAGGTGGTTTCCGCCTGTTTGTTGAAGAGCACGCCGGCGACACCTATCGGGATGCTCCCGACGACCAGCAACCACAGCAGCATGTGATTGTGCTGGAGTTCGTCATCGCCTTTCATGCGCACGCCGAAGCCCTGGGCGATAATCTGGACCCAGTCGCGGGCGAAGTAGAGGAGGACGGCGAACAGTGTCCCGATGTGCAGGGCGATATCGAAATCCAGGCCTTCCAGTTGCCAGCCGAAGAGCCAGGAGGTGAGATACAAGTGCGCGGTGCTGGAGATGGGCAGAAACTCGGTAAGTCCCTGGACGAGCGCCAGGACAATCACCTGCAATAAAGGCATAAGGTTCAGGTTCCGCGAATGGCGTGTGCCGTGTCAAGTGGGACAGACGATCGCCTTTTGTCGTCTGTCGCGCAAGGGCGGGCAGGTTGACAGGCCACGAAAGGCGATGGCCTGTCCTACCTATGCCACTTTGGTTTCGATCTTGGCGCGGGTCTGGAAGAAGATGGCGACCAGGGCGAGGATGGCGAGCGCGCCGCCGCAGCAGCCCAACCAGAACGCCGTCCAGTTGTGGGTGACCGCACTTCCGGTTCTGGTAGTGAAGAAATCCAACGACGCGCCAGAGAGGAGCGACCCGATGAACATGCCAACCCCATAGGTGAGGAATGTGAGGAACCCTTGCGCCGTGCCGCGCAGGTGCGCCGGGGCCTCCTGGTCGGTATAAAGCTGCCCGGTCACGAAGAAGAAGTCGTAACAGAAGCCGTGCAACAGGATTGCCAGATAGAACATCCAGACCCCGGCGCCGGGGTTGCCGTAGGCCAGCAGACCGTAGCGCAGGCTCCAGCAGGCGAGGCCGAGGATCAGCACGCCGCGCACCGTGATCCGGCGGAAGATCAGCGGCATGAGCAGCATGACGCCGACCTCCGACACCTGCCCCAGGGTCATCTTCCCGGCGGCGTTGACCACGCCGATTTCATTCAGGTAGGCGTTGGTGAAGGAGAAATAAAAAGTGAGTGGAATGCAGGCCAGAATCGACGCCACCACGAATACCAGATACGGACGCTTCTTGAGCATCACCAGCGCATCCAACCCCAGCAGGCTGCGTGCGGTGATCTTCTCCCCCTTGCCGGCGGGCGGCGTGTGCGGCAGCGTCAGGCAGAACGCGCTCATCACCAGCGATGCGCCGGAAGCCAGCAGAAACGGCGTCGCGGTGGTTTCCACACCCATGTTGCCGATGCTCAGGCCGATGGCGATCCAACCGATGGTGCCGAACATGCGGATGAACGGGAATTCGCCGCCGGCGTCGGTCAATTGGCGAAACGTGAGGGAGTTGGTCAACGCGATGGTGGGGAAATAGCAGAGGCAGTACACCAGCATCAAGGCATAGACGGTGGCAAAATCCGTGACGCGCGTGACGAAATACAGAAGGACCGCGCCTATCAGGTGCAACACCGCCAGCACTCTCTCCGTGGCAAAAAAGCGGTCGGCGATCAGCCCGATGAAGAACGGGGAGATCATGCTCGCCAGCGCCGTGGTTCCGAAGACCGCGCCGGCCTGGGTTCCGGAGAACTTGAGTGTAACGGTGAGGTACGTATTGAGGGTGACGTACCACGATCCCCATATTACGAGGTTGAGGAACATCATCAGGCACAGGCGCGCCTTCAGGGAAATGGGCATAGGTGCAGTGTAACGAAAAAGGGCGGGTCCGTTGCCCGCCCCCTTCGCCGTGCAGGGAGAAATCTAGTTTGCCTCGTCGGCCGACGGGCCGTAAATCGCCGGCACCGGAATGTCGCACATGCGCAGGTAGACCGAGAGCTGGCCACGATGATGGATGATGTGGTTGAAGATCATGCCGCGAATCACGGCCACCTTCGGCATGGTGAACATCGTGACTCCGCCGCCGAGCAGGGACCATGGCTTCATGAGAGAATCGTTATCGACCGCGGCCAGGGCGGCGCGGAAGGCGGCCGAGTTCTTGTCGAAAATCGCCAGCAGTTCGGCATTGGTCTTCACCACCGGCGGCACATACGGCGCACCGCCCACCGGGGCGTAATCGAAGCTGTCGGATTCGAGGGTGGTCACGCCCCAATCGAGCATGGTGGCGATGTGCACGGCCAGTCCATGCATATCGAATGATTTCGGGTGGGGTTTGAAGTTGAGTTTATCGTCGGGAATGCGGGCCAGGCACTTACGGGTGGATGCCATCTCCTGGTCGAATTCGGGAAGTAGAGCGTCGCTGATCTTCATCGTGTCCTCCTGAGGGGAATTCGCTTTTTATTCGCCTGTCGATTGTATCGTGAGGTTAGTCCAGGGTCAAGGGAAAAATGTAAAGGGAAAAATATAAATTAGCGGTTCGGCCGGCGGCGGCTCCGGACGGCGCATAGAGTTATGATTGCTACTCCACAAGGAGATTGTACGATGAGCCGCACAACGCTTTTTCTCGCCATGGTGTTTGCCCCGCTGGCCTGGCCGCAAGCCGACACTCTGGTCTCCCCCGAAGTCCGGCCCGACCGGCGGGTGACCTTCCGTCTGCGTGCGCCGAAGGCGGCCGAGGTGACGCTCGGCATGGATTACATGCCGCCCGGCGCCAGCGAGAAGATGGCCCGCGACAGCGAGGGAGTCTGGAGCGTGACCATCGGACCGCTGGATCCGACGGTGTATGTCTACTGGTTCACGGTGGATGGTGTCACGATGCCCGACCCGGTGAATCCGAACATCAAACTGCGGGCGCGCACATCGGCGAGCATGGTGGAGGTTCCCGCCGAATCGCCCGCTCTCTGGGAGGCGCGCGATGTTCCTCACGGCGGGGTGGAGATCAACTGGCAGAAGTCGGCGGTGCTCAACGGCGAGACGCGATGGATCTGGGTGTACACGCCGCCGGGCTATGAGAAGGACAGCAAGCAGCGGTATCCGGTGCTGTACCTTTTCCATGGATCGAACGACACGGCCGGCGGCTGGACGCTGGCCGGGCATGCCAACTTCATCCTGGACAATCTGCTGGCGGAAAAGAAGGCGGTCCCGATGATCATCGTGATGCCGTTCGGCCACGCGGTGCCCTACGGAGGGCGGGGCGGGCAAGTGAACAACACGGACCTTTATGAACAATATGTCGTGAAGGACGTGATGCCGCTGGTGGAATCCAAGTATCGCGTTCGGGCGGGGCGTGAAAACCGCGCCATCGCGGGGCTTTCGATGGGCGGCGGGCAGAGCATCGCCATCGGCTTCCGGCACCTGGATCTGTTCAGCGCGATCGGCGCATTCAGCGCGGCGATTCCAGCCGATTTCGAGAAAGAGTTCGGGCAGAAAATCGCCAACGCCAAGGACGTCAACGCGAAGCTCAAGGTGCTTTGGTTGGCCTGCGGCAAGCAGGACACCCTCTTCGAGCGGTCGCAGAAATTCTCCGATCTCCTGGACGCGCACCAGATCAAGCACACGTTCCGGCCGAGCGAGGGCGCGCACGTTTTCAAGGTGTGGCGGCTCTATCTCAGCGAATTCGCCCCGCTGTTGTTCCGTTAGGCGGATCACCAGTTGGTGATGGAGCCGTCGGGCCGGAAATAGGTCTGTGCGCGCGCCGTTACGGGCTGGGTAATCTCCGTCACCATTTTGAGCGGTTTGAGATCCAGTTCCACGCCCAGTCCGGGACGGTCGTTGGGATACAGCTTGCCGTTCTTGAAATCGAGCCACACGGGAAGGTGCGGGATGGTGCGGCCGGAGTAGGTGTACTCCACCAGCAGCGGTCCGGAAAACGTGCCTAGCGCGTGGATGAGCGCGGCGGTGGCGATGGGGCCGGTGAAGTGCGGGATCATGCCGACGAAGTGAGTCTCGCAGATGGCGGCGATCTTCATCATCTCGGTGATGCCGCCCACGTTGGGCAGGGTGACGCGCACGTAGTCGAGGTCGTGGTTCTCCACCAGTTTGTGGAAGTCCCAGCGGTAGCCCCACTCCTCGCCGGCGGCGATGGGTACTTTGGCGGAGCGGCGAAGGAGCGGCAGATCGTCGCGGAAGGCCTCGTCGCGCACCGGGTCCTCGACAAAATAGGGCGCCAGATCCTTGATCAGATCGCAGCCGCGAATGGCCTCCGAAAGGTCGAAGCGCTGGTGGAAATCGACGCACCAATCGCCGTTCTTGCCGACGCCCTCGCGGGCTTGCGCGCTCTCCTCGAACAGCTTGTACAGGCGCTCATGCGTGTTGAACGTGCCGTTGGCCGGCGCGTCGGCCGCGCCCGACCGGTACGCTCGAAAACCGGCTTCCATGGTAGCCCGCGCCCGCTCCTGCACGCTCATGCCGGCGCGTATGCCGGGAATCACGCCGCCGGTGGGATAGCACTCGCAGAAATTCCGCGCCATCCCGCCCAGCACGGAATGCACCGGCCGCCCCAGCACCTTGCCCTTGATATCCCAAAGCGCCAGGTCGAGCGCGCCGATGGCGTGAATCTTCTCGCGCCCCGGCGGATAGAAAAACGCGCGCGTCATGTCCTGCCACAGGCGTTCGATATATTGCGGATCCTGCCCGATCAGGCGCCCGGCGGATTGCTCCAGGGTATCGCGCGAGCCGCCTTCGCCGACGCCGGTGATGCCGGCATCGGTTTCCACGGTGACCACGAGGTCGCTCTGGTTGAACAGCGGGTTGGGCCGTTCCGGCGAGTACACGCGGACGCGCGTGATCTTCATCTTGGGGATGGCGGCGTGCACCACCTGACGCCCGGCAACCGACAATCCGGCGGCCGACACCGCGGATTTTAAAAGCGCTCTACGATTCATGCCACCAATGTACTGCATTCTTGGGGCGTGGGATAGCTGCACCGGATCGCAGGCGCCGCAGATATTCCTGCGCCGATTGCCGGACGGCGGCGCCATTGTGGAATAACCCAAGTTGGGTGGCGTACCAATCGATGCGGAATTCGCGCCCACCGGTTTGGTACCACTTCGGGCGCCTGACGAAGACGTCCTGCAAGAGCGCGTGCAAGAGCTCATGCACACAGGTGTTGGTCGACAGGAATGGGACTTGATCGCCATGCGCATACTGGAGCGCGACCAGGCACAGGTGATAGCCGTCGTGAATCGTGGTGACGCCCGCCTGCGCCCGGCCGGCGTCCCATTTCATGGGAATGTGGTCGGTCAGGACGAGGTTGATGACGCCGCGGCGCAGCCCGACGAAGATCGGAATATCGCCGGGGGAGCGGCGCACTTCGCCAGGTCCGTCGCTGGTTTGGAGCTCGATGCCTCCACGGCCAAAGTTCCGGACCGCTTCGGGCCAAATGCCGTACCAGAATTGATGAAGCTGCTCGGGAGAGCACTGCGCCCGGGAATCCATGATTCGATGCACGGGCACCTTCAACCGGGCCGGCACGCTTGAACGGCCGGCCACGGCCGCCGCCGTCAAGATGAAATTCCGGCGCGTCACTGGCGCGACGGTGTTATAAAATTGCCGGTGCATCGACTAATAATACTGTGAGTCGCACGCAGAGCAGCGGGGCGCCGACGCCGAAGCGGGACGAATTATACGAGACCGCCGCGGCCGCGTTCGGCCGCGCGCTCGACCGGCTGGCCGCCGGATACGAGGCCGACGCGGAAAAGCGCCACGATCTCCGGCAGGATATCCACTTTCAGCTGTGGAGAAGCTTCGAAGTTTTTGACGGTCGGTGCTCTCTGAAAACGTGGACGTTTCGGGTGGCTCACAACACGGCTGTTTCGTACGTGAACCGGGAGCGCCGGAATAATGCGGGCGTGGTGAGCCTCGAAGAAATCGAGCGGACCCAGCTGGACAAGGATCGCCAGCCGGATATCGACCGGCAGAGAACGCTCCAGCAACTCTCGCAGTTCATCCGGCAGCTCAAACCGCTGGACCGGCAGATCATGATTTCTCATCTGGAGGACATGGATACAGCCACAATTGCGGAGATTACGGGGCTCTCGCCGGCGAATGTCGGGATGAAGATTCACCGGATCAAGAATATCCTGTCCAACCGTTTTCTCGAGGAGAAACGCTATGTCTGATCAGAACCGGGTGAAAGACCCGGGAGCCATTTGGCGGGACCAGCCGGAAGAGAGGCAAGCAGTGAACCTGGAACAGATTGTGAAAAGGCGAACGGAAGAGCTCGGTTCGAGCACCCGCTCGGAGATCCTCATGAGCATTGGTGCGGCCCTCCTCTTCGTTGGGGTAACGGCCTGGCGGCTGGCGCCGTCCCACGACCGGCTTCTGCAAGTGGGATACGCCGCCGCGATCGCGTGGGTGGCGATCACCGTGTACCGGTTTCGGCGACGGATCTGGCCGCGGCCCGCCGCGCCTGCGGACGCGATGGCGGCGGCCGGAGTGGAATACTACCGGAGAGAACTGGAGCAGCGCCGCGATCACCTGAGGCGCGCCTGGTTATGGCACGGCCCTCTGCTTCTGGCGTGCATGGTTCTCACCGTGATCGTGACGAGGGAGACGTTTGCGGGCTACCAGCCTCTGCGAAACGTGCTGCCGCTGGTGGCTCTGCTGGCGGTTTGGACGGGGTTCGGCCTCATTCGCCGCCGCCGTCAGGCCAAGGAACTCCAGCGGGAGATCGACGAGATTTAGGCTCGCGATTCAGCCGCCGTAGGGCATCGGGGGTACTTTGCCGAGCTGGCGCGAGTAGACGGTCAGCGCGCCGCGATGATGCGCGGTGTGTTCCACCATGGCCCACACGATGTCGCTGATGGGTTGGCCGCCCATGACCGGGCCGG
>ODAK010006252.1_pt1 | contig 12039 bp, 8 predicted proteins | sample 1539591 | NCBI WGS metagenome assembly ODAK01 (sample SAMEA3539303, study PRJEB22396) | soil metagenome | biome: tundra; feature: field; material: soil | place: USA | collected 2010-05 | depth 0.15 m | reverse complement strand
TCTGATTCCAAACGAGTTGCCGCCAAGATATTCAAAATAAAGGCACTCCCCACGCTTTGGATTCTCTGGAACGACACGCTGACGGGAGCGATGTCTGAATCGCAAACCCAGTAGCCGGTCGGGGCCTCACCCTTGGCCCTTTCTTTAAGTATACCGCGGCTGTCAAGCGATTTCGGCGTAAGTGATTGATGCGGTGGCCGTACAATTCCTATTCGCGAACGTCAGAACTGATGAACCTGCAACGAACTGCACTCTGCGAAAGGACTCTCCGTCATGCCCGGGCCCCTGAATGGAAAGCGCAAATCCCTGATCCTCGCTGTCGTGTTAATTGCCCTCACTTCACCCACCGCCTTCACCCAGTCCACCCAGCCCGCCGCATCCGCGCCACAGGTTGCGGACGCATCCGCCAAGGCGCCTGAGTTCGATGTCATCTCGATCCGCCCAGACAAGAACCTGTCGCAAATCGAGAATGGCATTGAAACCACACATACCTTCAGCCGCGATACGCCGGACGGATTCTCCGCCAGCAACTACTATCTGAAGTCGCTCATCTTCGACGCCTATGGCCTCAAGCAGTTCTACCAGATCGTCGGCGGGCCAGGCTGGATTGACTCCGAGGGTTTCGATATTGAGGCGAAGGTTGTCGTTGCCAGTGGCAGTACGCCGCAACCTCTCACGCGTGAACTACGCAAACAGATGCTGCGCTCGCTCCTCGCAGATCGCTTCAAGCTCGCGGTCCACAACGAGACCAGGGAGCTTTCCGTCTATGAGCTGGTTGTTGCCAGGAACGGCCCCAAATTTCAGCCGGCGAATCCTGGGGAGAAGTTCAACGAGTCCACAAACTTTAGCGGAATGCTCACCATGCTCACCCTTCAGACGGCTCAGATCTCGGTACTCACCGGCGAACTGTCCTCTCGGTTGTCGTGCCCGGTCCTCGACAAGACCGGCCTGACCGGCAAGTACGACATCAAACTGGAGTGGGCACGCGATACAGGCCCCAGCGTCGGTAACGCCACCGCAGACAATGCCTCCGGCCCATCCATCTTCACCGCGGTTCAGGAGCAGCTCGGCCTGAAGCTGCAGCCCGCCAAAGCCCCCGTCGACGTCATCGTCATCGACCATGTTGAGCCGCCCACCGAGAATTAGCCCTACTCCAAATTCTGCACCTGCTCGCGCGCCCGCTCGATCTCGGTCTTCATCTCCAGCCCCAGCGACGTCAGCCGCAGTCCAATCCCCGGATCGCCGCCCGTGGTCTTCGACAGCATCGTATTCGCCTCGCGGTTCAGCTCCTGCAGCAGGAAATCCAGCCGCTTGCCCAGCTCGCCACCGCCGTCCAGCATCTCCAGGAAGCTCCCGATGTGTGCGCGCAGCCGCACCAGCTCCTCCTCGATGTCCGACCGCTCCACCAGCAGCGCCGCCTCGGCCAGCATGCGGTAGTCCTGCGCGGGCCCGGCCGCCGGTCCCGCCGCCTCCGCCGCACTCGCATCCGCCTTTAGCAGCTCGCTGATTCGTGTCCGCAGCCGCTCGAAGTGCGCTTCGCGCGCACCCGTCCGCAGTGCCGCGCACTCCTCGGCCAGCGCACGCAGCCGCAGCATCGACGCGCGCAGCTCTCCGGCCAGCGCCGCGCCCTCCACCCCGCGCACCTGGTTCAACTGCTCCAGCAGCGACGGCGCAATCGCCATCACCGCAGCGTCCAGCGCCGCACCACGCGCGGGATCCGACGCCGCAGCAGCAGCATCGGTCGAGAGCACTCCCGGCATGCGCAGCAGTTCGTTCAGGTCCGGCTCCACGTTGAAGCGGTGCAGTTTGGCCGCCTCGTGGAAGACCTGCAAGTGCGCCTCGAGCAGTTCACGATTGAGCTGGACCGTCTGGTTCGACTCGCGCGCGCGACGGTCCACATGCAGCGTCACGTCCACGTGGCCGCGCTTGACGCGCTCCTTCGTCAGCCGCCGCAGCGCAACTTCCAGCGCATCGCAGTCGCCGGGAAGCCGCAGGTTGAGGTCGAGGAAACGATGGTTCACGCTCTTCATCGTCAGCGTAAACGCAAGGCCGTCCTCGGTCGCGCCCTGCGCCGTCGCGTAGCCCGTCATCGAGTAAATCGGCTTGAGATCAGCGGGTGATTCTGTACGGGTTGAAGGTTCCGGCATAGTTTGCAACTCGCTCACTTGATTCCTTCCAGGACTTCCGCTTCCGCAGACTCCGTCGCCGGACGGCGCTCGAACCGGTCCGACTCGAACTGCAAATCGTAGAGCCGCCGGTAGGTCCCCGACTGCTGCATTAGAAACTCGTGGCTGCCCACCTGGGTGATGCGCCCGTCTTCCAGCACCACGATGCGGGTCGCTCGCCGCACCGTCGACATGCGATGCGCAATTACAAATACCGTACGCCCCTGCATCAGGTTCCCCAGCGCGGCCTGCACAAACGCCTCGCTCTCCGTGTCCAGCGCGGATGTCGCCTCATCCAGAATCAGGATCGGCGCGTTCTTCAGGATCGCGCGCGCAATCGCCAGCCGCTGCCGCTCACCACCCGACAGCCGCACTCCCTTCTCGCCGATCATGGTGTCGTAACCCTCGGGCATGCGCAGGATAAAGTCGTGCGCCAGCGCCATGCGTGCCGCCTGCTCGACGCGGCTCAGAGGTACGTCGGGCTGGCCGTAGGCAATGTTGTTCCGCACCGTGTCGTTGAAGAGGATGGTCTCCTGGGTCACCTTGCCGATTTGTTTGCGCAGAGAAGCCAGGCTGACATCGCGCAGGTCGCGCTCGTCGATCAGGATGCGCCCGCCGGTCACATCGAAGAACCGCGGAACCAGGTTCAGCAGCGACGACTTCCCCGCCCCGCTCGGTCCCACAATGGCGATCACCTCGCCGTGCTTCACGTCGAGGTCGATGCCGTGCAGCACCTGGTTCACCTCGCCATCGCTCTCGTAGGCGAAGTCAGCCTGCTCAAACCGGATGGACTCCTTGAACTCCTTCAGCACGAACGGCCGCTTCTTCTCGACCACGTCATCCGCCGCGTCCATGAAGCGGAAGATGTACTCGCTGGCGCCCGCCGCCTGCTGGATGTTGTTGTAGTACATCGGCATCCTGCGCACGGGATCGTAGAGCATGATCACCGCCGCGAGGAACGTGATGAACGTGCCCTCAGAGACGCCGTGCAGGATAAAGAAATTGCGGCCGAACCACAGCAGCAACGCCAGCAGCACCGCTCCCAGCGCGTCCATCAGCGGCGAGGAGATGGCCTGCACCGCAACCGAGCGCATGTTCGCGCTCAGCAGCCGGTCGGACGCCCTCCGGAAGCGGTTGATCTCCCAGTGCTCCATCCCGAATGCCTTCACGATGCCGTTGCCCGTGATCGTCTCCTGCACAATGTTCTGGATCTCCGCCAGCCTGTCCTGCCCATGCCTCGTGGTCGTGCGCACGCTGCGGCCCACCTTGCGCGACGAGAGCACGATGATCGGGACAAACGCCAGCAGCACCAACGCCATCGTCCCACCCGTGACGACAACCACCCCGATCATCACCACCAGCGTGAACGACTGCTGCAGAAAATCGCTCAGGATCGTCGCCATGGCGGTCTGCACCCGCTCCACGTCGTTGATGAGCGTCGAGATCAGCGTGCCCGAAGTGTGGCGCTGGAAGAAAGCGGTCGAGCGGCGCATCATCGAGTCGTAAAAGTCGTTGCGCAGGTCCGTGATCATGCCGAACCCCGCCTTGTTTGCCAGCAGCGTGCCCAGGTAATCGCACGCCGACTTGATCACTCCAGAGCCAACCAGCGCCACCGCAACCACGGTCCAGGCATTATGAAAATGGTGAGGGATGATGAACTGGAGATCGATCGTGCGGTGCGTGTGCGGAATCGTAAATACCAGCACCTGATCGGGCGATGCCTTCGCGCTGAGCACGTTGTCGATGATGGGCTTGATCAGCATCACCCGCAGCGCGGCCATCGCCGCGAAAACTGCCGTCGTCACCACCGACGCCAGCATAAAAAGCGCATACGGGCGCGCATAGCCGAGCAAACGCCAGATGCGCCTCATCGTTCCCGTCCCCGCGTCGCGCCTGCCCGTGCCATGCTCTTTCGGCTCTCCCTCATCCAGTCAATTCTATTGGTTTTCTTGAATAACGGCGCGAGATTGCGCGCGTTACCGCGGCATGTCCCGGTGCGCCGTCTTCACGCGGTGGCCCTCGGCCTCCAGCCGCTTCTTCATCTCTTCCGCAATAAACACCGACCGGTGCTGCCCGCCAGTGCATCCGAACGCCACCGTCAGGTAGCTCTTTCCCTCTTCGATGTAATGCGGCAGCAGAAACTTCAGCAGGTCCGTCACCTTGTCCAGGAACTCCTGCGTCTGCGGAAACTGCCGGATGTACTTCGCCACCTTGGGGTGGCGCCCGGTGAGCTTGCGGAACTTCGGCACAAAGTGCGGATTTGGCAGGAAGCGTACATCGAACACCAGGTCCGCTTCGGCCGGCACGCCATTCTTGAAGCCGAAGCTGATGGACGAAATAGTTAGGTTCTTGGGATCGTCGCCGCGCTCAAACTGTGAGTTGATGTGCGCGCACAGCTCATGCACGTTGAACTTCGTAGTGTCCAGCACGATGTCCGCAACGTTGCGGATCGGGTCAAGCCGTTTGCGTTCCGCGCGTATGCCCTGCACTACGGTCTGCGTCCGGCCCATGGGGTGGGGCCGGCGCGTCTCGGAGAAGCGGCGCACCAGTGCATCTTCGCTGGCCTCCAGGAAGACCACGCGCGTCGGCAGCACCTTGCGCACCTTCTTTAGGATCGACGGAAAGCGGTCCAGCCGCATGCCCTCGCGCACATCCACAACCAGCGCCGCGCGTTCGATCGCGGCCGACTGGCGAACCAGGTCGGCGAAGCGTGGAATCAACTCCAGCGGCAGGTTGTCCACTGAGTAGTAGCCGAGGTCCTCAAACGCCTTCAGCGCCGACAGCTTGCCCGAGCCGGACATGCCGGTCAGGATCACCAACTCCCCATGCTCCCCGTGGCCCGCGTGCTCGGCAGGGGGGTTCCTCGTCTTCGCGATGCTCTTCGGTCGCATGGTGGAATCCTAGCATCACGCGGCAAGACCAGTCCCGCTTACGCGCCCGCCTCAGCCGCTATCGGTTCCACCAGCCGCGGACGCCGCACACCCTTCGTCGCCTTCTGCTTCTGCCGCACCGCTTGCTGCTCAATCTTGGCCAGTGCATCGCGCAGCGCGTTCATCATCTCCGCGGACTCGCAGGTCGCCACCATGCTCTCTTTCCCCTGCATCACCGTCACATCGGCGATCTTGCGGTACTTGTCGAGAGTCAAAATCACCTTCGCGCTGGTCGCGCCGCTGACGATCTTTTCAATCGCCCTCAAACCCACGACTGCCTGGTCCTTGTATTTTTGCGTGACGACGAATTGCCTTCCCGTGTATTCAATGATCATCCATTCACCTCACGTGTGTCGTCCAGCCCGGTTGCATGCAACTCAGGTGCGTATCAGCGTACACGTCTTTGGTGGGTACTGGGAATATTCATGTCTTCGCGGTACTTTGCCACCGTCCGGCGGGTCACCCGGATGCCCTGGCGCTGCAGCTCCGCCGCCAGTTGGTCGTCGGTCAGCGGCTTGCGCGAGTCTTCGTCTTCGATCAGCTTCTTCACCTTGCGTTTCAGCAGCACCAGCGGCAGGTCGGCGCCCTCCGGGCCATTTACCCCTTCGCTGAAAAAGTAACGCAGTTCGTACACCCCTTGCGACGTATGCACATACTTGTTGGCCACCGCCCGGCTGACGGTCGAGGGATGCACGCCGATCTCCTCGGCTACCTCCTTGATCATCATCGGCTTCAACCCCTGCTCGCCTTGCTCCAGAAACTCCTGCTGGCGGCGCACAATCACCTCGCACGTGCGCACAATCGTATTCTTCCTCTGCTCGATGTTGCGCAGCAGCTGGATGGCGGACTTATAGCGCTCCTTGACGTACTCGCGCACATCCTTTTCCGCCGTCTTGTCGCGCAGCATCTTGCGGTATGCGTGGCTCAGGCGAAGCGTGGGCATGTCCTCCTCGTTCACCAGCACAACATACACGCCATCGCGCTTTACGAACGCAACGTCGGGCTCAATCAGCCGTGTTTCGCTCACATTGTAGCGCTGGCCCGGCCGGGGATCGAGGGTGCGGATCAGGTCCACCGCCGCCTGCACCTCCTCCGCGCTGCGGCCGCAACCGCGCGTCAACTCGCGCATGTCCTTCTTCTGCAGCAGCGCCAGGTGGCTGGCCACGATGTGCGTGGCAATCTCAAACACATCGCAGCCGTTGCGCACCGACCCCTCGCGAGCGTGGACCTCCGGCGCCGTTCCGTTGCGGGAAGACGCGCCATTCAGGGTCTCGTGCGCAGGCAGATGGACGACCGGCACGTGCAAGTGGCCGGCCTCCTCCGACGCATCGTCCTCGAAGCCGTCTGCCTGCTCGTCAAAATGACGCGCCGCCTTGGCCAGACCGCGCTTCAACACCAGCTCCGCCTCGCGGCGCTGGGCCGCAATCTGGATCAGCAGGCACTCGCGCAGGTCACGCGCGCCCACTCCCAGCGGATCGAGATGGTTGATGATCTTGCGCGCCTCCAGCACCGTCGCCAGCGCCGCTGCGTGCTCATCGGCGGGGCCCGCATCGCTCGACGTCCCGGCCGCGGCAAGGTCCAGGCCCGCATCCGTCCCCAAGTGGGGCGTCTCCCAGGCCGGCCGGGCTTTCATGCCTCGCTCGAACGGAATCGGCTCCGGGCGCGCCGGCCCCCGCGCCTGTATGAAGCCGTCGACCAACTCCTCGTCCGTCGCCGTCAGGTAACCATCTTCGTTCAGGTTCCCAACCACCAGGTCCGCGGCCAACCGCACCTCTGGAGCAAGGCTCATCGACCCCAGTTGCCAATCCAGGTGGTCGGTCAGGGTGCTGGGTTGCGACAGAAAATTCTCAAACGAGGGCCGCTCGATCTCCTCGAAGCTGGACACGGTGCGGAATCCCGGATCGAGATAGTCCTGGAAGTAGCTCCCAAAATCAACCTCGTCGAACGGGTCTTTCTTCTCCACGCGCTCGTTTTCGGTCGCAACCTCCTCCGCGGAGCGCTCGCGTTCGGCCTCGCGTCCCGCCATCTCCTCGATCGTGACCGCCGACTCCTCAACCTCCTCAAGCACCGGGTTCTCCACCATCTCGGTGTTGATCATCTCCTTCAACTCGAGCTTGTTCAGGGCCAGCACGCTGACCATCTGCACCAGCCCAGGTGTCAATACCTGGCGCAGCGAGACTTTCAGACTTAGCTTCGGTTGCAGCAATCCTTAGACCTCTTCATGCTCTGATGCCCGCTGTGCCTGCGGGAAGAGAGTGGTTGATCGGGCAGACCCCCCGCCTTCATTCTCAACGGGCAACTGGGCACAGTCTACACGCTGCTCAGCATTCGCGCAGCCGTGTAGAATCCTTGTCTCCGCTCCAGGCTCAGAGCATATATCTTCGTTTACACCTGACCCATAGGTATAAGCAATAACACCTTCGAATCAATCGGTCTGTGCGTTGGGATACACCCATTTTTGCCGCCCGCACGTGCTTGCGATGGCCCGGAATCAACCGCATGCAAATCTCTTTGTCTCTCCCCGTAAAGCGGTCGAGAACGGCAAGTGCTAGTCCATGGAGAATTTCTCGCCCAGATAAATGCGCCGCACCTCGGGGTTCCGGCCCAGTTCTCCCGGCGTCCCGGCGAACAGTATCCTGCCATCGCTGATGATGTAGGCGCGGTCCGTAACGGAGAGGGTCTCGCGCACATTGTGGTCGGTGATCAGCACCCCGATGCCGTTCATCTTCAGATCGAAGATGATCTCCTGCAGCTCCAGCACCGCAATCGGATCGATCCCCGAGAACGGCTCGTCCAGCAGGATAAACGCCGGCTCGATGGCCAGGCAGCGCGCAATCTCCACCCTCCTGCGCTCGCCTCCGCTCAACGCATACCCCATCGTCTTGCGCACGTGGCCCAGGTTCAACTGTTCAATCAGCTTCTCGGTGCGCGTGCGCCGGCTCTCCCAGCTCAACTGCTGCGCCTCCAGCACGGCTAAGATGTTTTCTTCAACCGTAAGCTTGCGGAAGATCGACGGCTCCTGCGGCAGGTAGCTGATGCCGTACTGCCGCGCGCGCAGATACATCGGCAGGCGCGTAATCTCGTCGCCATCGGCAATGATCCGTCCAGCGTCCGGCCGCAGCAGCCCGACGATCATGTAGAAACAGGTCGTCTTACCCGCGCCATTCGGTCCCAGCAGCCCCACCACTTCGCCCTGCGCGATCTGCATGCTTACGCCGCGGACTACGTGGCGGCCCGAATAGGCCTTCCCAATCTCTTCCGTCGCCAGCGTACGCATCGTTGGCGTCACCGTCCTTGCAACCCCTTCCTCTGCTGCCCGGCCCATCTCTTCGCTCAAAGGCTCATCTCCCATCCTGGAGGTCGGTCCTGAAGCAAACCGCTTCACCGCTTTCCCTTCTCCTTCTTTTCATCATCGCTAACCCGGGTCTTCGTTTGCACGCGCTGCGCCGGCTCCCCGGGAACTGCGCTCAAAGCCTCAACACTAACACCCCCGCTATCATCGCAGGAACTGTGGAACCGCAACGCCGCCCCGGTGGTCGTGCCTTTCGCGTCGGCCGCCCGCGGCGGGTTCTTGCTGTCCCCGGTCAGCAGAAATACCTGATCGTTCGCCGTATACACCAGCCGCTCCCCCGTGGCGCGCAGTCCCGGCTGCAGAATGTCCACATGCCCGGCCGCAACCACGCGCTCTAAACGCCCGGTAAGCGAAGGCACAGCCGCCGCGCCACCTCCCGCTGCGCTCGAACCTGCCGGGACCGGGCCCGCTGGCCTGGCCGGCTGCAAATAGGCCGTCCCGGAATTTGCCCGGATCGTTCCGTCGGCGGTATCCGCGCGAAAGCCCCCGGTAAAGTCCGCCTGGTTCAGTATCCCCGAGAAGACCAGCCCGCCGCTGGCGATGCGCACCACATTCGGGGTCTGCGCAGCCGCCCCCGCACCGCCCGCTCCAGCCTTTGCCCCGGTGTTCGCACATCCCGGCGCGCCTGATCCGGTCTTCCCCGCGCCGGCCGCCCCGCTCCCAGCCCCACCGTTCGCATCGCTTACCAACACCGTATGCACCTGGGCTGCCTGCGCCGCAGCCGACCAGCCCGTCGACGCCTCACCCCGCGCGATCAACCGCTTCTGCGCCCGCGACAACTCGATCACCGGCGCCAGCACCTGCGAGGCGCCTTGCCACAACCGCACCGGCTTGCCATAAAAAGTCGCGATATCGGTTGCCCGCTCCAGGTCAGCCCGGTCGGCCAGAATGTGCGTGGGCTCACCCGGCGCCCCGGCGCGTCCCCCGCCCTGCTGCGCCGAATTGTCCTGCACGTAGTTCACCTTCACCGCACCCATCGCATGCGAGTCGCCCGTCTTGTGGTCGAGCGCCACCTGGTTTGCCAACAGCACGCTGCCCGCATCCATCAACTGCACGCCTCCGGTCAGCGTCGTGCGGTCCAGATCGCCGTCGTACGCGGCCCGCACCGCAACTGCGCGCTCCACATCCTCCTGCGCGCCGGCGCCGGCCTTGCTCCCGCTCTTCGCCGGGGCCCGCCGCATCATGGTCACGTGCCCCTGCTGCACCGCACTCTGAACCAGGTCCGGAAACTGCTGGCCAACCCCGAAACCCGCCTGGCCTGCCTTGCCGCTCCCAGCCCCGCCGGACGCCGTCCCAGCCACAGCCGCCACTGGCCGCGTCCGTCCAGCACTGGGCGCAGGCCTCGGCCGGAACTTCGCATCCAGCGTGTCTCCGGCGCTGGTCTGCTCCGTCCCATCCACACTCACCTGCCGCAGCACCGTATGGCCGCGGCCCGCAATCGTATCCAACTGCGGCGGCTGCCTGGCGTCGCCCGTGGCAATCATGTGCGCCTTCAGGTCGTCCGCGGAGAGTTCCGTCGTTCCCTCGCCGCTGCTGCTCGCCAGGCTGCCATTGTTCACCATCGTCAGGTGCGAATTCCCCGTCGCCTCCGCGTCCTGCAGTTGCGACTCGCCCGGCCCCGCAGGCACCAGCGCCGCCTCGAACTTCGCCGCTGTCAAATCCCGCGTGCTCCACGGCTCCCGCGCCGCCTCCGTCGCCCGCATGCGCTCGGTCATGTGGACTGCCCCGGTAAACACCGCGTGCTGCGGCTGCGGCTTCTTTTGCCCGTCGAAGGCGATCGTCGCTTCGTCCGCCTGTCCCCTCACCTGGCGCAGGGGCCGGTCCAGCGCGTACCTCACCCCTCCCGTCAGCAGCGCCGACTGCGGCTCGCCCGCCGCATTCATCACCACGTCGGACCGCTGCGAGACCACCGTGGCGCCGTTCGACCCGACCGTTACGTTGCCCTGCGCCAACACTCGCGCCAGCGTCCCGTCGGGCCGCGTATACAGTGTGGCCTGCCCCGCCTCCGCCGTCCGTCCCAACGATTCATACCTCGCGCCCGTCAGAAACGTCTGCTGGCTGCGGTCGTCGAACGCAGCCTCCGCCGCGGTCAGCTTTACCTTGCGCCCCGCCGCCATCCCCTCCATGCTCACCGCGGAGTGCAACATCAGCATGCCGGAATCGCTGGCGTAGTCCGCGCCCGTGGCGTGCCCCGTCATGCCGCCCACCTGGAACTCGATGTACTCGCTGGTCGCCGCCACCCCGAGCTTCTCCATGTAAACCAAGTCGCTGGTCGTCACATGCAGCACCTTCCCGCCTGCAGCCGCGCCCCCGGAAGCTTCCCCCGCAGCCTTGCCGGCCTCCGAGGCCCCGCCCGCCGGGCTTGCCGCAGTCCCCGCAGCCTTCCCGCCGGCCGCCTGCATGTCAATATGGACCAGGCCTTTGGCGCGCATCACGCCGGCCTCCTGGTCGTACTCGAACTCGTCGCCATAGATGCGGTCGCTGCGGTCGCCCTTGTTGCCGTATAGCACGATCGACACATCGTGCAGCGCGAACACGCCATTCGAATTCGGGACCCGCTCCCATCTGGCTGCTTTTATGGTGTAGAGCGTCCGCGATCCGTCCGAGCGCGAGCGCGACCATCCGATCGCACCCTCCGTCATCGTGACGCCCAGCTTCGACGCCAGGGCGTTCTTCAGCCGGTGCCGCACATACCGCGCAGAGCCGATGAACGCAGCGATCACCAGCATCAGGAAGACCGCGCTTCCCAGCAACCAAACCCTCAGTCTCGCTACCCGATCGCGCATCCGCCCGCCTCCTCTATCTTCTCACCCGCGGCGCGGAAATGCTCTAGAATGAACCGTCATGGCCGACCGCCTCTACCTCAGCCTGTGGTATCCCAACTTCCGCCTGGAGGCCCTGCCCGCTGCGCTTACCGGCGTGCTGCGCCAGTTCGCGCTGGTTGGCGGAAAGCGCGTCGCCGCCGCAACCGCCTATCCCATCAACTTCACCCAGCCCCCCACCTACCAGCGCATCTACGTCGACACCGGCCAGGGTACCGGAACTGACCGGCCCGAAGTCGATCCCATCGCCAGCGCCACCGACGCTGCCCTGGAGGCCGCCGTCGCTGAGGCAACCGAGCAACTCCACGACGACATGGCGTACGAGTTCGAGATGCGCTGGCACCTGTGGGCCCCCGAAGAGCCCGACCCCACCTACAGCCGGCTCAACCTCGCCCCCGGCATCGACGACGATACCCACGAGCCCGAAGCGGAGTTCGACGAGTCCGTCCTCCAGGACCCCGACGCACTCTGGAAGCCCCGCCTCCACACCGTCCGCATCCTCGGCTTCGGCCCCAACTTCGACGTCGCCGGATACGAGCAGAACGGCCAGCTTCTGGTCGACTTCGGCCTCGATACCCCCTGGGTCCCGGATCAGGATCCCGACACCGCCGAAGACGGGCCCCTCGACCAGGAGGCCCAACTCCACATCCAGCAGAACATCGAAAAGCTGCTCGCCTTCACTCTGCTGGTCGAGAAGAACTGCGGCATCTCCAGCCGCCTGCTCTGGACCGAGTCCGGCGAACCCCTCGCCGAAAAACTCATCGCCCGCC
>ODAK010006251.1_pt1 | contig 12039 bp, 18 predicted proteins | sample 1539591 | NCBI WGS metagenome assembly ODAK01 (sample SAMEA3539303, study PRJEB22396) | soil metagenome | biome: tundra; feature: field; material: soil | place: USA | collected 2010-05 | depth 0.15 m | reverse complement strand
GCGTGCCACCCCAGCTTATCGAGCAGGCCGGACAGAACGCGGCACCGGGCGGGTTTCGGGTGCAGCCAAGGTACGGCGGAAACCGGCGTTCGGCGCGGGTGCCCCAGATGGCTGTTCAGTGCTCGTGGAGGAGCCGGCGCTGGCGATGGTCACCGATCTCCGCGTAGAAAGTAGCGCCCGACTGGTGCGCTGATCTGGCGAATTGGCGTAAGCGCTCAGCGCGGGTCACGTTCACCGGCCAGCCAGGCGTCATGGGCTGCCTGGCGTTCAGCCTGGAGCGCCTGCCATTCCTGGGCATCGTCGCACGCCTGGCTGATCATCGCGGGGAGTTTGCGGGCCTCCTCGATGGGGATGGCCTGCCCGCCGATGGTGACGTACTCGTAGGATCTGCCGACGGCGAGCAGGCCACTGTACTTGTCCTTGCCCCGGTCGATCGTGATGACGGGATGCTCACTTGCCATCAGGTGTTCCTTCCGCTCTCAAGGGTCAGGGGCTTGGCGACGCGCAGGTGCAGCTTGCGGTAGATGAACCGGAACGCGCCGGGATGCGGGATGTCGTAGGTAACAAGGACTTCGCCGTCCTCGTCGAGGACGTCCAGGAGGGGGCCGGGCCGGTCAGCAGCGCGACGGCGAAGTCGGCCAGCCTGCCCTCGGGGATCTTCTCGGGCGGAGTGTCGTCCCAGGGGAGGATGTGCACGGTCCCGGTCCTGGTGTTCTCGATGAACTCCAGTTCCTCGCTGTCAGGCGGTATGCGCGTACTGGCCATCAGCCGGTCCTGCCCCTCAACTATGCCGCTGCTCTCGGCGCTGTGCGCGGGCCTGGGCGAGTGCGTCGGTGACCGCTGTACGGGCGTCCGACGCCTGGTCCCACTCCTGGTGGAACCCTTTCAGCCTGTCGAGGCCGGCGCGGATGATGAGGTCCATCTCGGCCTGGCAGTCCTCGAGGATCCGGTCGGCCTCGGCTGACGCCGCGCGCTCGCGGGCGGCGGCCGCGGCGATCTTGTCCGCGCTGCCGTCCTTCCTCGCCCTGGTGAGGAGCCCCTTGGCCGCCCGGTGACGGCGGACGGCGGCCTTCCAGATGGTCGTCAGCTCGGCCATCCGGGCGCTGCCGACCACCCGCTCGGCCTCGCCGACGGCGATGGTCTCCCGCAGCTTCGCGTCCCTGGCGTCGGCGGCCGCGATCAGCTCTTCAAGGCCGGGCGGCCCGGCCGGGGTGCCTGATGAGTGGCTCATGGCGTTCAGTTGGCCGACGGGAGGTTCCGGCCGATCAGCCCTGGAACTCCAGGTACGCGGCCGCCGGCCTCCTGGAGCGGGCCCTGGCCCTCTATCAGGACCTCGGCGACCGCCTCGGCGAGGCCAACGCCCTCCAGGACCTGGGCCGCGTCCGCTACATGACCGGGGACTACCCGGCCGCCGTCGGCCTGCTGCAGCGGGCACTTGCGCTGTACCGGGAAGTCGGTGATGTGCAAGGGGAAGCCGAGGCTCTCAACAGCGCAGGCGCCCTCGTCGCCGAGTCCGTGGGGCCGCGGGAAGCGCTGGCCCTGTACCGGCAAGCCCTCCAGCTCGCCCGCCAGGTCCGCAGTCCCCTGGATGAGGCCCGGGCGCTCGAAGGTGCCGCCCGGTGCACGGCGCGCACGGGTGACGAGGCGGCCGCCCTCACCGACCTCAGGGAAGCCGTAACGATCTACCAGCGCATCGGAGCCGCCGAGGCAGGGACGGCCACCGCATACCTGGCCACGCTGGAAGACGATGCCCGGGACGATACGCCGCTCAGCAATCGACCGATTCCTGCACAAGGTCAATGACAGGCGCCAGCCAGGCCCGGACGGCCGCGATGGTGTCCGGGAAACGTTGTCAAAAACCCGGCGTGTTCAACAACTCGGCCCACCCTTTTTCCGTACGCTCACGGTCATGCCGCAGTCCCTCGCCAGCGAGATCGACCCGCTCGCACCTGAACCCGCCATCCGGACCGGCGCCCTGATCGGCTACGACAGCGCCGATTGGGTCTCGGGCGCTGCTCCGCCCGATGCTGGTGGTTATGCGAGGCTCACGTGTGCGGGCACTGGGACGGGAACAGTCGAGCCGGTGCGAGCTGCCTTGAGCACGGCCTCGGCGACCAGGATGGCGTTTACGCCATCCTGCAGGGGCGTGCTGCCGATGCCCATGCCGCGTACGGTGTCGCGCCATGCCTCGTGCTCTGCCAGCAGCGGTTCCTTCTTCAGGAGGGCGTAGCGGATCATGTCGCCCTCGGTCACGCCGCGGAAGGCGGTCAGGGCCTCCCACTGGGTCGGGTCGGATCCGTTGGCCCAGTAGGTCAGGTCAGCGGTGAGGATGTCGGCGGCCAGGCAGCCGTTGACGCCGGTGACGACGACTGTGCGTTCTTTGAGCGGGGACAGCCAGTTGACCAGGTGGTGGGCGATCGTGCCGCCGTCGAGTACGCCGATGGCGGCGAGCAGGTCCTCGTGCGGGCGGCCGCTGAGGTGCGCGGTGCGGGCCGCGATCTCGGTGTAGTGCTGGCCGGTCACCCAGCTGGACAGGTCCAGGTCGTGAGTGGCCAGGTCCTGGACGACCCCGACGTCGGTGATCCTGGCGGGGAACGGGCCTGTGCGCCGGGTGCCGATCTGGAAGATGCCGCCGAGCTGGCCGTCGCCAAGACGGGTGCGCATGGCGATCAGGGCGGGGTTGAACCGCTCGATGTAGCCCACTGCGGCGGGTACCGAGGCCGCCTCGAACGCGGCGGCCAGGCGGCGCGCTGCGTCAGCGTCGGGGGCCAGCGGCTTTTCGATGAGAGTCGGCACGCCGGCGGCGGCGAGCCGCATCCCTAGCGTCTCGTGCAGGCCCGTGGGGCAGGCCAGGACGGCGTAGTCGATGCCGGCGGCGAGCAGGTCGTCCAGGCCGGGCAGCACGGGAATCCCGTCTGCGGCGCGATAGGGGTCCCCTGCGGGGTCAGCGGCAGCGGCCAGCGTGACGTGGTCGAGCTGGCGCAGGATGCGGGCGTGATGGCGGCCCATGCGGCCCAGGCCGATCAGTCCGGCGCGCAGCACCCGGTTCGCGGTCATCGAAGCGTCTTTCTGTGCGCGTCCATGGCTGCGGCGGCGACGTGCGCGACGTCGGCGCCGGTGAGGGCGGGGTGGACGGGGAGCGACAGGACGCGGGCGGCCGCGGCATCGGTGTGCGGCAGGTACGGGTCCTTGTCCCGGGCGAACCCGGGCTGGCGGTGAATGGGGACCGGGTAGTACACCCGGCTGCCGACGCCGGCCTTCAGCAGGCACGCGGCGAAGGCGTCCCGTGCCCCGGCACCGCCGGGGACGCTGATTGTGTACTGGTGGTACGCATGCCGGGCTCCGGCCGCGGCCTGCGGGCAGGCCAGCGTCCCGCTGAATGCGGCGTCCAGGGCGGCGGCGTTGCGCCGCCGGGCGAGGGTGAAATCGCCGAGCTTGCCGAGCTGGCAGCGGGCGATGGCCGCGGCGACGTCGCTCATCCGGGCGTTGGTGCCGATGATCTCGTGGTGGTAGGGGACTTCCATGCCCTGGTTGCGCAGCAGCCGGAGCTTACGCGCGAGGCCGGCGTCCGGCGTGACGATGAGTCCGCCTTCGATGGTGGCTACGTTCTTGGTGGGGTAGAAACTGAAGGCTGCGGCGATGCCGAACGCGCCGGCGGGGCGGCCGTGCAGCGAGGCGCCGTGCGCCTGGGCAGCGTCCTCGATGAGGGCCAGCCCGTGCCGCCCGGCCAGGGGGACGAGTGCGTCCATCAGGGCGGGGTGCCCGTACAGGTGGACGGGGATGACCGCTGCCGTCCGCGGGGTGATGGCCGCGGCCACGGCACCGGGATCGGTGCAGAAGGTCACCGGGTCGATGTCGGCGAAGACCGGCGTCGCGCCGGCCAGGGCGACTGTGCTGGCGGTCGCGGCGAAGGAGAACGAGGGGACGATCACCTCGTCGCCGGCGCTGATGCCCAGGGCGAGCAGGGACAGCCACAGCGCGGAGGTGCCGGAGCTGACGGCGACGCAGTGCCGCCCGTCGACCCAGTCGGCGAATTCCGCCTCGAACGCCGCGACCTGCTGGCCCTGGACGACGTGGCCCGAGCGCATCACCTGGACCGCGGCGTCGATCTCGTCCTCGCCGAGCATCGGCCGCGCGACCGGGATCACGACAGTCCCCCGCGCCGGGCGGGGTGGCTCCGGGGAAAACGGGTGCCGGCAGGTACCGGGAGCGTTACCGGTCTGCGGCCAGTTGCCAGCCGTGCTGGAGGTAGGCGGTGCTGCCGGCAGCCAGGGCGCCGGCGCAGGCGCGGAGTCGGCGTGCCATGTGCGGGGCCAGCATGGTGTCCCATTCGTGCGGAGCGGCCAGCTGCCAGCCGGTCAGCTCGCCGGGCTGGAGGTGGATCCGCTCGGTTGCCTCGGCGCCGGTGATGACTCCCCGTGAAAGAGGAAGTTGGCCAGGGCTGGCCGGCCGTCTGGCTGCGGCGGTACCCAGTCGACGGCCAGTAGCCGACCCGGCGCAAGGTCCAGGCCAAGTTCCTCCTTGATCTCCCGGTGAGCGGTGTCCCAGGGATATTCCCCGGCTTCCATCCCGCCGCCGGGCACCTCCCAGCCGCTGCAGTAGGAGGGTTTCACGAGCAGGATCCGTCCCCCGGGATCGTGCAGGATCGCGCCGGCGCCGGCGATGTGCTTGGGCAGGCGGCGGTAGTACTCCTGAGGTGGCACATGGCTCATGTGCCCCGAGGCTAGCCGGTCCGCGCCCGCGCGCCGGGGCAGACAGGCAAACCTGCGTTCTTGCCGCGGTCACGCGCGGTCACCTTCGTCAACGCAGGCCAGCACCTGGTCCTCAAGCGCGTAGGCGCGACCGCAGGCGCACCGCAGGTCTGGGTCCAGGGTAGCGCCGCACGCGCATGCCCAGCCGCACGGGCGGGCCGGGTTGCCCGCGACCAGGGCATGCGGGGCCACGTCGCGCGTGACGACCGCGCCGACGGCGATCATGGCGCGTGCGCCGACGGTGACGCCGGGAGCGATGACCGCCCCGGCGCCGATCGTGGCGCCTAGGCCGACGCGCACGGGGCGGCGCGTGTAGCCGGACGGGCCCTTCCTGGCCCCGCTGAGGGTGGTGGCGCGCGGTGACGGGTCTTCCAGCAGCATCGCGCCGGGGCAGATCATCGCCTCGCTGGCGATGACCGCGCCGAACACGCAGGCGTAGTTGCCGATCTTCACCTGGTCGCCGATCACGGCACCGGTGCCCACGTAAGCGCCCTTGCCCAGGGTGCAGTCCGCGCCTACCCGGGCTCCGGCGGCGATCTGGGCCTGATGCCAAAGCCGGGTGCGGTCCCCGGCGCTGCCGCCGGGGTCAACCCATCCTGTCGTGGTCATGTCCGGGCTCCTTGGGCGGAGAGGTGAATGAGGAGGTCAGATACCGTGCGAAGGCCGGGCAGCGCCTCGTCGGACACGTGCCTGCCGGTGGTGTCCTCCGCGGCGGCGGCCAGCGTGATGCGGTCCAGGGAATCGAAGCCGAGGTCGGCGAAGGCGGCCTGCTCGCTGACCTGGTCCCGGTACGCGGGGGGGCAAACCGAGGTGACCGCGCGGAGCACGGCGCCGCGCAGCGCGGGATCGAGGTCACCGTTCACCGGCTTGTCTCCAGCCGGCCGGCGAGGGCGAGCAAGGACGGGATGACCTCTTGGACGGGCGCGGCCAGCCAGAGGCGCCGCAGCGCCGCGTCCCCCCGGTCGCTGCCGGGATCCGCGAGCAGTGCGCGCAGCGCGGCGGGCAGGAATGCGGCCAGTTCGGCTGCTGCCTGGGGCGCGAGGTGCCCGCCGCCTTGCAGGAGATGATCCATGATGTCGGCGGCGGCGCGGCCCGCGGTTGCCTCCGCTCCGGGGACGGTCATCGGCCGGAGCACCCGGTACGGATGCTCGTCCAGGGCGCCGGGGACGGTGATCTCGTCGGCGATCAGCTCGGCTAGGCGCGGCGCGAGGAGAACCCCGCACCGGTAGGTGGCGGTGGCCAGCAGCACCGCCGCGTTGCCGGTGCGGCCGATGAGCGGCAGGTGGTCCAGCGTGTAGGGGCGCAGGCCCATGCGCGTATCGAGGACCTCGGCCGCGCCCAGCCTGTGATCCAGCAGCGCCATGGCGTCGCCGATCAGGGCCGCGAGCTCGCCGGCGGTCGCCCGGTGCTCAGGGTCGGGACTGGTTGTCAGCCGGTTGGTGCCGCCCAGGTACAGCGCACCGGTGCGGGGAACAAGGTGGACGCCGCAGGCGAACGCCGCGTTGGGCGTGCGGACCACGTGCGGGAGCGGAAGGGCCGGCGCGCGCAGTAGCAGGCTTACCCCTCGCCCGGCCAGGACCGGCGGGACTCCGAGCGGCCGCCCGGCCTCGGGCAGCAGCGACGGGATCGCGGCCCCTGCCGCGATGACGATCTGCCCTGCGGCAGCAGCGCTGCCGTCCGCGCAGCGAACCGCGCCCGGCTCGACGGTGACCGCCGTGGCGTCGAGCCACAGCGCGCGGGGATGGCGGGCGACCGCGCTGGTCAGGGCCTCCAGCAGGGCGTGGCTGTCGATGCTGGCCTCAGTGGGCAGCCACAGGGCCGCCGCTGACTCCGGGGGCACGGCCAGGCCGGGGATGTCCCCGGCGTCGTGCTGCTCGGCAGGATGCCCGGCTGCACGGGCAGCGGCAGCGATCGGGTCAAGGCAGGCCCGCCGGCCGGCGGGAGCCAGCACCCATGTGCCCTGCCCCTGCCCGGCGTCCAGCCCGTCCAGCCATCCGGGGTACATCTGGTGCGCGGCTAGCCGCTCAGCGGTCTCGACCGCCACCCGCGAAGGGTCATGGCCGGGCTCGATCTCGGAGAACGTCGACAGCATCGCGCCGGCCGCCCGGCTGGCCTGCCCGCGGTGGTCTCCGCCGCGCGGGCCGATCACGCTCACGCGCAGGCCGCGTTGGAGCAGCGCCCAGGAGACAGCCAGGCCGACGACGCCGGTGCCGACCACGGCCACGTCATGTCCCTTACTCATGGCCGTCTCCGCTGTCCTGCGCCAGGACCTGGGCAGGGGCCGCGACGTCGTAGGCAGCCTTGGCCTGGATGATCAGGCGCCGTGTCCCATCCGCGAGGCGGGCTTGATCTCCCAGCGCTGTCCGGCCGTGCGCGGCGCGCTGCTGGTCCAGGATCAGGAGCGCGCCGCGGCCAGGTGTCAGCGCCAGCGTGTGCTCGTCGAGCGCCGCGGCGAATCGCCGGAGAACCCCGGTGCGGCTGCTGTTGCGGGGATCATCGAGCATCTTGGCTGCCCAGCGGATCCACGGCCGTCCCGCCCCTGCGAAGTCGGTAACCGGGAACGGCATCCGGGGCGCGCCGGTTCCGCGCAGCCGCTCAGCCCTTCCCTCGAAGTACGCCGGCTCGCTGAGCTCGGCACGGTCAGCGGGACTGAGCTGTGCGAGCGCCGCGTGCAGGTCGCCGATCAGTGACTGCCCTCCTCCGGCCGGGTCGGCGCGTAGCACGAGCAGGCTGGTGAAGTCCGGGATGCGCTCCACGTTGGGCGCGTCGATATGCAGTCCTTGCCGGCCTGTCCCGCCGAACGAGGCCGCGTCCCTGGCCGGCGTGCTCTCCGCGCCGCTCCACAGCCCGCCTCCCTCGTCGATGGAGAAGAACGGGCGGCCCACAGCGGCGAGCATGCCCGCGGCGGCGCGGCGCAGCTGCTGATCGCTCAGGTCCGCGGGCAGCCGCAGGACCGTCCAGCCCGGAGCACCGACGCTGGCGCGGCCGAGCAGCCCGGCGATCCCGCTGATCACGTGGCCGCTTCCGGGGCCGGCCAGGACATCGTGGGCGGCCGTGACGTTCTTCCCGGCCCACTGGTGGCCGTCCATCTCCAGCGTGCATGAACACGCCAGCCGCGAAGCCAGCCCGCCCGGTACCTCCACCTCTGCCGCTGCCAGGCTGCCTCTGGATGCGCTCATCAATGTCTCCTTCCGCAGGGCCGGTGACGACTGGCGCCGCCTCCCCTACCGTCACCCGGCCGGATGCGCTGCGGAAGGGCTGACCGGGATGCGCCGACCGTGCTCCCAGGCGCACCGCAAAAGCACCGGGACAAGCCGTCCCGGCGGGCTTACCGTTCTATCTAGTAGGACCTGGCGCCGGACAGTGACTGGAGGTCGTGTGCACCCGCTAGAGCGCGCCCGAACAGCTCGCGGCTGGAGCCGCACCGAGCTAGCCCGCCAGCTCTGCCAGCTGAGCGCCCAGGACGAAACGGCAGCGACTCTGGGAACGCGCCGGGACGGCATCTGGCGGTTCGAGCACGGGCGGACTCCCGACCAGCTGACGCAATCACTGATCTCCGGGCTTCTGGGTATTCCCCAGGACGTCGCTGATGCGAGATCCTGGCCTCAGTGGCTGGCATCTGATCCCCTGCAGACGCCCGCGCCTCATCCCTGGGATCCGCCCGGAGCAATATAGGCACTCGACGAGCTGCTGGAATGCGAGACCATGGATCTGGACCGCCGGAAGTTCATCACCATCAGTGGAGCGACACTCAGCGCCTCGCTGCTGGCCTGGCTCACCGCCGATCCGGCGGCCGCCGGGCAGATCACCGGCGGACGCCGGATCGGCGAGGCTGCGGTCTCTCACGTCGAGGAACGCGTCCGCCAGCTCAGGCTGGCCGACGACGCCGACGGCGGCGGGCAGCTCGTCACCGAGGCATCAGCGAGCCTCCGGCTAGTAACCGGGCTCCTGAAAGACCGGGGCTACACCGCAGCCCACGGCGCGCGGCTGCATGCTGCTGCCGCAGACCTGATCCGGATGACGGCATGGGGCGCGTTCGACGTCAATGACGTATGCGCCGACGCCGGCTTCGAGGGCGGCTTCACGCGGCGCACGCCGCATCCGACCTCGCTCTCGGCGCCCACGTGCTGGCGTTCTGGTCTATTGCCGCCTCCAACACCGGCCGGCCAGGTGACGCCGAGTCCATGGTCTCTGCTGCGCTGGCGGCAGTGCGCGGCCGGACCACGCCCAGGGTCGAGGCCATGTTGTACAGCCGCCGTGCCCGCGCCCGCGCGCACCTGGGTGACTCCCGGTGCTGGTACGACATCGGCCGCGCCTCGGACTGCCTGGACGCGGCTTCCGGCGGACACGACGACCCCGAGTGGGTGTACTGGTTTGACCGCGGTGAGCTGTGCGGTGTCGCCGGAAGCACCCATCTCGACTGCGGCCAGCCTGCCCGGGCAGAACAGGCGTTCGCAGAGGCCGCTGCTCTCTTTCCCCGTGACCGCATTCGCACCCAGGCCCTGTTCCTGGCGCGCCAGGCCGATGCGCAGCTGCGGCGGAACGACCTGGAACGCGCGTGCGCAACCGCCGGGCAGGCCCTGGACCTCACCGCTGAGATCAGCTCGCACCGCAGCATCGGGCCGCTCCGCGAACTGGCGGGGAAGATGCGCGAGCACGACGCCGTCCCGGACGTCCGAGCCTTCCGGGAGCGCGCCCGGATCATGCTGAGCGCGGCCTGACTCCGGCAGGTATCAGCGCGCTGGCCGGAAGCCGCGCGGCGCCGATCGCGCGGACGATCTCATCCCGGCTGTGCCCGTTGAGCCGGGCACTCGTCACCATCTCCGGTAAGAACCGGGTCGTGGGACTATTCGGCCGGAAATTCTCGATAAGCCCTGAGCCGCAGGCCAGCCGGGGTGGTTGGGCAGCGCAACTCGACTGAGACCTGTGTCTGGCGGGTCAGCGGGGTTGGTCTCGGGTGGTCCAGCCGTGTTTGGTGATCAGCTTGGCGAGGGCGTGGCGGAGTTGGTTGATGCGGTCGGCGGCGTCGGGGCCGCGGATGCCGATGGTGATGGTGATGGTGGAGTCGGTGGCGTGGTAGGTGGTCTGGCGTCCTTCGGCCGCGGTGCGGGCGGCGGCGTGGATGCGGCCGCGCAGGGCGATGAGCTTTTGGGGGTCGGTGCAGTCCAGGCCGTCGATGGTGAGGTAGCACAGGAAGGGGCCGGGGTCGGTGAGCGGCCCTTCGGGCAGGCCCTCGGCGAGGGCCTGGCGGATCTTGGCGCGGTCGGTGTTGCTCATGGGGCGTCGGCCGAGCCAGTCCGGCCAGCCGTCAGGCCGGAGCGGGACAGTGGGGCGGCCGGTGGGGGCTGGTCGGCCGGCTTTGACTGGGGTTGCTGGCCTGGTGTGGCCGGGGTGGGGTCGTCGGCCGGTTCCTGCTCGGTGTCCATGTGCCAGGGGAGGCCCTCTTTCAGGTAGTGAGTCGGCGCCCGGGCATCAGGCCGCCTCGCCCGCGTGCAGCCAGGGCCGCGCCGGTCCTGGGATGGCGGTGAGGTCGAAGAGCTCCAGCCACCGCTCCGGCCTGGGAGTCGTCTAAGCTCAGCGGACATGCCGCGGCTGCTGATAGTCCACCACACGCCATCGCCCGCCCTGCAGGAGATGTTCGAGGCCGTGGTCAGCGGGGCGCGGACCGACGAGATCGAGGATGTCGAGGTGGTCATCCGCCCGGCCCTCACGGCGGCAGCCGCCGATGTGCTCCGGGCCGATGGTTTCTTGCTCGGCACGCCCGCGAATATTGGCTATATGTCCGGTGCGCTCAAGCACTTCTTCGACGGCATTTATTACCCGTGCCTGGAAGCCACGCGGCGACGGCCCTACGGCTTGTACGTGCACGGCGGCATGGACACGGGCGGTGCGGTGCGGGCGGTGGAGTCGATCACCACCGGCCTGCAATGGCGGGCCGTCCGGCCGCCGGTCTGCGTCACCGGCCCGCCGGGCAAGAAGGACCTGGAAGCCTGCTGGGAGCTGGGCGCGCTGCTCGCGGCCGAGGTCGCGGGGTAATCGCCCTCGCCGCCGTCAGCCATCGGGAGGGCCGGGCTGGGTCCGCAACGCCCGGCAGGGCCACGTACGTCGTCCACGAGAAGCAGTTACCGCGCGGGTGCGTAGCCCAACGGCTGGCGGGCTGCGGTCGGCTGGTCAGCTGGTTCGAGAGCTGGCTTGAGGCCGAACGTCAGGCGCACATGCTTCGTATCTGGCAACCGCTAGTCATTCCCGGTCTGACGCAAACCGCCGAGTACGCCCGTGCGCTGTTCATAGCCGCTGGCGCTGACCAGGATCGAGCCGACGACCTGGTGACAGTTCGACTCGATAGGCAAGCCATCCTTGAGCGTCCCGGCCCTCCGCATGTCGTAGCCGTGATAGACGAGTCGGTGTTGCACCGGCTGATCGGCTCACCGCAGATCATGGCAGACCAGCTAGCCCAGGTGGCGGATCTGGCGGAGCGACCCAGCATCACGGTTCAGGTCCTCCCTTCGGAGACTGGCGCGAACGCTGGGCTAAGCGGAGCGTTCGACCTGGCTAGCGGTGACGGGGCACCCGAGGTGCTTCGCATGGAAGCCGTCGAGGACGTGACGGTCGAAAGCCGGTCGCTGGTCCGCCAGGCAATGAATATCTTTGTTCGCGTCCAGGCTGACGCTCTACCTCGTGTGGCCAGCCTGGCACTCACCAGGGAGGCAGCAGAGCAATGGAAGACAAGATAGACCCTCGCTGGCGTAAGTCCAGCTACAGCGGCAACGGTGGTGGCAGTTGCATTGAAGTCGCCGACCAAGCGGCGCGCGTGCTTGTCCGCGACACGCAGGACCGTACCGGCCCGGTGCTGCAATTCAGCTCTGCGGCATGGCGGAAGTTCGCCAGCGGAGTAAAGGCAGACGCATCGTTATCTCGGCCAGCTAGGGGCACCCTCAGACGAGGGTGCCCCTTTTGCTGTGCCGTAACATTCTGTGGGAGCGATGCGCTGCGGATACCGGCAGGCTGTGATCTCAGGTCATCATGGATGCTAGCGTCAGCTTCACTTTTCGGGCGCCGCTACTCGATTCGGGCAGCCTGACCCTCGACGGTGAGGAGGCCATCGGCCATGGCGGACATACATGGCGTCTGCGGCCAGCAGTTCGAGGCGGTACGCGACGCGCTGGAGCGGAACCTGGACTCCGGCGAGGAGCTGGGCGCATCGCTGGTCCTTGACATCGTCGTCGACATGTGGGCGGCTTCCGCGACCAGGCGCGGACGATCCCGTGGTCCGAGGACACCATCACCA
>ODAK010006249.1_pt1 | contig 12041 bp, 9 predicted proteins | sample 1539591 | NCBI WGS metagenome assembly ODAK01 (sample SAMEA3539303, study PRJEB22396) | soil metagenome | biome: tundra; feature: field; material: soil | place: USA | collected 2010-05 | depth 0.15 m | reverse complement strand
GTTATTCGTTACCAGCGTGGACGCTTTCGCGGAGCAGAAGGAACGCGACCCGGCACGGTGCGGTTTGAGCAAGGCATTCAACAGCGCGAAGACGCACTTCATCGGCTCGTCGATGTGTGGGCCACAGGCGAAGCAGCCGCATCACTCGGTTTTGCCGCAGCGCGTCTCTTTGACGAACTCGACCCGCTCGAGAAGCAGAAGACGGCCATTCTGAAACAGAGCGGCATTGAGGGCGGTCGCGCCGAAATGAAAGCTCTTCGCGACAGCGAGCGGCGCGCCACTGAAATGCTTAGCCTGTATCCCAATGATCCGCGTCGAGTTGAGTTGTCGGCCGATCTGCTCGTCGATTACGTAATCAAAGATGCGGTTGCCAACGTGCTTTGCCCCGCCACCAAGCTTTGGAACACGGGCCACGGCGCAAACATGATGCGCGAAGCGGTCAGCCTTATGGGCGGCTACGGCATCACGGAAGACTGTCCCGGCTTTCTCGCCAGCAAGTGGATGGATGCGCAACTCGAGGCAACCTACGAGGGCCCCGAAGCGGTGCAGCGCCGGCAGTTGACGGTGACGATGACCTCTGAGGTTTTCCTGGCGCAGCTCAAAACATGGACAGCGGAGATGCGCAGAATTGCATCGACACGCGCGAACACCGGCGCGTGCACACTGGCCTCTGCAATGCAGATGTGGCTGTGGACTCTGCGCCATTTGCAGAACGCCACCGATCCCGATGGCAACAAGCTTTATCACGGACAAAGGCAGGGCGTGACCTTCCCTCTTGCGGACGCGTTGTGCTGGCTGCTGGCGTCACGCTGCCAGATTCTCGATGTGCTCGAACTCGAAGCGCACGGCGGTGCCGATGCAGTCGCGTCAGAGGGATTGGCGGGAACGGTGCAGTTCCTTAGCGACTTGTGCCACACGCAAGCTGCGCAGGCTGCGGGCGAAGTTTCCCGCATATGCGCCGAGTTGGTGTTTGGCTACAACGAGCATCCCGACTGGGACGAGGAGGGACGCAAGGCCTGCTTCAAAACGGGCGAGCTGTACGAGTACGAGGAGACGATGGCAGGAATCGCAGCTTTCGCTGTCGATGTCGTGGAGGTCAACGGGAGTCATCCCGATAAGGCTGGGCCGTGCGCCGGGTGTGCCGGCTCAAGCGAATTCCTCCGCCTGCAGAACAAGCTCTGCAGTTGCTTGAGCGGTTCAAGGCTGGCCAAGGATCGCGCCGCGAAGACCGTGAGCAAGGTCATGATTCCTGAAGCATTGGATTATCCCTCATGAGCATTGACTGCGACACGCCGGCGGAACTGGAGATTGAACGCCAGACGATGGAAGTCGACATCGCCTGCGCCGGCTTTGGGCCTGCAATGGGCGGCTTTCTCACGACTCTCACGCGCGCATGGAACGAGAACCCCGCTGACCCCGCGTTTGAAAGCAAGGTAACTCCAGGGATGCCGCTGCAGGTTGTCTGCTATGAGCGGGCAGACGACATCGCCTCCGGCGTTAGCGGTGTGGTCACGTGCGCTGCAGGTATCCGCGCGAGCTTTCCTGATCTGAACCCGGCGGAAATTCCCATGGCCGCTGGTGTGACGAGCGAGCGCGTGCTCTATTTGCTCGACCCAATCGGCGCCAGCCGCCGTTCACTGCTGTGGCGCGTGAAAGATGCAGTGTTGCGCAAGCTCGGCCGGTTTGTTGGTGTTCGCGACGACGCGTTTGTGCTCCCATGGACTCCCGGCTTCCTACATAAGCATGGCGGGCTGGTGATGTCGATTGGGCAATTCAATCAGTGGGTCGGTTCACAGCTCATGGCCAGTGGCCTGGTGCAGATCTGGCCGGGCACGCCGATCGCGCAGCCTCTGTTTATTGGTCGCGTTGTGACTGGTGTTCGACTGGCCGATCAAGGTGTCGACAAACAAGGCTGTCCCGGCGAAGATTTCATGGCCGGAATGAACGTGCGCGCACAACTAACGGTCGTCGGTGATGGACCGTTTGGCGCACTCGGGCAGGCACTCAACGAAAAATTAGGAATGCCGCGAGGGCACGCGAAACGGGAGTGGGCACTGGGCATGAAGATGGTCATCGAGCTGCCTCCGGACTCAGATGCCGCGTTCAACTCTGACCCGAACCGTCCTGCTGCGCTCAAGCCCGGCACCGTGTGGCATACGTTTGGCTATCCCGAGCCGGAAATCTTCGGCTTCCTCTATGTCCATCCTGACCGGCTGGTGTCGGTCGGCATCTTCGTTCCCTCGTGGATGAGCGATCCCTCGCGGACTGCGTACCGCTACCTGCAGCACTACATTCAACACCCGGCACTCTGGAAATATCTGAGGCATGGAACCCTGCGCTCTTGGGGCGCTAAGTCGTTGGACGAATCGGGTCGGCGCGGCGAACCCTTCCTCACCGGCGATGGATTTGCACGCGTCGGCGAAGGCTCAGGCTCGACCAACATGCTCACCGGCTCGGGCGTGGATGAAGCCTGGACCACAGGCACGCAACTCGCCGAGGCAGTGCTGGAATTGCTGCGCGCAGGCAAGCCCTTCACGCAGGAGAATCTGTCGGCAACGTATGAGGCACGCCGGCGCGCAAGCGCAGTCGAAGCTGGAGCCCGCGAAGCCGAGCACGCACGCGACGGCTTTCACGCGGGAATGATACGCGGCTTGATGGGAATGGCGATTGCCGGCCTTAGCGGCGGCCGCTTCTCCTTGAAGGCGCAAATTCCGCCGCCGCATAAGCAGATTCACCACGCCAAGGTGCACTTTGCCGAGGGTATGAAAGCAAAAGATGCCGCGACCGTGGCGCTGATGGACGGCCGCCCGCTGCACGACGCGCTATTGACTGCGCGTGGCTGGCCCGAGATCGCCTTTGACGGCCGTCTGCTCATGTCACAACAGGATGCGTTGCTGTTGGGCGGCAAGGTACAGGCGCTGCCCGGATTTGCCGATCACGTGGTCTTTCGCAATGCGGGTTTGTGCATTGATTGCGAAGACAAGACTTGCGTCGCGATGTGCTCGGGCCAGGCAATCACGCTCAGCGCCGACCTGATGCCGGTCTTTGAGCGGGAGAAGTGCGCGCATTGCGGAGCGTGCGTGTGGAACTGTTCGCAGTCAGCCGACGGCGAGCACGGCAACATCGAGTTTCGCGCCGGCGCCGGCGGATTGCACTCGGCGGAAAACTGAAGCTCTTTCGACCCACCAAGGAATAGAAGAATGACTAATGAATTGCACATTGTTGTTTGTGCCGGCATTGCTCCCGATCCTCTGCAAACGCTGGAGCCTGTGAGCGGAGCCAATGGCCCGGGATTGAAAAACGAAATGATGTTGCCGGCAGTACTCGATCCCTGGGCGGCGAGTGCGCTGTATGAGGCAGCAAACCTGGCATCCAGATATCCGGGCAGCAAGGTGTGGCTGGTCAGCCTCGGTCCAAAAGCCAAGCTGCAGCAGGTGATGATGACCGTCGCGCAGAAGGTGAGCTTCGAGTTGGTGCCCCTCGACGGGCCCATCGGCGGGTTCACCGACGCGCACGCGACAGCCGCGGCGCTGGCGGATGCGATCACCGCATTGCCGGGCGTTGATCGCGAGAAGATGTTGCTGTTTGGCGGATGGGAGTCGGCCACACGCGGCGCAGGAGTGACGCTGCAACTGGTGGGTGAGCGGCTGGGCATCACGGACCAGTTTCAGGGCGTCGACCAGATCGACATGCGTAACGACGGGTCGTTCGAAGCGCTCGAACGTGTCGAAGGTGGCAAACACCAGGCTTCGGTATGCATGGGAGCGCCTGCTGTGCTGGGCTGGGCGACCGGCAATCTTGCTGAGCCACGAAACAATCCGCAGGTGGGAATGGCGAATATGCGGAACATGATGCCTGTGCTGCAGAAGGCCAAGCCGACAACGCTCGCTGCGAATGGTCTGCGTTACGCATCGGTGAGCATGCCGAAACAGCAGCGCACAACGCGCGTCGTAAAAGACAGGTCGCCAGATGAAATTGCCGCGGAACTCGTCGAGTGGATTGGAGCGAATTGACAATGACGGAATCGATTCTTGTTCTGATGCATGCCGATGAGACCGGGTCGCTGACTAGTGGTTCGCTTGAAGCTGTTACGGCGGGTATGGAATTAAGCGCTCGCATCGGTGCGCCGCTCGCCGTTGGGGTTGTTGCCGTCAACGGTTCGCTTGCTGCCTCACTCGGGTTTGGTAACGCGCGCGTTTTTGCTGTGTCGGGCGAAGCTTTTGCGCAATCGCGTTATGCGAGCGATGCGGCTGCTTGCGAAGCGCTTTGCCGCGCGGCACAGCCGAGCATCGTTCTCCTTCCATCGAGTTCTCGCTTTACGCGTGTGGCTGCAGGCGTGGCGCATCGGCTCGGTGGGCTGATCGACACACACATCACTTCGATCAACGTCACCGATGAAGATCTGGTCCAGGCCAACCGCTCCTTTTACCGCCAGCGCATCGAGGCTGTCCTGAGCCGCGATGCGCGACCGTGGTTTCTTGTCATGGATGCTGGCACACATGCAGCGTTTGCCGGTGACGGGGTCGCGGTCGAGGTTGAAAGCGTTCCTCTTGAATTGCCAGAGTTGCGCACGCAAGTGATTGACCTGCGCGCGCCGCAGCAGAATGCGCTGACCATTCGGCCGGAAGCAAAGCTTCTGCTTGTCGCCGGCGCGGGCTGGACGAAGAAGCAGGCGGATGGTCAAACGCATGCAGCCGAAGCGGGTGATTTGATTCTCGGATTCTTGCGAAACACATCGGCGTCACTCGGAAGCAGCAAGTCTTTGGTAGATCAGGGCGGCGACGGGCAGCCTGTGCTTCCCTTCCTCACGCACATGAATCAGATCGGCCAGACGGGTTCAACGCCGCGTCACGCCAAGGGCCTGTCGACCTGCTGTCATGGTGAAGAGCCGCACGTGGTGGGTTGGCGATTCATCTCAGATCGCCGCGCGATTTCACTCGATCCCAACTGCGGTTGGGCGCGCGGCAAGGCTGACGTTGTGTATGTCGCCGATGCATTCAAGGTGATGGAAAAATTGAATGCAAGATTGGCTGCGGCAAACGCGTCAAACAGTGCAAAAAGCGCGCCGGACGCGGACTTAACGCATTCACAGGACGTCGATGCGGCTGTGGTAGTTTAGTAGGAAGAATGAGCCAAAACGCAATGCCTTCGATCACGTCGTTTATCAAGCACCACTACCGTCATTTCAATGCTGCAGCCCTCGTCGACGCTGCAAATGGTTACAACAAACTGCTGGCGGATGGCGGCAAGATGTTCGTCACCATCGGCGGCGCGATGAGCACGGCGGAGCTGGGTCTTTCACTCGCCGAGATGATACGCCAGGACAAGATTCACGGCATCTGCTGCACCGGCGCGAATCTGGAAGAAGATGTCTTCAACCTGGTGGCGCATGATTTTTACGAGCGCGTGCCGCATTATCGCGATCTGACGCCTGCCGACGAAGCCAAGCTGCTGGCGCGCCACATGAATCGCGTAACCGACACCTGCATTCCCGAGATGGAAGCGATGCGGCGCATTGAGAACGAGGTGCTGAAGGAGTGGGTGCGCGCCGATCAGGCTGACGAACGATTCTTCCCACACCAGTTCATGTTCAAGATTCTGCTTTCCGGCGACTTGAAAAAGTCCTACCAGATCGATCCGAAGAACAGCTGGCTGCTCGCGGCCGCTGAGAAGAATCTGCCCATGTTCGTGCCGGGGTGGGAGGATTCCACGCTGGGCAATATGTATTCCGGGCACTGCATCTCGGGCGACGTGAAGAAGGTGCACACGGTACGCACGGGCATCGAGTACATGATGGAACTCGCCGAGTGGTACACCAACACCACTGCGAAGACGCCTCTCGGCTTCTTCCAGATCGCGGGCGGCATCGCCGGCGACTTTCCCATCTGCGTGGTTCCCATGCTGCACCAGGATTTGCAGCGCGATCATGTGCCGCTGTGGGCCTACTTCTGCCAGATCTCGGACTCGACGACGAGCTATGGCTCCTATTCAGGCGCGGTGCCGAACGAGAAGATCACGTGGGGCAAGCTGGGCGAGGACACGCCGAAATTCATCATCGAGTCGGACGCGTCTATCGTGGCGCCGCTGGTGTTTGCTTACGTGCTCGGCTGGTAAAGGCGGCCCTTCGTAATTCACATGGAAAAATGGCTTTCAGCAGGCGATCGAGTCCGAGTTGCAGATTGGTTCTTTTGGGCGAAAGGCGCAACGGGGAGAATCTCATCCCCGCCAGATGCTGTAATTGCGCTTAGTGGATCCTGGAACGATGATCTTACCTGGCAAGAGACGAGCGCGCTAGGCACAAACACCGTTTATTGGGTTTGGTTCGATGAAGCGCAGTACGATGCCGACGGAGATGGACCCTATCGAGGCGGCCAAATCTGGAAATCAGCGCTTACGGTCATCACACAAAACGCAACTGATTGAGGTCTGTGCTTTCCCACCCTTGCGCTGCAAGGGTGGGGCACCGACATCTGGACGCATTGAAAGCACGTAAGTTACAGAGTCTACAATGTCCTAAATCTCCAAAAACTCCATAAAGCCCACAGTAGTAGCACAAATTAGCACAAAATCCTCGGACCGCGCCTTCGGCTGCTCCTCAGTTTGCAGGCCTTCGGTCCGTCCATTCCGAACTAATCCAATTGAAGAGGCGCGGGGTGCTAACCAACCCCTAGTGTCCGGATAGGCGGTCATTCGCCCACGACTCTGCGTTAGACTCTCTGTGGTGCGCGAATGAGATGGCAGAACGTCAGGGAAATGTTAGGTTGGAGCCGTCCTCCATACGGCGACGAGGTGGAGGAGATTGCGCCTCGCCCGTTGTCTGAGCGTGAGTCTGGATGGGTCCGTGACATCCTGCAAACTCTCACCGACTGGCGGGACACAGATTTCAGCGAAACCCGGGTTGTGGCCGAAGGCATGAACATCGAGGGCTATAGCATCGTCCTGAGAAGCCCCACGCCCGAGAATCCAAAATGGAAGTCATCACACGATATTCTCGGGCAGCTTTGGATTGAGACGGAGGACCAACTCACGATCAACATCCAGCTTTTCCAATGGAACGGCCAATTGCAGGAGTTGTATCTCCTCGTATTCGACTCGAAGGCACGAGCCGCAAAACCTCCGATGGCGTGGGTTGAAGTTTCGCGCGAGGCTGTGAGCGGCTAGTAAAAGGGTTCTGGTCAGATGGTCGCCTACTCGGCAATTACTTCGTGTTAAACGGAGTTGCCGTTGATGGCGTAGCACAAAACTAGCACAAAATCTGAGAGTGTTCTCCAGGGTGCTCATTTGATTGGACTTGAGGCACCGACGAGACCTGGGGCACCCACTTTGGTTCCTGTGCCGTCTGGACTGCCTCCAGTACCCCTACCCCCCTATTTCTGGAGGCAAAGATTGTGTTTTCATGAGTTTACGGTGTGGGTGCGTCCGCAAAAATTTGATTGCATTGGACTTAGCCGCAGAAATTTGAAAACAAAGGGGTTATGGTCCCTATATTCAGCGCGGGTTTGTATGGGAATGCCCACACTGGTGGCCTCGTGGAACTATGCCTCAGCCTGATCCAAGGATAGTCTTGTACTTCGAATTATCTGCAAACTGACGCTTCCGTTTAGAGACGGCCCGCCAGACCCTCATCGCCGGTGAAGGGTGCAGTCAGTCCTGACTCTGTGCATGCTGGGAGACCCCGCAGCAGTTCTTTATCGTCTTCGCTCAAGTTGCGCGGTCCCCTGCTGTCGGCTTCAGAGAGCGCGTGTGCACTCTTCGACGGGGATCGGGACTTGCTCGATGATCTCCAAGCCGAAGCCTTCAAGGGCGGGGATGTGCATGGGCGTGTTCGACAGCAGGCGGATACGCTGGATTCCAAGGTCGGAGAGGATCTGGCCGCCCAGTCCGATGGCGCGCAGGATGCGGCCGGTGCGGGCCTGCGAACCTTCGCGGGTGCGCAGTTCCTGGTGAAGCATGAGCCGCGGAGCGGTGCTCTCTGTTGGAAGGACGCCGACCGCTGTTCCGCCAAGGGCAAATGCGGAGCTTGCGGCGGGAGCGCGATCAATTTCAAAGCCGCGTGAGGTGTTGTGGAGGTAGAGGACGACGCCGCAGCCCTCTTCAGCGACCATGCGCATGGACTGGTCGAGCACTTCGCGGCAGTTGCAGTCGGCGGCAAAGACATCGCCGGCTGTGCAGCGCGTGTGCACGCGAACTAGAACCGCATGCGAACAGGGCGGGCGCGTGGTGCGGGAATCGCCCGGCACGTTTGCCGGGCCGTCATGGCAGGCTGGGCAACTGGGGCAGAGGTCGCCGCGGACAAGAGCGATGTGGCTCTCGCCGCCGTTCACTTCACTCTCGTAAGCGATCATGCGGAACTCGCCGTACCTGGTCTGAATGCGGCTCTCGCCGGCGCGCACGATGTAGCGCTCGTGGCGCAGACGGTAGCGAATGAGTTCTGCGACGGTGAGGATGCGCAGGCCGTGCTCGGCGCAAAACGGAATCAGGTCGGGAATGCGGGCCATCTTGCCGTCGTCGCGCATGATTTCGCAGATGACGCCAGCGGGTTGCAGGCCGGCCATGCGGGCAAGGTCGACAGAGGCCTCGGTCTGCCCGGCGCGGACCAGCACTCCGCCCTGGCGGGCGCGCAGCGGGAAGATGTGGCCAGGGCGCACGAGGTCGCTGTAGGTGGACTCCGGGGCCAGCGCGGTGCGGATGGTGTGGGCGCGGTCGGCGGCGGAGATGCCCGTGGTGACTCCTTCGCGGGCCTCAATGGTTTCGGTAAAGGCGGTGCCGAAGCGGGAGGAGTTCTGCTGCGTCATGGGAAAGAGGCGCAAAAAATCTGCGCGCTCGTCGGTCAGGGTGAGGCAGATGAGGCCGCGACCGTAGCGGGCCATGAAGTTGATCGCTTCAGGGGTGACGTGTTCGGCGGCGAGGGTCAGGTCGCCTTCATTTTCGCGGTCTTCATCGTCGACGACGACGACCATGCGGCCGACACGAATGTCCTCGAGCGCGCCGGGCACGTCGGTAAAGGGAGGCTCGAAGGTGCGTATACTCTCTGGCATCGGGAACCACTTTATTCTCGCCTATGGCGGCCTCAAAGAGCAAAGAGTTACCTCGGAGTGGAAAATGTGTCGGGGTAAACGACAAAAGCGCCACCCGAGGGCGGCGCTTTTGTTATACAGGCAGAAGGAGGAACCTACAGGGTAGACTCGATTTCGAATCCCCAAGCCTCAAGCAGTGCCTCAGGGATGTACTTGGAGTTCTTATTCCTACGAGCCCACTCCCGAAGGCGGGTGGACCGGATGTACTGATCAGGGGTAAGCTTGAACTCCTTGACGATTTGTTCGAAGGAGGTCACGGTGGGTACAACCGGCCCGATGGGCTCCGGCTTGCCCCAATTCGGATTTCCACGACGTTTTGCCATTTGGTTTATTGTCCTTGTCGAGCTGATTGAGATAAGGTGCTACGTGCTTGGACGCTGGCGGGGACCCGGGCAGTCCTGTATCGACTCTAGAATCCTATTTTAAGGATTTTTGCTTCAAAAATCAATAGCAAACTGGACTACTTTGACGATTTAGTGCACATTTCCTTCCTGTGGATTTCTCGCCTTAATTCCCTCTCAGACAATAAGTTGCGATCGCCCTTTGCGCCGGTCGGGCGGTGGGAAGTGCTCACTTTGACACGGCAAAACTGGAGAATATGGCACCTTTGGTGGGAAGATAAATTCATGTCAAAATCATGGCGGATAAGGGCTTGCAGCCTAGTGCTGCTGGCTCTCGCTACGGTCAGCTGCCGGGCCGTTGAACTGAAGGTAAGCCGCGAAGCCCTGGAACGGACTTTGAAGGAGCAGCTTTTCGGCGGACCGAGCGGACGGTATTACCTCAAGGGGACCGCGAAGTCAGCCTGCTCGGTCTACGCCGATGACGCGCGGCTGACGTTTGCGCAGGATCGGATCGTGGTGCGGATCAAGACGCGGGCGCGGATGGGTAAGTCGCTGGGTGAATCGTGCGTGGGGATTTCGCTGTCGCCGACGGCCGAGGTGTCGCTGGCGCCCTACGGGGAGGGCGAGACGATCGGGTTTCGCGACGCGCAGTTGATCAAGGTCAGCGATCAAAGGGAGCTGAATTTCCTGCTGGCGCCGTTTCTGAGCCGGCAGATTCCGTCGAGCATGAAAGTGGACGCGGCAGGGCTGCTGCGCAAGGCGCTGGAGGGATCGACGGCGACATCAGGCTACAAGGTGACGCTGGAGAAGCTGAAGATTCACTCCATGCAGATCGAGGGCGACGCGTTGGTGGTGGATGTGGACGGGGACATTGGAGTGAAGTAACGGCATTGCTGTGAGGCTAAAGCAAAAGCCCAACGGAAATTCCGCTGGGCTTTTGCTATCTAAAGTGCTTCAAAGTGTGCGTAAGACAGGCTCGGGACTACCACCACTCCATCAGGCGGCTCGACGAGACCTTGGCGCTGCTCTGGGGCTTGGGTGTACGCATAAGCGTCAGCGTGCATGGGGCGAGCTTGACGATCTTTTCTGCGATCGATCCGAAGACCATGGGATACCATCCTGAGCGGCCGTGGGTTGAAATGACGACGAGGTCGATGTGCTCACGATCGATGGCTTCGAGGATCGAGCCGGCTACGTCTTCTCCCACCTCTACGCGGGTGGTTGCCTTGAGGCCCTTGGCATCGAGATTGGCTTGCGACTTGGCGAAGTGGCCTGTCGCTTCTTTCTTTGCGGCATCGATGATGGCGCTCTCTGAAACGGTCTCGGGCAGCGCGACGGTGGGAAACTGCGGGATGACATTCAGTAGAAAAAGTTCGGCATGAAATTTTTCGGCCAGCTCTGTCGCTGCTTCAAGAGCGGCGTGCGATGACGGACTGAAGTCGATGGGAACAAGAATCTTGGTTGGAACTGCGCTGTTGGCGCCTGCTTCGGACATTCCGGTCTCCTCGCCGCACCACACCAGTGGCCGGCCTCTTATTTTTCGACCACAATCATAGCAAGCGCCTATAGACATCGATACGTGACCGGGCGCACACCTAATAGGCTGCGGCGCAGGCGGGTTGCCGGTGGGTTGGGCGGGGCGCGGGATGGTGGGATGTTACGGTAATAGCCGTATGAGCTCTGCTACCGCTGATGTGTTGGGCGAAATCGGGCTGCCGATGCCCGTTCGCGAACTGGCTAAACGCACGTGGGATGTGATTGTGGTGGGTGCCGGGCATAACGGCCTGGCGTGTGCGGCGTACCTCGCGCAGGCCGGCAAACGAGTGCTGGTGATCGAGAGCCGCGATAGAGTGGGCGGGGCGTGCACGATCGAAGAGCCGTTCCCCGGTGTGAGGATGTCGCCGTGCGCGTATCTTGCGGGACTGCTGCATCCGCTGGTCGTTGAAGAATTGCAGTTGGCGCGGCGCGGGTTTAAATGGACTCCGGCGGTGAATGGGCTGTTTGTTCCCTTCCTCGATGGATCGAGTATTCAGCTTTGGGATGACGATGAGCGCTGCACTGCGGAGGTGCGGTCATTCGCGCCACGCGACGTGGATGGATTCAATGCGATGTGCGACGTGATTCGGCGGCTGCGGGACCGGCTGCGGCCTGCGGGTGCGGATGATTTCTGGATCGGCGATGCGCCAACGCGCGAGCAGATCGAGGAGCGGCTGGGCAACGACGCTGAAGCGCGTTCGGTGCTGTTCGACTGGTCGATGGCTGAATTCGTTGAGCGGTACATTCAAGACGAACGGCTGCAGATTGCGTATCTTGGGCAGGGTGTGATCGGGACGAATGCGAGCCCGTTTGACAAGGGCACGGCCTCGATTCGTTTTCATCATGCGTCGGGGCGGCTGGGCGGGATGCCGGGCATGTGGGGATACGTGCGCGGCGGCATGGGTATGGTTTCATTTTACTTTTGCGACGCGGCGCGTGAGGCCGGGGCGACGGTGATTTCAGGGGTGCCCGTGGCAGAGATTGTGCCCGGCGAATGCGTGGTGCTCGAGAGCAGCGAACGGATTGCGGCGCGGGTCATTGTGTCGAATGCTGATCCACGGCGGACGCTGGGGATGCTTGGAGCGGC
>ODAK010006248.1_pt1 | contig 12041 bp, 9 predicted proteins | sample 1539591 | NCBI WGS metagenome assembly ODAK01 (sample SAMEA3539303, study PRJEB22396) | soil metagenome | biome: tundra; feature: field; material: soil | place: USA | collected 2010-05 | depth 0.15 m | reverse complement strand
TTTCTTCCAAATCATTACTGTAACCCGCTCGCCCTTGCTATTTGCACCAGAGCCGGTGGGCTTAGGATTGTCGTGCGCTGTTCGTCCTCCTGGCAGTCGCTTTCAGATTGCTGGGCTAGAGATCCTGCATCAGAGCGTTGCTATAACACTTTTCGATTGACAAGTTTCCGCCATCGTTCTACGTTTTACCCGTCGTCGCTTTCCCGACCACTTCTGAGGCCAACATCGTGCTGTACTTCCGACAAGTACTCCTCGCACTGCTGGCGTCGTGCGCCGCCCGGTGGGCCTTGCTACCCGCGCAAACAGTCCCGGCTGTGGCTGGCAAGAGTGCGCTGCTAATCGGTATCGACACTTACCAACCGGCGGGGACGTCGATCAAAGTGCCGGATGGCGCCCAGGCAGTGGGGCGATTCGCGTCCGGGCTGATTTTCCCGAATCTGAAAGGCCCAGCGCACGATTTGGATGCGATGCGGGAGGTGTTGACCAGCGCCAAATTCGGCTTTCCAAATGACGATCGGCACATTCATGTGCTGAAGGATGGTGCGGCAACGCATGACGCCATTCTGGCCGCAATGCACAGATTTCTGGTGGACGAGCCTAAGGCCGGCGATACGGTTGTGCTCTACATTTCGTCGCATGGATCGCTGCGTGTGAACTCGAAGTCGGACGGCCAGGTTTACGATCTGGAGGGCACGCCGACGCCGCTGGATAACACGATCGTTCCGGCAGACGCGTATCTTGGCGCCGAGGATATTCTTAGCCGCGACCTGCGCCGCATCTTCAATCAGACCGCCGACAAGGGCGTGCACCTTACGGTGATCATTGACGCCTGTCATGCGGGCAGTCAGGCGCGTGGCGGAGCGAACCCTTCCCTTGTTGCCCGGAACGTTAAATACGATCCCCGCGATTTGAAAATGCCACCAGACAAGAACCCCGATGGCTCACTTGTGATGGCGCCGGAAGACCGCCCGTACAACGACAATCCGGTGCTGGTGCTTTCCGCGGCGCAGAAGGACCAGTCGGCGATCGATGTGCAGGACGCTTCGCCTCCGCACGGCCTGTTTACGGCAGCGCTTGTCCAGGCGCTGGGGGCGCTTCCAGCCGACGCGCCCGCTGTGGACATCTTCCGACGCGTGCTGGTGGATATGGAACAGTCGGGCGCCGAAAATCAGCAACCGGCGCTGGATACCACCGCCGCTCGCAAGCATGAGCCTCTGTTTGGCGGAGACGCGCCGGCAGGTCCGCCCCGGACGGCGATTGTGAGAGTGGACGACGACGGTGGAGTTTTGCTCGACATTGGACCAATAGCCGACGTTGGCGCGGGCAGCGAATTCACCGAGATGACGGCGAACGGCGGCGTAAAGGCCGTGTTGCGGGTTACGAACGATATAAGCATATCGCGCTCGGAGGCGGAGGTGGTGTCGCCGCCGGGAGCCAAGGTTTACCCCAAAGACATTGTGGAATTGACGAAATGGGTGCCGGCAGAGCGCGGCGTGCTGAAATTCTGGACCGGACCCGCAAACCTTTCCCTGGCGCAAATCCAGTCCATGTTGAACGTGCTGCGCTCGGCAAATGTGGCGCTGGTGAAGGATCCATCGTATGAAACATGGACCCACAAACTGACTTGGGACGGTTCGCGCTGGACGCTTCGAGCCCATGACGCAAAGGGGGGATTGGTCGGCACGGAGCTACCGCCCGCTACTCCGCTTGGGCCGAGCCTGACAGGCGCATCGCTTTCCAGCTTGCTCCAGACCGATAGCATCGTCTGGTTCGACGCGCCCCTGCCGAGCGAGTTGGCAAGAAAGGTCTTCACCGACCCAATGAGTGCCGCTGTACCCGTGACTACTCGCTCGCAGGCTACCTATGTGATTGCGGGCAGGGCCACGGATACTGGACTGGGCTATGCGTGGTACCAGCGCGGCAGCCTGGATGCGGATGTGCAGACGCCGCCGGGATTCAGCCGAGGTTGCTCTCCGGACTCGCCGTTTCCGCTGCGCACGGATTGGATCGGCATTGACGACGGGCTGCCGCTCAGCGACGAACCGGCAAGCAAACTGGAAGAAACTGCGCAAAAGCTGGCAAAGATCAACGGATGGCAGCATCTGGAGTCCGTGGTAAGCGGCGCGAAGACCTTTCCCTACACGCTTGGCCTGCGGAGAGTTGAAGACAATCAGTTCGCCACCGACGGCGGTAACACCTTTCAAGGCGAGCGTTACACGCTCACGCTTGACGGGAGCGTCGATACGATTACGACGCCGCGCTGGGTTTACGTTCTCGGCATCGATTGCCAGGGGGCGGGCGAACTACTCTGGCCGCGCGAAGGTCCGGGCGGACGCTTTCCCACTGAGAATGGACGGCTGGCGTCGATCCCGCTGCCGGGAACAACCTTCCGAATCGCGCCTCCCTACGGCACAGATACGTATATTCTGCTGACCAGTGAAACACCTCTGCCGGAACCCGACGTTCTCAATTTTCAGGGCGTAGTCCGCGGGGGAGCGCGCGGAGCGCCTAACCCTCTCGAGAATCTCCTTCAATCCGCCAGTTCCGGAACGCGGGGGAGTGAAATCCCCGCGCCAACTGACTGGAGTATCCAGGTTGTCCAGATGCACAGTCATTCCACAAAAGCTCTCGATGTACCGGGCAAGGCAGCGAGCCAGCCATGAAGACCCCTTGCATCGGAGTGCTTGTTGTCTGGGCCGTAATCGGCTCGCCGGCAGGAGTATCCGGGCAACAACCAGGACTCGCCTCCAATCCATCGAACACGGCCGGACGACATATCTTCGTTGGAATTGGGATAAACGACTATGAGTACTGGCCACATCTCACCACCGCAGTGAACGACGTCGGCGATCTTGGAGCGCTCTTGCAGGGATCTACGTTTGGGTTCAGCATTCCCGAAAAGCTACAACTCACCAATCAGCAGGCTAGCCGAGCGGCGATCGTATCTCTTGTCGAAGACACCCTGCACACGTATCTGAAGCCCGAAGACGACCTGGTTGTGATGTACTCGGGGCATGGCACACGTCGCGATGACGAGGTTGGAGACCAGATGACACCGGGCCTCCTTGTTCCATGGGACGCGCACCGCCCTGGAGAGGGCGAACGCTGGAGCGACTACGTTGACGTGGCCTATCTTCTGAATGCAATTGCCACTCTTCCGCCACGGCACATTCTCGTCATTCTGGATTCCTGTAATAGCGGCCTGGCGGTTACGGGCAGCTTTGAGGTTAGCCGCGCCCGTCCCGCCACGGATGAAAAAGACCTGACGGAAAAGATCGGCCGGAAAGTCATCGCTTCGACACAAGCGGATGAAAATGCCGCGGACACTTCAGGCAAGTACCCCGGACATTCCTTATTTGCAGGCTCTCTGATAGACACGCTCGCATCGGGGAAAGCCGATTCGCTCTCTCGTGGATTTGTCGCGGGGAGCCGTCTCGGGGATTATGTTTCAGGGGACGTTGGAAGGACGTTGGGTTCGAAACAGATGCCTCTATCGGGCGAGTTCCACGGCGACGGTGGCGGCGATGTGTTGTTTCACTGCAAGGTCAACATTCCTGCAATCTATCTGGAAGCCTACAAGGATATCCACCAGGGGTTGCTGGGTGACTTCAACGATCGTACCCAGCAACTGATTTCCGCGAAGCCGGATGCCCCGCAGACCTTGTGGGCGCGATATCGATTGGATATCGGCGTCGGAAAAATAGCCGACGCCAAAGAAGCAGTCAAAAGTCTGAATGACATGGACGAGGGGCTGACCAGTGGACTTCCCATTGGTGAAGAGCTGGGAAAGCTGGGGAATCGGCTCGACGCAATGGCACATTTCATGCAGTATCCTCCTGGCAATGTGCCGTTGTCGATCGAGGTGGTTGCGGATTCAGGCGCCGGCCTTCAGAAGGTTGATGGGGAGCCGGAGATTGGATCGACCTTTTACATGATTCCAGTGAAGACTCCTCATCAAATCATCGTGACAAACAAGGCAGCGAGCGCCATCAAGCTCGATTGCTTGGCGATCGATCCCAGCGGGGTTTTCTCTTCAACGGATCAGTGCGGAATTGAGATTGGGCCCGGTCAAAAGCAGGTGATCCCGGAAGAGCCTTTAAGCAAGCCCGTTGTTGAGGAATTTCATTTCTATGCCGGACCGGCATCGTCCGGCGCAATGGAGCGGTTGTCTTCCCAGCCTCCGAGCAGCAGCGGGATGCAAACCATGATTCGGATTTCCTATACGAAACCGTCTGGCCCGTGATAGGGTCAGGCAGAACTGAATCAGTCATCGCAATTCCTGAATCCGATGGAGGAGATATGGAGATAAATCGTCGCGACATGATGGCGTCCGCAGCGGCATTTGCCATGCTGGCGCAGGCGGTGAATCCAAAAGCGTTCGCACAGGCCATGCAAAGCAGCCCAACCCAAGGCACGGTCGATGTGGTTGAGTACTGGACGAGATTCTATGACGATACAGTTGCCACGAGAGGCCCGAACGGCTCGCCGCTTGCAAAGAAAAGCCGCAAGACGCTGTATCTGCATTCGCCGGATTCGGGGCAGTCGCTGGCCTACGCGCAAAACATTCCGATGAAATCTCTGCCGGCTATTAGTGGCGACGTAGTGGCGAACCTGGCTATTTCCCAATACAGGCCGAGCAACGGCGATATCAGCACGGACATCTCCCATCTACGCATCGACGCAGCGCAGACTGTCGACTTCATGAACGTGGTTGCGCCGCTGAGCTGGGCGGCCATTGCCTCCTTTACCCCCGACAAGCAGGTTTCCAAACTGCCCACCATCGACCAGTTGGGGTATAAAGCGCAGTCGAGTACAGACGGCCAAAACATCAAGCAGATCACGTTGCCGAGCGGTGTCGGCAAGATAGCGGTCAACGTGACCCGCCCAGCCAACAAAGTCTTTACTGAGATCGTGCAGAGCGCTTCAGTCGTCATCACCTCCGCTCTCTCCATGATGACGTTGCCAGCCATCAGCGTGCCCGCCATCAAGGTGTTCTCTGAGCTTTTCGGCAAGTGGCAGAGCCATGCCACCGTCATCATGAATGGCAACCTTACCCCGGTCATTGCAACTTCGACCCTGCCATCGAATGTCCAGATGCCGCAGGAGCCAATGCCGCTGATGAATGGATACTACGTCATGCTCCCGGAGGAGCATGAGCCAGAATTGAAGAGCGAATTCGACAAGCTGACGGTGCAGAATGGATTTCTCGTGCATACCGATGCGCCGGCGTCCGACGATCTGCCAACACGTGCCAAGGCGGCTGTCCCGGGCGTCAGTTATGTGACTTTGCGAGTTTATGCGAGCAAGACGCCGGCAACCGGCTGCAGCACGAAACCGGCTACATCTGGAGCCTGACTCGGTTCTATCCCCGAGCGGGTGGGTCACGATGGTCAAACAGAAGCCAGTTCTCGCTTTTGGGACTTGGAAAACCACAGACGCTAATGGCGTGCGGCTGGTAAGTCGGGGTCTTAACCGCGACGCAGTGCCACCCACTTAGGAGATAATTAGCTCGGCATCAACTGCGCTTACAGGTTGCATTCACGATTCTTTACTCCACTCATTCAACTTTCGCATAGCTTCCTGCCACTCGAGTAGTAGGCCTCGGGCAAACAGAGTTGCTCCCCTCTTTCTGAAGTTTGAGGATTGCCGCATGAATCCTTCCCAGTTCCATTTCGTACGCCGTGTCGCTGTCGTCCTGTTTGTCCTAACAGGAGGTTCATTGGTCCCTTGTGGCTTGACTGGACAGACAACTCTGGCGCCCGCTCAGGGCAGTGCGGCTTCAAGCGCACAGATGCCGGCCGAGGCGCAGGCTCAATTGGACAAGCTGCAGGATGCGTTGAAAGCCACGCTAGCTGGCGATGAGACGACCGAGGCCAGGGAGCTCAACAAGATCGGTGAATTGTACTACCGCACTTCGAATTACGAGAACGCGCTGGAGTACTATAACCGGGCGCTGATACCGGCCCGCTCTGCGAAGGACGCCGAACAGGAAGCGGCCGCGTTGAGCGGCATTGGAAGCTGCTACCGAGACCAAGGCCAAAGCCAGAAGGCATTGGCCAATTATCAGCAGGCGCTGGATCTGGCCACTTCATCCGGTGACGAGCGGGGTCAAGCCGCTGCGCTGTACGGCATTGGCTCAGTTGATTTCAACCTAGGCCAGAACCAGAAGGCTTTGGAGATTCACGATCGGGCATTGGCCCTGGCGAGAAAGGTGGGGGACAGCGATCTTGAAGCAACGATACTGTGCAATGAGGGTCTGGCCAACGCCGTTCTTGGGAAAATCCAAATCGCGCAGGATGACTACAACAAAGCACTGCCAATCATTCGTCAGATCGGTGACCGTGATAGCGAGGCTCGGACGCTGAACAACCTCCGCATTTTGCATGAAGGACGTGGAGAGATGCAGAATGCGCGGGAATGCTATAACCAAGCCGTGAGGATCTTCCGAGACGTTGGCGATCGGTTCAACGAGGCGTGGGCGCTGACAAACATCGGCAATGTCGACAAGGCGCGTGGAGATACTCGGGAAGCACTGAGTATTACGAAGGCGCGCTGAGCATCTTTCGTCAGATTGGCGCCCTTGGCGGCGAAGCGGGGGCGCTGAATAACATCGGCGGTGTCTATCGCCAACTTGCGGAGTATCAGAAGGCGCTTGAGCACTACGACCAAGCGTGGCCGATTCAGAATCAGGTAGGCGACCGCGCAAGCGAAGCCAAAACGCTGAGCAACGTCGGACTTGTCTACTACTTCCTTGGGGAAAAGAGTAAGGCACTGGATTATTACAAGAAGTCTTTGCCAATTCGAGGAGAGGTTGGCGACCGTGGCGGGGAGGCCTTCACTCTGAACAACATTGGCGTAGTGTACTGGGCTCTCGGTGAGAACCAGATGGCACTCCAATTCCTTAATCGGGCGCTGGACATCCGGCGAGACCTTGGCGACCCTTCCGACCAGGCCGCTACGCTGACCAACATCGGCAATGTCGACTACGCTCTTGGACTCAAGTTGGAGGCGATTAAGGACTACGAAAATGCTCTGTCAATTCAACATGCAATTGGTGAGCGCGATGGCGAGGCCGGGGCACTAAACAACCTCGGGGATTTCTATGAGTCCGTTGGGGAGAAGCAGGAAGCGCTGAATTACTTCAAGCAAGCCTTGCCACTGGCGGTTGCTGTAAAGGACCCTATTGAGGAAGCCCGCATTTTCTGCAATCTGGACGGAATCGCGGAAAGCGGATCGCCCTCGTGTACAGAATGGCTGATAGTCGAGGCCAAGGCGAACCATCCCGAGTTTAGCTCGCCACCTTCCGGAGCCGGCGTAAAAAGTCGGGAGTTGATTCGCAAGAGCCTCAGATTGACCCAGAGCTACCTCGGAGTACATCCCGCGTTTTGTTGGCATGGTACCTATTACCAGTATGCCAATCGCCTGGCCTTCTTGTATTTCTTGAATGTTGTCGCAAATATTCCGGCAAGACACCCGCTGCGCGTGGCCGCTCGTTGGTCTAGAACTTCCGGAACAAGCGGTGACGAAGCTGACGACACTCTTTGCACGCCGAGCAAGGGTCAAATAGCTCTGGAGAAGAGGGCCAAATAGTCTTGGAGATTACAGTTTTTTTGCCATCTTCAACGAAAACTGGCGGTCTTTCTTTAAAGAAATATGGCGGGCTACTCGCTGCCGATCCCGTGAAATGCGTCCATTGATTGAGGGGGATGGTGCTGCTGGTGTTTGTCGTGACAGAGCCGTTCTCGCCGCAATACATCTTGTCGCCGGCGGCGACCAGAACTACGGCAGCCGGGACTTCGAGCTGCCGGTCCTGTCTGTCCGGAGATGAATCATTTAATTATTTTCTTCTCTGCCTTCCGCCGCAGGATTCACGATATAGCCATCGTTGCCCCCTATCGCAGCGCCGCCGAAGAACATGGCCTTTAGCACCTTGAACCTTACGGAAAAACCCTCATCTCTTGCACTTCGCTTTCACGCCCCTTACTGTCGGAAGAAGATAGGCTCACCTTTGACCGTTTATTGACCGCAGGAAGCTCATGTTCAGGCCCAGATGTTTAAAGCTACTTTGATTTTATCGGCTGTTTTAATATCACAAAGACGTGCCCATGAGCGCTTAGCGAATTACCCTCACCGTTTCCTCAGCGTCCAGCGCGAGCCAGCGGTCGCCGTTCCAAACGAAGCGTTTCTGGCCGACGTCGCCAGCCGCCATCATGCTGCGCATAGAATCGGGCACGGTCAAGCCGGATGTGCTCATGCTGCTCCGGTAGTCGCAGATATAGCCGGGCTTCCCGTTTGCCTTCTCGCACCCGATTTTTCGAAAACTGGTGATCTTTGCTTGTATGCCTAAGCGTCCGCCGGATGCTCCGGCCATAGCTAGGCACTGGATCCCCAATAGGGGATCGTTGCGACCCGCTCCCGACTTGCAGGCTGCGTCCGTTTCCTTCATATTGCTGTTGTAGCTGTCCATGACCGCTTTCACCGCGTCGTACATCTCGCCTTCGGTGGGCTCGCGTTTGGCAGCATTCGGAGAAGACGCCGTGGTTGATGCCTGCTGGCTCGCGGTAGACCCTCCGCCCAGGACCGCCGCGCGTTCCTGAGCATCGCTGCGGATCTTGGCGGTTTGTCCTAGGGCATCGCTGCGGGTCTTGGCGGTTTGTTCTAGTTTCGCCACCATCGGCGATTGCTGGTCGGTCGGCAACGGCACGTATTTTCGAAGCACTGAGGAAACTTCCTCCGGCGTCTTCGCCTGCTGGATGAGCTTGGCAAGCTCCGGCTGTGCCGCAGCGAGAAGTTGGTTTCGTCTTTCAAGAAATGTCCGGCTCAGATCTTGAGTCGCGCGATCGCCCCTGAGGTTGAAGCGGGCTTGGAATTCCTGATACCAGGCAGCTCCGCGCTCCAGGCCGGCAAGTCCTGAGGGCAGAGCCTGCATGCGCGAGCGTTCCTCCGCCAACAAATCTCCGCGCAGTGCATCGGTCTTGGCCGCGATCTGCTGCCGATAGCGGGCCATAGCGCCAGCGTCGAGGGATGCGAACAAAGCTGCCTGTTGGGAAGGGAATCGCTCCAAAGCTTCGAGACCTTCGAATCCCCGAGCTGACGCCAACAGGGGCTGGAGCCGTGCTTCCAGTACTGGCGCCGCTGCGCGGCGTTTGGCGTCACTGACCGCTCCATCAAAGCCCTTGTATTCCGACGGCCACAGTACGTTGAAAGTCTTGGCCCGGCTTTCGAAGCCAAGCGCCTTTTCCCATGAGTCAGATGCCGGCGGCAAGGCCTTGATCTGATCCACAGCTTGGCGAAACTCTTCGCGCAGGCGGCGGCGCTCCAGAACCCCGCCCATTACCTGTGCCTGTGAGAAGCTGCCGGCCAAGAGTATAAACGGCCGCTCCATCTGCTTCTGCCAGGTAAAACTACTCCGATACTGCGTGTTGGTAAAGCACTGCCGCATGGTCTGTGTGCCAATGCGGGTGCGCTCCTGTGGGCTCAACTCGTCATACGGCTTTCCGAAGAACTGCGCGAAGTATTGATCCTCGAACAAATTCATGAGCCGGGGATAGACGGCGTCGAGGACAGTGTGGTCCATGTCAACGTCCGGGTATTCCTTCTCTACTCGCGAGGTCCAACTCTTGATCGCCAAGCAAGCTTCCGGGAACCGCCCTGCCGCGATCGCGCCGGCCGGAAGGTTCTGCATCTGCTGGCTAGTGACCGCAACCTGGCTTTTCAATTGTGCGGATTGCGCCTCATCCCGTTTAACTTCTACGCTGGTACAGCCGGGCGCCGTAATCCTTGCTTGCAGAGTATCCGTGTGGGAGTCGTACGTGCCTGTGACTCCCACCATCATGTAACCGATGGGCGCTATCGTCAGCCAACGGTCCGGGTTGAGTTGAAACTGTCCACTAGCCGCCGTATACCGCCCTTTCATTGCATAGGCAGTTTCTTCCACTCCTCGGCGTCCTCCGGGTGCGCCGCCCGGCGGCTGGAACGCAAATACCGCGGCGAGCGTACCATCCGGCTGGGGAGTAATGGTCAGTTTTAGAGGAGTGTAGCCCTGGCCGCATACGTAGTGCCCGGTGTAGACACCTCCGATGTCGGCTGCCTCAGAAGGCGTGGGAGTCTGACCAGCGAAAGATTGGGGCGTTTTCGTTGGATTCGACCCCGGCTCCGTCTGGTCCGCAGCCCGGGGCACATCTCTCGGGCGACCAGTTTGGCCTCGCGTGTTCGGAGCAAGTGTCAGAGAGATGACAGCAGCAATAAGAATGAACCGAGGCACTCGGCTAAACCTCGTTCGAATCGCCATCTTTGCCTCCACTACTTAATTTATTCGACATTTCCTTTTTGAAATCCGGGGCAGAGGAGCTATGTGAGCCAGAATTTCCTTTTTAGCTCCCAACAGCCCCATATTATATACCCCTCAAGGAATTCCAGTGGCTCGGGACAAGGTCTTGTCTGCCCCAACGCGAATCCCGAAACTGCTGACTGAGGCTTTCCCATCCGGTTTTGTCAAACACCTCTCCGTCCCTTGGTGGCTCCAGATCGATTTCCCGGTTGCCAGCGACTCGGCTATCCCGCCGGAGGGGACAGCCCGGCTATAGACCGCCGCTATTACGAACTCTGCGTGCTTTCAGAGCTGCGGGATAACCTGCGCTCTGGTGACATCTCGGTGGCAGGCAGCCGCCAGTACAAGGACTTCGAGGAGTACCTGATGCCGCGCCCGCGTTACGTGGAACTGAAAGCGGCAGGGGAATTGCCGGTCAGCGTGCCGGTGAATTTTGACAGGTACATCTCGGAATGCCGCGAACTCCTCCACGAGCGCCTTGAGGAAGTGGGGGAACAGCTCAGCGAAGGTCAGCTGACCGACGTGAGGCTGCGCAGGGGACTCATCTCGATTACGCCGCTTAAGAGCATAGAGCCACCCGAAGCGGAATCGATTAAACGTCTCATCAGCCAGACGCTTCCGCGCATCAAGATCACCGACCTGCTTTTGGAGGTGGACCAGTGGACCGGCTTCAGCCGGGAATTTGTGGATATGCGAACGGGTGTGGCTGCCCCTCAAAAAGAACTCCTGCTGGCGGCGATATTGGACGGCCCAGGGGCATGTCCGCGAGGAGACCTACTCCCGCGCCCTTTCGCAAATCATCGACTACCATCACGCCGTTCCGTTTGCACAGCATTGGGGCGAAGGTGTCGCCTCATCCTCTGACGGCCAGTATTATCGCGCCGGAGGACAGGGGCGGGCACAGAGCAACGTCAATGCGCGGTATGGCAACGATCCGGGTGTGAAGTTTTATACTCATATCTCCGATCAATTCGCGCCGTTCCATACCAAAGTCATCAACGCCACGGCAAGCGAAGCCGCGCATGTGATTGACGGGCTTCTCTACCATGAAAGCGACCTCAGGATCGAGGAGCATTATACCGACACTGCCGGGGCCACCGAGCATGTCTTCGCGCTGTGCCACCTCCTTGGTTTTCGGTTCGTACCCCGCATTCGTAATCTCAGCGACCGGCGGCTTTTTGCCCGGCTGCCGTTTAGCGGGGCCTGCTCGCGGCGTGACGCCGACATCATCGTGTTGTCTGGAGCAACTCATTGGCTCGGTTCAGCCCCTGTCCACTTCCATCCTGTCTCGATGACGTTGCTATTCGGATACGTAGAGGGGGCCCGGCGGGCGATCTCCCGTAATTCGTCTTCTGACTTCTGCTTACGAGCTTGCGCCGCTTCCATGCTCGTATCATTTCCATTGCAGTTTCGATCCGACGTCTTTTTGAAATAGAAATCATACTTTTCACCCAGGAACTGGTTGAAGGCGACACCATCCGCGTGATTTATATTCTTGTACATCGGCACCGCGTAAATGTCAGACATGTACCAGGGCATCGCCACACGGTGTAGCTGCGCGGTCCCATAGCCTTCTATGCGAGTTGCGCCGCCTGCCCGGCAGAAGTGATAAAACAGTCTGCCTGATGATCCCGCCGATGAAGTTGACGATGGAGCTGACGATGCCGATGGCGAAGGAGCGGTGGCATTGGGCTGTTGGCTGGTAACGCCG
>ODAK010006247.1_pt1 | contig 12041 bp, 10 predicted proteins | sample 1539591 | NCBI WGS metagenome assembly ODAK01 (sample SAMEA3539303, study PRJEB22396) | soil metagenome | biome: tundra; feature: field; material: soil | place: USA | collected 2010-05 | depth 0.15 m | reverse complement strand
GTGACGCTGTGACCGGCGAGGGGCAGGGGCAGAACGTCGCCGCCATCGCCGCCGCCGACGTCGAGGATGCGCCAGGCGCCGCCGCCCAGCCGTTCTATGGTCGTGCTGAGCGTGTGGGCGACGATCAGGAAGCGCAGCCGGCTCCACGGCGTGGCCCGAAAGGCGCGCCATTGCTGCATCCGCTCGTCGAAGACCTCGGCGCCGGCGGCCATCGCGGGCCTTAGCGCATCCGGTCGCGCAGCATCTCAAGCGCGATCTGCACGGCGGCCAGCTGGATCTGCTCGCGGCCGAGATCGCTGTCGAAGCGCTCGACCCGGTGCATCACCGACTGGTTGGCGCGGCAAGTGGCGAAATGGACCAGGCCGACCGGCTTCATCTCCGTGCCGCCCGTCGGGCCCGCAACGCCGGTGATCGCCACGCTGACATGGGCGTTGGAGTTCTCCAGCGCGCCTTCCGCCATCATCCGCACCACCGGCTCGGAGACCGCGCCATAGTCGGCGATCAGGTCGCCGGCTATGCCCAGCAGGTCCTGCTTGGCGCGGTTGGAATAGGTGATCAGGCCGCGGTCGAAGACGTCGGACGAACCGGACACCGCGGTGATCGCGGCCGAGACCAGCCCGCCGGTGCAGCTTTCCGCCGCCACGATGCGCAAGGAGCGTTCGCGCGCCTCATCCACCAAGAGCCGCGCGTTGGTTTCAATCTCGAGTGAGAACATGCCCTGACCCTACCTATGTGAGCCGAGAACCAACATTCGCTGGCGCCCGTCAAGCCGGGACTTGCACCACGGCCAGGGCCTGGGCCGCCAGACCCTCCTCGCGGCCGGTGAATCCCATGGTCTCGGTGGTGGTCGCCTTGACGCTGATGCGGTCGATGGGCAGGTCGAGCAACTCGGCCAGGCGCTCGCGCATGGCCTGACGGTGCGGGCTGAGCTTGGGCCGCTCGCAGATCAGGGTGACGTCCACATTGATCAGCCGGCCGCCGCGCTGGTGGAGAAGCTCCATCGCATGCCGCATGAAAACGCCTGAATCCACGCCTTTCCAGCGCGGGTTGGACGGCGGGAAATGCGCGCCGATGTCGCCGTCGCCGATCGCGCCCAAAAGCGCGTCGGTCAGGGCGTGCAGTCCGGCGTCGGCGTCGGAATGACCGATGAGGCTGCGGTCGTGAGCGATCCTGACGCCACAGAGGGTGACGCCGTCGCCGGGACCGAAGCGGTGAGCATCGAAGCCCTGGCCGACGCGGGTAATGGTCGCGGTTTGCGCCAAGAGTTCGGCCATGGCGAAGTCCTCCGGATAGGTCAGCTTCATCAGCCTGGGATCGCCGGCGACCAGCACGACCCGCCCGCCGGCCCGTTCAACCACCTGGGCGTCGTCGGTGGGCTCGCCCGCCTCAGCCGGCCAGGCGGCGTAGGCGCGGCGCAATACGCCCAGGCGGAAGGCCTGTGGCGTCTGGGCCCGGTGCAGCCCCTCGCGCGGCGCGGTGATGGTCGCGCCGGCGTCGTCGGTGCGTTTCAGCGTGTCGGCGACGGGGAGGGCAGGGATGGCGCCGTCGGCCCCGGCCAGGGCGGCAAGCAGCGCGCTGACATGGCTTTCAGCGACGAAGGGACGGGCCGCGTCATGAATCAGAACGGCCTGGTCGTCCGGCTGGCCGCGCAAAGCCGCCAGGCCGTTCTGGACCGAGAGCGCGCGCACCGCGCCGCCGGGGACCGTCATCCAGCCGTCGAGCCCGGCAAGCGCCTCGGCGGCGTTCGCCTCGTCGCCATCGGCGATGACCACGACGACCGGCGCCGCGCCCAGGCTCAGCAGCGCCTCGACCGACCAGCGCACGACGGCGCGGCCGGCAACCCGCCGCCAGGGCTTGCGGGGCCCTTCGCCGGCCCGCGAACTCGCCCCCGCCGCCACGATTACCGCTGAGAAATACATCGGCGTTTGTTTCGGCGCGGACGGCTTCGATGTCCAGACTGGACGGCGAGCCATTTAGTGCCTAAAAGTTCATCTAGTGGGGTGATCAAAAAATGTGCATCAGTAAGACGGTCGGGACGGCATGAACCTGCGAGCCCAACCGCATACGCCCATGACCTCGACCGAGACCCTGGCCGCCGCGGCCTTTCAGTTCGCTCCCGATCCGGCCTTCATCCTCTCGGCCGAGGGCGCGATCGTCGCGGCCAACGACGCCGCGGAAGGCCTGTTCGGCCAGGGCCTAGCCCTGCTCAGCCGCGGCCGCTTCAAGGACGCCCTGCCGGCCGGCTCGCCGCTGGTTGCCTTGCTGGCCCGCGCGGCAGCGGAAGAGGCGCAGGTGCGCGAACACGGGCTCGACATCGCGCTGTTCGGCCATCCGCCGTTCGAGGCCGACGGGGCCGCGGCGCCCCTGGGCGACGGCGCCATGCTGCTGACCCTGCAGGTGCGCGGCGGCGCGCTGGGCATCGATCGCGGGGTCGAAGGTCCGGGCCTGCGTTCGGTGATCGGGCTTGGTCGCATGCTGGCCCACGAAATCAAGAATCCCCTTGCCGGCATTAGGGGAGCGGCCCAGCTGCTCAAGTCCGGCGTCAAGGCCGAGGACGCCTCGCTGGCGCAGTTGATTGTCGATGAGACCGAACGCATCCGTCGGCTGGTCGACAGAATGGAAGCCTTTTCCGACGACGTCGCCCCGGCGCGGGAGCCGGTCAATATACACCGGGTGCTGGACCGGGTGCGGGCTTTGGCCGCCAACGGCGTCGCCGACGGACTGGAGCTGCGCGAGTCCTTCGACCCCTCGCTGCCGGCCGCCCTCGGCGACGAGGACATGCTGATCCAGGTCTTCCTCAACCTGGTCAAGAACGCCGCCGAGGCCGCCCATGCGCGCGGCGACGGGCGCGGCGAGGTGGTGATCTCGACCGCCTTCCGTCACGGGGTGCGGGTGCGCGAGGCCAATGGCGACGGGCTGCGCCCCGCGCCGCTGGAGGTGCGAATCCAGGACAATGGCCCTGGCGTCGCGCCGCGCCTGCGCGAGCATCTGTTCGAGCCTTTTGTCACCTCGAAAAGCTTCGGCGCCGGGCTTGGACTGGCGCTTGTCTCAAAACTGATCGTGGCTCACGGCGGCCTGATCGATTTCGAGTCAGAGCCCGGCAGAACCGTCTTTCGGGTTCTGCTGCCAATCGAAACCCACTCATCGAGCAGCTAAGGCGGCAAGCATGACGGTTCAGCACAAGATCCTCATCGCCGATGACGACGCCTCGATCCGATTGGTGCTCAGCCAGGCCTTTGGCCGGCTGGGCTATCTGGTCCGCGCCACCGGCAACGCCACCACCCTGCTGAAATGGGTGTCGGAAGGCGAGGGCGACCTGGTCATCACCGACGTGGTCATGCCCGACGAGAACGTCTTCGACGTGCTGCCGCGCATCCGCAAACAACGGCCAAAGCTGCCGGTGATCGTGATGAGCGCGCAAAACACCCTGCTCACCGCGGTCAATGCGGCCGAGGTCGGCGCCTTCGAATATGTCGCCAAGCCCTTCGACCTGGACGACATGACCGCCGCGGCCAAGCGCGCCCTGGCCCGCCCCGCCGACGCGGAGGCGACCAAGGCCCAGGCGCGGGCCATGCGCGACGAGCGCCTGCCGCTGATCGGCCGCTCGGCGCCGATGCAGGAGGTCTATCGCACCATCGCGCGGCTGGTCAGCGCCGACCTGACAGTGCTGATCACCGGCGAATCGGGCGCCGGCAAGGAGCTGGTGGCGCGCGCCCTGCACGATCTGGGGCCCCGCCGCGACGGCCGCTTCGCGGTCATCAACCTGGCCGCCGTGCCGCGCGAGCGGGTGGAGACCGAGCTGTTCGGCAAGGGCGAGGGCGATGTCGGCAAGCTGATCGAGGCCGACGGCGGCACGCTCTTCCTCGACGAGATCGGCGACATGCCGCTCGACGCCCAGACGAGGCTCTCCCGCGTCATCGACGGCTCGGAGGCCGCGATCAATCCGCGCACCGGCCGGCGGCCGAACGTGCGGGTGATCGCCGCCACCAACCGCGACCTGCGCGCGCTGATCCAGCAGGGCCTGTTCCGCGAAGACCTCTATTTCCGCCTGAATGTGGCCCGGGTGCGCATCCCGCCGCTGCGCGAGCGCACCGAGGACATTCCGGACCTGGCGCGCTCCTTCCTGCTCCGCGCCCACCGCGAAGGCCTGTCGGCCAAGGCGATCGACGCCCCGGCGCTGGAGCGGCTGAAGGCCTATGACTGGCCGGGCAATGTGCGCGAGCTGGAGAATCTGATCCGCCGCATCTGCGCCCTCTATGCCGAGGATCTGATCACCGCCCGAATCGTCGAGCGCGAACTGCAGGATCAGAACCCGGCGCCGGCGGAGCCCAATGGGCCCGTCACCCTATCCAGCCTGGTCGAGCGGCACCTGGCCGGCTATTTCGCCGACCAGCCCGACGGAATCCCGCCGGCCGGCCTCTACGACCGCATCCTGCATGAGATCGAACGGCCGCTGATTCGCCTTACGCTGACGGCCACGCGGGGCAACCAGGTGCGCGCCGCCGAGATTCTCGGCCTCAACCGCAACACGTTGCGCAAGAAGATCCAGGACCTGGGTGTGGAGATGAGTCGCGGCAAACGGTGATGTTTTCGCAACATAGCTGTTGAAATCAGGGCACAGTCCCTCGTAGCTTGCGCCCCATGGCCGCCGACGCGTCGTTCCCGCCGCAAAGCCCGCCGCGCCGACCGGGTCTGGCGTGGCGCGACCGCCTGCGCCCGGGATCGCTGCTGGGCCTCGGCTTCGCCCTGGCCGCCTCCCTGGTCGGCGTCGCGGTGTGGATGGCGTCTTCGGCGCCGGTGACCGGACCGGTCGGCCCGCCCAGCCGCGCCATCCTGATCGTGCTGGGCCTAAACCTGATCCTGATCGGCGCCCTGGCCGTCGCCACCGTCCGCCGGGTCTTCGGCCTGATCGCGGCCCAGCGCGCCGACGCCAGCGCCCGGCTGCACCTGCGCTTCGTCGCCATCTTCGCCACCGCCGCGGTCGCGCCGGCCATCGTCGTGGCGTTGGTGTTCGGCGTCCTGGTCAATCAGAGCGTCGACAGCTGGTTCAGCCATCGGGTGAGCAACGTGGTCGAGAAATCGGCCAGCGTGGCGCGGTCCTATCTGCGCTCGCAGAACCAGTCGATCAGCGAGAACGTCGCCGGCATGGCCGACGGCCTCAACCAGTCCGCCGCGGCCCTGCAGCAACGGCCCATCGAATTCAGCCACCTGCTGGCCCTGCAGGCCTCGCTCAGCGATTTTTCGGCGGCCTATCTGATCGACCGCGACGGCCGCATCCTGGCCCGCGCCGAGTCCAACGCCTCGCCGCCCTATCTGGCGCCACCGCCATCGGCCTTCCGCATCGCCGACACCGGCGACGTCGACGCGCCGGTGTTTAACGCCACCGACCTGATCAGGGCCATCTATCGGCTGAAGGGGTTTCGCGACGCCTATCTCTATGTGGCGCGGCCGGTCGAGCATGGGATCCTGACCAATCTAAGCGAAGCCTCGGGCTCGCTCGCCGCCTATCGCGAGACCGCCGCCAACCGCGGCCGGATCGAGTCGGCGCTGGAACTCTCCTATCTGGAGACGGTCTTCCTGCTGGTGGTCGGCGCCATCTGGGTTGGCATGGCCGCGGCCAACAGCATCTCCGGTCCGGTCGCACGGCTGATCCAGGCCGCCGACCGCATCGCCGGCGGCGACCTGACCGCGCGGGTGACGGTGGGGCGTGGGCCTGAGGAGCTTGGCGATCTTGCCCGTTCTTTCAATAGGATGACCGGTGATCTTCAGACCCAGCAGGCGGAACTGCGCCAGGCCGGCGCCGAGGCCGAGACGCGGCGCCAGTTCATCGATTCGGTGCTGTCGGGAGTCAGCGCCGGCGTGATCAGCCTCGACGGCGAGGGCCGCATCTCAACCGCCAACCGCCAGGCCCTTGTCCTGCTCGGCCTGCCGGTCGACGGCGCCCAGGGCCAGCCCCTGGCCGACGCCGCGCCGGAGTTCGTCGATGTGGTGGCCGAGGCGGCCGGCTACGGCGGCGACGCCGAGGCCGAGGTGGACGTGGTCCGCGACCGCGACACCCGGCGGCTGCGGGTGCGGGCCAGCGGTCACGCCGATGGCGGCCTTGTGCTGACCTTCGACGACATCACCCGCCTGGTCACCGCCCAGCGCAACGCCGCCTGGCGGGACGTCGCGCGCCGCATCGCCCATGAGATCAAAAACCCGCTGACGCCGATCCAGCTCTCCGCCGAGCGATTGCGGCGCAAGTACCGCAAGGAGATCACCACCGATCTCGACACCTTCGACCGCTGCACCGACACGATCATCCGCCAGGTCGCCGGCATCGGCCGGATGGTCGATGAGTTTTCGGCCTTTGCGCGCATGCCTTCACCCAAGTTCGAACGGGTCGACGTGGCGGAACTGCTGCGCGAGGCGGTCTTCGCCCAGCGGGTGGTCGATCCTGACACCGAGATCGATCTCACCGAATGCCTGACCGAGGCGCCGGCCCTCTGCGACGAGCGGATGATCGGCCAGGCGCTGACCAATGTGCTGAAGAACGCCGGCGAGGCGATCATGGCGCGGCGGCTGGCCGAGCCCGGCCTGAAGGGGCGCATCCATGTGAAGCTGGTCGCCGACGGCGATGATCTCAGCTTTGAGGTCGAGGACAATGGCATAGGCCTGCCCGCCAAGGACCGCGACCGCCTGATCGAGCCCTATGTCACCACGCGCGAAAAGGGCACGGGCCTTGGCCTGGCCATCGTGACGCGGATCATGGAGGACCATGGCGGCGCGCTGAAGCTGTTCGACGCCACCGAGCGTCCCGGCGCGCGCGCCGTGCTGAATCTGCCTCGCCTGAAGGTGGCCGAACCGGCCGCTTCGATAGAAACCGCTGCGGAGTAACAGCCCCATGGCCGCCGACATCCTGGTCGTCGACGACGAAGCCGATATCCGCGAACTGGTCGCGGGGATTCTGGCCGACGAAGGCTATGGCGTGCGCACCGCTGCGGACTCGGAATCCGCCCTGGCCAGTCTTGGGGCGCGCAAACCGGCGCTCCTGGTGCTCGACATCTGGATGCAGGGCGGCGGGATGGACGGGCTGGAACTGCTCGACCTGGTCAAGGCGATGGATGTCGACCTGCCGGTGGTGATGATCTCGGGCCACGGCAATATCGAAACCGCGGTCAGCGCCATCAAGCGCGGCGCCTACGACTTCCTGGAAAAGCCGTTCAAGTCCGACCGGCTGCTGCTGGTGGTCGAACGCGCCCTGGAACAGGCCCAGTTGAAGCGGGAAAACCGCCGGCTGCGCCAGCAGACCTTCGTTCCGGATACCTTTCTCGGCCGCTCCGCCGCCGCCCAGCAGGTGCGCCAGCTGATCGGCAAGCTCGGGCCGGCCAACAGCCGGCTGCTGATCTCCGGGCCGCCGGGCTCGGGCAAGGAGCTGGTCGCGCGCCTGATCCACGCCGCCAGTCCGCGATCCAAGGGTGAGTTCATCGGCATCGGCGCCGCCGGGATGACCCCGGACCGGATGGACCTGGAGCTGTTCGGCGAGGAAGGCGAGGGCGGCCGGCCGCGCAAGATCGGCGTCTTCGAACGCGCCCACGGCGGGGCGCTCTATCTGCAGGAAGTCGCCGACATGCCGCGCGAGACCCAAGGCCGCATCCTGCGCGTCCTGGTGGAACAGCGGTTTCGCCGCGTCGGCGGCGACCAGGAGGTGCAGGTCGATGTTCGCGTCATGTCGTCCACCTCGCGCGAGCTGCGCGAGGAGATCGCCGCCGGCCGCTTCCGCGAGGACCTCTATCACCGGCTGAACGTGGTGCCGGTGCACGTGCCCGGCCTTTCCGAACGGCGCGAGGACATCGCCGAGCTGGTGGAATATTTCATCGAGCGCATCGCCGAGGCCACCGGCCTGGCGCGCCGCAAGCTCAGCGACGACGCCATCGCCACCCTGCAGGTGCACGGCTGGCCCGGCAGCGTCCAGCAGCTGCGCAACAATGTCGAGCGCATGCTGATCCTGGCCGCCGGCGACCCCGCCGAGCCGATCACCGCCGAAATGCTGCCGGCCGAGGTGGCCGCCGCCGGTCATGTCGGCCAGATCGGCTCCGAGCGCATCCTGGCCCGGCCGCTGCGCGATGCGCGCGAAGTGTTCGAGCGGGAATATCTCAACGCCCAGATCGTCCGTTTCGGCGGCAATATCTCGCGCACCGCCAGCTTCATCGGCATGGAGCGCTCGGCCCTGCACCGCAAGCTGAAGTCGCTGGGCGTAGCCCCCGCGCGGTTGGAAGAGGACGAAGACGCTTGATGGGGCGGATCGCCTATGTCAACGGCCGCTACCAGCCGCACGGGCTGGCCGTTGTCCATATCGAGGACCGCGGCTTCCAGTTCGCCGACGGGGTCTATGAGTATTTCGCCGTCTTCGATGGCAAGCTGGCCGATGCCGACGGTCATCTGGAGCGGCTTTGGCGCAGCCTTTCGGAGATCCGCATCCGCCCGCCGATGAGCGAGGCGGCGCTTATGGTGGTCATGCGCGAGACCGTGCGACGCAATCGCATCCGCGACGGTTCGGTCTATCTGCAGATCACCCGCGGGACCGCTAGCCGCGACCACGCCTTTCCGCATCCGTCGACGCCGCCCAGCGTGGTGGTGACCGCCAAGAGCCTCGACTATGCCAAGGCCAACGCCAAGGCGGCCACGGGCGTTGCGGTGCTCACCCAGCCCGATCAGCGCTGGGCCCGTTGCGATATCAAGACCGTCGGCCTGCTCCCCAATGCGCTGGCCAAGCAGGCGGCGCGCGAGGCCGGGGCGGAAGAGGCCTGGCTGGTCGACGAACTGGGCTTCATTACCGAAGGCGCCTCGACCAACGCCTGGATCATCGACGCCGATGGATCGCTACGCACCCGCGACACCAACGCCAACATCCTGCGCGGCATCACGCGCAAGACCCTGATCGACCTGGCCGCCGAGGCCGGAATTCCGGTTTCCCAGCGGCCGTTCACCGTCGACGACGTCAAAAGCGCCAAGGAAGCCTTTATGACCGCAGCCTCGACCCTGGTCATGCCGGTGACGGCGATCGACGGCCACGCCATAGGCGACGGCAAGCCCGGACCTGTCGGGATGCGTCTGCGCGCCCTATATGAGCAGAACGCCCGCGCGACCGCGCGTTGAGGCGATAGTCCGTTGCGGCCTTCCACAAAGCCAGCCTAGATCAAACTCGTGTGTGGAAGCGTTTGGCTTCCGAAACAAAAGGAGCGCAAGAGCGCCATGCCGACGACGACCGAAAAGAAACAGAACCTGCAGGACACCTTCCTCAACTCGGTTCGCAAGTCCAAGACCCCCCTCACCATCTTCCTCGTCAACGGCGTCAAGCTGCAGGGCGTGGTCTCGTGGTTCGACAATTTCTGCGTGCTGCTGCGCCGCGATGGCCAGTCGCAGCTGGTCTATAAGCACGCCATCTCGACCATCATGCCGGCTCAACCGGTTCAGCTCTATGAGCCCGAGCCCGATCAGGACCTGGATTGAACCCTCGTAGCATCGACCATCGGCCGCCCGTCGAGACGGCCCTCGTTCTTCACCCCGTCAGGTCCTCCGGCCACGCGTCCGCCTCAGCGCAGACTCCGCGCGAGCCGGCCTTGCGCCTCGACGAGGCCATCGGCCTTGCCCAGGCGCTCGACCTGGAGATCAAGGGCGCCGACCTCGTTCCGTTACGCGCGCCGACGCCGGCCACCCTGTTCGGCAAGGGCAAGGTGGCCGAGATCGGCGAACGCTGCGCCGAGGCCGAAATCGACGTGGTGGTGGTCGACGACGCCCTGACCCCGATCCAGCAGCGCAATCTCGAGCGCGCCTGGAAGGTCAAGGTGATCGACCGCACCGGCCTGATCCTGGAGATCTTCGGCCGCCGCGCCCGCACACGCGAAGGCCGGCTGCAGGTCGAGCTGGCGCGCCTGGCCTATGAGCGCTCGCGCCTGGTCAAGACCTGGACCCACCTTGAGCGCCAGCGCGGCGGATTAGGCGCCATGAGCGGGCCCGGCGAGACCCAGATCGAGACCGACCGTCGGCTGCTCACGGCCAGGGTCGCCAAGCTGAAGCTCGAGCTCGCCGAGGTGCGCCGCACCCGGCGGCTGCAACGCGACGCCCGGCGGCGCGCGCCGCATCCGACCATCGCCCTGGTCGGCTACACCAATGCCGGCAAATCGACCCTGTTCAACCGCCTGACCACCTCCAAGGTCGAGGCGCGCGACATGCTGTTCGCCACACTTGATCCAACCGTGCGGGCCTTGCGTCTGCCAGATGGCCGGCCGGCCATGCTGTCGGACACGGTGGGCTTCATCTCCGACCTGCCGCACGAGCTGGTCGAGGCCTTCCGCGCCACCCTGGAGGCGGTGAACGAGGCCGACGTCATCGTCCACGTCCGCGACATCGCCAGCCCGGACACCGAGGCGCAGGCCGAGGATGTTCGCAAGGTGCTGGCCGAACTGGAGGCGGGCGCCGACGCCGGCCAGATCCTGATCGAGGCCTGGAACAAGATCGACCTGCTGCCGGCCGAGGACCAGGGCGTGCTCAAGGCCCGCGCCAAGCGGGTGAAGACCGGCGAGCCGTCCGCCTTCCCGATCTCGGCGGTCAGCGGCGCCGGCATGGACGAACTGCTGCAGGGCCTGGCCGAGCGCATCGATTCCGGCGAACCCATTGAGGCGATGTTGACCGCCAAGGACGGCGAGGCCATGGCCTGGCTCTATCGTCACGGCCGCATCCTGACCCGCGCCGACGAGGACGACGGCGCCGTGCGCCTGTCCGTCCGCCTCGACGGCCAGGCGCTCGGCCGCTTCGAGCGCCTGTTCCCCGACGCACTGGTGAAGGCGGCGGCGGAGTAGGGGACCTTATCGTTCCTCTTTTGTTCTTGACGATCTGAAGCGGCAACTCCATGGTGGGGCCGGAAAAGGGGCCCGTCGTGACCGTGCTGCTGTCCAACTCTGGATTCCACAAGGCCTGCGCCTTTGTCGAGGGCGAGGGGCGGGCGCTGGACGCGGCCCTGTTGCGCTACAACCTGGGAACAGGAGCCGCCGAGGCGGTGCTGACCGCGCTGGCGGCGTTCCAGAACCCGGACGGCGGTTTCGGTCACGGACTGGAGCCGGACATGGCCTCGCCGGCCTCCAGCGCACTCGCGACCAGCGTGGGCCTTAGGCTTCTGCGCAGCATCGACGCCAGCGGCAGCCAGCCCATGGTCGCGGCCGCGCTGGCGTGGCTGGAAAAGACCTTCGATTGGGAGGCCGGCGTCTGGCCGATCATCACCGCGGCGGTCGACGAGGCGCCGCATGCGCCGTGGTGGGCCTGGTCGAAGGACCTGGCGGAGAACTGGAACGGCTTCCGGTTCAATCCCAGCGCCGAGCTTCTCGGCTACCTCTACGCCTATCGGCCGCACGTCCCGCCCAGGCTGCTGGACGCGGCGGAGGCGCGGATGCGGCGCACCATCGCGGACACGGACGTCATCGAGGGCGCCTACGACCTGAAATGCGCCGCCCGTCTGGCGGAAACGCCCGGCGTTCCTGATGATCTGCGCCAGCCCTTGAGCGAACTGGTCATCCGATCGGCCGTCGCCCACGATCCCGATGACGAGCACTTTCCAGCGCTCGAACTGGCCCCGACGCCAAAGAGCCTGCTCGCCGCGCCGCTCGCCGAGCGGATCGCCCCCGCCGCCGACGCCCTGATCGCCGCCCAGGAAGAGGACGGCGGCTGGCTCTTCTTCTGGGACTGGAGCTTCGTCGACGCCACCGCCTGGGCCAAGGCCAAACGCGACTGGCGCGGCTGGCTGACCCGCGAAGCGATCGAAGCGCTGAAAGCGTGGGGGCGAGTGGAAGGCGCATAACGGCCTGCGCCTCGGAGCGTGGTTGGGGCCTAAGGCGACGCCTAGCAAACGCGTCCCTTCCCCCTTGCGGGAGAAGGTGGCCCCGAAGGGGTCGGATGAGGGGTCGATCGCCCTATCCGCCTGAAACGGTGACGCTACCCGGAAATCGCCGCGCGACCCCTTGTCTGTTTGGGAGCGTGTTAGGCTGAGGCTGTCTTCCGGGACGTCC
>ODAK010006245.1_pt1 | contig 12041 bp, 9 predicted proteins | sample 1539591 | NCBI WGS metagenome assembly ODAK01 (sample SAMEA3539303, study PRJEB22396) | soil metagenome | biome: tundra; feature: field; material: soil | place: USA | collected 2010-05 | depth 0.15 m | reverse complement strand
AAAAAGGCCTGCGCACCACCGAGGCGCGCGAGGCGATGCAGCAGCCGAATTATTATGGCGCGATGATGCTGGCGATGCACCAGGCGGACGGCCTGGTTTCCGGCGCGTCGCACATCACCGGCAGCGTGCTGCGGCCGCTGTTCCAGATTGTCCGGGCCGCGCCGGACATCGGCGTGGTGTCGAGCTGCATGGTCATGGAGGTTCAGGACACGCGCATCGGCGAAAACGGCGTGCTGTTCATGGCCGACTGCGGCGTGATTCCCGAACCAAACGTGGACCAGCTCGCGGACATCGCCGTTTCCACGGCGCGGCTCGCGCGGCACATGCTCGGCATCCGTCCGCGCGTGGCGTTGCTCTCCTTCTCGACGAAGGGCAGCAGCGCGGCGCATCCGTCCATCGGCAAGATGCAGGCCGCCACCGCGCAGGCCAGAAACAAGGCGTCGCAACTGAACGTCGAGGCGGATTTCGACGGCGAATTGCAGGTGGACGCCGCGCTCGTGCCGGAAATCGCGTCGCGCAAACTGCATGACAGCCAGGTCGCCGGCCGCGCGAACGTGCTGATTTTCCCCGATTTGAATTCCGGCAACATCGCGAGCAAGCTGGTCGGCCTCGTCGGTCGCGCGAATTCCTACGGCCAGATTCTGCTCGGCCTCAATCGTCCGGCCGCCGACGTTTCGCGCGGTTCCAGCGCGCATGACATCCTCGGCGTGGCAGCGATCGTGGCGGTGCAGGCGACGGACTACCAAAAACTTTATCCGGGCGCGGACAAACATCTGCCCGGCGAGTGATTCAATTCTTAATCTTGCTCTTCATCCTAATCATAATCGCACAATGAGATTAAGAGGAAGATTACGATTAAGATTACGATTGGAATGAACACCACCACGCCCCGCGTCTTCATCGCCGCCACGCGCCAGAACGACGGCAAGACCACCGCGTCGCTCGGCCTCATCGCCGCGCTGCAAAAGCATTTTCCGCGCATTGGCTACATCAAGCCCGTCGGCCAGCGCTTCGTCCAGATTGAGGAGCAGAAGATTGACGAGGATTCCGTGCTGATGGACTCGGTGTATCATCTCGATTGCCCGCTGGTGGACATGAGTCCGATTGCCGTCGAGCCGGCGTTCACGCGTAAATATCTCACCCACGCGAACAACGAGGCGCTCGTCAAAAAAATCACGAATTCGTTCGACCGCGTTGCGTGGGAAAAGGATTTTGTTTTGTGCGAAGGCTCCGGTCACGCCGGCGTCGGCTCGGTTTTTGACCTGTCAAACGCGCAGGTCGCCAAAATTCTCGGCGCCAAAGTCATCATCATTTCGCAGGGCGGCATCGGCAAACCGATTGACGAAGTCTGCTTGAACCAGGCCTTGTTTGAGAAGGAAGGCGTCGAAATTATTGGTGTCATCCTCAACAAGGTGCATGAGGAAAAAATTCCTGAAATCACGCGGTTCGTCCGCAGCGGGTTGAAACGCAAAGGGCTTGATCTGCTCGGCGTCCTGCCGCACGAACAACTGTTGTCGAACCCGACCGTGGATTTGATCCGCGAGGAGCTGCGCGCTGAATTATTGAACCAGCCGCCCACGCTCGACACGCTCGTCGAGGACGTGGTGGTCGGCGCGATGGGCGCGCAGAACGCGATGCAGTTTTTCAAGCGCGGCACGCTGCTCATCACGCCCGGCGACCGCGAGGACATCCTGCTCGCCGCCGGCGCGACGACCGCGCCGCAGAGCGACGAAAAAATGGCGGGCATCGTCCTGACCGGCGGCCTGCGTCCCAGCGAAAGCGTGCTGAAAGCATTGCAAACCTTGCCGATTCCAGTGCTGCTCGCGAAGGCTGACAGTTACATGGTCGCCTCCAAGGTTCACAATCTCACCGTCAAGACGCGCCCGACAGACGCCAAAAAAATCGCGCTCATCCGCGACATCGTCGCCAAACACATCAACGTCAAAAAAATAATTGATTCACTATGAATCGCGGAGCACGCGGGCGACACCCGTCAAGTCCCCGTGAATTTAACCGGGCTTGTTGTCGGCCACTTGGATCTCTCAAGGGAATTGGGCTGTCTTCATAGATTCTACCAACGGGATTTGGACTGTGCCATCGGTCTGTATTTCGGGTAGTGCCTTAATTTGAAATTTTATGAATGCGAAAAGTTAAATCCCGGCTATTTGTGGCGGTTTTTCTTTTTCTGCTTTCCCGACAACATATGCGGCGGCCCAACCTGTTGCACCTGCGACTTCTTTTCATTCAGGTCCTTTTTCTGCACATGCTTACTATACAAAAATGCAGAAACGATGCTGACAAGTGTAGATCCGCCAATAATTGAGCCAAATTCGGGTTGCCCATTTACGGCTGCGTATGTAGCCAGACCAAGCCCAGAAAGCGCAATAATAAGGGCGCAAATTTGGCCAAAAAAACCCTGTCTTTGTTGACTTGAAATCGCAATTGTTTCAATCTTTATCCTGTGACTAGATTGGTTTTCAGCCATTGCCAAAATCCGATCTGCACCATTTGGAATAATTTGATTATATGCAGCAAGTTCTGCGGGGTCAGGGAGTGGAGACGCCCGCATTGAAAACTCATGCTTTTCTATTGTCACCCGCGCCAAGGCTGCTCGCTTTTCTGGCGGAATAGAATCTAATACTTCAGGGGCCTTTTCCCTTATGACTTCGGCAAGCGTTTCCGTTTTCAGCATATCTGGAGCAGGAAGCGGGGCTGGCGCGGCGGAATTTTCGCCATCGCTCATTTTACTTGGCGGCGGCCGTTTCTTGCTTGGCTTTCGCTAATGAGTCGCTGATGTCTTGCCCAACCATGCGCCAGTCATTCAATATCGCAACCTCATCTGGATCATCGCAGGCGTTGTAATCGTAAATTCTACCGCCAAGAGTCAAAACACTGCCGAACCCTGTTGCAAAAGAAGATGTCGCAAAAAGGAAATCTGTTTTGAATCGGTTGTTCATGCTCGTTGTTTATATTCGTGTTAGTTTCGGTATGCGCCGGAAATACTTTAGCCTCAACAATCCCATTTCACCCCGTCGCACCACGAATCTAAACCAGAACCAGCTTAATCCAAGAAAAATTTTGAAAAATCGCTTGACAGAATTTTAAATCGCTTGGATAGCAATATTTAACGATAATACAAGGTCGCGATATCCGCGCATGGGTTAATTCATGCTTTTGAACGTGAAATTTTCCCATGCTTAATGTCGCTGTAAATCGCCATTTTCACGGCGGTTTGCGGTGAATCCACTGGCGGGATTTCCAGAACGGCAACAAAACGCTCCCCTGAGCCATCAGCGTTTTCGGGATGCGACCAGCCGTAAGCGCGCTTTGCTTTCGGATGCCCCGTCAGGTCGAAAACCTCGACTTCCCCTTGCCAAAGTGTCTTGCCGCGAAAGATTTCAGTGACAGGCACGGATTCACGCCAAACCGCTCCGCAGTTGTGCAACTGCGAAACGGCCACTTGCAACCGCGCTAAATAATCTTGTTTATTCGCCACAGCGTTCAACGAGTTCGGCAACCGTCCATTGGCTTTGTTCCACCCCGGCTTCCATCGCGGGAGTGCAACGGATAGTGATATGCCGTTTACAGAAATTGTAATACGCGAAATTCAACGCCATCGCAGCTTCAAAATTTTCCAGCTTTTTGCTAAAGGCGTTTGTCAGGCGAGTCAGGCGGCGGCAGTGCATCCGTAACGTGTGGTTCTGCTTTTCAATGTGGCTTGTGGTGATGCGTGCAACATCCGGCGAGCCGCTCACAACCGTTTTTTCAACTTTCACAACTTCCGCCGGGCTATACCGAACGGCGGCGGGTGCCGCTGCGTTACCAAGAGGGGATACGGAGTAGGTTTTTACGATCTCTGCCCATAGTCGGCATCCGCGCCGAAACTGCGTTCAAATGCGTCAGGATAAGCCGCCAGTGCGTCAGAACTGATTTGAACGCGCAACGCCAAGCGGGAAGCCAGATCATCCATAAACATCTTGGCATGATAGGCGTCACGCTTACCAACAACGAAAGAGGGAATCAGTTTGGAATCAGAATCCAAACCAATAAATGTCCACACATCGCCATACACTCCGGCGCGTTCTGCGTTTTTTCGTTTCGCGCCGATGAATCCCCAAATCTCGTCAATCTCAACATTCCGGCAATTAAGTCCGCGCATCTTTTCATCCATGATTTGCTTGCACGCATCGCCGACGCGCCGGTTCAAACTCATAATCGTGTTTTGATTCACGCCCGTAATGCGTTCGGTGGCGCGGATGCTGACACCTTCACAAAGCAAGGAAATCACGGACACTTTCTTTTCGGTTTTGAGGATATTTGCCATAACGGTTTAGTTTTAACTTGCAATTAGCGTATAACGTAAATAGTATTGAGTCAACAACTATTTTCGTATAACGCAAATTATTTTATGACCAAGAAAGCGGGCAGGCCATCCGTTCCAAAACATAAGCAGCGAACGCCGGCTTATTCGGTAAGGCTAACACCAGATGAAAGAAAGCCAATAGATGCGGCCATAAAATCCTCTGGATTAGGCTCTTCCGTTTGGTGTAAAAAATCCTTGCAATATATCGTGGCAAATGGTATTTGTATAACGTAAATTGAGTGGAGCGCGTGGGGATCGAACCCCGTTGCGCAAACAATGTCCCGGCGGTGTAAGCCCGCTTTTTTGTCGCCAGACAGTGGAACGCGCCCCGTTTAATTTGCCTACCGGCCAGCAGGTTCTCTTGGACGAGATTATCACCTGCTGGCCGGTGTCTTTTTATTTAGTGTGAGATGCAATCGGCACCGGCTTGCAACCCACTTTTGTTTCTATTCATATCCGTCTTTTTGAGCGCAACCGGAACGACTGCGCCAAAATCTCAAAATCTTAATCAGTCTTCGGCTGTTCCGATGAGGAGACTTGCTCTGCTAATTTCCAATAGCCCCTTTTAGGATTCTTAAACAATTTGTCCTTGTTCCGCGATAGGTAGCTCCCCAGGGTTTCCTCGGTGATCTCGTGCCCCAGTTTTTCCATAGCGGCTTTAATGCTATATTTCATCATGGGTTTAGGAGCATCCCTCAAAACTTGCACCAACGCATCCATCTTGCTTGATGAACTTTGGGGGCGTGGCGCATGACTTGCGCGAGCCTGTTCCGCTTGGATGATTGGCTGGTCGGGCACCATCCTGCTGTTTGAAATCAAAAGCTCAATGTTTGGATTGAGATTTTTAAGAGACCCCGTAATCGCCCGATAGAGTGCAGCAATCGCCTCATGTTTGGCCGCCTCCTCATCCACTTGCTGAATTGTGATTTTCGATTGCATTCCAGAATCATGCTTCGCAAAATCACAATCGTCAACAACTATTTAGATTGTGCTTTGATGTGGAGGGCCAACTGTGCCACAAATCAATGACGCTTTATTCTTGACAATCAATGTCAATTACAACTACCTTGTCAACGAACAAAGTTCGTTGACAAGGTAGTCGTAAAAATTTAAAAATCATATTTTTGTCAGTGTCGTTTTGGCTCATTGTGACGCGACCAAAAATAGTTGATTTTTTTCTTCTTGCTGGGATGAAATTGAATTTATCGTTCCTTGGCGGTTTCAAATTTTGGCACTCCCACCAACTTTAAATCAACAAATCAAGATGCGAAGATGTGTTGAAATTTCAAATTAAGGCACTACCGTATTTCGACCGGCAGCCAGAGATAGGAAGAAGCTGCTAAATCCCATTGCTTCCAGCGGTCAGCCATAAAAATGAATTTGTCCTCACGGCCTTGCACGGGGAGAATGAAAGTGCTTTGCGCGTGGAACGTGTTCGTTGCATCGGGGCCACTGCAAGGATTGCCCAGTTCAGTCCAAGGACCAAACGGGCTTTTCGCCACCGCCGAACGCGCGGCATCCGGCGCCCAGGCGGTGCAGCCTGATCCGACGAAATAGTATTTTCCACCGTGTTTGAAAACCGCCGGGGCCTCCATGCTGCGGCCCACAAAAATGCGGGCATATTTGTCGGCGGTGTGCAAATAGTCATCGGTGAGTAGTGAAACATGCATCGTCGGATTTTCCTCGGACGAGTAAAAGAGATACGCCTTGCCGTCGTCGTCCACGAAGACAGTCATATCACGCGCCATCTGTCCGGTCTCAAAATCGCGCGCCAACACGTTGGTCATGCTGGGCTGTTTGTCCATATCGGTAACATTCTCCGGCCAGACGCCGGCATCGGGCCGAAAGCTGCCGAGATACTTGAATGGTCCCGTCGGTTTATCACTGACGGCAACGCCACACCGCGCGGCGGCGTAACTGGCGGTATCCATGTGCATCCACATGACGAACTGCTTGGTGCTGCGGTTGTAGATGACCTTCGGACGTTCCAGCACCTTGTTGGGGTGAAGGTCGCTTTGCGGATCGTCCGGCACAGCCGACAACACGATGCCTTCATTTTTCCAATCCACCAGATTGGTGGACGCCTAACTGGAAACTCCGGTCAAATCCACCCGCGTGCCGCCCCACGACTTGTTGCAATCCGGCAGATACGTTTTGCCCGACTTGGCTTCGCCATACCAGTAATAAACGCCTTCGTGAAACAGCACACCGCCGCCGTGGGCATTAATCGGCTTGGTGTCGGACCAGTGAGCAGCAAATGGATGGGTGATGGCGTGCGTAAAAAAGGCGAAGACAAACAACGTTAACATGCTAAACATACTACCCGACTCTGATTTCAAATTCTGCCCGGAGTCTGTCAAACGTAAACTTGTGCCAACTGCTCTCGTGATTAGACCACCGGTCAGTTGGTTGGGGTAACGAATTACGTGGCCGACAGAGGTTCTATTGCCCGCCCGCGATACGGTAAAAACGTTGCGAAAAATTCGTTGCCTGCAAATCCGCGAACTGGAACAAACCGGATTGACCGGCAACCGCGTTCGTCACGAACAGCCAGACAATGGGTAGAAACAGATTGGTCGCCGCGTCAAGTTCGTAGGTTACACCCGCCGCACCGGTGCCGCTGAATTGAAAATTGCCATCGCTCCGTTGCGCCACCGAACTGAATTGCGGCGGAACCGTAACGATCACGGAGATGGTTCCGTTCAGGATCAAGTTGGTGGTGTTCCACGCCAACCCGGTGCCGAGCGCGGGAAGTGTAAATGCCGTGAAACTGCCGCTGTAATTACCTGCATTAAAAATTTTGAAACTGTCGCCCGCCGCCAACGTGCCGGAAAGGTTGGTGGCGGTCAAAGTTCCGGCCAAGGTGAGGGTGCCGGTGACACGCAACACGTCGTTGGTCATCGGCGCAGTCTTTTTGATCGTCATCTGATTGGTGCTGCCTGCCTGCAACGTCACGGAATTGCTCATGGTGAGAGTGCCGATGGAAGTGGAATTTGTGCCGGGTGCAAGCGTGCCACCGGACTGAATCGTGACCAGGCCACTAATGACGCCCTTGCCGCCGAGGGTTCCCGAACTGGCCACCGTCGCCGGGCTTTTGATTGAACCGTTCACAAGCAATGTGCCGCCGTTGACGGTGACGGTGCCAGTATTGGTGTTCACGCCGGAAAGCTGCAACGTGCCCGCGCCTGATTTGGTCCAGGTGAACCCGCTTCCTTGCAGGTCTGCCATCACACCGGAAATGTTGAGGTCAACTCCGCTGGGAACTGTTCCCGCTGCTGTTGAAATTACCAGCCCCGAAGCGCGCAACCCCAACGGCGCGCTGATGGTGGAAACGACATTGGTTGCCAGACTGCTGATAGCGGCGCTTGAGCCGTTCAAATTGTAATAGCCGCCAGTGGAACTGATCGTGCCGCCCATCAAATTAAATATGGTGGTATAAGCTTCATTGCCACCGCTGCTATTATTCAAGGTGCCTCCGATGATGTTGATAGTCGTAACAATGGAACCAGGTGGATAGCCCAAGGCATCGCCCACCGTCATATTGACCGTGGCTCCTGGATTGATGTTGAGAATGTTGCGGATGGTGCCAGTTTGTCCGCCGATTCCCAAATTCAGCGTGTCGCCGTTGACGGTCGTCCCACCGGTGTAGGTGTTGATGGCTGAAAGCGTCAACGTGCCGGAACTTTGGGACAAAGCACCGCCTCCAGAAATGATTCCCAAAACGGTTTGCGACCCCGGATTATTGTAATTGAGCGTTCCGGCGCTGATGACGGTTGTGCCGCTGTAAGTATTGGTGGCGGCGAGCGTCAACGTGCCCGCTCCGCTCTTGGTGAAACCGGCGGTTCCGGCGAGCGGCGCGGAAATGGTCGCGGTATTTTGATTGACTACTACAGACGGCGAACCACCCGTCCCTGTGTCCAAAGTAAGCGCGCTGCCAACGCTGGGGGCGAGTATCCATGATTGCGTGCCGGAGGTATCGCCGAATTTCAGCGTGCCAATGCTGCGCGAGGCATCGAGCGTGACCGTGCGATCCGCCGTGATGTCAATCGTGCTGAAATCCGCCGTGAAACCCGCGCCGCTGCCAACCGCGCCGCCGCTCCAATTATTCGTGTCACTCCAGTTGCCGCTTGCATCCATGTTCCAAACGCCGTTTGCGTTGAAGCCGATGGTGGCGATTGACAGTCCGGCAAACGCGCTGGCACCGGCGGCGTCAGTGACCCGCACGATAAAAATATTTGTGCCGCCGTCCGACGGTGTGGGCGTGCCCGTCAACGTGCCGTCCGCCGCGACGTTCAGCCACGCCGGCCCGCTCAATTTGCTGTAAGTCAACGTGTCGCCTGGATTGGCATCGGTGGCCGTGCCGGCAATGCTGCTGCTGTAAGCCATGGTTTGTGTGGACGAAACACTCGTAATCATGTTGGACGCGAATTGCGGCGCGATGTTTGTGAACAACGCGGTGATTTGCGCGGCGGTGAAGGCGGTGTCGGCAATCTCCACTTCATCGAGCAGCCCGTTGAAAAGCGGATCAGTGATGGTCTGGCTTTTGCCAAGATAATTTAGCGCCGGTTTTATGCTTGAAGGATTATAGACGATGGTGGCGGCGGATGAGGCTGCCAGCACGCCGTTGGTATATATTTTTGCAGTGTTGCCACCCAGTGTGAAGGCGATGTGCTGCCACTGGCCGACAGAGAGCGCGGTAGTGTCGAGAGTCAGTTCGGTGCCGCCGTTCTTGATGGCAAATCGCAATGTGCCGCTGCCTGAACTCGGCGATAGATAAAGATAATGCGACGTGTCATTTCCGAAATCAAAAAAGCGCTGCCAGTTCGCGCCGCCATTCCAATATACCCACGCGGCAAAGGTGAACGCATTGCTTTGCGCCACGTTAGGCGGCAACTGGATGTAACTGTTCGTGCCGTCCAACGCAACGGCCTGGCCGACTTGCCCGGCCACATAATTCGGATCGGCCACCGCAAAGCCGTTGTTGCCGTAACCGGAACTGTCCAGCGTGTTCGTCTCGAAATGGAATTGCGCGATGCCCCGGCCGCTGCCCGGCGGCCAGACCTGTGTGTAAGCCACCTTCGACGGCAAATTCATGTAAGCCACGCCGGCGGGAGTCAAAGTGCCACTACCACTGCCAGTAGCCAGTTGGAGGTTGGTGCCAGCGGTTCCACTCCAGTATGAATAAATCGCATAGCGCTCCACAATCGGACTATTTTCCAGCGCCGTCACGAAATTGGTGAGGGCGGCGGCTTCAGCGTTGTAATCAGCCGGAAGCGGCGTGCACCAACTGGCGCCGTCGTTCCATTCCGTGACCCACATGGGACGCTTGAACAGTGAATACACTTGGTTGAGATAACTGATCAACTGTGCTGGTGACTGGCCGCACTTATACCAATGAACCGGGACAAAATCCACGCGATAGCCGAGATTAGTCGCCATAGTCATGAAATTGATAGTCCACTGCACTCCCTGACCGCTCAACCCGGAATCCGACGACGCCGGGGCGCCGGCGCGCAAGCCCCATTGCATCATGGTCGGCCAGTCGGCAATGGCTTGGTTCGTCGTCATGTTGGCTTGCGAGGTGGAATCCGGCTCGTTATAGCCAAGCACGCAGGTGGTGTTCTGCATAGTGTTGATGCTGGCAGTCCCGCTGCTGCTGCTCCATTTCATCGGAAGATATTCCCTGTCCACCGTGGAAGCGGAAGAATTACCCCAATCATAAGACCAAAGCGGGTCGGTGAGAGGCATATACTGGGTGCCGCCCCAGCCTTTTTTGGCGGTCCAACGCCACGGGAAAACGCGCACGAAAGAAATGGGCTGGTTCAGACTCGCCGACAGGAACCCGACATCGAGATCGGCATCCTGCGCCACGAACACCTGGCTGGCACCCGTGCCATTGGCGTTCTGCGCAAAGGTGGCCATGTAACCGCGCTTCAGCCTGAACGACCTGATGTTTTGATTGAACACACCCAAGGCGGCGCTGGTGTTGTAGTAGGTGTAAAGCGCCAGGTTGGTTGATGCGCCAAGAAAATTTGGGCCGGTAAAAATTTGCAACGGCGTAATGCTCGAACTATGCGGGATGACCACCGTGCCCATGGCGTATTCGACCAAGCGGATGTTTGTGTTCAAGGCGGCGGCGGCGCCGTTCACGAGGAATTGACCCAGATAACTCGCCTGCACAACCGACGGCCGGATGTTTGGCAGCAACACCCACGCATCAGGGGAAGTCAAATTGATGGTGCAGCCAGGAGCCGGGCCATTGGTTGTCGTGAGACGCAACTCGCTGCGTCCGGTCATAGTGACCGTGGTGTTTGTCAGCGCGTAGTATGTTTGAACGCCGTTCGTAATGCTCAATGTCTGCGCGGAAGCAATGAATGGAAAAACCAACGCCGCAGTCAGCACCAGGGGTTTGATGAGACATCGAGTTTTGAATTTCACGGCAATAGGAGGTCGGCCAAACCTTATTTCGAACCGCCTTGATCCGCAAGCACGACGCCGATTTCTGCCGCTGACGTCCATGCCTCGCCATTGATTTCGGAAAGCGCTTTCAGTTTCACATAGCGGCATTTCTTCGGTTCAAACGTGATTGTCTTCTTGTCCTTGCCAGACGCAAAGGCGTCCTTTTTCACCGGCTCGCCAAACTCTTTGCCATCTTCGCTGACAAAAAATTCAAAGTCCTTGATCATGCCATTCTCGCTGTCACCTTGCCTTGGTAGATAAGTGAATCCCTTGATCGTCGCCGACTCGCTTAATTCGATGATGATTTCGTGCGGGTGTGCGGGACTGGCATCCTGCCACTGCGTGTGCCAGATCGTGTCAGGATTGCCGTCCACGGCATTTGAAGCCTTGCCATCCTCGGCGGTTTTTTCTTCGCTGTCCGCTTTGACCACCTTGAGGGTTATTTTATTTGTAGCCGGGCTTTGATCTTGGGCGGCAGGAATGTTGTTCGTGGAAGCCGTCTCATCTGCGAAGGCAGAAATGACAGCAACAGAAGCCGCAACCAGAAGTGCCGGGAAATATTTATTCATATCGTTTGTGTGTTTGATCAATTATTGGAGTTTTGAAACCGCGTTGTTTGTTTCTGCAACCGAGGCCTGGCTTGTCGTGGTGATTGGGTTCAACGACCAATGCTCATGCCACTTCAAAACCGGCTTTTCATCCGCAGAGAATTCCAGCGGCAGCCAGACATAGCGCGAATCCGGCAAGTCCCATTGCTTCCACCGGTCGGCCATGAAAATAAACGTATCCGGGCGTCCCTGCACGGGCAAAACAAACGTGCTTTGGGAGCGGAAAGTTTTGTCGGCATCGGTGCCAACGCAGGGGTTGCCGAGTTCCGTCCACGGACCGAAAATGTTGTCGGCGACGGCAGAACGCGCAGCGTTGGGTTCCCAGGCGGAGCAACCGGAAGCGATCACGTAATACTTGCCGGCGTGCTTGAACACGGCCGGCGCCTCCATCTTACGTCCCACAAAAATGCGCGCAAATTTTCCAGCGGTGTGCAAATAGTCATCGGTGAGCAGTGAAACGTGCATGGTCGGATTTTCCTCGGACGAGTAAAAGAGATACGCCTTGCCGTCATCGTCCACGAAGACGGTCATATCGCGCGCCATCTGACCTCCTGGAAAATCGCGCGCCAGCACATTTGTCTCGCTGGGTTGTTTGTCAGCATCAGCAATGT
>ODAK010006244.1_pt1 | contig 12046 bp, 11 predicted proteins | sample 1539591 | NCBI WGS metagenome assembly ODAK01 (sample SAMEA3539303, study PRJEB22396) | soil metagenome | biome: tundra; feature: field; material: soil | place: USA | collected 2010-05 | depth 0.15 m | reverse complement strand
CATTTGCTTTTCCATGAAGGCGCCGAAACCGGAGCTGGCGCGGAAACGGAGATTGTAGGTGTGCTGGATGTAGCTATCTGCGATGCCATTGGCAACGTCGGCGGCAAGCTCGGGATCCTTCGAACGGTAACTGATGAGCAGGAGGTAGGTGTTGGGCGGGCGCGTGACCTTGAGGTTCTGGAGAACGACGGGGGCGTTCTGGACGCGCGCGGTGGGGAGCTGCGGTTGCAGGCTGGTGGATTCGACGATCTTGAAGCGCTGGACCACGGGGCGCAGGACGGAATCCGACTGGATGGTTTTGACCTGGGTGGCGAGGAACTGGTCGGCGTCGTTGGGTGCCATGCGCGCGGCATCCTGACCGATGACGGCAGGGGGAGCCTGGCGGTCGATATCGATGGAGGCGGTGGCTTCATAGATGGGGGTAAGGCGGGAAGACACGACCAGGGTGGACGCTACGCAGGCCACGACGAAAGCGAGGATCCGCCATTTGTGGCGACGAAGGATCCAGAGGTAGTGGGAGAGGGGGACGACGGGTTCTTCGGCCTCCTGTTGGGCATAGGGGTAAGGGGGCTGGAGCGGTATGAATTCGGGTACGGCTGGTACGTACGCGTTGGGTTCCGGAGCTGGGAGGGAGCGCAGTAACTTATCTTGAGGCATGGTGGGTTTCACAGAACCTTAGTACATTGGGAATCAGGATACGAATTCTGAGGTAAAGAAAAGACGGCGGTAACCAACCGCCGCGCAGGTTAACAACCTGCCCACATGGGTTTACCTGCCCACATCGGTTAGGGGTGGTAAATGAGCGCGGTGGCGCCGGCGGTGCCGCCGAACAAGAGGAGTTTTTCCAATGCGGCCATGCCGATGCGTTTGCCGTGATTATCGGGGATATAGAGGATGTCATTGGCGGTGAGGGGGACATCCGGGGCCTGGCGCTTCATGATCTTGTCGAGGGGAACGGGGATTTCATTCTTGGAGCCGGCGGCTTCCCGACGGTAAATAAAGGCCTGATTGCCGGAGAATTGTGTCAAGCCCTCGGCGAGCGCGAGCATTTGCATGACGGTTGTATCGAAGCCATCCTGTACGGGGAAGGAGCCGGGCTTCTTGACGTTGCCCATGACATAGATCCTGCCGATTTCGGGAACGCGGATTTCTTCGCCGCCAGTCAAGGTGACGTTGAGCTCGGGATCGGCATCCTCGAAGAGGCTGCGAACGGAGATGCGGCGGGTGAGCATGACGGACTTGCCATCGGGCGTAGTCTGGGGGCGGCTAATGAGGATTTCGCGGCCGGCATCCGTGGTGAGGCCCTGCGCCTTGGCGATGGCCTCGAGAAGCGTAGTAGGGCCTTCGGCTTGAAAGACGACCGGCAGCTTCACGCTGCCAGAGACGCTGATGGGGTGGCTGTGGTACTCGGCGATGGTGACGGTGACCACGGGACTCACCAGGATCTCCTCCTCGCAGAGGGCAGCGCTGATGGCGGTTTCCAGATCCGCGGGGTATAGGCCCTTGGCCAGGAGGCGCTGCTTGAGCATGGGGAGGGCAAAATAGCCGTCGGCGCCGACGCGTATGGTGCGGCTTAATTCCGGAGCATCGTAGACAGAGACGGAAATGAGGTCATTCGGGCCGACGCGCTGGGAGGGCAGGTTGGCTGAGGGGTCGGCAACGGGAACGGCACGTTTGGCGGGTTGCGCAAGGGCAATGGAAAGGGAGAGGAAGACTAGGAATAAGGCACGCACGGTGACACCTCCAGGTTTACTTTTGGGCGGCATGGACGTTCAGGCTGGAACCGGTGAGGGCGCCGAACAGGCGCGACATGGACTCCTCGAGAATGGAAAGACGGCGATCTAGCGCGGCCAGCTCGTCGGCGTGATTCTCGCCATTGGGGGTTCCGGCGTTCAGTATCATTTTGCGAGCGAAGGCAGACAGGCAGCGGGCGCCGTGACGGTCACAGGCGATCTTGAGCTGCTCAAACTCGTCATCGGTCACTCGAAAGTTGACAAGACGACCTCGCACTTTCTGCATTGCAGTGACATCCTCGTAGTTTTTTTTGGGGTATTGGCAAGGGCCAGACAGGCTACAAATCAGTGGTCTTGGATAGGTTTGGAGACAAGCTCCGCCAATCCAGTCACATGCACCGGATTTTCAACTCGTGGATGAGGTGAAGTTGGGCCGACAGATTGACAAGGCTCCACAACCCGCAGCCCCGCGTGACGTACGTGGTTAACGACCGACCAGTTAAGGGTTAAATGGACCGGAAATAAGCACCGTACGATTAACGTTGGTTGACTGATAAAACGAACGTATCACGGTTCCACACCCAATTCAAGGGTTTTCAGATACGGGAATCCTTAATTAGCGTATCCTTATTTCTGTTCCCGGTGCGTATCTGCACGCACATGACGGACAGGCGCCCACCGTTGGGGGGGTGATGGACGCAGGTGCGCGTGTTAATCGACGGAGCCGACCCAATCGCGGTCGATATGGGTGGCGACGGAACGCTGCAGGAGATTCACGGATACGACGATGCGCAGCGCACCGTCTTCGGCGCGCGCGACGAAGCCTTCCACGCCCGTCAGCGGTCCGCGATCGATGCGCACGTGCTGTCCGGTATGGAGGTAGGGCCAGGGTACGAGCACGGGCTTGGCGTCTACCAGCGTGCGGAGATTGTCGATCTCGCTTTGGCTAATTGGCGCCGGAGTGACGCCGATGCCGAGAATCTGCTTGACGCCAGGGGCCTGCAAGACACAGACGCGGTCGCGCAGGTGAAAGCGGCTAAACAGGTACCCGGGAAAGAGCGGTACATCGACTACTTTCGTACGGTCGGTCCATTTGTGTTTGACGTGGCAGAGCGGCAGCCAGATCTCAAAGGCGCGCTGGGACAATTCAGAGGATGCGCGCAGTTCCCACCGGGGAGCGGTTCGGACGGCAAACCAGCGTGGCATATATTTATGAGCCAACTCAAGGAAGGATCTGTAAACAAAATGCTTACAATGAGTATACACTCGATGCAAGGGCATATTGGGAGAAAAGCGCCTGAAAGGCGGCTGGAGCCCAGAATGGCTACCCCACAGCCTTTGCCGGGATCCTCAAGCGATGATCGATATACATAGTCATGTGGTGTGGGGGCTGGACGACGGCGCCAGCGACATGGAGCAGAGTTTGAGCATGCTGCGGGCTGCGGCGGAGAGCGGAACCACCGATATTGTGGCAACGCCGCACTCGAACGCGGAGTTTACCTACCAGGGGGAATTGCTGGACGAACGGATTCGCGAACTGGCAACGAGGACCGGCGGCACACCGCGGATTCACCGGGGGTGCGATCTTCACCTGAGCTTCGACAATATCGATGACGTGCTGCAGGGGCTGGGGAGGTACTCGATCAACGGCAAGCAGTATCTGCTGGTGGAATGCCCGGATTTCCATGTGGGCAAGCACACGGAAAAGGTATTGCAGCGGCTGATGGACTGCGGGATGGTGCCGATTGTGACGCATCCGGAGCGCAATCCGGTGCTACAGGAGAAGCTGAGCCGGGTGGAAGAGTGGGTGGAACTGGGCTGCCTGGTGCAAGTGACGGCGCTGTCGATTAGCGGCGGTTTCGGCAGGAGGGCCCACGGCGCAGCGGGCCGATTGCTGGAGCGAGGGCTGGTACACGTGGTGGCGAGCGATGCGCACGATCCGGAGCATCGGCATGCGCGGCTGGACGAAGCATATGGAATCGTGCGGTCGCGATACGGAGTAGAGGAGGCCGACATCCTGTTCACGCATAACCCGCAGGCCATTATAGATGGCGTGCAACTGGCAGGGGGAAAGCAGATTGGCGAGTACGCGGCGGCGAAGCATTGGTGGCAAGTCTGGCGCGCATCGAGTTAGAATGCGGTCAGAATTCGTTAGAAGTGGAATTAAATGCAATGTCCCAAATGTAAGAGCGATAGCGCGCACCGGTCGCACAGGGTTGGACTGAGAGAGCGGCTCACTAGCATGGTGGGTTACGTTCCGTACCGCTGCCGCCAGTGCAGCCATCGTTTTCTGGAGTTCCGTTACTCGCTCCCCGAGCGTGTCACGCCACCAACGCGGGGCGCGGAAAGGGAGATTGCCGCTACGCGGGGCTCCCTGCGCTGGAGACAACGACGGCGCGAACTTGTGCTTTATGGTTCGGCCATGGCCCTGTTTGTGGTGATTCTTTACTACCTGACGCGCGCGCCGTCGATGGGCGGTTGAGCGGGTTTCAGCGCCACACTCCGCAAGACCAGGAATCCCTCCAGGCGAGTGGTGCCTGGCGCGCGGCGATACCTTAGTGCAAGTCGCGCCAGGCGGCACTCCGCCGGTGTCTCGAACGACAATTGCCCCGCAGCATCGGCGTCCGACGGCGAGAGCGCCCCTTCCTTCAGGAGCGCGCCGCCAACGGCATCTGTGACACGCCACGAGAGGCCCTTTGCGCTTGCGCCGGCTCGCGTCCGATACACGAAACTCAGCTCGTATCGCGCCTGATTGCGTAGCGGGACCAGCTGTACGAGGGTTTCACAATCTTCCGGCTCGCTACCCGAGAAGGTGACTCGCAGGCCGCGCGACTCGTCCTCCCGCGAAAAGCCGACGCCCTCGACTACCGGCAGCCGCCAGTCAAATCCCCACGATGCGGGCGGCGCCGCAAAACTTTCGTTGACGACGAGTTGCTCCCCGTTCCCCACGGGCGTACGGAACGGGACCCTACCCGCGTCCGCTTGCCGATTCCAGATCGCCGCCGCCTCGTCCACCCGCTTCACCTCCAAAAGGCGCTCACAGGCCCGTTGCAGGAGCGGGGCATCCGGCTCGCGGTTCTGCTCCAGCAACCGATGCACCGCCGGCCCGATCAAATCCACCCGATTTTGGCCCAATAAGTAAGACAGGTACGCGGCCCGTACCTCGGGATTATGAATTTGCAGGCGGTCGATGAGGTTCCCGTCCTCCGCCACCCTTCCGCACAACCGGAACAGCGGCTGCGCATCGCCATACAGCATGGCGGACGCCTGCTTAGCCCAAACCCAGAACTGGGCCGTATCGCCGCGCCGGAAGTAGTAGTTCGCCAGCGTCCAACGGGGCAGGAACAACCGGTCCGCTTCGGCGGCGTGCAGCAGGTACTGTCTGGACGTGACGTCGTCACCTTCCGCCTCGGCCAGCAGTCCCAACTCGATCCGGGACCGAGTGTCCCAAGGATTCACCGCGGCAGCGCGCAGGAGCGCCGCTTTGGCCCGGGGCGGATCGTCGCCGGAGACCAGCCACGCCAGGCGCGCATAACATTCCGATTGGTCCGGCGTAAGCGCAATCGCCTCCTCCGTCCCGGCAACGGTCTCCTGCCGCATCCGGTAATCCGCCCAACCGGTCCGGATCGACCATGTTGCGGCGGCCAGCAGGCCAGCCAAAGCCGCGGCGACCGGCGGTAACGTTGTCCAGTGCGCGGGCTTCACGGGTTCTTCAGGCGCATCAACACCGCCATCCCCGAACTCAGGACCTCCTGCCTGCCGAACTGCGTGGTCCACCACTTCACCAGCAAGCGGTTCGGCGCCTGCAGTGTCAACTCGAGTTCCCCCTTGGCGCCAGCGCTCGATTCCCAGTCCAGCATCCCTGTCTTCCCTTGCGGCAACTCGCCGCGCGCGTGAAAAACAACCTCGGGTGAGATGGCCTTGTCCACCCGGCTGTGCACCGCCCGATAATCGCCCGCAAGGTTCCCGTGGTCTTCGTGTAACCGAAACTCCACGTACTTTGCGGGATACGTTCCCGCAGGGTCTTCCTCCGCTGCGTCGGCCGCGTAAAGCCATTGCCCGGCAAAGCGGGGCTCGTCTCCGCTGCGCGCGGCACCGGCAGGCAGCGCGTCCTGTGCCACTGGCACGGCCGTGGGCTCCGCCTTCGGCGCTTCGGCCCGCGGGACTGGCGTAGGAGCGGTCGCGCGCACGATTGGCTCCGGCGCCTCGCCAGCGGTGTTCCTCAAAGGCAGCGTCTGCTGCGCGCTGCGCGTACGAGCGGTTTCCGCAGTCTTCACGCGCCTGTTCTTGACCGACGCCGGCTCGGCCTGGGTTACCAGCGGCCCCGTTGCCGCCTTGGCATTGCGCTCCGCGGCAATCCGGGGAGGAACATCCGTGCCGTGCGCCAACCCGTACCACACTCCCATCCCCATGGTCATCGATCCCAGCAGAACCCAGAACCAGTGCCGTGCCGCGGTCTGCCACAACTTCGATCCGCCTTCCACCGCGGGTAGTGGTAGCTGTTCGAGCCGGGCCTCGTTTGCCAGCCCTGCGTCGTACCTCGCCCGTTCCCGCGGATTCACGAGCATCGCCAATACGCCGCTGAGCCGCCGCATCTGGCACTCGGCCAGGTCTTTCAGGCGCTGGTCCTGCTGCATGTCGGGATGCAACAACCGCGCGGCTAGCTTATACGCTTCGCGGACCTCCGCGGTGGTCGCATTCCGGCGGATCCCGAGTTCTTCGTAATAATTCATCGTCTTACAAAAAACCTTCTCCAGCCCTTTCACGAATACGAAAAACTGGCGGAAATACTACTTGATTGCGGCCGTTATGTATTTATCCAACTACGTCTTACAGAGGTATTCTGCAAAGATAATCCTTCCTTGCGGCGCCCCACTCATGATACATTTTAATCGAGGATTCAGATAACTGGTACTTAAAATGTTCAAACACCTTATGTTGCTAATCGCCGCTGGTTTGCTGCTGGTTGCCTCAGCAGCGTCCCCCTCTATCGGGTCTGTCAAATCCACCGGGGAGTTCCGCGTTGACGGTTCTGCCGTTCGCGGCAATGGCACCGTCTTCGACGGCGCCCTGGTTGAGACGACTACCGCGCGTTCCGTTATCCAACTCGCGGATGCTCAGATTACACTAGCGCCCGATTCGCGCGTTCGCGTCTATCGTGACCGCACGGTTTTGGAGAAGGGTTCCGAGTTTGTCAAAGACGGCGCGCGTTATGTCATGGAGGCCGCCACGCTACGCATCGCTCCGTCCGCGCGGGAATCGATTGTTCAAATCGAGCTCACCGCTCCTTCGCGCGTTACGGTCGTCGCGAGCGGCGGAGCTGCCGAAGTGCGCAATTCCTCCGGAGTGCTGACCGCGAACCTGCGACCGGGGATGGCATTGGCCTTCGAACCTCAGGCCGCGTCGGCTGCCGCCGTTAAGATGACCGGCGTCATCGAATCGCGCAACGGCGCATACTTCCTGACCGACAAAACCACCGGGGTCACCGTCCAGCTCATGGAAGGGCCTGACGTGTCCAAGTACGTCGGCAAGACGGTCGAGATCACGGGATCAGCCATTCCTGGCTCAACTCCGGCTGCCGGCGCCACGCAGGTAGTACGCGTGGCCACGGTCAATCCGGTCGGTAATGATAAAAAGAAGGTCGCGGCCGCTGGCGGCGCTGCCGCAGCAGGTGGGGCCGCAGCGGGTGCCGGCCTCTCCGGCGCTGCCATTGGCGCGATCGTCGGCGGCGTGGCCGTCGCCGGAACCGTCGTAGGCTTGGCCGTCGCCGGCACGTTCAGCAGCGGTTCGTCGATCAGCGGACAATAACAATTGAGCGGTCTGGCGGTGACAACCTGACGCCGGTTGGACAATGGTGCGTCAACATAAGCGTGGGACGGACGGCTGCGGGCGGCAAGTTCATTGCTGTCTTGCCAGCCGCGCGTTCGGCCTTAGGTAGTGAAGAATGCACGTACCCTTCGCCGCGCTTTTCTTCTTCGCCATCCTGACGCTTTGGGTTCCCGGGTACTGGCCGGTCACCGTTTTTCAGGTCGGGATATTCGGTCTTGCCGCTATCGCCGTCTGGCGCGCCCGGTACTCGCCACCGGAGTTCGTCTGGCCCATCGTTCCACTCGCTTTTGCTGTCCTGTGGGGTCTCTTCCAATGGCTCACGGGCCGCACCGCCTATGCCTTTGACACCAAGCTCGCCATCCTCCGTTGGGCCACCTTCCTGTCCGTTTTCCTGATCGGGATCTCCCTCTTCCGCGACGATGCGGTTCGCCGCTGGTTTCGGTCCGCGATTCTCTGGTTCGCCTTCCTTGTTGCCGCCGTGGCCACGGTCCAGACATTCACTGCCAAGGGCAAGGTCTTCTGGCTCTTCGACCCCGCCTACACCATCGATTACGTGATGGGCCCCATTCTCTACCGCAATCACTACGCCGCCTTCATCGAAGCCGTGCTCCCCATCGCCCTCTACCTGGCCGTCCGCCGCGAACGCGATTCACTGCTCTATTCCGGCATGGCCGCCGTCATGTACGCCTCGGTGGTCGCGTCAGCCTCCCGTACCGGCACCGTCCTGACCACGGTTGAAGTCGTCCTCGTGCCATTGCTGCTATGGGCACGCCGCCTGGCCCCTGGCCGCAGCGTCGCCACGGCCCTGCTCCGCATGGGCGCGCTGTTCGCAGTCTTCACCGCCGTAGTGGGATGGGAATCCGTGTGGAGCCGTTTCTGGGTGCCAGACCCACTGGCCGTGCGCCGCGAACTCGCTGTGTCCACCCTCCAGATGGCCGCATCGCACCCGTGGTTCGGTACAGGTCTGGGAACCTGGCCTACCGTCTATCCCCGCTATGCCAGCTTCGACCCCGGGTTGTTCGCCAACCAGGCGCACAACGACTGGCTGCAATGGACCGCCGAGGGAGGCTTCCCATTTGGCGTGATGCTCGCCACCCTGTTCTTCTGGTCCCTTCGTCCGGCGTTCCGGTCCGTCTGGGGCTTGGGCGTGGTTGCCGTATTTCTGCACGCCATCGTGGACTACCCGTTCTCGCGCCCGGCCCTGGGCTCGTGGGCGATCGTTATCCTCTCCCTGCTGGCTTTCACGGGCGCGGAATCCCGAGATTCCGAATCGCCGTAGCTCCCGTGACGGAAGCGGTGCCGAAGTTGACCAACGCCAGCCTGCGGTAGAGCTTCGTAGTAGACGGCTGGCGGCGCAGAACCAGCGATTCCACCACCAACACTCCACCCTCCCTACAATTCCCAGCTTGAGGCCGCCCCCCTGCGCGCCGAATCTCCCGTTGTTCCCGGACAGATTGGGATTCAGTTCGCGTTTTCCCCAGGAAGAGCCGGCATTCATGACGTTGACTGCCGTCACAGCCGCCAGACTGGCCCGCCAGAGGTTCTTTCCAACAGGACGAGGAGTGCGCAAAGGCTCCACCTCGAGCGCTGGCTCACCCGCAAGAGACGGCGCGGTCCAACCTATACCCATCACCACCAACAGCATCGTGTTTTGCATGGGGGGCAGTGTATTACAACGTGAGACGTTGTGCACTGCCATGCCAATCACATCCCTTTCCCCCTGTTCACACTTACCTCGTACCGGATATAGGCCCCTGTTGTCCATCGTCCACATCGACTTGAATCGGATAGTCTGATATCAATTGGGGGTGATATTAAATACAATCGGACCGGACCGGACATCATCTGCCGAATGGACTCATAAAAGCCACCAGATGCCCGCGGGGATGAGATGCTTCTTTTCTCTAGCCGCCCTGGCAATGGCGGGCGCCTTCGCATGTCGAGCGACAATCGTTCCCCGGCTGTCCCTGGAGGAAATGGTGGTCCGCTCGGAGGTAATTGTCTCGGGCCGTGTGGTTCGAACCTGGACCGCCTGGGACAGCCCACATACTTTCATCTGGACTCACAGCGAGATCGTGGTGGAGGATGCGGCGAAGGGCCGCCACAGCGGCAGGGTTGTCGTCAGCGAACCGGGCGGCGTGGTAGAGGGTCTCGGAATGCAGATTGGCGGAACTCCCGGGTATGTTCCGGGTGAGCAGGTAATGGTGTTTCTCGTGCGAATGCCGAACGGCTACCTGCGCACCGCGGGCATGGGTCAGGGAAAGCTCTCGATCTCGTCCAACGGAAGTGTGCATTTGACGCACAGCGGGGGGGATCTCGTCCGGACCGGAAATACACCCAACGGAACAGCTTTGCAGAGCCTCGATGCCACAGCGGCGACGGAAGTCCGGCGACGCGTGGCGGAACTGGTTCACGGTGCGGGAAGGAGATCGCGGTGACGAGTCGATTGATTGCGTTCCTGTGCGCCGTGTGCGCAGCCTGGAGCTATGTCCCTCGCGATCCGACAGGCCTGAATCTTTACCGGACCGACTCCTCAAATATTCAGTTTCTGGTCAACGAGAAAATCGCTGCAGGCCTGACGACTCCTGACGGCCGGGTATGGATTACCGGCGACAGCGATCCCCTGAAGGCGATCGGCGCAGCGCTGGCGACGTGGTCCGCTGTCACTACGTCCGCTGCGAGATTTGCGGCTCCGGGGACTACTTCGGCAGGAAGCAGTGCGACCGATCGCCAGCACGTCATCGTTTTCCCCGCCAACGCGGACATAAGCGTACTGGGAGATGCCGTGGCCATCACTGCGATCGCGTATACCGCGGACGGGGCCATGATCGATACGGACATCATTTTCAACCCGAAGTACACGTTTTCCACCACATTTGCCGAAGGTACAGTGGACCTCCAGGCGGTGGTGACGCACGAACTCGGACACGCCCTGGGTGCGAACCACACCAATGTGCTCGGCGCGGCGATGTTCCAGTCGACGCTTGCCAACGACAACCGTCAGGCTTCACTGAGTTCGGATGATCTTGCGTTCGTCAGTTCTTCATATCCGGCGGCCGGAGGAAACGGGTACGCCACGGTGACCGGACGGGCAACGTTCAATGGCGGCGTACCGATTCGCGGCGGTTTCGTCACCGTGCTCAACCCGTCAAACGGCGTCACGGTGAGCGGGTTAATCGGCGTAACGGATGGTTCCTTCAAGTTTCAAGCGCCGGTTGGCGATTACCTCGTCTACCTGGAACCGCTTGGCGGATACGTGGGTCCCGGCAACCTCTATTTACCGGGCAGCGTTGCGGTCGACACCAATTTCCAGTCCTTCTTTTTGGGAGGCAACGAGAGTCCGACGCTTCTCGCTCTGACCCTCGGTGCTGACGTCAATGTTGCGCTGCAAACGCCCGCCGGCTCGCCTGCGTTCCGGACCCCTTTGATCGGTATTGGGCGAGCCGGGGGTTCCGAAGGGGCCACTCTCTATCAAGGGCCACTGAACGTGTCTTCCGGTCAATCCGCCGATCTGCTGATCGCGGGAGATGGGATCGATCCGTTAGCAGAACAGAATCTAAAGATTCTGGGCGGTGGGATAACGCTAAGGGCCGGCACCATGCGCAAAACGACGTCCACCGTCAACGGCTTCCCGGTATATCGGGTGACCGTGGACTTCGCGACGACCGCGCGTGCCAGGCTGGGTACGATCGTTCTCAACAAGGGTTCGGATACTGTGACGCTGACTGGCGCCATCGCAATGGGCCAGCCGCAGGTGGTCAACGTTGGCAGTTACTTCGGCGGAGCAGTGTCTCCCGGCGAGGTCGTTTCGTTTTTCGGGGCACGTGTAGGACCATCGACGCCGGCGTACGGTCAACTCGATTTCACGGGCGCCCTGGCATCCGCCGTCGGTGACGTGTCCATTACGTTTGACGGAATCGCTGCGCCGCTCTTCTATGCCGGTCAGGGTCAGGTCAATGTGCAGGTTCCCTATGAGGTCGCCGCGAAGCAGTCCACCACCATGGTCGCCACCTATGGAGGCCAGACGCGTGGAGTCTTCACGATTCCGGTCGCAGCGTCGCACCCGGGTATCTGCGCGGTGACGAATGCCGATGGAAGCCTACCCGGGCCGCAGTCGCCTGCACCGGTGGGCGGTGTCGTGGTGATCTGGGGGACGGGGGCGGGGATTGCGAGCATTCCGGCAAGCACCGGAACGCCTTCTCCCGCAAACTCGATTGTCCAGGCCATCGTCAGGGTTGGGGGAACCACGGTCACACCACTCTATGCGGGGCTGACGCCGGGCGGGGTGGGTCTGATGCAGGTGAATGTCGCAATTCCCGCCGGGATTCCGTCGGGCAACTCGGTTCCTTTAACGGTGCGGATTGGCGATGCCGAATCGCAAACGGTGTACATTTCCATCCGTTGACTCTCGGACCGGTGTTTCGATTGCGCCTTGAGTTGCATCAGTGGAGCCTCGCCACCCACCTGAATGTATTTCCGCAGCG
>ODAK010006242.1_pt1 | contig 12048 bp, 9 predicted proteins | sample 1539591 | NCBI WGS metagenome assembly ODAK01 (sample SAMEA3539303, study PRJEB22396) | soil metagenome | biome: tundra; feature: field; material: soil | place: USA | collected 2010-05 | depth 0.15 m | reverse complement strand
CGGAATTGAACCGCCGACACGAGGATTTTCAGTCCTCTGCTCTACCAACTGAGCTACCTGGGCCCGAGGGGGGCGGGGTGAAAAGAGCGCGGAAAATACCACGCGGAGGCAGGGCTGTAAATGCTGGCCATCGTGCGGTTCATTCCGAGGGGTTCATTCCGCGCGGGGGGGACGGGCGGGTGACGGCGGGCGGGGACGCCCGCGCTCCCAGGGTTACCTTGTTCGGTCTCGCACGAGAATGGCCAGGTCGCGTAGCGGCGCGGCGTTGGGGCCGAGGTTGGCGATGGAGGCTAGCGACGTCTCGGCGAGCTCGTCGCTGAGGTTCTTTGCGCCTTCGACGCCGGCGAGTTTGACGAATGTCAGGCGGTCGGCGTCTTTGCCGACGTCTTTGCCGAGGTGCTCGGGGTCGCCGATGACGTCGAGGATGTCGTCGGTGATCTGGAAGGCGAGGCCGAGGTTTTTGGCGAAGATCTCGATTCTCCCGAGCGCGGCGGGCGACATGTTGGCCAGCATCCCGCCGACGGCGGCGGCGGCCACGAAGAGCGCGCCGGTCTTGCGCGAGTGGATGATCTCCAGCGTGTCGAAGTCGAGATGCGAGCCTTCGCTGTGCAGATCGATGGCTTCGCCGGCGATGGTGCCGTCCCAGCCGACGGCATCGACGACGCGCTTGATCACCTGGAGCATCGTCCACTGACGCGGATTCAAGGCGGCGTAGTTCTTGGCCACGAGCCCGTAGGAATGATTGAGCAGCGCGACGGCGGCGAGAATGGCCAGGTCTTCGCCGAACTCGCGATGCAGCGTCGGTTGCCCGCGCCGGAGGAGCGCATCGTCCATCGCCGGAAGGTCGTCCAGGATGAGCGACGACGCGTGGATCATCTCCATGGCCGCGGCGGCATCGGCGAGTTTTTCCGGCTTGCAGCCCGCCGACTCCCCCACCGCCATCATCAGGACGCCGCGCACGCGCTTGCCGGGCGAGGTCAGCGCGCGCTTCAGCGGCTCGGCCAGAATCTTCGGGGCGGCAGCGCGTTGGGCGATGTTTCGAAGCGCTTCATCGATCAGCGCCCGCCGCGCGGCGAAGTAGTCGTTCACTCGGGGCGCATGGTAGCATCGGCCTCCTCGGCTTCAGGAAACCTATGAACCTAAGACACTTCGGCCGCGCCCAGCAGATGTGGGTTCTGGTGGTCGCATGTTTCGTCCTTTTCGGCGTTTTCCTGCTCCTCGTGCCGGGAGTGACGTTCGCAATCTGGTGGCGCGCACTCATCGCCGCGATGGTGGCCTCGGCATTGACCATCGCCACATTCCAGTGGTGGCTGCGCAGCGTTTTCCGGCGGCAGAACTCATCGATCGCGCTGTTGAACCGCATCACGGCCGGCGACCTCTCGCTCGACGCGCGCGAGATTCATCTGGCCACGCAATCAGCCCGGATGTCCGCGGCGATGCGGGCGCTGGTCTCCAATCTCGAGCGGACGATCCGCCGCTTCGCGCAACTGGCGACCGACGTGGCAACGGCCAGCGGTCAGATCAGCGGACGATCGCGCGTCCTTGCGCGCGGCGCCGCGGAGCAGTTGGTCTCGACCGAGTCGACCTCGGTCTCCGTCGGCCAGATCGATCAGTCGATCAACAACGTGCGGACGTCGATGGAAGATCTCTCTGCGAATGCCGAGGAGACGTCGACGTCGATCCTGGAGATGTCGGCCTCGATCGAAGAAGTGAGCCGCATCGCCGACACGCTCGCCGAGTTCGTGGAGCAGACCTCGTCCGCATTCGAGGAGATGAGCGCGTCGATCAATCAGGTGGCGACGAACACCGAGAGCTTCTCGTCGTTTGCGATTCAAACCGCCAGCTCGATGGTGGAGATGAATGCGACGACCGAGGAGATCGGCAAGTCGGCAAAGCAGTCGGCCGAGCTCGCGCGTTTCGTGAAGGAAGCGGCGAACGAAGGGCGTGTTGCCGTCAGCGGGACCGTCGAAGGGATGCGCAAGATCCAGGTCGCCGTCGAGGAAGCGAAGGTAGTGCTCGGCGAGCTTGGCAACCGCTCGCAGGAGATCGGCGAGATCGTTCGCGTGATCGATGAGATCGCGTTCCAGACGAACCTGCTGGCGCTGAATGCAGCGATCATCGCCGCGCAGGCCGGCGAGCGCGGCAAAGGATTCGCGGTCGTCGCCGACGAGATTCGCGATCTATCCGAGCGCACCTCGGTGTCGACCGACGAGATCCGCACGCTCATTCAGAACGTGCAGCGCGCCGTGGAGCGCGCCGCCGAACAGATGACGATCAGCAGCGACCGCGTCTCCGACGGCGTCGGCCTGACTGCCCGCGCCGAACAGACGCTCGACAAGATTCTCGAGATCACGGCGCGCTCGACCAACTCGATCGCCGAGATCGCGCGCGCCACGGAAGAGCAGTCGCGGGGCAGCGCTGCGGCGACGGCGGCCATCGAAGAAGTGACCAAGATGGTGCAGCAGACGGCCAGCGCGACGCAGCAGCAGTCGCAGACCGCGCGCAAAGTGGGCGAACAGACGTCGATGGTGCGCGACTACACGAAGCACCTCAAGCGCGCCATGTCGGAGCAGGAAACCGGCAGCCGCGCCATCAGCCGGGCCATGGAAAACATCATGGGCCTGGTGCAGACGGTGCTGGAGTCGACATCCGTCCTGGCCACGGAGAGCTCCGCGATCGTCAAGGCGATGGGCGTGATCCAGCAGGCTACGCGTGAGTCGAACGTCTCGATCGGCGATCTGAATCAGATGGCCAACTCGCTCTCGCACGAATCGACGCTGCTGAACTCGGAGCTGGGGCGCTTCACGCTGCCGACTCCGACCGAGGGCGGCAAGCTGCTTACGTCGACCGTGTTGTGGCAACAATTGACGTTCGATCCGATCCACATCGGAGCTGCTGCTCTAGGTTACATGTCGAAAGCGATCCACGCCCATCTCGTCATGTACGGCGAAGGAGCGGAGCTGGTCCCGGGTCTCGCCGAGCGGTGGGAGGTGCTGGAGCAGGGTCACGTCTACCGCTTTCATCTGCGGCGCGGCGTCCGCTTCCACAACGGCCGGACGATCGAAGCGAAAGACGTCCACGATTCGCTCGTCCGGCTGCTGCTGCCCGAGCTTAACTCGCAGTCGAGCTGGATCATGCGCGAAGTGCGCGGCGCGGCGGACGTCATCGAGGGCCGCACGCGAACGCTGACCGGCATTCAAGTTCGCGATCAGTACACCGTCGACATCATCCTCGACGAGCCTCTGGCCTTCTTCCTCTCGCTCCTGACGATGCACGAGGCTGCCATCATCCCGAGCGAGGCCGCGCGCGATCCGGAGCAGTTTCGCCTGCAACCCGTGGGCGCCGGTCCGTTCCGTCTGGCGGAAGCGATCGAGGGCGACCGCGTGTGGATGCAGCGCAACCGCGACTACTACATCCCCGGCCTGCCGCATCTCGACGAGCTCGAGTTCCGTCTCGACCTGCGCAGTTTTCGCGATGTCGCCCAGGCTTTCCTGCGCGGCGAGATCGACGTCGCGCACGGCGTGCCGCTGAACATCGTGAATGACCTGCGCTCCGATCCGAGCATCGCGCCGTACATGCTGACGACGATCCAGCTTCACACGTCGTACTTCGGCTATGACTGCTCCGCGCCGCCGTTCAACCGCGTCGAGATTCGCCAGGCGGTCAATCACGCCATCAACCGGGACCGCATCAACGAGCGCGTCTTCGCCGGACTCGGCGTCGTCGCCAAATCCCTGCTCCCCCCCGGCCTCCTCGGGTACGACGAGACCATCCAGGGCATCGCATACGATCCTGACCGTGCCCGTTCGCTGATGCGGCAGGCCGGCTATGCAGGCGGGCTGCGCGTCGAATACCGGACCTGGGATACCGACGAGTTCAACAACTCCGGCCAGTTGCCGCTGATCATCGAAGACCTCGCGGCCATCGGTATCGACGTGAACGTGACATCGCATTCGGCCGTCGACGCGCGCAAACCGCTGGCGCGTCCCGGACACGGGATGGTGTTCTGCGGCAACTGGTACGCCGACTTCCCCGACTCGGATAACTTTTTCTACGTCTTCTTTCACAGCGAAGCGCACTCGCTGCGCGGCTTCTACTTCAGCAGCGCCGAGGTCGATGCGCAGATCGTCGAAGCGCGCAGAACCAACGATCCCGAACGGCGTGGCGAGATCTACCGCCAACTCAATCAGATGGTCGTCCGCGAAGCGCCGCTGGCAACGCTCTTCCATGAACGTTTCTTCGTCCTGCAAAAGCCGGAAGTGCGCGGCCTGCACACGTCACTCGTCCCGCCGCCCGTGCGATATCACGAGACGTGGATCGAAGGGTAGCTGCGCGCCTGAGCGCAGCGCGAAACTCAATCCGGAGTCGTGTCATCCTGAACCGGCGAAGCGCGGTGAAGGGTCTCAAAATGCCGGCATCTCGCTGACCCAGCGCGCGCGATCGTGATCAACGGCTTCGCATCACTGATGATTTGCGTTGGGCCATTTCGTGTCGTTGGAAGAATGACCGGCACTTTCAATTGATGTGTCATCCTGAGGCTGCCGGAGCCGCCATTCGTACTCGTGCGTTCGCGCAGGACCCATGTGGCGGCGGAGGACGGCGAAGGATCTCAAACTACGCGGCACAAGCCATGTGCATCGCATCTTGAGATCCTTCGCCGTCCTGCGGCGCCGTCCCATCACGCGTGAGGGCCGCGAGTAGTGCGGGCGCCTCCGGCAGGCTCAGGATGACACCACGGATGTCACCTACGGTGTTGCCACTCGTTAATCAATCCGGGTTTCCCGGCACCGCCATCTCTCGCGCGGCGGGCGGTGCGGGGCGGCCCGAAATGTAGACGCCGGCGAAGATCATCACTGCGGCGAGGATCACGATCGGGCGGATTTGCTCGTGCAGGAAGATTGCCGCAAGAGTCACGGTGAAGACTGGCTGCAGGTACGTGTACGCCGCCACGACCGAGCTGTCGGCGTACTTCAGCGCCCAGGCATTCATCAGGTAGGCGGCGACGGTCGGTCCGGCGATGACCAGCGCGAGCGCCAGCCATGCGCGCGGCGGAATCGCTGACCATGATTCCTGCATCATCGGCCAGGCCGCGATCGGGAGCATGACCACCGTCCCGACGGCGAACATTCGCGCGATGACGCGCCTCGCCGAAATGCGCGCCATGGCCGGCTTGGAGGCGACGAGGTAGAGCGCATAGGCAAGCGAGTTGCCGATGATGAGCAAATCGCCCACGAGCGACTTCGTCGTCCCGGCGAACCCTTCGCCGCCGACGACGAGCAGCGCCCCTGCCGCCGCGAGCGCGATCCCGCCCGCCTTCGCCGCCGTAGCGCGCTCGCGCCCGATCACGATGGCCGCACCGAGGGCAAACACCGGGACGGTGGTGATCAGAATCGAGGCCACGTGCGCCGAGGTGAAGGCGAGGCCGGCGAGGAAAAGCGTCTGGTTGATGACGACGCCGAGGATCGCGAAACCGGCGATGCGCCATCCGTCGCCCGGCGCCAGCGGTGTGGCGTTGCGCTCGCGGAACAACACATTGATGATCAGGGCGGAGACGGCGATCCGCAGCCAGGCGAACGTGAGCGGGTTGAAGGCGTGCAGACCGATCTTGGAAATGATGTAGTTGAGGGAGAACAGCACGGAGACGCCAGCCATGGCGCCGTGCAGAAGGAGAGGACCGGGATGCTTTTGCAAGGGCCGGCCATCATAATCGCGTAAACAGACGGGCCGGACGGCCGTCCAAAGGCTTGTGGGAACCGTAGCGGCATTTCCAGTGAATCCGATCAGCGAATCCGCAGCGACTGACAGCGAGCTCATCGCCCGAACGCTCGGCGGTGACGGCAACGCCTACGGAATCCTCGTCGACCGGTTCCAGCGCAAGATCTACCGCGTGGCCTACGCGATCGTCCGCGACGACGTCGAGGCCGACACGATCACGCAGGATACCTTCGTCCAGGCCTACACGCATCTGGCACGGTTTCAGCGACGGTCGGAGCTGGAGACGTGGCTGACGCGCATCGCCATCAACCGCTCGCGCGACTGGTTGCGGCGCCGCAAGTTCGTCAGCCTTTTCTCGCATGATGACGAGAGCGACGAGCGGCAGTACGTCATCGAGCCGGTCGACGAACGGCCCGATGCCGAACGCCAGCTCATGGCCCATCAGCTCCGGGCGGCCATCACCCGCGCCGAGCGGTTATTGTCATCGCAGCAGAAAATCATCTTCCGTTTGAGGCATTATGAGCACCATTCACTCGAAGAGATTGCAGAGCTCCTCGGGTTGCGCTCCGGAACGGTCCGGGCGCATTTGTTCCGTGCCATCCATAAGGTCCGCAAAGAACTTGCGGAGTGGGTGACGATGAGAGAGGTCAGCGATGAAACACTTTAGCGAAGCAGAACTACTGGAGACGTACTACACGCAGCCCGGCGAATCGATGCCGGTGATGATGCATCTGGCGAATTGCAACGAGTGCGCGGCGCGCTACGAGCGCCTCGAACAGAAGCTGCGCCAGGCCGCCTCCTGCCACACCGAAAAGCCAGCCACGTTCTGGGCGCGGCAACGGCTGCAGATCATGCGCCGCGTCAACGCGCAACAGGCGCATGCAGCCACCGCCGCCCGCACGCTCCGCGTCGCTGCCGCGGCGATCCTCGCCTTCTTCCTCGGCGGCGCCGTCGTGTACGAGACGATTCAGCCGGTGCCGCAGCCGGCGCCTGTCGTCAGCGTCGCGCCGGTCACGGTAGCCGCGCCTGCACCCGCCGCGAACGACATCCATGACGCATGGCAGTCGGACGAGCTCAAAGATTTCCATAACGTCGTGGAGTGGGAAGCGTGGGTTCCGGATAGCAAGACGGATACGAACGGAGGCAGCTCCCTGTGAAGCGCCTTCTGCTCGTAGTGCTCACGCTCGCCGTCGCCACGTCGTCATTCGCGCAGTCGAATCTGCCGCCGGGAAAATGGTGGCGCCGTCCGGAGATCGTGCAGACCCTGAATCTCGCAGAGGAGCAGCAGGAAAAGCTCGAGACGATCTTCCGCACCTCGTCCAGCGATCTGATCGACCGGCGCGGCGAAGTGGAGAAGCAGAACATCACACTTCGCGGCGACCTCGACCAGCCCCAGCTCGACCGCGCCGTAATCCGCCGCGACGCGCAGAAACTGTCGGATGCGCGCGGCCGCCTGTTCGAGCGCGAACTGATGATGCTCGCCGACATGCGCGCCGTGCTGAACGACTCGCAGTGGAACCGCATGCGCAGCGGCCTCCTCGAGCGACTCGGAAACGCGACGCCGCAGCGCCCGAAGATGAACGAGCGACTGAACCCGCGGCGGCAGAGATAGAGAAGTGTGAAGTTAGAAGTGTGAAGTGTGAAAAAAGCTCTACCGCTTTCACACTTCTAACTTCACACTTCTAACTTCTTTATCAGCCGGAACCTCGTCGCGTCGTACCGCAGCGCCATCAGCTTTCCCTTGTGGATCTCGATGCTGCCCGGAAGCGTGACGCGCAGCAGGAATGCGCCGCTGAGCAATCCCCGCGCGTGCCAGACTCCGTCGTAGAAGCTTGCCTCTTCGACGCTGAAGATCAGGTCCGACTCTTCGTTCGGGCCTGCGAGGGTGAAGTCGGCGGGGCGCGCGAGCGCGATGCCGCTTCCTTGAAACGGCGGCGTCGCCAGATCCCACGAGCCGATCACTGACTCGACTACGTTCCCGCGAACGGTGACCGGGATCGCATTCACGTCCCCGGTTGCCATCGCGGCCGCCTCACTGCGCGGATCGCCGTAGATTTCGGAGGGAACACCCTGCTGGACGACGCGGCCTTCGTCGAGCACTACGACACGGTCGCTCGCACCAAGCTCGATCAGCGACGATGGCGCGGAGATGACTGTCGTGCCGAGGACGCGAAGCGTGCGGTACCACTCGTCCACGATGCTGACGCTCTCGGCGAGATTGAGCCGCTCCAGCATTCGATCGCCGAGGAGGATGGCAGGCTTCAGAATCTCGATGCGAGCGAGGTGCGCGCGCACCTCCTCCGTGGATGAAAGCGTATCGAGGCGGCGGTCGAGGAGATCACCGAGCCGCCACTTCGATGTTGAGAGCTCGACTTCATGCTGCCGGTCTTCGCGATCGAGCGTCCGCTGCCGCGCTGCAGCGATGAGCAGATGCCGGACCGACCAGCGCCGCGGCGCGTCAATCGAAGAGGTCGCATGAAGCAACGGACGCCGCCCCACCTTCAGACCGTTGACGATGCGGGAGCCGATGCGCACCTCGCCTGCATCGGGCCGGATCGCGCCGGCCATGATCTGCAGCAGCGTCGAAGCGCCGCACCCTGCCGACCCGACAACCGCCGTATGCGTCGATCTCGGAAACGTAAGCGAGACTTCATGCAATGCGAAATTGGGACGGGCAAGCGAGAGGTTGTGGACCGAGACGTCAAGCATTGCAGGGATTGTAGGGAAAACCAGAGACAAGAGATCAGAGACAAGAGATCAGGCTAACCCTTGTCTCTGATCTCTCGTCTCTGATCTCTGTCTCTGACTGTCCCGCACGGTATGCCACTTGCAGTCGTTCTTCCCGACCTCGGAAACTCAACTTTTCACGCAACCGACGGAGCACAGGTGAGCATTCAAGCCCGGCGTACGCCGTTCAAACTGCGCAAGCTGCTCGTCATCGACGATGATGCGAAACTGCTCGCCTCGTATCGCGACCTCCTCCTCCCCTACGGCTTTCAGGTGCTCACCGCATCCGACGGCCAGGACGCGATCCCGCTCGTCGAACAGAACCCCGACATCCTCCTGGTGATCCTCGATCTGGCCATGCCGCGCATGGACGGCCGCGAATGGCTGCGCTGGTTCCGCGGCTGCCGCAAAGAGTCGCCGGTGATCATCATCTCGGCCTACAAGCTCGATGCGAGCGATGAGGATCTGAAACCTGCGGTGATTCTGGAGAAGCCTTTCCACGTCGCCGAGCTTCTCGATCTGGTTGGTCTCTTCTGCGGCCTCGGCACCCCGATGGCCAACGAAGTAAGCTGATTCGCAGCATGGCGCGCGTCGGCATCATCGGCACTGGTTGGGGAGCGCGGGTTCAGGCTCCTGCGTTCCGCGAGGCAGGCCTCGAGGTTGTTGCGATCGCCGGACACAACGCCGATCGCCTGCGCCGCGCGGCCGGCGAGCTCGGGCTCGAGGCGTTCGACGACTGGCGTGCGCTGATCGCGTCAAATGTCGATCTCATCACGATCGTGACGCCGCGCTCCGAACATCTGATCATGGCCACCGCAGCGCTCGACGCAGGCAAGCACGTCCTTAGCGAGAAGCCGATGGCGCTCGATGTGGCCGAGGCGGAGCTGCTCGCCGCCGCGGCACGCCGGCATCCGGATCAACTCGCGCTCATCGACCACGAACTGCGCTTTCTCACTTCGTTCCGCACGGCGCGCGAGCGCATCGGCGAGCTGGGCGGAATCAGGTATGCCGAGGTGCGGTATGCGAGTCCGGGAAGGGGAGATCGGAACAGAGGCTGGAATTGGTGGAGCGATGCGAAACAAGGCGGCGGGATCTGGGGCGCGGTCGGTTCGCATTTCGTCGACACTCTGCGCTTCCTCGGCATGGAGATCGAAGCGGCGCAAGCGAGCTTGCAGACGATCATCGACGAGCGTCCCTTCGAAAACGCAAACCGCCGCGTGACCTCGGACGACTGCGCGCTTGTTAACCTCCGCCTCGCCGGCGGCGCCATCGCTGCCATGACGCTCGGCGCCGTCGCATCAGGTCCCGATGAGCCAGCGACGATAACGATTCACGGCGAAGATGGCGCGTTGCGACTGATCGGAGAAGAGCTGCTGACAGCCTTGCGCGGCGAACCGTTCACGCTGGCCGCGGGCGACGAGCTCGCACCACGACGCGGCAACTCCGCCGGCGGCGCGTTCGGCAGCGGAACGTATTTTCTCGGCCGCGCGCTCCGCGCCGCTCTCGACAACGGCGACCGCAACGCCCTGGACGGAGCCGCGACGTTCGACGACGGCCTCGCGCACCAGCGCGTGCTCGACGCTGCACGTGCATCGAGTGCGCGCGAGGGCTGCTGGGTTGCCGTATGAATCTGCACCCATCTGCGCTCATCTGCGGATAAAAGCTTGGTCCGCAGATGGCGCAGATGGACGCAGATAAAAGATGGCTTACTTGATGACTGGTACTCCCGCAGCCAGCTTGTTGAACGCAGGCAAATCCGTATCCCAGATCGCCTTCAGCTTTGCCAACTGCGCGTCGATCTGCACAACCAGCTCGTCGCGCACTTCGATCTGCTGCGCGGTGGGCGCGTACGGTCCCGATGCCGCGGAGTCGCCGACACCGGCCAGCTTGTCGTTGAGCCGGATCGGATAGTTCAGCGGATCCTGCGAGCTCTTGTTCTTCGTCTGATAGAGAGCCTCTTCGACGGCCGTCATCTTCTTGTCGAGATCATTCGCGGCGGCGACGATGGCCTTGTTGTCGGAGACGCGCTTCTTCACGTCGGTGAGCTGCTTGCGCACCTCTCGGATGCGCGTGACCTGCCCGTTCACCTCGGAGAGCTTGTCGTGAACGCTGGTGACGAAGTCGAACTGCGCTTTCAGATCGGCGGCTGTGGCTGTGCTGCGCGGGTCCTGCTTCACTTCGAATGGAACGGTCGCCGCCGTCTGATCGCCGACTGTCAGCCGCGCCTGGTACGTTCCCGGCACCACGCGCGGTCCGATCGTTCCGCCGCTCCACATGATGAGACCGGGAAAACGTTTGGCCTCGTTCGTTCGCAAATTCCAGGTAAAGCGATTGTGGCCGTTGACGACGTCGGTGAGTTTGTTGGAGTCGCGGCCGCGGCGTCCACCTTCTTCGCCGCCCTCTTCTTCAGCCGCTTCACCTGCCGGATTCTGTTCCGCGGTTGCACCTTCTGATTGAACCCCTTCCTTCTTTTCGGACGCGGCTGCGGGAGCGGCCGGAGTCACCGGCGACGCGGGCGCCACACCAGTCGTACCATTTGCCTCTGCCGGCTTTGCCGGCTCCGCTTGCACGGTTCCCGTGTATTCGCGAATGACCTTGCCGTCGCCGCCCAGGATGGCGAGGGACACCTTGGTGCCGACCTTCTGGCCGTGCAGGTAGTAGTCAATGATCGCGCCGTTCGGAGGATTCGTCCCCTGCCCGCCCCCACCGCCGCGTCCTCCCCCGCCTGCCGTCCGCCAGGTCAGCGCGGGCGTGAAGATGTGCACCGGCTTCGATGCGATGTCGGGCGTGAGCTGACGGAGCGGCTCGAGATTGTCGAGCATCCAGAACGCGCGGCCGTGCGTCGCCGCGATCAGCGCGTCGTCGTGAACGAGCAGATCGTGAATCGGAACGATGGGCAGTTTGTATTGGAGCGATTGCCAGCGGCCTCCGTCATCGAACGAAACATAGACGCCGCGCTCCGTGCCGGCGTAGAGCATGCCGCGCTTCTTCGGATCGGCGCGGATGACGCGCGTGAGCTCCGTCGCCGGAATCCCGTCGACGATCTTTTTCCAGGTTTTGCCGTAGTCATTTGTCCTGTAAAGGTACGGATGGAAATCGTCCCACTTGAAGTTCGTGGCGGCAACGTAGGCCGTTCCTTTGTCGAGCGGGCTGGCGTCGATCTCATTGATCATGATCCATTCGGGCATGATCGCCTTCGGAGGCGTGACGTCGTCCCAGTGGCCGCCGCCGTCGCGCGAGACATGAACGAGTCCGTCGTCGGATCCGATCCAGAGCACGCCGGCTTCGACCGGAGATTCCGCTCCGTAGAAGATTGTGTCGTAGTACTCGACACTCGTGTTGTCCTTCGTGATCGGACCGCCGCTCGCTCCTTCCTTCGACTTGTCGTTGCGGGTCAGGTCTGGGCTGATCGTCTTCCAGCTCTGGCCCGCGTTTGTCGATTCCATCAGGTACTGCGATGCCGCGTAGATCTTGTTCGGATCGTTCGGCGAGAAGAAGATCGGAAAGTTCCACTGGAAGCGGTGCTTGATATCGGCGGCACCGGCACCCATCGGATTGTCGGGCCACGGATTAACGTCGCGCTGTTCAGCCGTCTTGTGGTTGTAG
>ODAK010006241.1_pt1 | contig 12048 bp, 7 predicted proteins | sample 1539591 | NCBI WGS metagenome assembly ODAK01 (sample SAMEA3539303, study PRJEB22396) | soil metagenome | biome: tundra; feature: field; material: soil | place: USA | collected 2010-05 | depth 0.15 m | reverse complement strand
CCTTCGCCGTCGCCTCTCATACACCGACGACTTTCACGTCGAAGTTCAGCGTGGCGCCAGCGAGCGGATGGTTGCCGTCCACTGTAACCGTGTTGCCGTCAGCGGCAACCACGGTCAGCACACGTGCACCATGCGGGCCGTGCGAGCGGAACTGCATGCCCACTTCGATTTCGCCCTCGGGAAATTCGTCGCGCGAAATCTTTTCCACCAGACTTTCGTCGCGTGCGCCATAGGCGCCTTCTGGTGCGATGGTCACTTTGATGTGGTCGCCTTCCGACTTGCCGAGCAGCGCTTCTTCCAGGCCCGGCACGATCATGCCCGAGCCTTGCACGTAGGAGAGCGGTTCGCTGCCCTCGCCTGTCTCGGATGAATCGAGCACGCTGCCACTGGTGTCGGTCAACGTGTAATGGATCGTAACGACGGTCTTCTCAGCAATTTGCATACAACTTTCCTTGACGAAGTGCTGCTTCAGCATACGCCGGATGCGCAAGCTTGGCGAGCGCGCGAGGCACGAAAACGGCCTACGATCTACGATCGCGCTACGATCGCGGTAAACGAGAATCATTCCCCCATGCCTCGCTCGATGATTGAGGATTGCCACCCCGGGTTCGCGAGATTTGTAGGCGGCTCGCTAGCCTTCGGGGCTCACGACGGGCGCGACCGGCGGCTCGGTGTCTGCACCTCGCTCGCGCAAGAGCAGCACCATGGTGCCGAGACTCGCCAGATTGCTGCCTGCAACTGCCAGCGGCCCAATGATATTGCCGGGAACGGCGAGCGCGAGGCATGCCGACGCTACGAGCCCCAGCGCTGCGAGATACGCAATGTCACCGGCCAGAATGGTCGGCGTGCGATGCTCGAGTGCGGCGAGGCCTTCGCGGTGGCAGCGCAAGGCCACCGTGATGGGGAAACCGACGAAGAGCAGCGCGGTGGTCGCCACCATCGGCAAGTCTACGAGGGGCAGCCGCTGCACGTCGACGTAGTACCAACGGGAAAATCCGGGAAGGAGAAAGATCAGCGGTACGAACGAAATCAAAGCGCTAGCTACGACGGAAAAGCGCAAAACCCGATTGTCGTCGCGGCTCCGCGGCGGGAACGTAATGACGACGTTCTGGACGCGGCTCGCGGCGTAGGCGGCCGGGTTGGCCAAGCCAGCGGCCAGGTAGTAGACCGGCAGCATGCGTTCCGGCTGCGCCGAGCGCGCAATCACGGCGCCCAGAATCATTCCTGACAGCGTCATCAGGAACGAGCCGAGCGACAGCGGCAGCGTGAAAAGCAGCATGGCGCGTGGGCTGATTGCCGGCGCGACGTCGTCGGGCAAAGCGGCGGCGAACGGTCGGCTGTACCACCACGAAACCAGCGTCTCGATAGCCACCGGGATGGTCTGGCAGACCATCGACCAGCGGGGTCCCACAAGTCCCCACGAACAGAAAAGCGGGGACAGCCCGAGCGTCAGCCCAATGCGCGCGAAAGTCGCCGCGCTGGCTCGCCCCGAAGAGCCATTGTTGTACAGCAATACTTGATAAGGATTGCGGGCATAGAAAAGAACGTTGAGGACAATGGTGAACGGGAAGGCCTCGGCGGCTGGTCGCTCGATGGAAAGCGGCAAGCCGAGCAGACGCGAGAACACGACGTGGCCGACGGCCGGAATGCAAAGCGCGGCCTGCAGAACCACGGTGACGACGGATAGCAGATTGTTGATAGAGACGAAGCGCTCGAAACCCTTGCGTGTTCGACCGAAGACCATGCCCGCGGTGACGAGTCCCCCGCCAAGGGTGGCGGCCAAGAACATGAGAATGTTCGACTGCGCCACGCCTGCGAGGTTGAGCGCACCGCCCTCGCCGTGCGACGCCACCATCGCGATGAGCGGGTAGCTCAAGCTCTGCGACGCAGCCTGGAGAGCCAGCGGAACAAAGTACGCGACAAGGCGCCTGGGGCTGGGTGCTTCTGGGCTAGCGGACATCGAAACGGAACCTGGGGAACAACCTCGACCGACAACCATCATCGGCTGAACGGGGCCAGTTTTGCACCTCCCGGTGGATTTTTTCTACATCAGGGGAACGCATGCAAACGGCGGAGGTATTCTGTGCGCCGTGATTCGAGTATGCACGTCCCATCGTACGGAAGTGCTGGTGGCGATGTTCATCGAGCGCCTGACCCGCGAGCGCGCCAGCGCAGGGCCATTTGCGCCCGAGCGCTTGGTAGTGCCGAATCGCCACGTCGAATCCTACCTGCGTCTGCGGATCGCCGAGCAGTGCGGAATCGCGGCCAACATCGAGTCGAGCTTCTTGCGCAAGACGCTCGCCGGTATCGTCGAGAGCAGCTTGCCCGGTGTGCGCGTTGCCGACGCGGCCCACGTCGAGGGACACCTGCTCGCCCTCTTGCACGACGAGGATTTTCTGGCGCAGCCAGCGCTCGCCCCAGTGCGCGCCTACCTCGACGCTGGCGGACTCGACCGTGATGCGACGGATCGGCGGCGCTGCCAGCTGGCCAGCGTGCTGTCACATCTGTTCGATGAGTACGCGGTGTCGCGACTGCCAATGATCGAAGCGTGGGCCGGCCAGGTTCCGGACGCGGCGAAGAATGACGGCGATCCTCCTGCCCAACTTTGGCAGCGCAACTTGTGGCGAGCGGTGTTCGCTGGCGACGGTCGGTTGCAGAAGCAATTCTTGGCGACGCAGATTCGCACCGATCGCCTGAGCGTCCTGTGGGACGAGGCCATGGCGCAGACCTCGCCACCCTTTGCCGGCAAGACCTTGCACGTGTTCGGCCTTTCGTACATGGCGGTGGGGTATCACCGCATGCTGGCCACACTGGGCAAGGCGTCGGACGTTTATGTGTATTCGCTCAATCCCTGCCGGGAAGAGGATCTGCAACCAAAGGCAACGGCGGCTTCGCTCGCAGACCCTTTCGGCCTTTCCGACGAACCGCACCCTCTTTTGCGCCGCTGGGGCCGCCCCGGCCGAGAAAGCCTTCGCCTGCTCACGGCCTTTCCGAATGTGACCGTGGAGGCGGACTTTCCCGACGACAAAAACGACAAAGCCAGCTCGCTTCTGCACCGGTTGCAAAGCGACGTCGTGAATAACCGCCTGCCTGCACAAACGAGCGGCCTCGACGATAGCCTGCGCGTCCTGCCGTGCCCGTCGCTGCGCCGCGAGCTGGAGGTCGTCGCGGCCGAAATCTGGAAGCTCGCACGCAAGGATCCGTCGCTGCGGCTGTGCGATGTTGCCGTGGTCGTCCCCGAAGCCAGCAAGGATCTCTACCTGGCGCAGCTTCCCGCGGTGTTTCGCGAAAGCTGCAATTTGCCGCACACCATCGCCGACGTCCCGGCCGCCACTACCCATCGGGTGGCCGAAGTCATTGCGCTGCTACTGCGCATGCCGCTTTCGAGCTTTACACGCAAAGAGCTCCTGCCGCTCATCACGCACCCCTGCCTGATGGCGCGCTTTCCGAAGGCGACCGCTGAAGCGTGGCGCGAGCTGGCGCACGCGCTCGGCATCGTGCGAGGCGCTCTGCGCAGCGATCTCGACGGAACCTACGTTGCGCGCGACGTGTTCACCTGGGACCAAGGCTTGCGGCGCCTGGCTCTGGGGGTGCTGGTCGACGCAGCACCTGGAAAAATGCCCGAGCCCATCAAGATAGGCGACGAGGTGATATTACCAGGACCCGGGATCGCGAGCGACGACGACGAGATCCTTGGCTTCGGACTTCTTGCGCGCTCGCTACTTGCGGACGCGCGCTTTGCCGTGAGCGGCGGCAAAACGCCCGCGCGTCTGCTCGGCGAATGGCTCGATTTCATGCGTGCCATGCTTGGGGCCTACATTGTGCTCGACGACGGCGATACCGTGGGCAAAGCCGTGCTCAGCCAGTTCTTGTCCGCGCTCGACAACGTGTCCGACCTCGGTCTTGGCGCCTGCGCCATTTCCTACCGCGTGGCCGCCGAGCTGGCCCTGCGAGCACTCGAAAGCCTCCCCAGCCATCGCGGCCAATACCTCGCCCACGGCGTGACCGTCGCCTCGTTCGTCCCCATGCGGGCCATTCCATTCCGCGCCGTTTTCGTTGTCGGCCTTGGGCAAAGCGGCTTTCCGCGCACGACCGGCGGCCACGAGCTGGATCTGCGCGCAGGCGAGCGCCAAGCCGGCGACGTCGACGGCCGCGAGCAGGATCTGTACATGTTCCTCGAAACCCTGCTCTCGGCGCGCGACCATGTGACCCTGTCGTACGTGGCACGCGACGAGATAACCGGCGACGAATTGCCCGGCTCGTCGGTGCTGCTGGAGCTTCGTGCGCTGCTCGGGCAAGGCATGCTTGCCGCTGGCGACGTGCAGCGGCTGTTTTGCGAAGATCGACCCGCGCTTCGCCGGTACGACGATCGCGACGACCGGCGCGCGCTTCTGCCTGCAGCCGAGGCAGAGCATCGGGCAAAGGAGCTTGGTGACAGCCGCGATACGCGCGGGCCGCTCGCGACGGTTGTGCCGAGGTCGGACAACACCATTGCCAGCTCCCCCCAAGCCAACAACGATAAATCCTCGCCTCTGCAAATTCCCCTGTGGGCCTTACGCCGCTTTCTCGACGATCCGCTGCAAGGCTCGGCACGTTTTCGGCTGGGCATGCGCGACGACGACGGGGTCTCACTGGCCGACGTGGAAGACGAGCCGTTCGATCTGGACAAGGGCACGCAGACCGAGCTCGTGCGCGCGACCATGACCGATATCCTCGGCGCCCCGGACCTGCCGGATTTGCCGGAGCTGGGCACCGTCCTGGCTGCCTACGTGCGACACGCGGAACGCGTCGAGCTATCGGGGCAGTCGCCTACGGGACTCTTTCGTACGAGCGGACTTGCACTCGAAAAGAGTCTTCTCGCGGGCTGGCACGCGCTGTTGCCTACCATCCTCGGATCCGGTCCCACCGCATGCCGCAAGATCCGCTTCATCAGTGACAGCCGCACGCCTGAAACACGCACCAACATCGTGTATCAGCCAATGCCCGTGTTCACGATCAATGTGCCTGGCGCGGGCAGCAACCGCGGCGACGACGTGCGCATTGGCGGCACGACCGGCCTTTGCGGCGGCGGTACGCTCCTGGGGTTCACGTGTCGGTCGGGAATCACTGCTGGGGGAATCTGTCGCGAAGATCTCGGCGCATTCCTCGACTACGTCGCCATGACAGCGGCAGGCATCGTCCCCGCGCCGACAGGGCTGCGCAGCGCCGTCTTCTTCGTGAAAGAAGGTCGGGCCTGCGTACGCGTCCTAGAGTTTGCTCCTCTCGAATGCGGACAAGCGCGCGCCTACCTGGCTGCCCTGTGCACCGACCTTCTGACCGGCAGTCTCGACGACACGGGTAGCGCTACCGGTATCCACCCGTACCTGCTTCCCCACGAAGCCGTGCTGGCCAGCCGACAAAGGCGCACCACCGTCAGCGACGAAATCGCCGACTTGTGTGCCAAGGCCGAGGGCGAGCGCGGCCGATTCAGCTCGCTTTTCGGCCCTGTCCCCGCCGTGCTGGCTCGCTACGCCGCCTTGCCAGAAGACCAGGCGCAAGCCATGGTCGAGCGGCGCTTCGGCCTGCTTTTCGAGCTGGCCCAAAACAGCCGGCACAGCGAGGACAGCACGTGACCCAGCATCTGCGCTATCCGCGCCCCGCCGAGCTTACCGGCCTTGGCCGTCGCAACGCGGTTGTGGAATCGTCGGCCGGCACCGGCAAGACATTCCTTCTCGAGCACCTTTTCGTCGACCTCATCTTGAGCCACGGCCTTTCCTGTGAGGAAATTTTGGTCGTCACGTTCACCGAGAAGGCGACCGCCGAATTGGTGTTGCGCTTGCGCGGTCTGCTCGAACGTCTGGCTCACTTGCACACCGACGATCCGATGGCGCTGGCCGCGCGCGACGCAGATCCGGCCTCGGTGTGGACCATCGACGAGGCTGCCCGCGCCCGACTTGCGCAGAGTCTGCTCGGCTTCGACCGAGCCAGCATCTCCACCATTCACGGCTTCTGCCAGCGCATCCTGCAAGACCACGCCTTCGTCCAAGCGCGCTTCTTCGACGAAGAGGTAGTCAAGGAAGCAGCGTTCGGGAGCGCCTTTCGCGATGTCCTGCGCACGCATGCGAGCGACGACTTCCTCGGCAGCGCACTTTCCGCGTGGCTCGCAAGCAGCCGTACGGTGGCAGCGCTTCAGCAGCTCCTGCGCGCCTGCGACCACGAGCAGGCCGCGCCGCTTTTTCCGCGCTTCGATGCCGAGCGTTTGCACCTTGCCCTGGCGAGTTGGCAGAAGGTCAGCGATGGTATCGAGCTGCGACGCGACCTCAAGCAGGCGCGCGTTCACGGCAATACCATAGGCGGCATTCTGAGGCGCATCGAGCGCATCTCGGAGCTGGTGGCGACAGCAGACGGCGGAGACATCCCGCTCCTGGTCGGATTCGATCGGCTTCTTGCCGAGAAAAGCACGAAAGACGCCTTCCGGTACCTTTCCGCGAGCTTGCCCGCCGTCGCCAGCGATGGGTGCTTGGCGACGCTGGCCGAAGCCGTGCGCATGCTGGCTTCGGCCGTGGTGCCGCTCGAAGCGCTCATGGCCGAGCGCATGCTGCCGCTCGTGCGCGAGCAGGCGGCCCTGCACAAGCGACGGGCCGGCTGGTTCGAGTTTTCCGACATGCTTGCGCTCGTCGCCAAGGCACTGGCCGACCCTGGCCCGGCGGGACGCGCCCTGATGGTCGCGCTGCGCCGACAGTACCGCCACGCACTCATCGACGAGTTCCAAGACACCGATGAAATCCAGTGGTCGATTTTCCGTCGCATCTTCACCGGCGGGCCGGCGACCCACGCTCTCACGGTTATTGGCGATCCCAAGCAAGCCATCTACAGCTTTCGCGGCGCGGATGTGCGCGCGTACCTGGACGCTCGCCACGCGCTTGTCGAGCAAGGTGCTGCCCGCGTGGTCTTGGACCGCAACTTTCGCTCGACCAAAGACATGGTCGCGGCTGCCAATCTGATTTTCGACCAAGGTGCCGAGTTCTTCCGCAGCGGCAGTGGCATCCGCTACGACGAGCCGGTTCGCTGCGGCCGCACGGATCTCTCCCTCGAAAAGGACGACGTCCACCTCGGCAAGGCCATCGTCGTGCTCGATGTGAAAAGCGACAACGCCAAGCTGAAGGCAACCGATGCTGCCGCTGCCGTGCGCACCGCCATCGTCGATGAAATCCGTTCGCTCCTGCACGCCGAAAGCCCCTTGCGTCTGCGCAGTGCCGGCGACGAGCGCAAGGTCCTCGCGCGAAACATTTTCGTTCTGACCTTCACCAACGCTGAAAGCCGCGCTATCGGCATGGCGTTGCGCGAGGCAGGCATTGCCCATGCTTTCTACAAGCTCGGCAATCTTTTCGAATCTGCGGAGGCGGAGGAAATCCTCGCGCTCCTGCGTGGTATTGCCGAGCCGGATCGCCGTGGCTTGCGCGCGCAGGCATTCCTCACGCGTTTTTTCGACATGGACGTCACGGCTGCGGCAGCCGCGCTCGACCTCGGCACAGAGGCACCGGCGAGCAAGCTGCTGTTTCGTTTCGCCAGCCTCGCCCGCAGCGGCGACATCCCCGAATTGTTTACCGCCATCGTCGATGAAAGCGGCCTGGTCCGCCGCGAGCTTTTCGCGCAAAACGACGAGCGAACGATCACCAACGTGACCCACGTGCTCGAGATCTTGCAGGGTCATTGGGCGCGCACGCGCGCTGGCTTGCCCGAGCTGGTGGATTTGCTGGCCGCTTACATCAGCGGCAGCGAGACGCTGGCTGCGCAGGAGGGTGATTTGCAGCGCCTCGAAACCGACAAGGATGCGGTTCAGATTCTCACCGTCCACAAGGCGAAGGGTCTGGAGGCCGACGTCGTCTTCCTGTACGGCGGCATCACGGAAGGGCGAAAGGACATCGTTCACCTAGTGCACGAGCATGGCGAGCGCACCTTGCACGTGGGACGTCTCGACGAGAGCCGGCGACGACTGGTCGAGCAGGAGTTGGCGGACGAGCACGCTCGTCTGCTTTACGTGGCGCTCACACGGGCGCGCTTTCGTATGGTGCTGCCGCACTACCCGGCGGCGGTTCCTGTGCGAGGTGCTTATCGGCAAGCCAACCGACGGCTCGATGCGCTTCGCGAGGACGAAAGCGCGCGCCGGCTTTTTGCCAAACACGACGTTGCCGCCCCCTTACCGACAAACACGACGGCGACGGTATCGGGGATCGCGGTACGAATCCCGCCCGAGCTTCCAGCCGCAAGCGAGCCCGAGGACATCGCAGCGATCCGCGCCGCACGCAGCGGCTTCGCGGTGACCTCGTACTCGGCCATCAAACGCGCGCGCAACGCGAATGTCCCCCGCGCCCGACTCGACGAAGGAGCCCACGAAGCTGTCGACGAAGCACTCGACGAAGCCGTCGACGTTCGTTTCGACAACACCGACCGCGCCGAAGCGCCGACAGCGGTCGAACGAACAGCGTTACCTGGCGGAGCCGAGACCGGGATCTTTTTGCACGACCTGCTTGCCACGGCGGCGCTCGACGAGCTGTCGGCAGAGTTTGTGGCGTGGTTCACCCGGCCCTCGGTCGAGCGCTGGCTCGACAAGATTCGCAAGCGCCACGCTCGGCCCGAAATCGATGTCGAGCCCGCAGCCCGCCTGATCCATCGGGCCTACACCTCGCCTATTGCTCTCGGTAATATTACTATGCCGAGCCTCGCCTCGGCCGGCACCGTCCTGCGAGAGATGGAGTTTCTCTTTCCGATTCCGGAAGCCACGCATCCGTTGCTTTCGCAGCCGCGGACAATCGCCCCGCGCTGGGCCATCGAACGAGGCGCCGTGCGCGGCTTTATAGACCTGCTGTTCGAGCACGACGGCCACGTGGTGGTCTGCGACTGGAAGAGCGACGATCTGGTCGACTTCACCCCCGGCGCGCTCGCCGAACACTGCCGCGAGAATTACGAGGTGCAAACACGCCTTTACACTCTGGCGACCTTGCGGCTGGCCGGCATCACCGGGGCTGAAAGCTACGCGAAACGTTTCGGGGGCATGCTTTTCTGTTTTCTGCGCGGCTTGCCCGAGCCGCCGAGCCCGAAGGACAGAATGCGGGCCAACGAACACGGCATGCATTTCTTCAAGCCGGCTTGGTCGGAGGTCCTCGACTGGGAGCGCGCTTTGCTGAGCCCTGGCTTCTGGGAGGGCGTGCGATGAGCCGGCGCGACCTTCCCATGCTCCTGCCGACCGGAACCGCGCGGCAAAGCGTGACGGCCAAAGGCGCCTTGCCGGGCGAGTTGGTCGAGCTGTTTCGCGCGGGCGAGGCGGACGAAAGCATCGCCTTTCTCGCTTGGCAGCTCACGCAGATGACGACGGGCCTTACGGCAGTCGAGCGCGAGCGTTTCATGCTCGTCCTCGGCCGCTTGCTGGTAGCGCAGGCGACGGGAGGCACGTGCCTGCCGACGTCCGATGCCGAACGGGATCTGCTCGGCCGGGTGGCGGATCTTGTGCAGGTGCTTCCGGGTCTCGTGCAGCAGACCCCTCCGCCGCCACCGGCAACGCCACGCCCGCCGCTGGTACTAGGCGGTGGCTATCTCTACACCGCCAGGGCATACGCCGGCGAAACGCGCGTCGCCGAGCGTCTGCGAGCACTCTTCGAACGACGTTCCATGTTCGCTCCGACGGACGTCTCACGCGCGCTTGACGATGTTGCGAAAGCGGCCGCGCCCGCACCCAGCGCCGAGCAGCGCGCTGCTGTCGCCGCCGTGCTTGGCCGCCACCTCGGCATCATCTCGGGCGGTCCGGGCACCGGCAAGACCACGACCGTCCTCGCTTTGGTACGCAGCCTGGTTCGCTTGGGCGTTTCGCCGACCGAGATCGCTCTTTGCGCCCCCACCGGAAAAGCCGCCAGCCGCCTGGAGAACGATTTTCGCGGCCGGCTTGCCGCCATCATGCCGTTCGCCGAGGCCGATCGAACGCTCCGCGAGCAATGCCCGCAAGCGCAGACGCTGCATCGCCTCCTCGGGGCCTCCCGCGGTCCGGGTGGTGCCCTACGCACGACCACCGATCCGCTGCCTTTCCGTGCCGTCGTGGTCGACGAATCGTCGATGATGGATCTCGACCTGATGGACCGGCTGCTGGCCGCGCTGGCCGAAGATGCCACGCTGCTTTTGCTAGGCGATGCCGACCAACTTCCGTCGGTGGCGGCGGGTGCCGTGTTTCGCGATCTGGGCCGCTTTGCGGTTCGTCTCGAGCGCGGCTTTCGCGCCGACGTCACCCGCAGCGAGGGCAAGAGTATCGCCGAGTTGGCCGCGACCATTCGCCGTGGCGATGGCGCAGCGGCAAGTCGCCTGTGCACGCCTCGGCAAGGGGCGGCGGACGTGGCATGGCAAGGCGTCGAGAGCGTATCCGGAGCAAAGCGGTCCGATTTGTTGCGTACCTTCTTCCGGCGCGCTTTCCACAGCCCGGCGGTAGTGGCGCTTGCCAGTCGCACGTATCGCATGGAAGACGGCGCCGTCGCAGCGGACGACGCCCGCGCGCTTGACGAGCTGGCGGGCCATCTGGCTCGCGCCCGCGTTCTGGCTGTGACACGCGGGCGAAGCACGGGCGTCGAGCGATGCAATGCTTTGTTGCACGAGCTTTATGGCGGCGGACCGTCGTTCCTGCCCGGCGAGCCCGTGCTGGTAACGCGCAACGATTACGAGCGCGACCTATGGAACGGCGACCAGGGCGTTGCCCTACGCGTAGATCGCTCGGGCCGCGCGGCGACGCTGGTCGCTTTTCGAACCCGCAAGGGATGGCGCGTCTTCGATCCGCGGGCGCTGGGCGGCGCCGCCACGCTGGGCTTCGCGCTCACCGTGCATAAAGCGCAAGGGTCGGAAATGGATGAGGTTCTTCTGCTACTGCCGGAATCGCCGTCGCCGCTTCTGACGCGCGAGCTGCTCTATACCGCGGTGTCGCGCGCACGGCGTAGCGTGGTTCTTTGCGGCGAGCTGCCGCTCTTTGTCGCCGGGGTTGCCGCTGCGGAAAATCGAGGCTCGCAGCTGGCGCAACGGTTAGGAATTTCCGCGGCGGAATGAAAGCAGGGCCGAGCAACGCTTGACTTGCCGGCCGGTCTTCGCTAACCAGTTCCCTTATGACCCGTGATGAAGACGTCAAAGATGTGCGCCTGTTTGACACACGCACCGTCGAGCGGAACATTAAGCGCGGCGTTATCACGCGCAAGGATTACGAGAAGCACCTCAAGTCGCTGGCCGATGCGAGCGACAACGTGGTGCCGGCCGAGCCGGTCGCACCGGCCGAGCCCGCAACCCCCGGAACGACCTAGAGCCGGCACGGGCGAGGCAGCGCCGGGGTTGCAACCGCCGGGCGGTCTGCGTACGCTTGCTTGCCATGGCTGATTCGGACGAGAAGAAATTCACCGTGACGGACCGTCGTACCTTCGATCCCAGCGGTGAGAGCAAGGCCCCTATTGCGCCAGCAGCGCGTCCTGCCGACGAAGGTACCGACGAAGCGCCCAAGAAACCCGCTGAGTCGCCCCGCCACCTTCCGCCGGCTGACTTCGCCACGCTCGTGCTGTCGCTCGGCAGCTCGGCCGTGATGTACCTCGGGCAGGACGACCAGAGCCAGGAACAGGGCAAGGCGCCGCCGCCCAACCTGCCGATGGCCAAGCACGCTATCGACCTGCTCACGGTCCTCGAAGAGAAGACCAAGGGCAACCTTACCGGCGAAGAGCAGCAAATCCTCGAAAGCCTGCTCTTCGACTTGCGCCTGCGTTATGTAGAAGCGCTTAAGACTGGCGGCGCTGCATCCTGAGGCGAGGCGCGAGCCGCGCGCCGGATCTCCAGCAAGAACAGGAGTAACGTCAGCAGGCTGAGCGCCGGCAGCAGAATGACAAGCGTCCACGCCAGCGCTGGGAAGGTGTGACGGTATTCGATGAACCACCAGTCGACGCGAGCGCGGGCGTAGTTTTCGTGGATATCGACTTGGAGGTTCGTGTAGCGACGCCAGGGTGCGTCCTTCTCGGCCTCGGGCCACGGGTCGTTCTTAGGTAGGTGCTTGAGGAGCCA
>ODAK010006240.1_pt1 | contig 12051 bp, 7 predicted proteins | sample 1539591 | NCBI WGS metagenome assembly ODAK01 (sample SAMEA3539303, study PRJEB22396) | soil metagenome | biome: tundra; feature: field; material: soil | place: USA | collected 2010-05 | depth 0.15 m | reverse complement strand
AGCACGCCCCAGCGGATTTTTCGATTTTCAGCGGTCATTTGATTTTGTTGATCGGTGGCATTGCCTCATGGGTGGTTCGGGTTACTGCGGCAGATAAGGTATTCATCCGCTCGCGATAACGCAGCAGCGCTTCCAGATAATAATAATCCGCGTAGCTCAAAGGCGCATCCACTTCGCTCCCGGCGGGCAGGTTGCCGACGCTGTGCATCAGGATGAAATTCCCGTTTGCGCCGGCCGACGCACGATACGCCGGTGACGAAAGCGAAAGGAGTTGTTGCCGCGCAAGCGCGAGATAGTTTTCCCCCGCCTCGCCACCAACCAAGCCGCTCAATTCAATCAGCGCCGAACTCATGATGGTCGCCGCCGAGGCGTCACGCGGTGCATGGGGAATATCGGGCGCGTCGAAATCCCAATACGGAATTTTATCCGCCGGCAGGCGTGGGTGGCGGAGGATAAAGTTCGCGATGTTGGTGGCCTGCGCGAGATAGGCCGGGTGGCCCGTCTCGCGAAACATCATGGTGTAGCCATATAAACCCCACGCCTGGCCGCGCGCCCACGCGGAATCATCCGCTGCACCTTGATGGGTTTCCTTTTTTAAAACCGTCCCGTTGGTCGAATTGTAGTCCACCAAATGAAAGCTGCTGTAATCGGGCCGAAAATGATTTGTCCGCGTCCGGTCGGCGTGCGAGATGGCAATTTCCCGCCATCGTCCATCACCACCTTCTCGCGCCGCCCGCACGAGCAACTCCAGGTTCATCATGTTGTCAATGATGACTGGATAATTCCAATTGCCGTGATCCCACGAGCGGATGAGGCCGACGTCGGGTTTGAACCGCGTCGCGAGCGACTGTGCGCCGAGCAACAGGACGTCGCGGTAGGCCGGATTATGGGTCAGCCGATAACCGTTTCCGAAACTGCAATTTAGTTGAAAGCCGATATCGTGACTGATGCGCCGCTGTTTAATGCTGTCGAGCCGCGCGGTATAATTGGTGGCGGCGGCCAGCCACTTCTCATCGCGGGTGAACTCGTAGAGATACCAGAGCGAACCGGAAAAGAAACCGCTGGTCCAGTCTTTCGGCCCGGACGTGACAACCTGTCCATCAATGAAGGTGCGGGGGATTTTGGGGTCGTCTTTGAGGCTGGCGAGCAGACGTCCGTATTGCTCGGCGCGAACTGGAAGCTGGCGGGGATCGTGCGCAACAATTCGTCCGGCGCGGCCGCGGCAGAGGCGGCGGGCGCGGTTAACAAAAGTGTAGCGAAGGTCAACGCAGCAAATTCCCGGCCCGTGAAGGGGTTGTGAATGGCGGCAAAACAGATCATGTGACAGGGTTCACTTTTCTGGTCCAGTCCGGTGTCAGTAATTAATGTCAATCATTCGGATGCGCGAAAGGTCGGCGTTATACACGTCAACGTAGTTATGATTCGGAAAACCGCGGGTGCCGCCTTCGGTGCCGATGGTCTGCACGATCGAGGGATTACGCGTCAGCAGGATGTTGCCGGCCGTCAAGACGTCCATGCCTCGGAAAGTCACCAACTGCGCCTTCTCGTGCTTGCCGGCCTGTGTTTGGGTGAGTGTGGAGTAAGTCAACATTTCGATGTAGCAATTGTTGTTCTGGAGATAAACCTTCGTGCCGGTCCCGGAAAAACCGCACTGGCTGTAATAATTATCGGCAGCAGTCACATTGGCGGTCGCATCGCCGTAGTCTTCTAGATAACCGAAAAGTTGCGTGCCCGGCATGTGCTGCCCGAGCGACTGGCTGGTGAGGCTGTTGGTCAGGTATTGAACCCATTCATTGGTGTGACCATCCGGATCAACGGTGAAAAAACTCAAGTTACCGAGCGCGTTGGTGGTGACACTTGGCGGAACCGTGACGCCATTCGTCAACAGTTGCAGGTGGAACGCCGCCGCATCGCTCACATAAAAACCGTAGTTAGCCAGTTGATACTGGGACGCCACTATCGGGTTTTGATATAATTCAATGAATTGCTGGTCGTTGATTTTGACGAGGGCGAAACTGTTGGAAACCAACACTGTGTCGTAGCCCAGGCAGTTCGTCCACAAGTTCAGCACACTGCTCCAGTTTGAACTGCTCACGTTATAGGCCATGTGCGCGAGGCCCAGCACCAACGAAGGCGTCGGCGCATATCGCAACGGCACGATGACGATAAAGTTGCCGGTGAAAACGGTGCTGTCGGCCACGCCGCTTTTGTAAGCGAGGGCTTTCAGCATCGTCACGCCTGAACAATTGGTGACGAAGGACGCCGCCATATTTGTATAGACCGCCTGCTGCATGGTCACCGGGCCGGTGTAAATTGTGCCGTGCGTTTCCGTCGGCGTGCTGCCATCGGTCGTGTAGCGGATGGTCGCGCCGGCGGTGGCCGAGGTGATTGTCACGGGAGTTTCGGAAAGATAAGGAGCCGCAATCGGGCTGAACGCAGGCGACGCCACTCCCGTCAGGAGATTCGTATAATCTCGCAGGATGAAAAACTGCTGCGACGAGAGTGAGTTTAATGTGTTGGTCAGATCGAAACCCGCATTGAAATTTCCGCTGCCGTCAAACGCGTTGGTGACCACCGGCGTCCATTGCGCCAATGGCGACGACAGATTTGTGGATACCAGGACAACATATTGTTCATCCGGCGTTCCGTTGTTTCCAGAAATCGTCAGCGTCGTGCCGGCGAGATTGAAACTCTGAATGGACGGCGGAACCGGCGGCGACACCACGCTGAAAAAATTCGTGGCCAGCGCGATTCCCGGCACCGGAGAGTTTGCGGTGAAATCATTATTGGTCGCGCCGACGATGATTTGATAAGTGCCGGGCGTGGCATTCGCCGCCGCGCTCACCGTCAGCGCCAATGTCGCCTGGCCGCCGCCGGCATTGGCGGAAACCAAATTGTTGTTGAGGCTGGCAGTCACGCCCTGTCCCGCCGGTGAAACGGTCGCTCCATTTGTGAATGTCTCTGATAGAACCGGACTGTTGTTTGCGAGCGTCACGGTGGAAGAAACATTAGTGGCCGTGCCGCCAAAAACATTTGCCGTCGCGGGCGTCACCGAAAGTGAAAAAGAGTTTGCGTCCGTCACTGTGAAATTATTTGTCACCGAGGAAATTCCCGGCACCGGGCTGTTCGCCGTAAAACTGGCGTTGGTTCCGTTGACAACGATTTGATAAGCGCCCGCCGTGGCGTTGGCCGCCGCCGAGATGGTCAGCACCAGGTTCGTCTGGCCGAAATTATTTGTGATCGGCGCGTAGATTGAATTCAAACCGGCCGTCACGCCCTGTCCCGCCGGCGCGACCGTCACGCCGTTGGTCACCCGGCCAGAAATGCTCGCGCTCAAATCCAGGAACGTCACTGTGGCGCTGACATTCGTGGCGACGCCCCGGAACACATTCACATTCGTCGGCGACACGGACATGGAAAACGAATCGCTCGCCGCGCTCGTCACCGTCAGCGCGAGTGTGTTGGTGATCGGCGTGATGGTGGCGAGGTTGGCGTTGGTTGGGCCGGCGGCGGCGACAACTTGCACGACATAAGTATTCACTGGGGTGCTGGACGAGGTCGTCACGGTCAGGGTCGAATTCGATGTCTGGCCGGAACTCGAACTGGTTCCTATGACATACAAACTGGGATTGATTGCTAGCATCACGCCAGAACCCGGCGGTGAAACCGCAACAAAGTTGGTCACCTGCCCATAGGCCGTGGTGCCACTCGAAGCCTTTGTGGTCAAAGCTACATTCACGGAAAATAGAGTGCCCGCTGCTATATTTGTTGAAGCCGGAGTAATCGTCAGCGACTGAAAAGTTCTGGTGGCGGATGCGAGATGAGGCATCGCCAGCACAACGGCGGCCAAAAACAGCCGGCTCGCGGCCGTCCTAAACATTTCGCCCGATGGATTCACGTTTTCCCAGTTGAAGGTTAAAGTCGTTTTGGAACAAACAATATCTGCGGCTGGTAAAAAAACCCGCCGCGTGTTTGCGCGGCGGGCTGTCAACTGCCGTGTTAAGTTATGGATTATACTTGATTAGATAATAGCTTTGCGGGGCGCTCGTATCCACCGTGTTGGTCAAGTTGAAGCTTCCGCCGGGAGAGAATGTCCCGGTCATGTTCGTCTTCCACTGGCTCAACGGCAGCGCCAGGTTGGTGCTGGTCAGCACATATAATGTGTCCCCCGTCACGCCATTGGTTCCATTGATTCTCAAGGTGGTCCCGGTCAGGCCGATGTGGGTAATGGCCGGTATCGGCGGCGGGCCGACCACGACTCCGGCGGTGATCCTGCCGTTTGTGGACAAGGTATTGGTCCACGTCAGGCCGGTCGCCGAGGGCAACGTCACGCTGCTGAACGTGCCTGTATTGTAAACACCGTTCGCCGCCACCAACAGTTGGAAGCTCTGGCCGTTGGTGACCGCGCTGGCAAAGCTGGCCACCATCAGCGTGCCGCCGTTGTTGATGGCTGCCGCGACCATTTGGTCATTCCCGTTTGTTCCGCTGACTTTCAGCACGGTGTTGCCCTGCAAGGTTAGGTTGGCCGTGATGCTCAAGGTGCCGGCGGCGGCGTTGGTGGTTCCAGCGTTGCCGGGAGCAATGGTCGCACCCGCACCGACGATGAGATTGCCATTCACCGTGCCGGGTCCGTTGGTGCTGGTGACGCCGCCGACCAAGGTCTGACCGTTCTTCAAAGTCAGCGTGTTGTCGCTGCGGCCGGAAACATCAATTACCGCGCCAGAGGTGATGTTGATGTTGGTCGTGGAGTCAATCGAGCCGTCAATTGCATTGTAGTTGGTCAGAGCCAGCGTGCCGCCACTGACAACGGTGCTGCCAGCGTAAGTGTTCGAGGCGGCCAGAAACAACGTGCCGTTGCCGGGCTTGGTAAACCCGCCCGGACCACTCACGGTATTTCTTAGCAGGAACAAGGCACCGCTGTTGGCGGTAATCGTTGTCGGCCCGGCGAGTGTCACCGGCCCATCAAAGGTCACTGGTCCGCCAAGCGAATTGGTGCTGGCACCTTTGAGCGTCGCCCCGCTGTTCAGGACGACCACCTTGCTCAATACATTGGCCAGCGTGTCCAACACCAGCACGGCATTGGTGTAAACAGTTGCGGTGGCGTTTGCATCCCCAAGTGAGGTGGAAAGGTTGGCCATGTCCAAAGTGCCCGCCTGCACGTTGATGTTCTCCAACGCAGGATCCACCGTCACGCTGGTGAGCGTTATCGTGTTAGTGTTAACCTTGGTCAGGTTGAACGCGCCATTGAGTTGCGCGTCCGAAGTGGTGGTGGTGTCGCCGGAAGTGCGGATGTCCCAATTGCCCGAACCGCCCAAGGTGGTATCTGCTGTCATAGTTACAATGTGCAACACGGATGTCTGGTTGCTGGAGTTATTGACAATGGCGCCGTTGTTGCCAACGCCCGGTCCGGAAACGGTGACCGGCAGCGCAGCCCCAGCGCCGAATTTCTGATTGTTGACATCCAGGGTGGCGGCATTGGTGACGGTAATACTGCCGGTGGTCTGATTGGTGCCGAAGGCCTTGGGATTGCCAGGCTGCAACGTGCCTTGTAGGACGGTTATCGCTCCGACATAGGAAGTGTTTGTGCCGGTCAAGGTGAGGATGTTGGCGCTTGCACCGTTTTGCGTCAGCGTGCCGGTGCCGGAAAGGACATTCGGCACCGTAACATTGGCATCGGTGCGCCTGAAAATCAAAGCGCCATTGTCAATGACCGAGCCGGCTGGCAGATTGCCGTTGGCGTCATTGTTCCCGATTTGGAGCGTGCCTCCGCTGATGGTGACACCGCCGGAGAAATCATTCACCCCGCTGTTGTCGAGAGTGAGCGAGCCGGAGCCGGTTTTGAGCAGCCCGACACTCCCGCTGATCTTGCCGGTTCCGCCAAACACATAGTTGGACGAGTTATTGTTGACGGTCAGGCTGCCGGGCAAAAGCGTTCCCGTCAGGCTGACACTGGTCGTTCCACGCAATGTGTCGTCAAACGTCACAAAAGCAGTGTCAATATAAACCGTGTCCGGACCGCTGTTGGGTCTCCAATTTGCCGTGGACGTGTTCCAGTTACCACTGTTTGTGCCGTCCCAAACGAGTGCCGGCACAAAGGGTCCGTTGGTGAAAACAATATCAATGGAATTGTTCGCGACGTTGTTGGAAATGTAAGCACCGTAATTAGGACTAGCCGAGGGCAGTGTGCCGAGCGCAAAAGTGGTCGGGTCGCCCGTGGAAATGCCGCCGTTAATGCCGTATTGGATGACCTGGAATTGGGCGGGAAAACCGGTCAACAACGGCACCGAGCTGATGTTGATTGGATTTGGTCCGCCGCCGATCACCAAGTTGGTGGTGGCAATGCTGGGCGAGCTGTTTTGCAGGGCCAGATTCAGCGTCGAACTGGTGATGCTGAAGTTACTGACTGGATTGTTGCTGGTGCCGATGGTGGCGGTGCTGTTGGTGGCGCTCAACGTGCCGCTGGTGAGGCTGATGGTGCTCAAGCCAGCGCCGACGGTGATGCCGCTGTTGGCCTTCACGGTCGCGCTGGAAATGTTGAGTGTGCCGGAACCGATTCCGGCAAGCACGGTGGAAGCAAGCGTCAGGTTGCTGTTCACCAGAAGCAAGCCGCCGGTCAAGTTCACGGTTCCGGAACCATTACCATCGTAGGGGGCGCCGTTGGTGGAGTAAGTCACACCGACGTTCAAATTGTTGACATCAATGACGCCCGCATTCACAAACAGCACTCCCGTGCCGGGCGTGGGTTTGACGGTGGTGCTCACATTGGCACCGACTCCGATATTCATCGTGTTCACCAGCGCATTCACGGTGCCCAAGCTGAAATCGTTGGTGGCATGACAGGAATTGAGCTTGCCGTTGTAGCCATCACCAATCGTCCATGTCCCCACCCGGCTGGCGTTGCCGTTGGTTCCGCGAAAATAGGCCGTCGGAGAAGTGAGCGTGCTGTTGAAAGACATTATCGCATGGTCAGTCCGGCCGCGACCCACCGCAATGGAATCAACTGAGAAGGCATTCGTCTGGCCCAAAAGCAGGGAGTTTGACGCGGTGGCTGACACGGGGCTGGATTGGCTGTCTTCGCCAATGCTGATTTGCGGCGCCACCGACCCGGGCGTCATTGTGATGATATTTGTCATGGCGAGATTCAACACGCCGTTGTCCCCTTTGAGCAAACTATCCACGCCCACCAGCATTCTAGAAATCGTGGCATTAAAAACGCCCAGCCAGGACATGTCCAGCGTGGCATCCGCCGCTGAATTTCCTCCGTTCGAGGCGCTCGGATTGGGCTGGCCAATGTTCACATTGGCCGACGCGTTGCTGACAATCAATGTGCCTCCCGCGCCGGTAATGGTGTTGACTGTGACGAGGGTCCCGACGTCCGTTCCCGTGCCGGCAGTCAAACTGTTGGTGCCAACCAGCGTCAACGTCTTGCCCGACGCAATGAGCGTCGTGTGAAAATTATTCGTCTGCCCGTAAGTCAGCGAGCCGACGATGAAATTGTTGTCAACGACGTTGTCCACCAGCCCGGCACTGCCGACTGCGCCGAGGTCAACGAATTGCAGGTCATTGCTGGACACCGGCGAGCCGCTGGGAGTCCAGTTGCCAGCCGTGGACCAGTTTGTGTTGGCACCAGCAGGACTCCAAACCCGAAGCGGAACAAACGCCGGCGGAGGCGTCATCGAGATGGTAAATGTGTTTGTGATTTGATTAATTAAAAGTGTGTTGGGAGGGTTGCTGCTGACCATGACGCTCACGACGTAGATGTTGGACGGCGTGAGGGAGGTGGTCGTCACCGTCAGGGTCGTAGGTTGGGCGGTGCCTGTGGCGGCATTGTAATTTGTAAGGCTAAGGCTGGCAGTCACAGAAGGGTCGGATGGATTGATCGACAGAATGGTGAATTGACAATGGCTTCCAGTGGTGACGGCACTGCCGCCCGTGCCATCTGTCGCCGTGACGGTGGTGGAGACTGTCGCGGCAACACCGGGTGTAATATTGGTGGATGCCGGAACTGTGGTCATGGAGGTAAAGGACTTCGCTGCGGACGCCAAGTAAGGCATCGCGAATACCGCAGCCAGAGCGATGACGGTTTGAAGATTGCGAATCAGGGTTTTCATGTTTTGCTTTTTATGAGGTGGTTAAAAATTATTGCGCGAGCACTTCAATGAAATGCAATGTCCAATCATGGGTTCAGGTTTCACGTGAACAAAAATGCTGGGTTCTGGAGTTGAAATAGCAGATGTATTTCAATTTAGGACAAACCGGAGGGACAAAAAATCTGTCCCAATTCGCACCCGCAATGCTATTGAACTGTTGAACATCAAAAATCCGGTTCCAGAATGTTATTTATTGCAAGATTTCGTAATGACCGGACAAAAAAACGTCTTGACCAATTTATGAACCAACACACACGCAGAGATTTTCTCAAACGCGCGTCGCTCCTGCCTCTGTGCGCGGCCGGCATCGGCCTGGGCACCGTTTCGGCCATGGCCGCCGAGCCGATCAAAAGAGTGGGCGGTCCCAGCCTCAAAGTTTCTTGCAACGCCTACTCGTTTGCCAAGCAGCTTGGCATCGGGGGCAAGGGCCCATTGAGCTTGGTCGAGTTTGCCGAGTTTTGCGCCAAGGCGAACTTCGATGCGATTGACCCGACCGGTTATTATTTTCCCGGCTACGAAAAAAACGGCCTGGGCGTGCCGACGGATCAGCTCATTTTCGAGCTGAAGCGGCGTGCGTTCGACCTCGGCCTCGGGATTAGCGGCACGGGCATCGGCAACAACTTCACGACGGCGGACAAGGCCGCGCGCGACCTCGATGTGCAGCGGATCAAGAAGTGGATCGAAGTCGCCGCCAAGCTCGGCGCGCCGGTGCTGCGCGTCTTCGCCGACACTCAGATGCGCGCGCAGACGTGGCAGACCGTCTCGAATGGCGCAACGCGCGACGACGTGGAGAAATGGATCGCCGATGATATTCGCGAGTGCTCCGATTATGGCGCGAAATACGGCGTCATCATCGGCGTGCAGAATCACGGCGATTTCATCAGGACCGCCGACGATCAAATCGCGCTCATCCGGCGCATTGACTCGCCGTGGTGCGGAGCGATCGTGGACACGGGATACTACCGTGCCGCCGACAACTATGGCGAGATGGCCAAGGCCGCGCCCTACGCCGTGAATTGGCAGGTGAAGCAGGGCACCGAGGGTGTGGAAAACGAGGCCTCCGCTCCGACGGATCTGATCCGTTTGCTCAAAATTGTTCGGGCATCGGGTTACCGGGGCTACCTGCCGATCGAAATCCTTTCCTCGCGCGGCGGCACGGCTCCCAAGGATCCGTTCAAGGTCGTGCCCGAATTTCTGGCCGAAGTGCGGCAGGCAATCGCCCAAACGGCGTGATCCACACGCTTATGCCAGAGAAAAATCTTCTCAACCGTCGGGCAGCTTTGAAGGCTGCGGCTGTTTCCGTCTTGAGTCTGCCTTTGCTCGGAGTTGGTTCCGTCTCGGCGGCGGAAAATAATTCTTCTGCAAAGAAAGCAAGCAGCGTTGCCGCGTTAAAACTCGGCGTTGCGTCCTATTCACTTTCCAAGCTGCCGGTCGAGGACGTGATTGCGGCGCTCAAGCAACTTGAGATCACCGCCGTTTCACTTTACAAATCTCATTGCCCGTGGTCAGACGGCACGCCGGATGAATGCAAGGCGGTTGTCCAGAAATTCAGCGACGCCGGAATCGCCGTGACCAGCACCGGGATGATTGAACTGCCGAACGACGAAGCCGTCGTCCGCAAATCGCTCGACAACGTGCGCGCCGCCGGGCTGAAAACGTTTTGCGGCTGGCTGAAGCAAACCGATTCGCTGCCGCTGGTGGACAAACTGGTTAAGGAATACGATCTCAAAGTGGCGATTCACAATCACGGCCCGACCGAAGCGCTCGCCACCGGCATAGATGTTTGGAAGGCCGTCCAGCCGTTCGACCAGCGCATCGGCCTCTGTCTGGACGTGGCCCACGGTTTCCGTGCCGGAGAAAATCCGGCCGAGACGATTCGTCAGTGCCACGAACGCATTTACGAAGTGCATCTGCGCGACACGGCGGTGACCGGCGGCGCGATGAAAGACCCGCAACCGACCATCGTCGGCCACGGTCTGCTGGATTTTCGGACGATCATCGCCGCGCTGCTGGAGGTGAAATATCCCTTCCAGGCCGAGTTTGAATACGAGAAAAAGGAAGACAACCGCGTGCCCGGCCTGGCCGAATCTGTCGGCTACGTGCGCGGTCTGCTCGCGGGCATGACGGCTTGAAATCATTTTCATTTCATGAAATTTTCACTCGCGCGACTGGCTTTGACGGTGTTGCTCGCGTTCGCCAGCAGTTCTGCATTCGCACAAAAAGGGGTTGACCTCGAAAGCGAACTGCCGCCGGACGCGCACCATCTGAAAATCGGTGACGCCGCGCCGGACTTTTCGCTCAAGGGCGTGGATGGAAAAACTTACACGCTCGCCGATTTCAAGGACGCGCCGGTGTTGATGGTCGTTTTCCTTTCAGATCATTGCCCGTATTCGCACGCGGCAGAAACCCGGCTGCTGCCGCTCATTGCCGAATTGAAACCGCGCGGCCTCGGCGTCGTGGCGATCATGCCGAACAATCCCGAATCCATGTCCATTGGCGAACTCGGCTACACCAAATACGGCGACAGCTTCGACGACATGAAGCTCTACGCAAAGGAACAGGGCTTCAACTTTCCGTATCTCTACGACGGCGACACGCAAAAAACGCCGAAGGCTTACGGCTGTCTCTGCACGCCGGAAGTATTTCTTTTCGACCGCGACCGGAAGCTCCGTTACATGGGCCGTTTCGACGATTCGCGTTTCGCCGAAACCAACACGGTTCACTCGTCTGACACGCGCAATGCGCTGGAAGAAATGATCGCCGGAAAACCGGTCACGACGCCGGTGACAAAACCATTTGGCTGCTCGACGAAATGGATCGAGAACAAGCCTCAACTGATCGCCGTGGATGAAAAAATGTATGGCGCGCCGGTGGTTTTGGAAAACATTGACGCCACGAACGTCGTCGCGTTCGTCCGCAACGACACCAAAAAACTGCGGCTCATCAATGTCTGGGCGACGTGGTGCGCGCCGTGCGTCGCGGAATTTCCGGGCATCGTTTCCATTTCGCACCGCTTCGCCAACCGCGATTTCGAGGTCATCACCATCAGCGTGGACGATCCGAAAAATGAGGCGAAGGTGAAACAGTTTTTGGACAAGCAGCACGCCACCGTGCCGAACCGCGTGCAGCGGTCGCTCAAGGTCGAGGGCCGGCGCACCAATAATTACCTTTTCACCGGCGCGAGCACGGATGATTTGATGAAGGCGCTTGATCCTGACGCGCGTGGCCCAGTGCCGTTCACGGTTCTCATCGCGCCGGGCGGAAAAATTCTCTACCACTGCGCCAACCAAATTGACGCCGCCGACCTTTCGGCAAAAATCGTGGACCAGCTTGGCGCTTATTACAGCCCGCAATAAATTGAATCCGGAGACGTCAATCTTGAATCCGCCGCTTTCCGTTTCGCAGCCGTGGTGGCGCACTTTCAACCGTTATCATTGGAGCGTTTTTGTCGTCGCCTCGCTGGCGTGGCTTTTCGACTGCTTGGATCAGCAGGTGTTCAATCTTTCGCGCGACGGCGCGGTGGAGGATTTGCTCGGCGACAAATCCAAGGCGATTGAACTGGCGGCTTACACCACGTCCTTTTTTCTCACCGGCTGGGCGATTGGCGGTTTGATTTTCGGTTCGCTCGGTGACCGCTTTGGCCGCGCGCGGATTTTGACCGTTTCCATTTTGATTTATTCCGTCTGCACCGGCTTGAGTTCGTTTGCTTCGAGTTATTACGGATTTTGCGCGTGCGTTTTTTTCGCCGGCCTCGGTGTCGGCGGCGTCTTCGGTTTGTCCGTGGCGCTGGTGGCGGATTCCGTGCCGGATCAAAGCCGTGCGCCGGCGCTCGGGCTGTTGCAATCGCTTTCGAGCATCGGCAACATTTCCGGCGGACTCATCGGCATGGGCGTCGGGCTGC
>ODAK010006239.1_pt1 | contig 12053 bp, 9 predicted proteins | sample 1539591 | NCBI WGS metagenome assembly ODAK01 (sample SAMEA3539303, study PRJEB22396) | soil metagenome | biome: tundra; feature: field; material: soil | place: USA | collected 2010-05 | depth 0.15 m | reverse complement strand
GGGAGACGATCCCGACCAGCGTCCCGCCGTCGTAGACCATCGCCCGGCCGTCGGATGCCGTCCCCATGCGCTTGAGGAGGTCGGTGACGGGCTCGTCCGGGCGGGCGATCGGCACACGGTCGGCGGGGATGGCGATGTCGATGGCGCGGCGGTTGCCGCGTTGCTGCGCGGGAATCTGCTTGATGCCGCGCATGGTGACCAGCCCGTCGATGCGTCCATCGATGCTGTGGGTCGGAAATGACGTGAACTGGTGCCCCATCACGTACTGATCGACCAGCAGCTCGACGGTGATCCAGGACGGGACGATCACCGGGTTCTTCGACATCACGTCGCTGACGAGCATGCCCTCGAGCGCGTGCCGCGCCTGCTCGCCGTGCGCCTCTCCGCGGGCGGCGGTGTCGAGGAACCAGCCGACGAGGATCAGCCAGAGGCCGCCCACCGGATCGAGGAAGAAGAGGTCGAGGACACCGAGGCCCATCACGAGGACCGCAAAGAACCGGCCCGCCCGCGAGGCCAGCACGGTTGCGCGCATGCGGTCCCTGGACCGAGTCCAGAGAAAGCCACGAAGGATCCGCCCGCCGTCGAGCGGGAACGCGGGGATGAGGTTGAAGACCAGGAGCGTCAGGTTCACTGCCGCGAGCCACTCGACGACGACCACCACCAGGGGTGGCGCGCCGACCTGCACCAGGAGCCACGATGACCCGACGAAGAACGCCGCGAGGAGCAGCGTCACCGCCGGCCCGATGGCGGCGACCGCCATCTCGGTCTTGCCGCTCGTCCAGTCACCGCTCATCCGGGCGACGCCGCCGAAAAGCCAGAGCCGGATGCCGTCGACGGCCACGCCGCGCCGGCGCGCAAGCAGCGCGTGCCCCATCTCGTGGGCGGTGAGCGAGGCGATCAGCAGCACTGCGGCGATGGCACCCGCGATCCAGGCGAGCCAGACCGGCGTGCCGGGAACGTACGAGGGCACCGCCCCGTCGGCCACTCCCCACGCGAGCAGCGCCGCGATGAGCATGACGCTCCAGTCCGCCGAGACCTTGATCCCGGCGATACGGACAATCGGGATTCCGCCGCGGTTCATGCCGTTCCTATGGTGCGCTCCAGGTCTTTCAACTGTATGACCGTACCCATCACGACGCCGATTCAACGTGCACCGGAGGCACGAATGCTTTCATGCGCCCCGGCTGAGCGCGGGTGTGCGTTGCCGGCCGGCGAGCTCGGGTCGGGCAGCGCCGGCGACCAGGGCACACCACGCGGCCGCAACGGCCAGTAGCACCCAGGGCGTTGCCCTCCCCGGGAACCCGACGGTGTTCTGGGAAAGGTCGCCGAGGCTCGCGAACGAGAGCACGACCCAGAGTGCGATGACGCCGAGGGTCGCCGAGCCGGGCCAGGCCCATTCCCCTGGTCGGCCGGCCAGCCAGGCAAGCCCGGCGATCATCGCCGGGGCGAGCAGGGTCAGGTCGTGACCGAGCAGGTGCGGCGACGCGAAGAGAGAGAGCGCGACCGCCCCGCAGAGCGATGGCTCGAAGAGGTCGGGGCGCCGGCGGGCCACCGCTCCCAGCCAACCCGCCACAGCAGCCGCCGCGCCTCCGGCGCCGACGGCGAGGAGGAAGACGCCCGGCGCATGGCCGAGCAGCGAGCCGAACAGGCCGCTCGACCCCTGCATCTGCGCGGTCGGTGAGTTGCTCGGGGTGGCGATCGCGGTCACGAACGAAGCGAGTGCACGCGGTCCGGCGCCGATGAGCCCGATCACCACCGTGACTGCAGCGCCGGCCAGTGCCCCGCCGACGGCGCGCCAGTCGCGCCGTCCGATCATGAAGGCCGCAATCCCGATGACCAGCTGTGGTTTGGCGATCGCCGCGGTGAACCCCAGGGCGAATCCGGCGGCACCCGGCCGGTCGCGTCGCCAGAGCGCGTAAGCACAGGCGAGACCGAGCACCGAGACACCGTCCCACTGGCCCTCAACGAACAGCAGTCCGGTGCCGAAGCCGGCGAGCGCCACGAGCCCGATCGCCAGCCGGGGCAGCCTGGGCAGCGACTTGGGCCAGGGCGAGGCGCGGGTGACGATGAGGAGCGAAACCACCATGAGCAACAGCTGGAGGAGCGACCACGCCCGCCAGGCGGCGCCGGCGCCGAGGAGGGCGAAGGGCAGGGCGACCACGGCGGCTGCCGGCGGGTTCTCGAACGGGATGTTGTCGTGGCTGGCGGGTGCGCCACTCTGGACCAGCGTCTCGCGCCCGGCCGCGGCGTCGTAGATCTGGGCGGCGTGGCCGGAGCGGATCAGCGTCGATGCGACATAGGTCCCGGCGAAGTCGCTGGTCGGCGCGAGCGAGGCGGGCACCACGGCCCAGACCTGCGCGTAATGGGCGAGGACGACCGAGGCGACGGCGATGAGGGCGGCGGCGAACCAGCGCGGGCGTTCGGACAAGGCGTTGCCCACTCTATGGCCACGCTGCCCACGCCACCGTCAAGCGTGCGTCACAGGGTCCTCGCGAAGACCTCCAGGTCCGCATCGGAGAAGAGCGCGAAGGTGATCTCGCGAAGGGTGGTACTCGGCGCCTCGAGCGCCGCGGTCGCGGCACGGATCGCGATCGGGGCGGCGAGCTCGACAGGGAAGCCGTAGATCCCGGTGCTGATCGCCGGGGCGGCGACCGTGATGCAGGCATGGTCCGAGGCCAGCGCGAACGCCGCCCGGTACGCGGATGCGAGCAGCTCGGCCTCGTTGTGCTCCCCGTCGCGCCAGCGCGGGCCGACTGCGTGGATGACGTATCGGGCCGGCAGCCTTCCCGCGCCGGTGATCACCGCCGACCCGGTCGGGCAGCCCCGGTAGCGGTCGCGCAGCTCGCGCATCAACTCCGGTCCGGCCGCGCGATGCATCGCTCCGTCGACACCGCCACCGCCGGCGAGCGATTGGTTCGCGGCGTTGACGAGCGCGTCGAGCGCAAGCGTCGTGATGTCGGCGCGGCAGAGCACGACCCGGCCGCCACCGACCTCGAGGACGTGCCGGTCAGGCTCCATCCGAACGCGCCAGCGCCAGGCACACGTTGTGACCGCCAAAGCCGTAGGACGTGCTGAGCGCGAAGTCGATGCGCGCGTCCCGGCCGTGGTTGGGCACGTAGTCGAGGTCGCACTCGGGGTCGGGGTCGTCCAGGTTGATCGTCGGCGGCAGAAACTGGTCACGTATGGCCAGAACCGTGATCACCGCTTCGACGGCTCCGGCCGCGCCGAGCAGGTGTCCGTGCATCGACTTCGTCGACGACATCGGGATGGTGCTCGCCTGCGGCCCGAAAGCCGCTTTCACAGCACGGGTTTCGGCTGCGTCGTTCATCTGCGTGGAGGTCCCGTGCGCGTTGATGTAGTCAACCTCGTCGGGCTCGCGTCCGGCACGCTTGAGCGAGCGCAGGATGCAGCGCCGCGCGCCGTCACCCTGCCCGTCCGGCTGGGTGATGTGGAACGCGTCGGCCGTGGCGCCGTAGCCGGCGACCTCACCGTAGATGTGCGCCCCACGCGCGACCGCGTGCCCCCAGTCCTCGATCACGAACATCCCGGCGCCCTCGCCCATCACGAAGCCGTCGCGATCCTTGTCGAACGGACGCGACGCGCGCTCGGGCTCGTCGTTGCGCGTCGACAGCGCCTGCATGGCGTCGAACGCGGCAACGCTGATGTTGGTGATCGACGCCTCGGTGCCACCGGTGATGATCGCCGTCGCCTCACCGCGGCGGATCCATTCAGCCGCCTCGCCGATGGCGTGGCCGGACGACGAGCAGGCGCTGACGATCGCGTAGTTCACGCCCTTGGCGCCGCAGTCGATGGCGATCGCACCCGCCGGCATGTCGATGATCATCGACGGCACGGTGAAGGGAGACACCCGGCGCGGGCCCTGGTTGTAGAGGGCGAGGACGTTGCGCTCGATGACCTCGATGCCGCCGACACCGGAGGCGACGAGGACGCCGACGTCCTCGGCGATCGGCCGGATGTCGAGGCCCGAGTCCTCGATGGCCTGGCGGGCGGCGAAGAGGGCGAGCTGCGTGCACCGGCTGGTGCGCCGCGCCTCCTTCTTCCCGAGCACGGCCTCGGGGTCGAAGCCCTTGACCTCGCCGGCGATGTGCGTGGTGAGATGAGACGCATCGAATGCGGTGATCGGCCCGATGCCTCCCTGACCGCGCCGGCACGACTGCCAGGTTGACTCGGCGTCGAGCCCCAGGGGTGTCACGGCGCCGATGCCCGTGATCGCCACCCGTGGGCTGCCGTTGCTGCCGCTCATACGTTCGCCTCCGCGGTCTCGATGGTCGGGGCACCCTGCGAGTGATAGCCACCGTCGACGTGAATCATCTCGCCGGTGATGGCTCGGGAGAGGTCGCTGAGCAGAAACGCGGTCACGTCGGCAACCGGCCGGCTGTCGGAACTGTCCCACCCCAGCGGGGAGCGCTCACCCCATGACGATTTCAGGCCCTCGAAACCCGGGATCGACTTCGCGGCGATGGTCTCGAGCGGCCCAGCGGAGATCGTGTTCACCCGGATGCCGTGCGGACCGAGCTCGCGCGCGAGATACCGAACGATTGCCTCGAGCGCGGCCTTGGCTGGGCCCATCCAGTCATAGACGGGCCAGGCGACCCGCGCGTCGAAGGTGAGGGTCACGATCGATCCGCCGCGTGCCGGCATCAGGGGCGCGAACGTCGCGGCGAGGGTCTTCAGCGAGTAGCTGCTGACCTGAAAGGCGGTGCTCACCGAGCTCCAGGGCGCCTCGAGGAAACCGCCGCCGAGGCAGTCCGGAGGGGCGAAGCCGATCGCGTGGACGACCCCGTCGACGTGGCCCCAGGTCGCGCGTGCGTGGTCGGCCACCGCCTGTACCTGGGCGACGTCGGTGACGTCCATCTCGAGCACCTCGGGCACCGGCTTCAGCCGTTGGGCACTCCGCTCGGTGAGGCTCATGGCCCTGCCGAACGAGGTGAGCATCACCTCGGCGCCCGCCGCCTGCGCGGCCGCGGCGATCGCGTAGGCGATGCTCTTCGGCGTCAGGACCCCGGTGACGAGGATGCGCTTGCCACCGAGAAGGCCGTGCGCGGGATTCGAGGGATGCTGCTTACTCACAGGCGACGTACCTTATAAGGCCCGCACCGGGATCCGCAGTTACGCGATAAAGCCCGCACCCGGGATCCGCAGTGACGCGGCGACGATCTCGAGCATCGCCTCGTGCCACGCGGGGGTGCCCGCCAGGATGTCGCCGCTGACGAAGACGGCCGCGGGGTCACCGGCCCAGTCGGTCACCACTCCGCCAGCTTCGCGAACGAGCAGGGCGCCTGCGGCGATGTCCCAGATGCCGAGGCCGAGCTCGAAGAAGCCGTCGAAGGCGCCCGCGCCCACGTAGGCGAGATCGAGGCTCGCAGCTCCGGCACGCCGGAGGTCCTCGAAGCGGTGCAGCGCCTCGGTCATGACGGGCAGGTACCGCAGGAGGCGGTCCTTCCGGCGAAATGGGAACCCGGTGGCGACGACGCCCGATCCCGGGTGGGTCGACACCGACATCCGGCGGCCCTCACGATCGATCGCACCCTGGCCCTCGGCGGCGCTCCACGCCTCGCCGAGCAGTGGCGCGATCACCGCGCCCACGACCGGTCGCCCCTCCTCGACCAGGGCAACGCTGACACCCACGACTGGGAATCCGCGCACGAAGTTGGTGGTCCCGTCCACCGGGTCGATCACCCACATGCGGTCGCGACGCGTGCCGCCGGATTCCTCGGCGAGAATCGCGATGTCGGGCGCCCCCTCGCGGAGCACCCTGATGGCGGCCTGCTCCGCCGAGCGGTCGACCTCGGTGACGTAGTCGCCCGGACTCTTGACTTCGGCGGTCAGCGTCCCGGGCCGTGCGTGGGCTCGTGCGATGAGCTCACCGGCCGCTGAGGCTGCGGCGACGGCGAGCTCACGCAGAGTTTCGCGCTGGGGCACCTGACGAGGGTACGCGCCGAGGGCGTGCCGGCTTGCGCTTGGCCACAGCCCGCGCTGCGGAAGCGGTGCGCGCGAAGAGTGCGGGATCGAGGCCACCCTTGGCGAGCAGGGCCTCCATCGCCTCGGCCTCGCAGGGCCGGGCGAGATGGAATCCCTGGGCCATGCCGCAGCCCAGCTCGTTGAGTCGCTTGACCTGGAGCGGCAGCTCCACGCCTTCAGCCACCAACGCGAGGCGCAGCGCCTCGCCATGGCGGACGACGGTTCGCGCCAGCTCGCCGCTCGAATTGGGATCGCCGAGCTCCGCGACCAGGGGACGAGCGATCTTCAGGATGTCGATCGGAAGACGCCGCAGGTACGCGAGCGACGTGTAGCCGGTGCCCACGTCGTCGATCGCCACGTGGACGCCCGTACGCTGCAGCGCGTCGAAGGTTGTGATCGCGCCGTGGAGATCCTCGAGCACGGCGTTCTCGGTCACCTCGAGGATCAGGCAGGCGGGGTCGACGTCGACTCGCGCAAGGCATCGTGTCACCCGGTCGACCAGCTTCCCGCGCTTGAGCTCGCCGGCGGCGACGTTGACCGACATGGCCAGCTCCGGCGTGGCCGGATAGGCGAGCTGCCAGCGGGCCAGCTGCTCGCAGGCCGTCCGCATCACGTACTCGTCGATCCGCTCGATCAAACCGCACTCCACGGCCACGGGGAGGAAGTGGAGCGGCGCGATCAGACCCCGGACCGGGTGCTGCCAGCGGACCAGCGCCTCGGCGCCGAGGATCTTGCCGGTGCGCAGCTCGACGATCGGCTGGTAGTGCACGACGAGCTCTCCCTTCTGGAGCGCGGACTCGAGCTCGTCCGCGAGGTCCGGGTCGGCCGATCCGGTCGCGGAGCCACCGTGGATCCGGTACGTGCCGGAGCCGGCCTCGCGCGCCTCCTGGGACGCGCTGGTCGCATGGCGGAGGAGCACCGCCGCGGACACGTCCTCGGCGCTCGCGCAGGCGAGGCCGACCGACGCCTGCACGGACACCGTGACCCCCTCGGTGACGACCGGAACGGTCAGCGCCTCGACCACGCGCTGGGCGATGAGCTCCGCCTCCCTTGCGTGCAGCACCTCGGGAAGGAGCAGCGCGAACTCGTCGCCGCCGAGCCGTGCGGCCGTGTCGGTCCGGCGCAGGCACTCGTGCAGCCGGCGGGCGACTTCGATGAGCACGGCGTCGCCGGTCGCGTGTCCATGCTCGGTGTTGATGCGCCGGAAGTCCTCGAGATCGACGGCGATGACGCTCACCACATGGCGCTCCGGATCGCGATCCAGGAGTGCGCGCTCGATGCGATCGATGAAGAGCACGCGGTTGGCGAGCTGTGTCAGCGGGTCGTGGAACGCGCGATCGGCGAGCTCACTCTGGAGCGATGCGAGCCGCAGCAGCGCCTCGTGGAGCCGGCTGCGCTCGATGGTGAGCGCAACGAGATTGGCGAGGTCCTGGAGGTGCTGGTCGTCGGCGCGCGACTCGTGACCGTCGGACGCGCGCATCCCCAGAGCCAGGTAGCCGACGGTGCGCGACGCGTGGCGGAGTGTCACAGCGAGCCCGCGCGAGATGCCGAGACGGCTGCTGAGACGCGCGACCCAGGGGTCGGTGGCCGCCTCCGCGATGTGCACGACGCCGAAGATCGGCGGCGTCAGGGCGATGTCGTCGTCGTCCTCGACGTCGTTCGACCGCATGACGTCGACCGGCTCACCGCCACGCATCGTCGTCCGGAATGCCGCGGCGGTCCCGGACTCGGGGATCAGCGTCAGCTCCGCGCAGTCTGCCCCGAAGCGACGGCACGCGCGCCGGAGCACGTCGACCGCGGCGGTGTCGAGGTCGCGGGCCTCGAGGAGCGCCAGCGACGTCGTGTGCAGGAAGCCGAGCCGCGTCTTCTCGCGGCGAACGGCTGCCCATGAGACGCCTGCAATCGTGAGAGCGACGATCGCGAGCACCGGGACGGCGAGCCAGGACGACATACCGTCTACCCGAGCAACCGCAGGGGCATGAGGTGCTCCGCCCGATCGGGCTCGGACTCGAGCCGGCTCCGGTCGATCCCACCGTGGCGGAGCAGTTGCTCGATCTCGTTGGCGGGCAGGGGATGGCAGAGGTGATATCCCTGACCGGCAAGGCAGCCGAGGCTCAGCAGGCGGGTGACCTGCGATGCCGCCTCGATGCCCTCGGCGATGACGTGCAGCTGCAGCGCATCCGCGATCGTCACGATGGCGCGGGTGAAGTCCTCCTCCGCCCCGCCCGCGAGGTCGTCGACGAACGGCTTTGCGATCTTCAGAATGTCGACCGGCAGCCGGCGCAGATAGCTCAGCGACGAGTAGCCGGTGCCGAAGTCGTCGATGGCGACGCGGATTCCCGCGTTGCGCAGCGCCTCGAGCTTCGCGGTGACGATCGCGGTGTCCTCGACGAACATCGACTCGGTCAGCTCGAGGATCAACGTGTCGGGCGCGAGCCCGGTCTCCTGCACGATGGCGAGAACATCCTCGACGAATGTCGGGGAGTTCAACTGCACCACGGAGACGTTGACGCACACCGCGAGCGGCGTCGACTGCAGTTTCTGGAACTGGACCGTGGTGGCGCACGCCGTGCGCAGCACGAACTCTCCGAGCTGCATGATGAGTCCGCTGTCCTCGGCGACCGCGATGAAGTCGCCCGGCGCCACGATGCCGCGCAGCGGATGGTGCCAGCGCACTAGGGCCTCGACGGCGGTGATCTCACCAGTGATCAGGTTGACCACGGGCTGGTAGTGGAGGATGAACTGGTTGAGCTCCATCGCGCGTTCGAGCTCGCCACGGAGCTTGCGCCGGTCGACCACGTCGTTCTCCATCCCCGCCGAGAAGAGCACGTAGCGATTCCGCCCCGCACCCTTGGCGACATACATCGCAACGTCGGCGTGGCGCATGAGGCTCGCAGCGTTTGCGTCAGCACTGTCTGCAACTGCGATACCGAGTGACGCGCGGACGGTGACCGACGTTCCGGAGACGGTGAAGGAGTCGCGGAGAACGTCGAGGACGCGGCGCGCGACGTGCTCGGCCTCGATCGCACTGTCGACTCCCTCGATGAGCAGGGCGAACTCGTCCCCTCCCAGCCGGGCGGCGGTGTCCGGACGGCGCAGGCACGCGCGGATCCGCGCGGCCACCTCGACGAGGAGCGCGTCGCCTGCCGCATGGCCGAGTGTGTCGTTGACGCCCTTGAAGTCGTCGATGTCGAGGAAGATCACCGCGACGCTCGCCGTGCCCTCGGCGCTGCGCCGGAGCGCCTGGTCGATGTGCTGTCCGAACAGCGATCGGTTGGCGAGGTCGGTCAGCGAGTCGTGATACGCCTGATGCGTCAACTGTTCCTGGAGCTCCGTCAGGCGAGCGATCGACCGCTCCATCCGGCTGTTCTCAAGGATGGCGGTTGTTTGGGTTGCCAGCGTGCGGAAGAGGCGGAGGTCACGGCTGTCGAACGTCCGAGCGTCGAGGTGACCGCCGACCATCAAGCTGCCGATCATTCGCGACTCGCCCCGGAGCAGCGCGACCATGGCCTCGTTCACGCCCCGGCGGCTAAGCATCTCCGAGCTGGGGTCTCCCGGCTCGCCGGCCTGGACGATCACCCCGGCTGTCTCGGCTTCGAGCACGTCGTCGAGCTCACCGAGGCTGAGCGGGATCATGACCTCGTCGGGCTGGCCGTGGCGCACGGTGGTGCGGAACGCCTTCTCGGCCGCCTGGGAAGGGAACACGGTGAGCTGCGCGATGTCGGCGTGGAAGATGTCTCGAGCGCGGTTCAGGAGCAGCAGGATCGACGGCTCGAGCTGCCTTCCGGCGAGCGCGTCGACGGCGCCGATCAGGAATTCGGCCGCCTCGTGGTCATATCGCTCGCGCACCCAGGCGCGATGGGTCATGAGCACCGTGAGGGTGACGACGGCCAGCGGTACCAGCGCATAGCGGTCGACGGGAATCAGTCGCACGGCGATCAGGCCGATGCACATCGAGGCGGCGGCGGCGAGGTAGGCCGCGCGCAGGTGGTGGGCGAGGTCGGTCCATGACCCGCGATCGCGCGGCCGGAGCACCACCCCCTCCGAGATCGCGCGCCGGAAGACCGTGATCGCGGTGGCCGCGATTGCCGCGAACGCGCTCCGCCACACCGGAAGACTGGGACTCCCCGCGATCACTCGGAATGCCCAGACCCCGATCGCCGCGAAGACGGCGAAGCGAACGATTTCGAAGGCGGTCTGGCGGATCGCGAGTGGGCGCCGGGTTGCGGCGGCGGCGGCGATCCCCACTCCATATCCGGCGAGCAGGGCGACCGGGGTCGCATGGAAGAGCCCGACGACGAACGGCGCCGCGGCCAGAGTGACCGCCTGGGTGCCTCGGCGTGGACTGTCCATGGATGCGAGACGCGACGCGACGAAGAATGCAATCGCGTATGCCCACCAGGGGAGGCTCGGGCCCACGTACACGGGCAGCCCGGCCGCATACCCGACCCAGAGTGCCACCGCGATCACGATCAGGACGGCGCTCAGAATCAACAGTCGCGCGTCCATGCGTGACCGCCGGTTCCAAACGGCGCTGAGACGGCGCTCCGTGGGCGCCGTCACTGCTCGGAAAACTCCGCCTTATGCACCACCGCCGGGATCGTATGGCCAGGGACGCCCACGGTCTCGTCAGCTTTGGTGACGGCTTCGTTACTGTTTGCTCATATGGGCGCGCCGATTGCGGTCGGGACCTGCAATTGGGCCGACCACACCGACTTCTACCCTGCGGAGCTGGAGCACGGGCGCCGCCAGCGGGACAAGCTCTCCTTCTACGCTCAGTACTTCCCGATCGTCGAGATCGACACCACCTTCTACGGGATTCCGCGTCCTCAGGTGGTCGAGGGGTGGGTCGAACGGACTCCCGAGCAGTTCCGCTTCAACATCAAGGCGTATCGCAGCCTCACCGGCCACGAGCGCGAGGATCGGATTCCACGTAAACCGACCGCCGACGAGGAGCGCGACTTCATGGCCGCGCTCGAACCGCTGCGGGCGAGCGGCAAGCTCGTCGCCGTCCACTACCAGTTTCCGCCATGGCTGACCAACCGTCCGGAATCGCGGGAGTGGTTGCTGGAGGCTCGGGACCGTCACCCCGACGATCTCCTCGCGATCGAGTTCCGCCATCGCTCCTGGTTCGACCATGACGCGTGGCCGGCGACCGAGGATCTGCTCCGTGAACTCGAGTGCGTGTACGTCGGCGTCGATGCGCCGCAGATCGGATCCGCAACGGCGCCACCGCTCCTCGCGATCACCTCGCCGCGGCTGTGCATCGCGCGCTTTCATGGCCGCAATCGCGACACCTGGTACACGAGCGGGCCCACCAGCGGGGATCGGTTCAATTACCTGTACACCCCGGCGGAGCTCGCGGAATGGGTTCCCGCGATGCGCGCGGCAAGCGACTCCGGGGTCCCGCTCCACGTGCTGCTGAACAACAACCGGAGCAATTACGCGGTGGTCAACGCCTTCGATTTCGGGGCGATCCTCGGGCTCGGACTGCCGCGACCACCCGAACCGATCATCGAGACGCTTCGGGAGCGCGACGGGCATGTCCCGGAGTGGGTCGAGCAGGCCGCGCCCGTGACGGTCGCCGACCCTGCGGCTCCCCACGAGGCCGGCGAGCGGGAAAGTGGGAACCAATTGACCCTCTCGCTCTGAGGCACCCATTTGGGGGACAATGGGTTGGGCGGCGAGGCGTATGCCTGCCGGGATTGTATTGGAGGTCTTTGCGATGGCTATGGCGTCCTCTCGACGCAACGACCATGGGCGCCGTCCGGCGGCCAGCGGTGTTGTCATGCGCAACGAAGCCGCCACCCATGAGGTCGAGGTCTCCCGTGCTCTCAACCAGTGGGCGGTCACGGTGACCTCGCTGGCGGACAATCGAATGATCACCCAGGACTTCTTCTCGCGGCGGTGGGAAGCCGTCGCCCGTGCCGAGGATTTCGTCCGGCTGCTCAACCGGTCCGAGCCCCCTCCCGGCTGGTAACCGCTCAGCCGGCCTCAAGAGCAAGCAGCCACCGCTTTCGCGGCAGCCCGGCGCCCTAGCCGCCGATGGCGCCGCCGGTGCGGACCACGCG
>ODAK010006237.1_pt1 | contig 12057 bp, 11 predicted proteins | sample 1539591 | NCBI WGS metagenome assembly ODAK01 (sample SAMEA3539303, study PRJEB22396) | soil metagenome | biome: tundra; feature: field; material: soil | place: USA | collected 2010-05 | depth 0.15 m | reverse complement strand
CGAGCGTTGGCTCGGTTCGATCTCCGAGGTCAGGCTGTCGATGCTGGCCGGTGGCGGGCTCGCACAGTGGCTGGCACTGATCGCCCGGAGGGCTTCGGAGCTCTCCGACGCCGATGGCATCACCGTGAGCGTGGTCGCCAAGAATGACCACACCCAGTTGGAGGTGATCGCGACGCACGGAGCTCTCGTGACGCCGTGGCGGGGGAAGCTCGTATCCATCGCGGACTCCGCGGCGGGACGGGTCTTCACCTCGAGTCGCTCCACGGTCACGACCGAGCCCTCGTCGGTGCTCGATGGTGATGTCCCTGACGCCATACCGGCCGGACTCGGGCCGTTGCTCCTCGTCCCGATCACCACCTCGCACGGGAACGACGGGGTGCTCGGCGTCGTGCGACTGGTGGGAAGAGTCGGTTTCAGTCCCGAGGAGATCCGCGTCGTCGAGAGCTTCGGACAACAGGCGGGACTTGCCATCGAGCTCGACCGTGCCCAGCACGACCGCGAACAGCTGGCCGTCATGGGCGACCGCGAGCGAATCGCCAGAGACCTGCACGACCATGTCGTCCAGCGACTCTTCGCCGTGGGTATGGCACTGCAGGCCGCGTCGCGTTCGATCGCGGACACGGCCGCGCTCGAACGCATCGGAGAGTCCATCGAAGAGCTCGACGCGACCATCCGCGACGTTCGGTCGACCATCTTCTCCCTGGCACTTCGCACCACCGACAGGGTGGGAACGAGCACGCGGGCACGCCTTCTGGACGTGACCTCCATGGCGGCTCAAGGTCTCGGATTCCAACCCCGGCTCCAGTTCGATGGCCCCGTGGACACGAAGGTCCCTGAGGAGCTCGTCCCCGACGTGTTGGCCGTGGTGCGAGAGGGTCTGGCCAACACGGCGCGCCATGCCAAGGCGTCGCGTGTCGAGGTACGGGTGGATGTCCACGACGACCTGACGATCACCGTGACCGACAACGGTGTGGGAATGAACGACAGCACCAGATCCAGCGGGCTGGCCAACCTACGGGCTCGCGCCGTGGCTCGTGGTGGGTCTATGACGGTGGGGACCGGAGACAACCGCGGCACGCGTCTGTGTTGGCGCGTCCCACTCCCGATCTGAGCCGCGTCACTCCGACTGTTCGGGCCCTTCGACCGTCTCGACGTCACGGCGCGCAATGACGTGCACATCGACATCGCAGTCGCCCGCAAAGCGCAACACCCGCTGGACGACCGAGCCCTTGGTGAGCTCTTCCCAGCGACTGCGACGACTCGAACCCAAGACGATCTGAGTGACCTGGTGCTCCCGGGCGAAGTCCACCAGTGCCCGGGCCGGTTCTTCTTGGTGGAGCACATGCCACTCGGCACCGAGGTCGTCGGCCAGCTTGTGCAGGACATCGAGTTCGTCCGCCGGCCCACGACGCGCTTGTTCCGGTGCCACGACATGCACGGCATGGAGATCCGCTTTCGTCCGTGCCGCTATGCGCGCCGCCCTGCGGATCACCGCGTCGGTGCCGTGAGCGCCCGTGACGGCAACGAGGATCCGCTCTCGCGTCTCCCACAGCGCGTCCGAATGCCGGTCGCGGAGATAGGCGAGGAGCTCCTCCTCGGTCTCGTCGGCCACGAATCGAAGCGCCAGCTCGCGCAGCGCCACCAGGTTCTCGGCTCGGAAGAAATGCGTCAACGCGTCGGGGACCTTTTCCGCCGGATAGATGTTGCCGTGGACCATGCGTCGGCGAAGGGCCTCAGGCTAAGAGTCGATCAGCACCAGTTGGTCGGCTCGGCTCACGTCCCAGTCCGGCACCCGCTCGCGCACCCTGGTGCCAGTCATGCGCTCGACGGCGTCGGCGATGCTCTCGAGGTGCTGGACGTTGACCGTGGTGATCACCGCGATCCCCGCTTCGACAAGCTCCATGACGTCCTGCCATCGTTTTTCGTGGCGCCCCGACCCTGGGACGTTCGTGTGCGCAAGCTCGTCGACGAGCGCCAGCTCCGGTTTCCGGGCGAGGACGGCGTCGACGTCCATCTCCTCGAACTGCGATCCGCGGTAGGCGACGATCTTGCGTGGCACGACTTCGAGATCCCGAATCAATTCGGCGGTCCGTGGGCGCCCGTGGGTCTCGACGAACCCGACGACGACGTCTGCGCCCCGGCGGTGACGGCGCCAGCCTTCATCGAGCATTGCGAAGGTCTTCCCGACTCCGGCGACGGCCCCCATATAGATACGGAACCGACCGGTGGGGCCGACCGCGTCAGATTCCATTTCTTCGCGGTGATAGGTCGGACCCGACGCGGCCATGTGCCCATTGTGCCCGGTCCCCAGGTAGGCATGATGAAACCCTCCGCCGGTATCGTGGGGAACGAGGAACAGAAGGTAGAGCACATGGGACCGTGGCGGCGCTCAGTGGTGGGATCGATCACCACGCTTGTGGTCACAGCCCCGCTGGTGGCGGTGATGATCCCCCTCCGCGGCCACCTGAGCATCGCCACGACCGGTCTCGTCCTGGTCGTGCCGGTCGTGATCGGAGTGGTCGTGGGCGGGTTCCCGGCCGGCGTCTTCGGTGTGGTGGCGGGATTTCTCGTCTACGACCTCGTGTTCATCCCGCCCTACTTCAGGCTGTCTGTCGGGGCGAACGAGAATTGGGTCGTTCTCGTCGTCTACGTGGCCGTGATGCTCCTCGTGGCGAGCGTGGTCGCCCGCCTGGAGACGGCGCGTACGGAGGCCCATCAGCACGAGGAGGCCATCCGTCGCCTCTTCGAGCTCACCGACCTGCTCATCGAGGACCGACCGTTGTCGGAGATTCTCGAGCTCATCGTGTCCACGGTCCACGAGGCGTTCGAGTTGCGAAGCGTGGCCTTGCTCCTCCCCGTGGACGCCAAGCTGGACGTGGTGGCTTCGGCGGGTGAGCCGCTCTCGGAAGCGGAGTTACGGCGGGTCGCGCCTGAACCCGGGATCCCCGCCAGCCTGGGGAGCTCCGTCCCGTCACGCCATGAGCAGGCACAGACCGTGGCACTCACCGCCACGGGGCGCCCCATCGGACTCCTCCACATCTGGGGGGCGGGCCTCAGCCGGCACGACCAAGACCTCTTGCACACCTTCGCCAATCACATGGCACTTGCCCTCGAGCGGGCGCAGCTTCGTGAACAGGCATTGCGGACCGAGTTGCTCGAGGAGGTCGATCGCCTGCAGCGGGCCCTCGTCAGTGCGGTCTCCCATGACCTACGCACCCCATTGGCCACCATCAAGGCGTCAGCGTCTACGTTGCGCAGCGCCCACGCCGAGGTGACGCAGCCGGACCGAGAGGAGCTGCTCGAGCTCATCGACAGCCAGACGGACCGCCTTGACCGACTCGTCACCAACTTGCTCGATCTGTCGCGCGTGCAGGCCGGCGCCCTCGAGCTGCGCAATCAACCGATCGCCGTGGATGACCTCGTCACCGATGCCATCCGTGGACTCGGGTCCCGGGCCGACATCTCCGACATCACGACGGCTGTGGACGACGACCTCCCGCTGGTGGACGTCGATCACCTCTTGATCGGCCAGGTCCTCGCCAATCTCCTCGACAACGCCATCCGCCACGCCCCACCGCACACGCCGGTGACGGTGTCGGCGCAACGTCGAGACGACGGGCTCGTCCAGCTGACCGTCGAAGACAAAGGACCCGGCGTGGCTCGAGCCGAGCGGACCAATGTCTTCCGGATGTTCAACCGCGGCGGGACGACGGGGGGGACCGGGGTCGGCCTGTCGATCGCCAAGGCATTTGTCGAGGCGCACGGCCAAGAAATCTGGGTCGAGGACGGGCCGACCGGGGGCGCTCGCTTCTGCTTCACCATGCCGCCGGCGCGGATCACCGCGGTCGTGCCCTGAATGGCGACGGTTCTCGCCGTCGATGACGACCAGGCGCTGCTGCGGGTCCTGCGCATCGGCCTGAGCGCGCTCGGACACGATGTGCTCGTGGCGTCCACCGGCGAGCAGGGAATCTCCCAGACCGCCATCGGGACGCCGGACATCATCGTTCTCGACCTCGGGCTGCCCGATCTCGACGGCATGGAGGTGTGCCGGCGGATCCGACAATGGAGCGACGTGCCGATCATCGTGCTCTCGGCCGACGGCACCGAGGACCGCAAGATCGCGTCGCTCGACGGCGGGGCGGACGACTACATGACCAAGCCCTTCGGGATGGGCGAGCTCGAGGCGAGAATCCGGGTGGCGCTTCGACACCGCACGTCGGAACCCGGTGAGGAAGAGGCGAAGGACATTGTGGTCGGTGCGCTCGAGCTCGATCTCGTCCACCACGAGGCTCGCATGGGAGGCCGCCCCGTCGAGCTCACGACACGGGAGTTCGCCCTTCTCGTGTTCCTGGCCCGGAATGCCGGCAAGATCTGCACGCACCGCATGATCCTCGAGCACGTGTGGGGACCCCATTACGGCACCGAGACCCAATATGTGCGGGTCTACGTCTACCGATTGCGGCGAAAGCTGGGCGACGAAAAGGGCGAGATCCTGCGCACCAACCCCGGGGTCGGGTACCAACTTGTCGACGAGGACGGTGACTAACCGGCGCGGGTGCGATCGTAGAAACCCACCGGCACGACCCCGAGGATGAGCCTCCGCCCCTTGGACAAAAGGGGGAAGCCATGATTCGAAAGCTGTCCGCTGAGCTCCTGGGCACCTTGATCCTGGTGTATTTCGCGGTGGGGGTGGCCACACTGTCGTTCGGCTTCGGTGCCACCGGAGCGAGCTTCTATGCCGGCGTCGTCGCCACGGCCCTGGCGTTCGGCCTCGCGCTCTTAGCTCTCGCCTACGTGCCCGCAGCCTGGGACGGCGCTCATCGTGGGGGGCACGGCGTTGCACCAGGTGTGGCTGTTCATCGTGGCGCCCTTGGTCGGGGGAATTCTGGCCGCAGGCCTGCACCTGCTCCTCTACCCGAAGGCAGGCGCTGACTCCGTTCCCGCCTGAACCCGCGCCGGCGCAGTCAGCTCAGGCTCGGCCGGCGTTGGGCCAGGTAGCTGTCGAAGGCGACCGACTTGTGGGTGTCCTCGAAGTCCTCGTGATAGACGATCTTTCCCCACACGGCGCGGGCGAAGAGGATGGCGCGGTTCTCGTAGACGACCTCACCGGCGCCGTCACTGGCATGGACGACGAAGAGCATGCACACCGTGGTCCGCCACGGCGGGCCGTTCACGACGATGTCGTAGGCGTCACCCTCGATTCCCGCCTCGAGATAGGTGCGCAGGAACGCCTCGATGGCCGGCTTGCCCCGGTGCTCACCTCCCCACGAACTGTTCCCCGGGAACACGAGGACCGCGTCGTCGGCGTAGCTGGCGAGAAGGGGCCCCGGATCTCCCTGGCGGAGAGCCTTCAAATTGCGGCGAATCATCCAACGAACAGCCCTTTTGTACATGTCCGCTCCTCTGGATAGATCGATCCAATCCCACGATAGCTACACTGTCGGGCGACCGCCAAACCTGCCCGCACCGTCCACACGAGGAGTCCGTTGCGCGACACACGAGATCGCCTAGTGCGGGTCAGTGCAGCCCTCCTCCAGCGCCAGGGGCTGACCGGGACCGGGATCAAGCAGATCCTGGCCGAGGCCCAGGCTCCGTACTCGTCGCTGTACCACCACTTCCCGGGGGGCAAGGACGAGTTGGCGGCAGCCGCCATCCGCGTCTCGGGCGCCCAGTACCAGGAGTTGGTCGAAGCGGTGTGGGACCAGGCGCCTGACGTGATCAGCGCGGTCGGTGCCGTCTTCGAAGGTGCCGCGCAGACTCTGGAGCTGACCGACTTCGCGGTCGCCTGTCCCATCGCCACGGTTGCGCTCGAAGTGGCCAGCACCAACGAGCAACTCCGAGTGGCCACGGCCGAAGTCTTCGATGCGTGGATCGCGTCAGGCGCGGTGCGTTTCGAATCCGAAGGCATCGCGCCAGGCGACGCCCACGCGCTGGCGCTCACGTTCATGTCGCTCCTCGAAGGCGCCTTCATCCTGAGCCAGTCCTTGAAGAGCGCCGAGCCTGTCCGCACCGCCGGGCTCGCCGCCATGGCGGCGGCCCGGAGAGCCCTCGACGGGCCCGCCCAGACACCAGGCGACGCTGGGGGTCGTGCTCATGGTTGAGCAGATCCCCGACTCCAGGGCGAACATCGCCCCGATCATCCAGTCCGGTGACGACGTCGTGGCGCCCACGTTGGAACCATCGGCGCTGGGCGAGCTGGCGGAGTTCGGCGAGGAGCAAACGGTGAGCGCGGGGGAGGTCCTCTACCGAGCCGGCGACCCCTCATACGACTTCTTCGTGATCCTCGAAGGAAGAGCCGAGATCATCCGCCGCGACACCGACGCCGAGTCGGTCATCGCCGCCTATTCCGCCGGCGGGTTCTTGGGCGAGCTGAGTCTCTTGACGGGCCAACGCCCGTACCTGACAGGCCGGGTCACCGAGTCCGGACGGGTCCTGCGGATCCGCAGAGACGAATTTCGCCGGCTCATGAGTGCGAAGCCCGATATCGCCGACTTGATCTTCAACGCATTCTCCGCTCGCCGCGAGCGACTTCGCGAAGGTGACGGCGCCCGGGCCATCCGGATCGTGGGCTCGCGCTACTCCTCTGATGCAATGGCCCTCCGGGCCTTTGCGACCCGTTCTCATCTCCCCCACTCATGGATCGACCTCGAAGAAGCACCCGACCCCGAGGTCCTTCTGGCCAGCATGGGCCTGCGCCCGCCCGACATGCCTGCGGTCATCACCCCGACGGCCGTGTTGCGCCATACCTCCCCGGGGGAGTTCGCCGAGCATTTGGGCCTCACGTTCCGACCCGTGCCCGGCACCCTGTTCGACCTCGTGGTGATCGGCACCGGTCCCGCCGGTCTCGCCTCTGCGGTCTACGGCGCCTCCGAAGGCCTCAACACCGTGACCCTCGACGCCATCGCCATCGACGGCCAGGCCGGCGCCAGCTCGCGCATCGAGAACTACGTGGGGTTCCCGAACGGCATCTCGGGAGAGGATCTCGTGTCTCGTACCGCGATCCAAGCTCAGCGCCTCGGCGCGCGCCTCAACGCCCCGTGCGTCGCGACAGGCCTTCGCCCCGAGCACGGGTTTCACGTCGTCACGCTCGCCGACGGGAGCGAGATCCCTTGCCGAGCGGTGATCGTGGCTTCCGGGGCGCGCTACCGCCGCCTGGCGGTCGACGATCTGCCGCGCTTCGAGGGTGCCGGCGTCTACTACGCAGCGACCGACCTCGAAGCAAGGATCTGTAGCGGGAGGGACGTGATCGTCGTCGGAGGTGGGAACTCGGCAGGACAAGCCGCCATCTACATGTCTCAGCAGCGCTGCAAAGTGCTGATCGCCATCCGACGTGACGACCTCACCCAAACCATGTCTCGGTACCTGATCGAGCGCATCGATGCCAACCCGCGTATCGAGGTCCTGGCGAACACCGAAGTCCGGTCGCTGGCCGGCGACCGGCATCTCGAGCAGGTCACCCTCGAGCACATTCCGACGAGCGCGACGAGGACCGTCACCTGTGGCGGACTGTTCTGCTTCATCGGAGCCGAGCCCGAGACCTCCTGGCTCAAAGACACCGTCGCCCTCGATTCTCACGGCTTCGTGCTCACCGACCGGGACCTCTTGGATGGGGACACGGCATTGGCACCGTTCCCGGGCCGTGACCCGCTGCCCTTCGAGACCTCGATGATGGGGGTGTTCGCCGTGGGGGACGTGCGCCATGGATCGCTGAAACGTGTCGCGGCCGCAGTGGGCGAGGGTTCGAGCGCGGTGCGCTCCGTGCACGAGCATCTGACCACGAGCATCTAAGCCTTCGCCAGCGCATTTCGACGCGTCGCGCAGCTACCCTGGCGCTGTGAACACGGTCGTTACCGCCGAGCAGCGGCGGTCCTGGAACGAGGACGGATGGTGCGTGCTCGAGAGAGCCGTGGCCGGAGCAGAACTGGCAGCCGCGCAGAATGCCGTCGCCAAACTGTTTCCCCGCGTCGAGGAGATGGCCACCACGACGAGCAGCGACGGACTGGATCGCTGGCGGACGTGGGATGCATCCTGGCCCGAATTCCCATTCCGGAGCCGATCGCTCAACGGCGTGGTGCTCAGTGACGTCATGATCAACCTCGCCCAGGAGCTGCTCGGCACCGACGACGTCCGGCTCTATCTGGCCATCGCCACTGCGAAGTACGCGGGCCAACCGTCGGAGTACAACCAACTTCTTCACACCGACTTCCCGAACCACACCCTGACGGTGCCCAGGGCCGAACCCGGATATCACCAGATGGAGACGTTCATCTACCTCACCGATGTCGGCCCTCACAACGGCGCCACTCGGTTCGTGTCTCGCACCCATACCCAACAGATACCCGTCGAGGAGCACACGCTGAACTTCGACGACTACGGCGACCTCTACGACGAGCCCGGAGACGCCTCGGCTCCCGCCGGATCGATCGTGGTTTACCGACCCGACGTGTATCACCGCTCGGTGGACTTCACCGATCCCACCCAGGCTCGCTTCATGCTCCACGTGTCCTACAAACCCGCGGCGGTGGAATGGGGTGGTTACCAGGCCTGGCCCTTCAAGGGCTTCTCAGTGGAGTGGCACAACTTCGTCCAGCGGGCGACGCCCAGGCAACTGACGACTCTGGGATTCCCTGCACCCGGACACGCATTCTGGACCGCCGACACCCTCGACGGCGTGGCACGTCGCTATCCCGGGCTCGACCTCACCCCGTGGAGAGCAGCACTCCCCGACAGCGGCTGACCCCTGAGGGGTTCTAGCAATCAGAGCGGGGATCGCCTCCAGAGCCGGCGTCGACCGATTCGAGAGCAGTCAACGCACCCTGAAGGCGCCGAACGACAACGGCGTCCTGGGGTGCGGTGTCCATCAACTCCCCGGACTCGATGGCCTCGATGAAGCGCCTGAGGACGTCGGCCTCCTCGAGGACGGTGGTGTCAGCCGGGAGTCTGTCGATGGACGCCATGGCCTCTATCCTTGACCGAGACGACGCCGAGGGGGTGGATTTCAGCGGTATCGGTGGAAGAACGACAACATCTGCGAGGTGGCGCTGACCTGCTCAGTCGTGAGGCCGACGGCCAGTTTCGGATCGGCACCAGGCCACGAGTGCCCGCCCCCGACGACGGTGTAGAGCTCGACAGAGGTCCCACTCCTACACCTGTCCCACCGCTGGAGAATCACCTGAGACCCGTTTCTCCGGCGTTGGGCCATACCGTGACACTTGTCGAGTCGGGCCCAATCTCCCATGTTGAGCTGCGTTCCACGGACCTTGATGCCCGGCAGAGAGAGACCGATCGCCCCATTTCGGTAAGGGACGAGCGGGTCAGCGGTCCCATGGAAGGCCAGGATCGGCATCGGTCGGGTGCAACCGAGCTGGAACTCGACCGCAACCGTGGCGATCGCCGCGACCTGGGACTCGCGAGCACACGAGTAGATGATCGTGAAGGCGGCTCCCGCCGAGAACCCGGCCGCGAAGACCGAACTGCGGTCGATGCAATAGGTCGTCTCGAGAGACTTGATCACGGCATCCACGAAACTGGCGTCGGTGCCGTGCGCATTGAGCTGCCACTCCGACTCGGTGCCTTGGGTGTGCGGGACGACGACGAGGTAACCGCCGGTCGACCCCCGTGCGGGCAACCTTGTCAACGCTGCGAATTGCGCGGGATCAGAGCCGAATCCGTAGAAGGCGAGAATGAGAGGACTCGGATGGCGCGGCCGATACGCCTGAGGGACCGACAGCTCATAGGTCCCGGTCACTGTGCCGGACTTCAACGACTGCGTCAGCTCACCTCCGGCAGCAATGACGTTCTTAGGTGCTGGGCGGACGCACCCGAGTGAGGGCTCGACTTTGTGACTCGTCGAAGGCCGAGACGTCACCGTATGCCCGTGGGCACACGACATCGTGCCCACCGCGATCGAGATCACGACCAACGGGCCCGCGATCATCTGTAGCCCCCGGTGCCACGACCTCGTTCGTCCGAGTGCCCGTCGCGTCACGCGGCGATCCTAAGCCCGGGAACAAAAATCGACGGGCAGGTGTGCGGAGGCGCGGGCCGAGACGAGATCGAGTCCTTACGGAAAGGCGACGTTGCAGGCATCAGGGTGGAGTGCGAAATCCTGCAGGGGGTTGTAGACGGGGTCGTAGGTCCCTACGCCTTCCACCCACACATGTCCGCTCGAGTCGTACTCGATCACGTAGTTCGAGGTCGAAGGCGCTGATCTGAGCCAGGGCCCCCCGTTGATGCCGGCCGTGGTCAGTGTCACGTAGTTCGTCTTGTAACTCGCCGCGCTCCATGGGGCGAGGAGGGGCGGATACGACCCTTTCTGCGCCCGGTACGCCTGGAGCGCGGTCTGGAGAGATTTGGCGTCGGCCTGACACGAGGCAACCTGGGCGTTCAGTGCATTCTCCACAGAGGACTTGACGGTCAAGACGAGCGTGCCGACGAGTACGAGACCAAGGATGCCAAGGATGCCGATCAACAGTCCGGCCAGGGCCAAGCCGTCGCCTCCCTGTCTGCCTCCCGAGGCGCGAATCTGTCGGCGCGCCACGATCCCGAAGATGACAGCCAAGAGCGAACCCAGACCTACCAACCAGATGATCGAGAGAACGAGGGACGCGATGGCGAAGCCGTTGGTGGGTTGGGCTGCGCCCGGCGCGTACGGCACTGCGCCCGGGTAGGGCGCGAGCGGCATCCCGCTCGTTGGAGGGGGAGGAGGAGCCCAGTAGCCCGGTTGTTGAGGCGGATACCACTTGCCGTCTGACGCCTGCCACCAACCGGGTCCTTGCGAGGTGTCGCTCATCGCGCCTCCCAACGGTGCCAAGCTTCCGAACTTCTGTCCGAGGGCCCTCAGGGGGCTGAGCTCGCGGCCGCACGTGTTGACGACGCGTGCTCCCGGCGACTCTAGATGTCGTAGTAGAGCATGAACTTTCTCCGCCACTTCTGTGACCAGGAAGAAACCGCGAATATGTCGCACGAGCTGGGAGTTTCGTTCTCGTCAGTAGTGGACGTTTTTCGACGTTCTCCGATGACTGACGGCCTACAGAGGGCCTGGACAGATCGCATGCCCGGTGGTCGTGCAACGCCTCGACGTCCAGGGGGCGGGCTCACTCGCTGCCCGCAGCACAACCCCCGCTATCTCATCGCTATTCGGACCGGTGAGAGGGGACGCAATGAGGATCGGGGTGCTGGGCACGGGCGTGGTGGGCCAGACCCTGGCGACGAAGCTGATCGAGGTCGGCCAGGACGTGGTCATGGGGTCGCGCGACGCCACCAATGACACGGCCGCCGAGTGGGTGGCAAGCCTGGCCGGTGGCGGGCGGGCCGACACCTTCGGCGGAGCAGCCAAGCACGGCGAGATCGTCATCAACGCCACGTCGGGCCAGGCCTCTTTGGCCGCGCTGGGGCTGGCGGGAGCGGACAACCTGACCGGGAAGGTGCTCGTGGACGTGGCCAATCCACTCGACTTCTGCCATGGCATGCCACCGACTTTGACCGTGGCCAACACCGACAGCTTGGGCGAGCAGATCCAACGGGCCTTCCCCGCAGCCCGAGTGGTCAAGGCCCTCAACACGGTGAACGCCAGCGTCATGGTGAGGCCTGGAGACCTCCAGTCGCCCACCAACCTGTTCGTGGCGGGCGACGATGTCGAGGCCAAGACGACGGTGGTGGGCCTGCTCGGGTCATTCGGCTGGACGGCGGAGCAGGTCGTGGACCTCGGGGACATCACCGCCGCGCGCGGTATGGAGGCCTACCTGTTGCTGTGGGTCCGCACGATGCAGGCGCTCGGAACCGCCGCCTTCAACGTGTCGATCGTCACCGCGTAACCGTGACGTGAACCACGTTTGAGTCTCAGCCGCTCCTAACCGCTCGGCCTTCCATGGCGACAGTTGACCCGGTGCCCGTCACTCCACCGCTTTTCGGGAAATGTGTCCGGTGACAAGCTCCGGCCTGGCGCTAAGCGTTTCACCCGAACCGGACCTACGCTTGACCTCGTGGCAGAACGCCGTGTTTTCGGCTTGATTCCCTCTGAGAACCCTCCCACCGTCCAACACGTTCTGTCCTCGG